>Ga0194055_10000090_pt1 | contig 63733 bp, 61 predicted proteins | sample SepL449m_MetaG_FD_155482 | JGI IMG/M metagenome (GOLD analysis project Ga0194055, IMG submission 155482) | Anoxic zone freshwater microbial communities from boreal shield lake in IISD Experimental Lakes Area, Ontario, Canada - Sep2016-L442-9m | ecosystem: Environmental > Aquatic > Freshwater >... | reverse complement strand
GCCGTGTAGTCGTACACGTCGGTGATCCTGGGCCGGTCGTCCATAGGCGCTTCGACGCACAGGTCACCCATCCCGAGGCCGAGTGCGGTCACCACGTCTTCAGTAGGACACCCGGCGTGGCAATGGACCAATGCTCCGCCGTTGTCACCCGTCCCTACGCTGAGTGAGGGCGTGTTGTCGTCATGGGCCGGGCAGAGCGCCATCCACCGGTCACCGTGTTGGCGGGGATCGCGTCCCTCACGGGTGAGTGCGTCGATCACACGTTGTAGTGGGTTCGTCGTAGTAAACGCCGTCATTGTCGTTTGGTGACCGCCGGGGCGTTCTCGCTTTGGATGAACTAGATCGCCTTGCTCTGTCGTTTGACCTCTTGGTCAAGCCACCGAACGACTGCCGCTCGTGAGTAGCGGGGGTGGCGACCAATGCGAACGGCATCAGGCCCGATGCTTCGGGCACGCCAGTTGTATAGCGTCCGTATTGGTAACTGAAGTTCTTTTGCAAGATCAACTGGACTGAGCCACTGATCGAACAAATCTGATTGGTTAGTATTCGGCACATATAGGTTATATCAGGTATCAGTCATCCTGTGGAGTAGTTCTTGCTGACGTGAGTCGGATCGAACAAAACTCCAGTTCAGAGGGCATAGTGTCATGCCTAGTCTGCGTCGTGCCGTCAAGACTGTCGTGACAATGAAAGTCACAGACGTGATTGTCTTGCCCTAGTTGACTAGGGAAATAGATTCATCTACCGGAACTTACAACCCTAGTCAACTAGGGCTTTATATATTGCAGTACACCATATGGAAGTGTTCCCCACGCATGGCGGAACGGTTTCACGCAACACTGCCGTAGTCGTGGCAGCGACGGTTTAGACAGGAGGCCGATGGGATCAATCGACAGCAAGAAGCGCAACGGCAAGTACCGAGCGCGGTACCGGGACCCCGATGGCCGTCAGTTGACCGCCCACTTCGAGCGCAAGGCGGACGCGGAAAACTGGCTGACTTCCAAGGAAGCCTCCATTTTGGACGGCACCTACGTTGACCCAGCGGGTGGGCGGATCATCTTCAAGGACTATGCGTCGGCCTGGGCTGACCGGCAGACTCACGCACCCACGACTCGTGAGCAGGTTGCTAGTCACCTGAAGAATCACATCCTCCCCACTTTTGGTCACCGTTCACTCAACTCCATCCAGCGGTCCCAGGTGCAGGCTTGGGTACGAGGCCTGCAAGAGAAACTGGCCCCGGCCACGGTGGAGATTGTTTACGGGCGGTTGGCGGGAATCTTCAAGTCAGCGATCGACGACAGTCTCCTTGTAAGAACGCCGTGCCGGTCGATCAAGATGCCGCGTGCCAACAAGAAACTCGTCGTGCCGATGTCAACCGATCAGGTGATGGCAGTAGTCGATGCCGTTCATCCCCATTACCGCGCCTTGGTGGTGGTGGCCGCGACAGCCGGGCTACGCCAGGGTGAGATTTTCGGACTTCAGGTGTCCAGTCTTGATCTGCTTCGGCGCTACCTCCACGTCGATAAGCAGGTGGTGCTTGTCACGGGCCGACCACCTGAACTTGCCCCGCTGAAGACATCATCCAGCGTGCGATCAATCCCGATCCCTGAGTTGCTAGCAGAGGAACTGGCTCGTCACCTGGCCAAGTTCGGACCAGGTGAGCATGAGTTGGTGTTCACGGACGAGCAGGGCCGAACACTGCGCCGTAATCGGTTTTCCGAAGCGGTATGGGACCCCGTACAGAAGGCCCTGGGCATACCCAAGGGATCAGGACTCCATGAACTTAGGCACTACTACGCGAGCCTTCTGATCCGCCACGGAGAGTCGGTCAAGACGGTTCAGCACCGCCTTGGGCACAAGTCGGCAATGGAGACACTGGACACCTATGGGCACCTGTGGCCGGACTCGGAAGAGCGGACGCGAGAAGCGGTGGAGCAAGAGTGGATGCGGGCTAATTTCCAACAAAGTGAGGACTCGGTGAGGACTGGCCGGGGCCTAACCGGGTAAATCCCCAGTTCAGACAGGTAGGTGACGGTGAGCCGACCTGTAGGCGGGATTCTGTCCACCCCCTGGTGGGGGATAGGTGGCCATCCATCTAAGCGGTCTACCTGGGGGTGGTGCTCGTTGCCGAGTACCGGACGGGCCGCCCATGTCCCCTGTTCGACCTTGCTCCGGGTGGGGTTTACCTAGCCGACCGGGTCACCCCAGCCGCTGGTGCGCTCTTACCGCACCGTTTCACCCTTACCTGTTCGCTTCCTTTCGGTTGCGCCATCGGCGGTCTGTTCTCTGTGGCACTGTCCTGCAGGTCACCCCGACTGGCCGTTAGCCAGCACCCTGCCCAATGGAGTCCCGACCTTCCTCGACCTGTTCCCAACCGGGGGCGAACCCTCGATCGACACAGGCCGCGACCACCCAGCCGGCTCACCGTCATCTCCATCGTCCCACAAGAGCGGGGCGGCGACACCCAGAGGGGGCGGGTCGCAGCTACGCAGCTTCCGGCGAGTCACGCATCTGCTGGCGACGGGCCTACCGAAGCCAGGTCGGCAGTGGTTACAAATACTCACTCTGAGTGTTGACATATGCACTTAGGGTGGTAAAGAATGAGTACGCGGTAGTCGAATAAAGGATTCGCCACCGAAGTCCGACCGATGGAGCAGCATTGCTCCTCGGGTGACCCAACTGAAGGAGGTCCGACCGCTCCGGTGGTCGAAGACACCATGTGGAATGCAACCAATATCCCGTTGATCGTTGCGGCTGTCGTCGTCGCCATCGGCCCCGTCGTCCTCATGACCGGCCATTCGATTAAGTACGGGCACATCGCTTCCCCCGCTGACGTGCCCACCTCCGACGAGTAGGTCTGACTTTCTCGGGGTCCGACCGGTCTGACGACCGGGCCTCCGACTCGCACAGTCATGGGCCATACAGGTCCGACTCACTCGGCTGCTCCGCCTGCTGGCCGAGCAGGACGGGACCCCTGTCGCCGCCGGATGATCCGTCTTGTCTCACCCGGGTCGTATCCTGAGACCGTGTCCCTCGAATCCCGCGTCCAGCAGTTGATGGCGGACGCCGCCTCGCCCGAGGCGCTGTCCATCACCGATCTGTATGCCCGGGTCGACCGAGCGGTGCGCAAGACCTTCCCCGACGAAGTGTGGATCACCGGAGAGATCCGGTCGCTCAAGGTAAACGCCAACGGCCACTGCTTCATCGACCTGGTCGATCCCACCAACTCGCAGGGTGCAGGAGCCCCGATCCTCAGCGTCAAGTGCTGGGCCAACCGTTGGCGGACCGTTCGCTCCACTCTCGAGCGCCTCGGCATCACCCTGGATGCCGGCATGATCATCCGAGCCCGGGGCGAAGTCGAGTTCTACAAGGGCCGCGGATCTGTGGACTTCAAGCTGTCCGAGGTCGACACGGATGCGCTCATGGGCAAGGTCGCCGCCGAGCGTGCCCGCCTCATCGCGGCCCTCATCGAGGAGAACCTGTTCGACCGCCAGCGCCGGATGCGGGTGCCCGTACTCCCACTGCGGGTGGGCCTCGTGGCCAGCCCGGGGACCGAGGGGTACAACGACTTCCTCGGCGGCTTACGGGGGTCAGGTCTCGCCTTCGACGTGTCGGTGGCCCCAACGGCGGTCCAGGGCAAGGATGCTCCCGCCATGGTGGCCGCCGCCGTGGCCGATCTCCAGGCAACATCGGTCGATGTCATCGTGATCGTGCGGGGCGGCGGCTCCAAGGCTGATCTGGCCACCTTCGACCAGGAGCCGGTGGCACGGGCCATCGCCGACTCGGACATCCCGGTCTGGACCGGCATCGGCCACACCGGGGATCAGTCCGTGGCTGATGAAGTGGCCAATCGTGCGTTCATCACCCCAACCGAGTGCGGCCAGGAGCTGGCTGGCATGGCGCTCGACTACTGGCGCAGCGTCGAGTCGGCCGGATCGTTGATCTCGAAGATGGCCAGGGACAAGGTCCGCCAGGCAGACAAGACCCTCGCCGCCCATCAGCGGGGGATGGCCACCGGTGCCCGCAACCAGATCGACCGCCACGCCGACAGCCTCGTGCACCGCGCCAAAGGCCTGCGGTCCATGGTGCGCAGCCAGGTCGATACCCACGCCAGACGTCTGGAGCACGCGGGACTATCCACGGCCCGGGCCGCGGAGCGCGCCATCCGGGTTGAGGGAGACGTGCTGGCCAGCCGATCCCATCGCCTGATCGCCCTCCCTGGACAGCGACTCGAGGTCGAGGAGCTCGTGGCTGCTCAGCGCCGTCGCCTCCTAGGTGCCTACGACTACCAGCGCCAGCTCGAGCGGGGCTACTCGGTCACCCGCGATGCCCAAGGGACGGTTCTGCGCACGGTTTCTGGACTTGCCCCAGGTGCCGTGCTGTCCACCCAACTAGCCGACGGCATCGTGGCCTCCGAGGTAACGACCGCTGAGGCCACCGGGCTTCTGGTCGACTCAAACCAGACCGACCAGACCGACCAGACCGACCAGACCGACCAGACCGACCAGACCAACCAGACCGGGGAGAACCAGTGATGGCAGCACGAACCGCCGCGAGTAGCGCCAAGGATCAGAGCACGGCTGTGGCTGAGCTCAGTTACTCAGACGCAGGATCAGAGCTCGATGGGATCATCGAGGAGTTCGAGACCGGCGTGGTCGACGTCGACCGGTTGGTCGACCAGCTCGAGCGGGCCACCGAGATCGTGGACGAGCTCGACCGTCGTCTGCGCCAGACGCGGATGCGAGTAGAAGAGCTGGTGCCGCGGCTCGAGGCGATCGGCCAGGATGCCCTCGCTGACAGTGCGGGTGACGATGCGGGTGACGATGCGGGTGACGGTGGGGACGACGACGCTGACGAAGACTCCGACGCCCTGTTCTGATTCAGCAGTTCTGACCGGGCCGACCCGAGACCAGCCCAGATCAACCCGGCCACGCATACTGCTCAGCCGATATTGCGCTCCCGGCCTTCCCAATACGGGGCACGGAGCTCACGCTTGAGCACCTTGCCCGACGGGTTCCGAGGCAGCACGTCCATGAAGTCGATCGACGTGGGGCACTTGTAGCGGGCCAGCCGCTCGCGGGTAGCGGACATGATGTCGGCTACCAAGGCCTCGTCGTCCCCGGTATCGATGCCCGGCGCTCGCACCACGATGGCCTTGACCGTCTCGCCCCATTTGTCGTCCGGCACGCCGATGACGGCCGCATCGGCCACGGCCGGGTGGGAGAGCAGGGCATTCTCGACTTCGGCCGGATAGATATTCTCACCCCCGGACACGATCATGTCCTTGATCCGGTCATGCAGAAACAGATAACCGTCTTCGCTCAGCCACCCTGCATCACCGGTGCGGAACCAGCCGTCCTCGGAGATGACCGCAGCAGTGGCCTCGGGGTTGTTCCAGTAACCGAGCATGTTCTGGCCTGACCGCGTCATGACTTCGCCGACACTGCCGGCTGGCAGGTTCTCACCCGTGGCCGAGTCCTCGATGCGCAGCTCCACATGGGAGAACGGTCGCCCGGCCGAGCGCAACAGGTTGGCCCGGGGCCCGTCAGGGTCGTGGTCTTCGGGCATGAGCGATGTGATGGCACCCGTTGTCTCGGTCAGGCCGTAGACCTGGGCGAAGTCGCATCCGAAGGCCTGCATGGACTTGACCAGGACGTCCTCGCTGATAGGGGAGGCCCCGTAGTAGATGGTCCGCAAGGAGCTCATGTCGGTATCGGCCAGCTGAGGCGTGGCCAGGACAAACATCAAGACGGCGGGGACGACGAACGAGTCGGTGATCCGGTGCGTCTCGATGATTCGCAGGATCTCGACTGGGTCCACGTCGCGGACGATGATCGAGTGGCCCCCGCGTGACATACCTGACAGCGCCCACCCCGTCCCGCCGATGTGGAAGAGGGGCATGGCCACCATCGACACGGTGTCGCTGTCGATCCGGAAGACCTCGACCGCTCCGGTCAGGATGGTCTCGATGTTGCGCCCCGAGATCATGGCGCCCTTGGGAAGTCCCGTGGTCCCCGAGGTGTAGAGCTGGGTCACGACGTCGTCGGGGCCTGGTTCGAACCCCGGATCGGTGATTGGTTCGCTCTGGCCGCTGTCGCGCCACTCGGCGAACCCGGTCAGCGGAACGAACCGTCGAACCGTGGTCACGTGGTCGGTCAGGTCGGCGACCGCTTCCTCGTAGTCGGTGCCGTAGATGAGCACGGTGGCACCGGCGTCTTCGACGATCGCCGCCATCTCCATCGGGGCGAGCCGCCAGTTCACGGCGACGCTGACGGCACCGAGCAGCGCACAGCCGAAGAACGTCTCGAAGTACTCGATGCAGTTCCGGTCGAGGAAGGCCACCCGCTCGCCGGCCACCACTCCGTCAGCCGAAAGGGCATGAGCCACGCGCTTGGCCCGCTCATAAAACTGTCCCCAGGTCACGGTATCCGAACCCAGCGTCAGCATCGGACTGTCGGGCTGGACGGCCGCCCAGTGGCGCAGCATCGACGTTGCCGAGTAGGTGAACCCGGCCCCCGTTGCCGCAGTGTTCGTCGTCATGGCTGCACCATCCCTGATCGCTTGTTCGTGGTGGGCAACCGTATCCCCACCTGGTCCGACTGGAGGCCGAAACCTCGATGGGAACCTACAGTGTTGGCGTGACCGATGCTCCGAACGACCTCGCTGCCCCGATGGGATCCGATCGCCTCTACTTCCGACAGCTCCTGGCCGGTCGGGACTTTGCCGTCGACGACCAGGTGGCCCGCCAGATGGTGAACTTCGTCTACCTGGTGGGCGACAGGGAGACGGGCGAAGCGGTGATCATCGATCCCGCCTACGGAATCGACGACCTCATGGGCATCCTGGCCGCCGACGACATGCGGTGCGTAGGTGCACTGGCTACTCATTTCCATCCGGACCACGTGGGCGGCGACATGATGGGGTGGAGTATCGAGGGCATCTCCCAGCTCATCGAAACGGCCCAGGTCCCGATCCACGTCCAGGCCGACGAGGCCCCGTGGATCGAAGGGTCCACCGGCGTGGGGGCCAGTGATCTGGTCGCCCACTCCGGAGGCGACATCGTCCAGGTCGGATCGATCCCCATCACCCTGGTGCACACACCTGGACATACCCCGGGCAGCCAGTGCTTCCTGGTGGACGGCAAGCTGATCGCCGGGGATACCCTCTTCCTCGATGGCTGCGGCCGCACGGACTTCCCCGGAAGTGACCCTGCCGCCATGTACGAGTCGTTGATGACCCGCCTCGCCCGGGTGTCCGACGACACCGTCCTGTACCCCGGTCACTTCTACTCGCCGGAGCCGTCGGCCACCATGGCCCACACTCGTGCCACCAACTATGTATTCCGACTGAAGACCCCCGAGCAGTGGATGACGATGTTCGGCGGCTAGGTGAGCGATTGCCCCTACCATGCGCCCTATGAGCGACCCCGTATCGAAAGACGGCACCATCGCCGTCGTTGGTGCTTCGCTGGCGGGCCTGCGTGCCGCAGAGGAGATCCGCCACGCGGGACATACCGGCCCGGTGATCATCATCGGCGAAGAGATCCACGCACCCTATGACCGGCCACCGCTGTCCAAGCAGGTCCTGTCGGGAAAGTGGGGCGTAGAGCGGATCCATCATCACGCTCCCGACGCGCTCGACACGTTGGGCCTCGAGTTCCGCCTGGGTCGACGTGCCACTGCGCTCGACACGCAGACCCGGACCCTGACCTGTAACGACGGGACCGAGGTCGCCTACGACGGGCTGGTCGTCGCCACCGGCGCATCCACGCGGTGGCTCTCGGGAACCGAAGGGAAACCGCACGTGTGGACGCTCCGCACTCTCGATGACTGCCTGGGGATCAAGGCCGACCTGGCGGCTGGCGGCGACTCACCGCGACTCATTGTCATCGGCGCGGGTTTCATCGGGTCCGAGGTAGCAGCCACCTGCCAGGGCATCGGTGCCCACGTCATCATGCTCGAGGCACATCACACACCGCTGGCCCGGGTGCTCGGGGATCAGATGGGGCAGATGTGCGCCGATCTGCACCGGGCCAACGGCATGGACCTCCGATGCAGTGTCCGGGTCGATCACCTGGAGTCCGATCCCGGGGGTCCGGATCCGGTGACCGTCGTGCTCGATGACGGTACCCGCCTCGTGGCCGACGCCGTGGTCGTGGGTATCGGCGTTGACCCCAGTGCCAACTGGCTCGACGATTCAGGCGTGTCGGTCGACGACGGCATCCGATGCGACCAGTCGCTGTTCGCCGCCGATCGAGTGGTGGCAGCTGGTGATGTGGCCCGCTGGACCCTCCCGTCGAACGGACAGTCGGTCCGGGTAGAGCATTGGACCAACGCCGCCGAAGGAGGGGCCCATGCGGCTCGCAACCTCCTGGCTGGAACGGCTGCAGCCACGCCCTACGAGCCGGTCCCATTCTTCTGGTCTGACCAGTACGCCACCAAGATCCAGATGATCGGACTACCTCGGGGCGATGACGAGGTCGTCGTTGTCAGCGGTTCGGGTGAAGAAGGAAAGATGATCGCCCTCTACCGATCAGGGGATCGGCTGGGTGCTGTGTTGACGTTGAGCCAGCCCGCGAAGTTGATGGGCTACCGCCCACTGCTGGCCGCCGGTGCATCGTTCGATGAGGCACTGGCCCACGCTCGGTCCTGATCGACCGACCGCGGCTTGCCGGGCCGGCCAGGGTCAACGGGAAGATCATCATCCGAACCTCGACTGTCCCGACTATGTCTTGGGATGTCTCGGAAGCGTCGAGTGGCCGCCAGCGTGACGGCGATCTGTCGGGCCGTCGGCTCGATCCCGCCATAGGTCGCGCGCTCGACCAGGGTGGTGGCCGCCACCAGGTCGGGCCCATAGCCAGGCGCTAGCGAAGCCAGGCGCTGTCCATACGAAGTGAGCGTCTCGTCTGGACGGCGTGGATATCCGATTCGACCGCCGCCGCGAGCTAGGTCGGCCGCCACCTGATACGACCATGACGTCGGCTTGCGGCTGTGGCGACGACGCAGCCAGACGATGAGTCCGACGAGCAGGGCGGCAATGGATAGCGGGATCCACGGGAGGCGTGTGAGCGAGTGGCCGAACGACCGGGCCAGCACCGACCCCGGTGTGGGGTTGGTTAGGGGGACCTCGGCGGTCGGGTCGAAGTTCTGCCAGCCCCATCCCGGGAACCACACCTGCACCCAGGCATGGGCATCTTTGGCTTGGATGTCGTAGAGATCGGTGATCGGGTTGTAGTGCCCTGGCACATAGCCCACGGCCTCCCGGGCGGGGATCCCTAGGCTGCGGAGCATCACCACGGTAGCGGTAGAGATCTGCTCGCAGTAGCCGCGTCGAGTTCCGAAGAGGAAGGAGTCGACGCTATCGGCACCGGCCGGCAGCGGCGGAATGTCGGTGGTGTATCGCACGTGGTCCCGCATCCACTGTTCGATGGCCATCACCTTGTCGTAGACGTGCGGGTCGGACGCCGTCGCATCGCCGATCGGTGCGGTAATCGTCGCGGCAAGGGCGGCGACGCGGGCATCGGCGTGGGGGAGTTGGAGGTAGCGCGCTTGGCCGTCTGGCCCAAGGGTGGATCCGTCGAGGACTGCGCTGGTGAGTGTTGCAGCTGTCGCCGCCTGCAGTTGGCTCGGCGTGGCGTTCACGTCGCTGGAGACAACCGTGTAGATCGTCCCCGCACCCATTGACCGCGTGGATGCGATGGTTCCGTCCCGGCTCACCAAGATCGATCGGGCCTGCAAGTAGACCTGCTGAGCGTTGTCGGCGTGGAAGACGAGATTGGATCCACCGGTGGTCAGGTAAAAGGTCTGCACATCGACTGGACCCGCAGAGCGCTGGGCGATCTGGTCCTCGAATGTTGGGATCGTGAACGGTGAGCCACCGGTGAGCTTCTGGGTGTCGGCCCCGTTCATCGGATGTGCAGATTGGACCCACGATTGACCGTCCCACTGGTCGTAGGTCTGCCCGATCCAGTAGTTGGGACGGGTGGCCCGGACGCGCATGACCACCTGGTTCCCGAGGGAGACCCGCCTGCCTGTGTCGAGGGACTTGGCGAAACCGAGGAATCCTCCTACTGCGCTCTTCCCGTTGGGACGGCTTGCATGGGCGGGCAGACCGCCGCCTTCGCTGAGTTTCGTCGGGCTGTCGACCGGGGGAGAGTTGGCCGATGACGACGAAAAGATCAATGAGGTGGAAACGCGCGGAGCGGGCAGGACACTGACGAGCACGACGGCCACCACGAACACCATGGCACCGGCCCCGATGAGGGACTTCCAGGGAACGCCATGCGTCTCCGACAGGGACTGCCACATGGCGACCAGACCCCAGATGCAGCAGGCGACCCAGGCCAGGACCCATACGCCGAGGGCGAGATCGACCGATTGGGCGGCAGCCACGGCGATCAACGCCGTCGAACCGGCCAATGAGTAGGTGACATCCCGGCGCGAGGGGACATCGAATGCGTGTGTGGACAGGACCCATGCGAAGAGTGCGGCCAATGGGGTCTCGACGGTCGAGATGTCTCCGGGGGTTGCGGAGCGAGTGACGGTGACGATGAACCAGACGAATCCGCCGATGGCGCAGAGCGCCAAGATCGGCTTCACGCCGGGCCACGGGTCGGCCCGACGGCGGTAGGCGATGAGGTTTCCAACGACGGTGGCGGTGACGGCAAACAACGCCACCGCGGTACTCAGCTCACCTTCGGACCAGCAAGCACCGATGCCGACCACGACGGCCATGACCGAGGCGGCTCGAAAGGAGATCGAGTTCTCGGGAGGCCCCGGACGGTTGACCTCGACGAACCGCTGCCACAGGGTCATGGGGACACCGCTCGTGCCAGCCGTCGACCCAGATCGGTCTGGTCCGCCACTGCCCGGACGACGCGTCCACTGACCTCATCGGTGGCCAGCACCACGCTCTGATGCCTGGCCAGGTTGATGCTGGCGTCGGCCATGATCTGCTCCGCGAAGGCTTCGGCCGCTGCGGTGTCGCGTGGAAGCTGCAGGTCGATGAAGATCGGGTTGTCGGTCGGCCGCTCGGACTCACGGACCATGAGCATCCCCGCATGGGAAGTTGCTGGCCAGTGCACCGCGTGGCGAGGATCTCCCGGCGCGTACGGTCTGATGCCGCGGGGCTCACCCACCCCAGACGGAATCCGGGGCGTCGCCTCGCCCGGCCGCTGGTCGCCGGTCTGCGTCGACTGTTCGGGGGTTCCCATCCTGGGGGCCACGTGCAGCAGCCGCGCTAGCGGCAGTTCGATCTCCCTGGCCCACCACAGCAGTCCAAAGGGGGCGCTCGATGCCACTTCGACCACCACGGAGTCGAGCACGCCGCGGCGCGGGGGGGTGCAGTGCAAGGTGGTGCTGCGGGACCCTCGCTGGCTTCCGCCGCTCTGGACTGCAGGGCCGGGGGGAAATAACGTCCGGACTCGAACCGGCCGATTGGCCTCGATCGTCAACTCGACCGGCTGACCAGCACACCCGTCTGATGGCGACACCGTGCACGTCAACCGAGCCCTGCGAGCAGGAAGGGCGGGTGCGACCAGCCCGATGAGCAAAAAGGCTCCCAACAGCGCGCCCACGGCCTGCACCCATCCGGAGCCGCTGGAGTGGGCGACGCCGACCCACGCCGTCATGGTGATGACGGAGGCGGCCACTGGCCCGATCCAGTCCACCGGGTGGACCCGGCGTTGGAGGCGAAGGGCCCGAGGGAGGCTCGGTGACTCGGGATGCGGTCGTCGACTGTGGGCGCGCCATGAGAACAGGGTCCCGCTGAGTAGGGCGGCGGCGCCGATGGCGATCCCGATCGGGGCCGTGGCCGGACCGAAGAGTGACCGAGAGACCACGACACCGATGAGACCGGCGGCGATCCCTACCATTGCCGCCTGGAGGGCCCGCCCTCTGGGCTTGGGTCTGCGGGTCAGGGCCGCTCCCCTCACGTCTGAGGGGCGGGGATGTCGGCGATGATCTGGCCGACGAGCTCAGTTCCCTTGCCTCCCGAGCTCTCGACGATCAGCCGATGCGACAGGCAGGCCACGGCGACGGCTTGGACATCACCTGGTGTGACATAGGACCGGCCCGATAGGACGGCGTAGGCCTGGGCGCAGCGCAACAGTGAGATGGTGGCTCTCGGACTAGCACCGAGACGGACCGACCCAGCGGTCCGGGTGGCTCGCACCAGGGCCACGGCATAGTCGGCCACTTCTTGGACGACGTACGCCTCAGCAGTGGCCGCAATGGCACGCTCCCATCGAGCGGTGTCGGCCACCGGAGCGAGGGAGTCCAGGGCAAATCGCCCACCACCGTGGAGTACCAAACGGGCCTCGACTGCGGCATCGGGATAGCCGATCGAGGTGGAGAGGCCGAATCGGTCGAGTTGGCTTTCCGCCAGGGGGTAGGTGCCCAACTGACCGATCGGATTCTGGGTGCCGATGACCAGGTGCGGACGAGGCAGGGGCCACGACTCCCCGTCCACTGAGACCTGCTGCTCTTCCATGGACTCGAGCAGGGCTGACTGGGTGCGCGGCGGGGTGCGGTTCATTTCGTCGAGCAGCACTACGTTGGCGAAGACGGGACCGGGGCGAAACTCCCACGTAGCGGTGTCCGGGGAGAACACGGTGACCCCGGTGATGTCCGATGGCAGTAGGTCTGGGTGCCCTTGGACACGGGAAAGGTCGGCACCGAGCGCGATGGCCAGAGCGCGCGCCAATACGGTCTTGCCCACTCCTGGCACGTCCTCGATCAGGAGGTGAGAACCGGACAATGCTGCAACGACGGCTGTGGTGACGGCGACCGGCGTTCCGAGTAGTACCCCGGACAGGGCGGCGTAGAGCTCACCAGCCATCAAGATGGCGTCGTCGATAGCGGTAGCGCCGGTCACAGCCATGTGGGCAGGCACCACTGCGCCCAGGGGAGCCGTCTCTGGTTGGACGAACGGGGCGCCTCCACCGCTGACTCCGTCGGCGGTTCGCGCCACTTCAGGCACGGCGCTCGGCACGGTACCTGGCACCCGAGCGGGCGCCGGAGCGGGTGCCGGTAGGTCCGCCCCGTCCCATGTCTCCACGCCGGTGCTCATGTCTCGACGCCGGTGCTCATGTCTCGACGCCGGTGCTCATGTCTCGACGCCGGTGCTCATGGGGTCTCCTGCTTGCCCGGCTTCGGCCGGTCCGATCGAGGAGAGCACGATCGATGCCTTCATCGAATGAGACACCGCTCCGCGACGAAATGAACGAACTCTCCTCCGTGCATTGTAGGGGCCACGGCCGTCGCTCCACAATGGATTTTTGCCCAAATGGCCGTATCGTCGGGTCTTCCGTGCGTCAGGAGCCAACAGCCCTAGTTCAGGCCCTCAGAAGTCGATGCCGGACAACTCAGGGATGGTCCCTTCGGCCCGCGACCGGGCATCGAGCCACCGTGACCGGGCCGCATCACGTTCGGCGACGCTGAGTGACGGTTCGACAATGGCCCGTGGGGTCCAGGCTGCGGCTACGTCGTCCTCGCCGGTCCATGTCCCCACAGCCATCCCGGCCAAAAACGCTGCACCCAGGGTGGTGGCTTCCAGAACAGGGGAGATCTCGATGGGGCGTCCACAGGCATCGGCGAGGGCCTGGATGAACACGGTGTTCGCCGTCATGCCGCCGTCGACACGAAGGGAATCAACGGGAAGGCCGGAGTCCGCCTCGGCCGCCTCCAACAGGTCGCTTCCTCGATGGGCGATGCCCTCCAGGACAGCTCGGACCAGCTCTGGACGCCCACTCCCGCGGGTGATCCCCGTGAAGGTGCCTCGGGCGCCGAAGTCCCAGACCGGTGTGCCGAGGCCGAGCAGCGCGGGCACGAACCAGACGTCACCGGAGTCGTCACACTGTTCGGCCACCACCGATGATTCGGCGGCGTCCTCGATGATCCCGAGGTCGTCCCGCAGCCACTCCACGCAGTTCCCGGCGGACAGCATGATGGCTTCGATCCCCCAGGTGATGGTCCCATCCCGGCGCCAGGCGATGATCGGGATGGTCCCGGCCGGGCCGCGTGCCGCTTGGGGTGGCCGCTGCTCGCCCAAACACTGATCGAGCATGCCTCCGGTGCCGAAGGTGGCCTTGGCTTGACCGGCACGGGTGCAACTCTGACCGATGAGCGATGCCTGCTGGTCTCCGGCGACTCCGGCAATGGGCGGTGCTCCGACCAGCAGCCTCGCCGTCCCGACGACACCGGACGAGTCGACGATCCGTGGCAGGACAGCCTCGGGTATGCGCAGGGTGGACAGCAGGTGCGGACTCCACCCCGAGCCATCGCCGTGGATGAGGCCGGTCACCCCGGCGTTCGATGCGTCGGTTATGTGTAACTCGCCCTCGGACAGGATCCATGCCACCCAAGTGTCGATGGTGCCGAAGGCCAGCTCTCCTCGCTCTGATCGTGAGCGGTCAGGATCGGCGATATCGAGGATGGCAGCCAACTTGGTGGCCGATGCGTTGGGGGCGATCCGGATGCCCTGAGCCTGGAGCTCCAGGCACGTCCCTACGGTGCGCAGGTCCTGCCAGCCCAGCCCAGGCCCGACTGGCTGGCCGGTGGCCCGATCCCACACCAGGGTGGACGCCCGCTGGGTGGCGATTCCCACCGCGTCCACCGGGCCCCCGTCGGCCAGGCTCCGGGTAGCGACTTGGCGCACCGCGTCGGCGATGGCGATGGCATCGAACTCGACCAGCCCGGGGAAGGGAGTGTCCGGAAGGACGGGGACGTGGTGGATGTGCTCTACGGAGGCATCGGGGCGGACCACAGCACCACGGACCCCCGAGGTGCCGACGTCGATGACCAGGATGCTCATGGCCACACCACCGGACCGAACGGGCTGTCCAACCCGAGTTTGCCTGGATTGAGGATGCCATTCGGGTCGAAGGCCGCCTTCACCGAGGAGAGCACTTCGAAGGACGCACCGAGTCCGTCGGCCATGAACCGACCCCGGTTGAGCCCGATGCCGTGGTGATGGCTGATGGCCCCACCAGCGGCGACGGTGGCTCGGGTGACCTCGTCCCATGCTCGGCGGTAGTACTCGCTGATCCATGTATCCCTGCCCACGGCGTCGTCGGCTCCGATCTCCTCGGGTGGGCGTCCGGCGAAGGTGAAGTAGAGGCAGGCGCCGTCGGTATAGGCATGGCTCTGATGAGACGAGGACACCAGGGTCCCAGGCACTCCGGCCAGTGCATCGAGCACCGAGCGGTAGAGGTCGGGAAGCACGGACCAGCGGGCCGACACTTCGACGGTATCGACCACCACCCCAGAGCGCCACAGCGGGGCCAGAGCGGACACGTCGTTGCGATGGGTCAGCCACCGGTCGACATGGGCGATGTCGAGGGCGGCAGCGCCGGCACACTCCCGGTCGACGATGCCGAGCGTGGCGCTCACCAGGGCCGGATCGGCCTCGTCGAGCACGATCAGGACGTTGGTGTCGGTCTCATCGAAGGAGCGGCCGGATTCAGTGGTGTCGTAGAGCCGGAGGACGGCCGGGGTGGCCCCGGCCCTCAGGATTCGGCGACAGGCATCGAGTCCTGCCGCGAACGAGTCGAATCCGAATACCCGGCGCCCTTCGCCATCGGGAACCGGATGGACGCGGAACCGACCTTCGGTGATGACGCCGAGAGTGCCCTCGCTGCCTACGAAGAGTTGCGTGAGGTCGGGACCGGTGGCTGAGCGCGGGCCGCGCCCTCCGGTGCGGATGACCCGACCATCGGCCAGTACCACCTCGAGGCCGATCACCATGTCCTCGATCTTCCCGTACCGGTTGGAGTACTGACCCGCACCTCGGCACGCCAACCACCCGCCCACGGTCGAGAGGTCCATCGACTGCGGCCAGTGACCGAGCGTCAGTCCGTGACCGTCGCGCAGCCCGGCTTCGACATCAGGGCCGAAGGTGCCAGCGCGCAGATCGGCCACCAGCGACTCGCTGTCGACGTCGCCCACTCCGGCCAAACCGCACAGATCGAGGGCAACCCCTCCGAACAGCGGGACCGACGCTCCGCACACACCGCTGCGGCCGCCGGCTGGCGTGACGGGCACCCGGGCGGCATCGCACAAGGCCAGCACCGCCGACACCTGGGCGGTATCGGTGGGGCGGGCGATCAGGGCGGGACGCGACGGTACCGAGCCGGCGGCAGCCCATCCGATAGCCAGTGGCCACCAGTCCCTTCCGGCCTCCGCTCGGTCCGCATCGAGCACCGACACGGCGTCACATGCATCGGCCAGCCGTCGAGCCAGGGCATCGTCGACCGGAACATGTACGGCGCCGAGCCGGTCCGTGACGGCGGACGGCTGGGCATCGATGGGTGTCACCGGCGTGGGCTGGCTCATGCGTCAGTCTTCCCCTGGGGATCGGTGGCATCGGAGACGGTGGTCAACGAGACCTCATCATCGCTCTGTGCAGCCACGTCGATGTCGAGCCCGGCCCGAGTCAACTGGGCTCGAAGGTGCGCCGCGTAGGTATCGGCCTCTGAGCGGATACGTCCCTCGTCCCACCCGAGCTCCGGGCCGATCAAGGCGGCAACGGACGCCGCGGCGTCGGCGGCGGCCCGGGCCTGGCGGTACGACGACTGGGTGCGGCGATCGAGCACGTCGGACACCGTCCTGGCCATCTCCCGCCGTACCGCCCAGAGCGCTTCGACGGCCAGATAGGGCAGACCGGCGACCAGGGGCTCGAGCAGCTCGGGTCGCCCCTCGGCCATGGCCAGCACGGACTCGGCCTCAGTGCCGAACCGGCTGGCGAGGTGGGCGGCCCTCGAGGCCACGGGGTCGGACCGATCGGGTCGCACGTTGGATCCTTCCCCACCGGCCTTGGGGGTGGTGCGGCGACCGGTGGGCGCCCCGTGCAGTCGCAGGTGCTTCGTCTGACACTTGCGCCCTTGGGTGCCGAGTTGGCGGACTACCTCGTCCACGGTGTCTTCCGCCATCTTGCGGTACGTGGTCAGCTTGCCGCCGTTGACCGTGATGAGTCCGCCATCCGATGTTCGAACCGTGTGCCGTCGAGACAGGTCAGCGGTGCGCTCACTGGATCCACCCTTCTGGTCGGGGGCGAGGAGAGGCCGGAGTCCAGACCAGATACCGGTGATGTCGGCTCTGGTGAGTCGGCGGGTGGAGATGGCGTTGGCGGCACTCAGGATGTAGTCGACGTCCTCGGGGGTGCACGACGGATCATCGAGCGGGCCGTCCCAGGCGGTATCGGTGGTGCCCAGATAGACCTGGTCGCCCCAGGACACGACGAAGATCGACCGCTTGTCCTCCTTGACGGGAATGACGGCGGCGATGTCGCACGGGAATGCTTCTTCGGGCACCGTGATGTGGATCCCCTTGGCCGGCCGGATCGAGTGCGGGTCCTGATGCTCGTCGAAGGTCCGGATCTGATCGGACCAGACGCCGGTGGCGTTCACCACGACTCGAGCCCTGATCTCGAAAGGATCGCCCCCCTCGGGAGAGACAACGGCGCCCCGGACCGCGCCCGAGGCATCGGTGACCAGTCCGGTGGCTGGGGTGTGATTGGCCGCGGTTGCTCCATGATCGAGTACCGCCGTCCGCAGCACAGTCAATGTCAGGCGAGAGTCGTCAGAGCGTGCATCCCAGTAGAGGAAGCCGGCGACGAGGCGGTCTGCCTGCAGAGTAGGCATGTGGGCCAGGGCCTGCTCCGGGGTGACCTTCTCGTGGCGGCGGCCGATGCGGACCCCGCCGGTGAGGTCGTAGAGCCACAGAGCGGTGCGGTACACGCGGGCCACGCTCTTGTTGACCATGCCGGACTTGCCGAACAGCGGAATGAGGAAGGGGAGTGGGGTGACCAGGTGGGGAGCGTTTTCGAGGAGGCGCTGGCGCTCAGCCAAGTTTTCGTACACCAGGCGGTACTCGCCCTGTTGGAGGTAGCGCAGGCCTCCGTGGATCAGTTTGGACGACTTGGAGGATGTGCCCGAGGAGAAGTCGGCCTTCTCCACGAGGGCGGTCCGAAGGCCCCGGCTGGCGGCATCGAGGGCCACTCCGGCCCCGGTGATCCCGCCCCCGATGACGAGTACGTCGAACGACTCGCCGGCCAGGCAAGCCAGGGCCTGGCCGCGGTCGAAAGGATCAACGTGCGCCGTCGACGCACTCGTAGGATCTGGCATGGGGGAAGCCTGCCACATGCGATGAGGAAGCCATATATCAACAATGATTGTCAACAAACAATGATTGCTGTTATGGTGACGGCGTGCATACGCCGGAGGAGTTGAGCGAGCGGTTCCGTGCGAGCGGACGCAAGGTGACGGCTCAGCGTCAGTGCATCTTCCGAATTCTACAGGGCGACGAGACGCACCCCTCGGCGGATGCCGTCTACGCGGTTGCTGTGCTCGAGATGGAGACGATCTCGCTGAAAACGGTCTACCAGACTCTTAACGACCTGGCGGATCTGGGTGAGATCACCGCACTGGACGTGGGGACGGGGATGACCCGGTTCGACCCCAACGTCGAGGACCCCCATCACCACTTGGTGTGCAAGTCGTGCGGAAGCGTCCGAGATGTGGTGGGAACTCTTCCCGATCTGACGCTCCCCGAAGGTGCCGATCAGGGATTCGAACTGGCCTCTGCCGAAGTGATCTTCCGGGGTCTCTGCCCGACCTGCCAGATGGCGTCGGAGCCAGGGGACCACGACCTAGCTACGGCAACCTGAACTTTTCGCAGTAACCCAAGCAACCCAAGCAACCCAAATAAGGAAGGAACACCGTGCCCGAACTCAAGGACAGCAAGACCGAGGCCAACCTCAAGGAGGCCTTTGCCGGAGAGAGCCAGGCCAACCGCCGCTACCTGTACTTCGCTCAGAAGGCCGACGTCGAGGGCTACCCGGATGTGGCCGCCCTGTTCCGCTCGGTCGCAGAAGGCGAGACCGGCCATGCCTTCGGCCACTTCGACTTCCTGCGTGAGGTGGGTGACCCCGTGACCGGCGTCCCCGTCGGTCCCACCGAGGACAATCTCAAGTCGGCCATCGAGGGCGAGACGTACGAGTACTCCGAGATGTACCCCGGGTTCTCTCGCACTGCTCGTGACGAGGGCTTCGACGAGATCGCGGAGTGGTTCGAGACCCTGGCTCGGGCCGAGAAGAGCCACGCCGGCCGGTTCACCGAGGGACTCGCCTCCGTCTCCTGATGTCGTGGTGGGCGGCCGGAGCGGATCCATCTGCTTCGGCCGCCTTACCTGCGCCCTGATCGGTCACCGGCAGCCATAGAACATGCAATAGATGAGACCTAGCGGAACTGGATACAGAAGACTTCGATGACGACTACGTATACGCCCGACGACCCCGCCTACCTCGACGAGAAGGATCTCCGAGTCGAACTCGAGCGGGTGTTCGACCTCTGCCACGGGTGCAGATTGTGCATCTTCCTCTGCCCGTCGTTTCCCACGTTGTTCGCCACTATCGATGCCCGTGACGGCGATGTATCGGCCATGACACCGGCCGAGCAGGACGAAGTGGTCGACGACTGCTACCAGTGCAAGCTCTGCTACCCGAAGTGCCCCTACGTGCCGCCTCATGAGTGGCAACTCGACTTCCCCCGCCTGATGATGCGGGCGCACGCCGTGCGCCACGCCGAGGGACTGCCGATCCGACAGAAGATTACTGATCAGGCTCTGGCCCGGACCGATGTGCTGGGCAAGATCTCGGTAGCAGCGGCCCCGGTGGTCAACAAACTCACCGGCACCCCCGGGTCGATCACTCGCAAGCTCATGGAGAAGACGACCGGTATGGCGTCTGAGCGGCTGCTTCCTCCCTACGCCCGCACCCGGTTCTCCACCTGGTTCAAACGCCGTGGTGCCAATCGGGGACCTCGAGCCTTCATTACCGGAGCACCTCAGGGTGAAGTCTCGGTCTTCCCGACCTGCTTCATCGAGTACATGGAGCCAGAGGTGGCTCAGGACCTGGTCAAGGTGTACGAACGCAACGGCGTGGCGTGCTCGATGCCGGAAGGGGCGGTGTGCTGCGGTGCCCCCTGGCTCCACCAGGGCAACGTCAAAGAGTTCACCAAGGCAGCCAAGAAGAACGTCACCGCACTGGCCAAGGAGGTGCGGGCCGGGAAAGAAGTCGTCGTGGCCCAGCCGACCTGTGCCTACGTGGTCAAGCAGGACTACCCGCTCTACTTGGCCAATACCCCGCTCGGCGCCGATGCCGCCATGGTGGCCGAGCACACCGCAGATCCAGCCGAGTTCTTGATCAATCTGCACAAGGCCGAAGGCACCACGCTCGACACCGAGTTTCCTGGGCGCGAGTCGGGTGCGGTTCCCGATCAGGTGACGTACCACGTGGCCTGTCATCTGCAGGCCCAGTACATCGGACTCAAGAGCCGAGACCTGCTCAAGGTGGCCGGCATCAAGGCCACATTGGTGCAGAAGTGCTCGGGTATCGACGGCACGTGGGGCTATCGAGCCGAAAACTACGAACTGGCTCGCAAGGTGGCTCAGCCCATGGCCAAGGAGATCGAGGCCGCCGGCAACGAAGTGGTCTGTGGAGACTGCCACTTGGCCAATGGAGCCATCGAACAAGAGACGGGGACCAAGCCGGTCCACCCGCTGCAACTCATGGCGCGGGCCTACGGTATTCCTAAGGAGCATTCATGACCGCCAATCCGCTGACCCTCGACGACATCGCCGACCAGCGCGCCTACGAACGTGAGCGCGATGGTTTCCGCACCGCGGTGATCGCAGCCAAGAAGTTGAGACGTATCACCGTCGGGCCGGTGGTGACCCTCACCTTCGAGAGCCGTATGACCATGCGCTTCCAGGTCCAAGAGATGGCCAGGGCCGAGAAGTTCACCACTGATGAGCAAGTCCAACACGAACTCGATGTCTACAACCGACTGCTGCCCTCGACGGGCGAGCTGTCAGCCACCTTGTTCTTGGAGCTACGAAGCGAAGCCGAGCTGCGGAACTGGCTCCCCAAGCTGGTCGACATCGAGCGCTCTGCCGTCCTGCAGATCGGGGACGGGCCCGGCGCCCACCTGGTGCAGTCGGTTCCCGAGGAAGAGCATGAATCCCAGATGACTCGGCCAGATACCACCTCGGCGGTCCACTATGTCCGGTTCCCGTTGACACCAACCGAAGTAGCGGCGTTCGAGGCAGGACCGGTGACGCTCATCATCAACCACTCGCAGTACCCCGATGGACGACCTGGGGTACCGCTGTCGGACGCCACCCGGGCCCAGCTGCAACAGGACCTGGCTGGCCAGTAACGACCAGGCCCTAGCGACCGAGGAACTTCGGAGGTCGCCGGTCCATCGATGCGGCGATCCCTTCGTGGAAGTCCTCGGACTCCATGAGGCGCAGCTGTTCCGATCGCTCGTGAGCCACCATGCCAGCAAAGCCGTCGATGACGTCGGCGCGCAGGGTCCGGCGGATCGACTGGACAGCCAGCGGTGCTGATGCACCGATCTCGGCGGCCAGCGCATGGGCCCCGGCTCGAGGGTCGTCGTCGACCCGGTCGCACAGTCCGATAGCCAGAGCCTCGACGCCGTCGATCCGACGCCCGGTGGTGAGCAGCTCGAGCGCCTTCTGGCGTCCCACCACGGCTGGCAGGGTCATCGATATGCCGAAGCCTTGATGAAACCCGAGCCGGGCGAAGTTGGCGGCGAACCGGCTCGTGGGTGCTGCCACTCGGAAGTCGCCGGCCAGGGCCAACCCCATCCCACCTCCGACGGCCGAGCCTTGTACGGCGACAACGACGGGTAGCGGGCCGTCGATCAACTCACGGGCCGTGCCGTACAGAGTGGCCAGGGCCTCGGGTTCTGGTTTGTTGGTGGCCCCGAAGTCCAGACCGGCACAGAAGTGCTTCCCCTCCGAGCACAGCACGACGGCCCGGCCGCCGGCGGATGCGGCCCAACGGATGGACTTGACCACACCGGACAGCAGCACGGCATCGAAGTAGTTGGCTGGCGGCCGGTGCATCTCCACCTCGGCCACATGGTCCGCACCGAGTACGACGGTGACGTCACCGAACGAAGTTCTCAACGCAGCATCCATCACGACTCCTCCTGGTTGGTTGCAACTGCCTGGTCGGCTGATAGGGCCTGATCGGTGGCCACTGCAGGCCCGACGCGAGCAGGCCACTGTGCTACCTCGGTGCGCACCTCGTCGTTGTGTTGCCCGCTGAGGGCAGCGGGCAGACGTACGGTCGGCCCTGGCGAGGCGGAAAAACGCACCGGTTGTGGGATCACTTTGTAGCGACCGGCCACTGGATGTTCGTCCTCGGGCAAGGCGTCCACCAGCTCCTCCAGGGTGGGTACGGCTGACGCTGGGATGTGCATGTCGGCACAGAACTGCAGCCACTCAGCAGTCGTGCGCTGGATGAGAATCTCGGCCACATCCCGGTAGAGGGCATCGGCATGGGCGATTCGTGACCGGGCTGAACTGATCCGTTCATCTTCGGCCAGATCAGGTCGACCGGCCTCACGGAACAGGTCGTCATAGTTCTTCCTCGTATAGGCCAGCACATTGATCCATCCGTCAGCCGTGCGCTGGGGCCTGCGCTCGGGGTTGAGGATCCGCGGATATCCCGGGGGGCCTTGCGGGGGGATGGCGGTAGCGGCTCCCGCGTGCTCGACGAGGGTGAACGACGTCATGACGTCGATCATGGGGATCTCGATGTGCTGTCCCTCTCCCGTGCGTGCTCGGTGCAGCAGGGCGGCCAGTACCGCATAGGTGATGGTGAGCCCGCTGACCTTGTCGGCCACCAAGGTGGGGACCAGCTCCGGATCGCCACCTTGGCGTCGGAAGGTATCGGGGATCCCCGATCCGGCCTGGATGACATCGTCATAGGCGGGGGAGTCGGCAGCGGGGGAGTCCGACGGATAGCCCTGGGCCTGGCAGAAGACGATGTCCGGACGAACGGCGGCGAAGTGGGCGTAGGTGAGACCCAGCCGGCTCAGTGTTCCGGGGCGCAGGTTGGTGATCACTACATCGACGGTGGCGGCAATGGCCAGGGCCTCGGCCCGACCGACCGGGTTCTTCAAGTCGAGGGTGACGTTGCGCTTGTTGCGCAGCAGGTTGAGGGCGATACCGGACAATTGTGGCACGGGGCCAGGGGTCATCACCCGGATCAGCGTCCCCTTCGGGTCCTCCACAGTGATCACATCGGCACCCAGATCACCCATGATCTGGGTGGCCAGTGGACCCATGACCACCGAACTCAGGTCGAGCACGCGCACGCCGTGGAGTGGTCCCGGTGACGTCGAGGGCATGGGGGTTCCTTAGGGGCAGTGGCTGGCGTCGTGCCGGCCCGTGTGGTGGCCCATGGTAGCGACCTGGGCCCATTCCCCCCGATGAGCGCTACGGCGGACGCCGAGGGGCGGATGCCTGCAGCGGCGATGTCCCACATCACCTCTTCCTCATACGACCAGGTTCCGTCGGCATGAATGGTGACACGCATCCCGAAGCTGAACGTGCGGAAGTTCGAATTGAGGAACGGACTGGACGCGATGCCCTACGTCTCGCATCCGACTGCCGCCCAGACCAGGCCTTCGGCCGCCTGTGGTTCGAGATCTGCCAAGACCAGCCCCGACCTCAGCAGATCAGCCCAGGTGGACGGTGTCGAGCCAGGTGCACAGCCAGGTGCGGTAGCGACTTCCAGCAAGGTGAGGCGAGCAGGGTGCCGATGTCGCCCGAGTGGGCGGCCCGTCCGGTGCTTACTACTGCCGGCGGCAAGGCACTCCGGTGCATCCGAAGGGAACACACATGAGCAGCGCAACTACCACCACGATCGTGGGGAACCTGACCAGGGACCCCGAGATCCGCTACACCCGTGACGGTCAGGCCACTACCAACCTAGGCGTAGCCGCCAACCGGAGGTGGCAGAACCGGGAGACGAACGAGTGGGAGGAGTCCACCTCCTTCTTCGACGTCGTCATCTGGAGGGATCTGGCCGAAAACGTGGCTCTCAGCCTGACCAAGGGGATGCGGGTGATCGTCACCGGCCGGCTCGAGCAGCGGAGCTGGGAGACCGAGGAAGGGGACCGACGCTTCAAGGTGGAGATCGTCGCCGACGAAGTCGGCCCGGCGCTGCGCTTCGCCACGGTCGACGTCCACCGGGTGGTCCGCCCATCAGTCGATGGTGATCCGACAGCATCGTTCGACGGGGAGTCGGCCGGTGCCTGAGGCCACGTTGGCTCCCGTGGATTCCACTACTGACCTACTGGATCGACCCCTCCGGTTCGGTCAGCGTGTGGTGCTTTCCAAGGATGAGGCGTTCCGGGCCTGTCAGGCGCTGGCCGATGCTGGTCGGGTGCTGGTCCGTTCGGGCGGGGCGCCCGAGGCCGACACCCTGGGCTCGCTCTTCTCATTGCTGGAGGAGCGGCTGGTCGCCCCGTGAAGTGAGTCCGTCCGCGATTGCGCCCCCGGCCGAGTGGCCGGGGGCGCAACGCGTGACGCGCCTAGTCAGATCAGCCGCCGCCCGGAATCAGATCCCCAGGTTTCAATCTTTGGTGGGCTCGAACTCCAAGGACAACGAATTGACGCAGTAGCGCAGGCCGGTAGGCGCTGGTCCATCGGGAAACACATGGCCGAGGTGTCCACCGCACCGTGCGCAGGTGATTTCCGTCCGAGACATACCGAACGACCTATCGACATGTTCCACGATGGTGCCTTCCGATACCGCCCGGGTGAAGCTGGGCCAACCAGAGCCGGATTCGAACTTCGTGTCAGTGGGGAACAACTCTGCTCCGCACCCGGCGCAGGTGAACATGCCGCTGCCCTCTACGTGGAGTAGCTCTCCCGACCATGCCGGCTCGGTCCCCTTCTGGCGCAGGACGGCATAGCGCTCGGGCGACAGACGGGCCTTCCACTCGTCGTCCGACAGTTCGAGCGGACCGATGGGGGAGGTGGATTCAGGGGTGACACTCATGCGAACTCCTTTGTGATGTGGGTCAATACGTGGCGCCCGAGGCAACCCGGCGAACCGGTCGCCCCGTGGCGAACACCTAGAGGAACGCCGAAACCTCCCCTCGTGTTCCCCTGGGCCAAGAACCCACCGATCATGCCGCCTTTCGGACCGCAACCGAATGGAGTCGGAGGCCTGTTTGCTAACGTCGCGGCATATTTCGACACGCCTGAATACCTCCTAGATGACACCAGGACAACGCCACCATGGACCTTAGAGACCGACCCGAAGACGAGGCCTTCCGCAAGGAAGTCCAGCAGTGGATGGCCGATCATGTGGTGGGGGAGTTCGCCGCCTTGGGCGGCCGTGGAGGATCGGGCGATGAGACCTTCGGCTTCGAGGTCCGCCTCGAGTGGGAGCGGGTCCTGGCCTCTGGAGGCTGGACCTGCTTGGGCTGGCCCACCGAGTTCGGGGGCCGGGGTGCGTCCATCGCCCACCAGGTCATCTTCAACGAGGAGTACGTGAAGGCCAAGGCTCCCGGACGCGTGAGCATCCTCGGGGAGGGACTCTTGGGTCCCACGCTTATCCAGTACGGAACCCCTGCCCAGCGCAACCGGTTCCTGCCCCGGATCGTGGACGGGACCGAGCTGTGGTGCCAGGGCTATTCGGAGCCAAATGCCGGCAGCGACCTGGCCAATGTGGCCACGCGGGCCGAACTCGATGGCGACGAGTGGGTCATTACCGGCCAAAAAGTGTGGACGTCGTTGGCCCACCAATCCGACTGGTGCTTCGTGGTGTGCCGCACCGAGCCCGGCTCCGTCCGTCACAAGGGGCTCTCGTACCTACTGGTGCCGATGGACCAGCCCGGCGTGGAGATCCGCCCGATCACCCAGCTGACCAAGACCTCCGAGTTCAACGAGGTCTTCTTCGACGGAGCCCGGACGGCCAAGGACCTGGTGGTCGGTGAGCCAGGCGAGGGATGGCGGGTGGCCCTGGCCACGCTGGGATACGAGCGCGGCGTGGGACTTCTCGGCCACCAGCTCTCGTTCCGCCGTGAACTCGACCATCTGATCGCCACTGCGCAGGCCAGCGGACGTAGCCGCGATCCGATCATCCGTCAGCGTCTGGCTCGCTCGTACGCCGAACTCGAGGTACTTCGCTACAACACGCTGCGGAGCCTGTCGGGCTACGACGGACCCGCCGCCCCGGCTGAAGCGTCGATCATCAAGCTGTTTTGGGCGACATGGCACCGCAGCTTGGGCGAGCTGGCCATGGACATCCGTGGATCTGACGCCCTGATCGCAGAGGCCGCGCCCTACGAGCTCGACGAGTTCCAACGGACCTTCCTGTTCAGCCGGTCCGAGACCATCTACGCCGGCTCCAACGAGATTCAGAAGAACATCATCGGCGAGCGAGTCCTTGGACTGCCGCCCGAACCAAAAGGAGACCTGCGATGACCGATACCACCAGGACGATGCCGCCGGCCCCGGAACCTCCCGCTGGCCACGGGCTGCTGACCGGCAAGATCGTGGTGGTGACGGCGGCGGCGGGCACCGGCATCGGCTTCGCCACGGCCAAGCGCTGCATCGAAGAGGGCGCCACCGTGGTGGTGTCCGATACCCACGAACGCCGACTCGCAGAGACAGCCGACGCCCTGGCCGCACTGCCGGAGTCCGATGGGGTCCGGCCGCTGGCCGTCGTGTGCAACGTCACCGACGAGCAACAGGTGCAAGGGCTCTATGACGCGGCGGTGGCCGAGCACGGCCGCTTTGACGTGGCCGTCAACAACGCCGGCCTCGGTGGGCAGGTCGACGTGGTCGACATGACCGATGAGCAGTGGGACCTCGTCCTCGATGTCACCCTGACTGGCACCTTCCGGTGCACTCGTGCGGCACTGCGCCACTTCTACTCTCGCGAGGGCGGCGGGGTGATCGTGAACAACGCCTCGGTGCTCGGATGGCGGGCCCAAGCCGGGCAGTCTCACTACGCGGCGGCCAAGGCCGGAGTGATGGCCCTGACCCGGTGCTCAGCCGTCGAGGCCGCCCCGCACGGGGTCCGCATCAACGCCGTGTCGCCCAGCCTGGCCGTCCACCCGTTCCTGAACAAGGTGATGGCCGACGATGAGCTGGCCGTGTTGGCGAGCCATGAAGTGTTCGGCCGAGGTGCTGAGGTGTGGGAAGTGGCGAACGTGATTGCCTTCTTGGCCAGTGAGTACGCCACGTTCATGACAGGCGAAGTGGTCTCGGTCTCCAGCCAGCACGCCTGATCTGACCGAACGGGGCCGGATCGTCCGGGACTGACCGTCGCAAGACGTGATGATCTCCGCTGTACATACGATCGTATGCAGTAAGATCGTCGCATGCAGGTTGACCGATTCTCCGTGACCATGGACCCCGAGTTGGGGGCCGCAGTGCGAAACGCCGCCGAGCAGGCCGGATCCAGTGTGTCGGCGTGGTTGGCCGCCGCCGCATCTGACCGGCTCCGGAACCAACTGCTCGGATCGGCCCTCGACGCATGGGAATCCGAAACCAGTCCCTTCAGTGAGGCGGAACTCGAAGAGGCGGCCCGAACGCTCGGTGTGCGTCGGCGAGCCAGCCGATCCACCGCCTGATGCCGCTGATCCTCGATGCCGGTGCGCTGATTGCAGTGGACCGCCAGGACCGCACCGTAGGGGCCATTCTCCGACTGGCGCATCAAGAGCAGCTACCGGTTCGAACGAGCGCGGCGGTCGTCGCCCAGGTGTGGCGGGGCGGTGGACGCCAGGCCAACCTGGCGCGGGTGCTGGCCGGAATCGATGCCGTGGGCCTTGACGACTCTGCTGGTCGATCGGTCGGCGCCCTGCTGCGGCAAAGCCGGACCGACGACGTGGTGGACGGGCATCTGGCCTTGGTCGTCCAGCCGGGCGACATCGTCCTCACTAGCGACCCCGGCGACATCACCACCATCCTCGACGCCCGGGCCGTCGTGGCCACCGTTCGCTCGATGTGAACGACGCGGAGGTTCTCACGTGAGGCAATGCATGGTCGGAGGTGGCGACCCACGCGCAGCAAGCAGGTCGATCGACTGGGCAAGGTGAGGCCCACGGGACGATGCACTACCCTGACGGCGTGTCAGATGTGACTGATCCAAGGGGGGACCTGGAGTGGGGGACGCTCCCCGGCCTCGTCCAGGACGCCGCGGCCCGATTCGGCGAGGCCGAGGCCATCGTCGACCTGCACGGACCAGGTGGGACGACCACTCGATGGTCGTTCGACCGCTTGGCCGAAGAGGTCGCCACCGCCACTCGTGCCGTTATGGCCAGGGGCATCGAACCGGGCGACCGAGTAGCCATCTGGGCCCCGAACTGTGCCGAGTGGATCGTGGCCGCACTGGGTGCCGTCGGCGCTGGTGCCGTCTTGGTGCCGCTCAACACTCGTTATAAGGGAGCCGAGGCGGCGTACATCCTGCGCGCCTCAGGCGCCCGGCTGCTCTTTACCGTCCAGGGGTTCCTGGGCACCGACTACCCGGCGATGCTCGACGAGGCCATCGCCACTGGTGATCCGGTGTCCGCCCTGGAGGCCGTCGTCGTGCTCCGGACCGATGACGCCGGCACGCCGGTGACCGGTGAGGCCGTGGCGTGGGGTGACTTTTTGGCTGGTGCCCAAGGCTGCGAGGCCGCTGTGGCCGCCGGACGGACCGCCTCGATCACCCCGGACGACGTGTGCGACCTGGTCTTCACCTCGGGAACGACGGGCAACCCCAAGGGTGCGATGACCACCCACAGCCAGACGCTGCGGACGTTCGCCACATGGGCCGAGGTGGTCGGCCTACGAGCTGGCGACCGTTACCTCATCGTCAATCCGTTCTTCCACACGTTCGGATATAAGGCCGGCATCCTGGCCTGCCTGATGGCCGGGGCGACCATGGTGCCCGAGCCGGTGTTCGACGTCGGCGTGATCTTGGCGCGGGTGGCCGAGGAGCGGATCTCGGTACTGCCGGGCCCGCCCACCATCTTCCAGTCGATCCTCGACCATCCCGAGCGGAGTTCGTTCGACCTGTCGACGTTGCGTCTGGTGGTGACCGGCGCCGCCGTCATCCCGGTCGAGCTGATCGAGTCGCTCTGGTCTGATCTCGGCATCGAAACCGTGCTGACCGCCTACGGGCTGACCGAAGCCACCGGAACCGTGACCATGTGCCGCCAGGGCGACTCGGCCGAGATCATCGCCACCACCTCGGGTCGAGCCATTCCGGATGTAGAGGTGCGGATCATCGACGCTGACGGCAAAGAACTCGAGGCGGGGGAGCAGGGGGAGATCGTGGTCCGGGGCTACAACGTCATGTCCGGCTACCTCGACGCTCCCGAAGCCACGGCAGAAGCCATCGATCCCGACGGCTGGCTGCACACCGGCGACATCGGTTTCTTGGACGGCTCCGGTAACCTGGCTATCACCGACCGGCTCAAGGACATGTACGTCAGCGGCGGGTTCAACGTCTACCCGGCCGAAGTCGAGGCCGTCCTGCGTCGGCACCCCGGCGTTGCCCAGGTGGCCGTCGTCGGCATCCCCGACCATCGGATGGGCGAGGTCGGCCTGGCCGTAGTGGTGCTCGCTCCTGACGCAGACGCCGAAGATGTGGCTGCTGGCCTGCCCGCGTTCGCCAAGGATCAGCTCGCCAACTTCAAGGTGCCCCGTCGGGTGGAGGTGGTCGACGCCCTGCCGACCAACGCCAGCGGCAAGGTGCTGAAGCGCGACCTGAGGACCCGGTTCGGGTCCTAGGCCCCTCCTGTCAACCATGCACCCATCAACCATGCACCCATCAACCATGCACCCATCAACCATGCACCCATCAACTTCTGACTCATCCGATTCGTCACACCGATCAATAAGGAGCATCCCGTGAGAGGCATCGTCTACACCGGTACTGGCGTCGAGGTCACCGATCAGTTGGGCATTGGTGATCCTGGACCCACCGAGGTCAGGGTGGCCATCGGAGCCGCTGGCGTCTGCCACAGCGATCTCTCCGTCATCAACGGCACCATCCCGTGGCAGGCCCCCGCCGTGCTCGGCCACGAGGGTGCCGGTGTGGTCGAGGCGGTCGGGAGTGAAGTGCGCTCGGTAAAGCCCGGTGATCATGTAGTGATCGCCACCCTGGCCAGCTGTGGCACGTGCAGGGCCTGTGCCACTGGGCACCCGACCTGGTGCATCAAGACGCTGGGGAACGTGTCCACTCCCTTCACGTACAAGGGCGAGCCAGCATCGAACTTCGCAGCCACATCGGTGTTCGCCGAGTCGACCATCGTCAGCGAGGTACAGGCGGTCAAGATCTCGAAGGACGTCCCGATGACGTCGGCCTGCTTGATCGGCTGCGGCGTGCTCACCGGTGTAGGCGCAGTACTCAATCGGGCCAAGGTGCAGGCCGGGGAGACGGCTGCCGTGTTCGGCGTCGGAGGTGTGGGCCTCAACGTCATCCAGGGTCTCCGTCTGGCTGGAGCCAGTCGGATCATCGCCGTCGACACGCTGGCGTCCAAAGAGGGGCTGGCTCGCCAGTTCGGTGCCACCCACTTCGTTGACGCGTCAGAGACTGACGCCGTGGCTGCTATCCGTGAAATTGTTCCTCCCGGCCCGGCCCAGGTCGCGGGGGCCCTCGGGTGGACCGGTGGCGTCAACTGGTCCTTCGACTGCGTGGGTCACCCCGCCGTCCTGCGCAACGCACTCGACGTCCTCGACTGGGGCGGCAATGCCCTGGCCATCGGCATCCCGCCCCGGGGGACCGAGGTCTTGGTCGATGTGAACGCACTGGCTTACGTCGATCGTGGTCTGCTCGGCTGCCGCTACGGGTCGTCCCGTCCACACCACGACATCCCGCTCATGGTGGAGCTGTATCTGTCAGGCAAGCTGATGCTCGACGAACTGGTCACCGAGCAGAAGCCCCTCGAAGGATTCCGTGAGATTGTGGAGGACATGGAGGCGGGCAAGTTGGCCCGCGGCGTGCTTACCTTCTGACCCACCGGAGGATCCAACGGTCCCGGCGGCGCTCCGGACTGCTCGTTCAGGCCAGGCGGCCCAAGGCGACGTCGTAGTCGTCACCGAGGTGTCCAGCCAGGACGTCCATGGAGTAGCGGGTCTCCCACAGCACCACCGCGGCCCGAGACGCGTCCCCGTAGTTAGCAGCGTCGAACAGATCGGCCAGGGCCGAGCTGACGTGTTCGGTGTCGCCGGGTACTCGGCGGACGCCGTCTCCGGCGAGGCCTTCGTCGATCCAGACCAGGTCGCTGGTAATCACGGGGATGGCGCGCTGCAGGGCTTCCAGAATGACGAAGGGCGGGCCTGAGTCGCACCGGGTCGGATGGACGAGTACGTCGATCCGGGGAAAGACCGACTCCAGCACTTCACTACGGCTGACGCGGCCGAGCCACTCCACCGATCCGTCGGGGAGGATCAGGTCCGAGGGCAATGTGTCAGTTCCGACGATGACCAACCGGGCATCAGGATGCGTGGCGAGCAGCGAGCGGAAGGCGTCCACGACGACGCGCCCTCCTTTGCCTTCGAAGTCCGTGGAGATGAAGCCGATGGTCTGGGGCGGACCGGACCTCGGCTCCGACGGCGTCCCGTCGATGGCGAGCGTACGAACTACCACCTGGCGAGGGTCAGCACCGGCCTCGATCAAACTGCTGCGGTAGTGATCGGACTGGACCAGAGACAGCGCGGCGGCCCGAGGTGGGAACCATGGGACCTGCACGCCGAAGGTGCGCGCCAACAGGTGCTCCATCCATGTGGCGACCAGTACGTGCCGGTGTGACCAGTGGAAGCGGTATTCGTAGAGTACCGACAGGGGGAATCCGGAACTGATCACCAGGGGCGGATCACTCTCGATGAGGCGCAGCGAAAACACGTGGGAGTGCACCAGGTCAAAGGCGTCAGGATCGACCGTGAAGTAATGGTAGGGCTCACGGAAGAGCAGGCCGATGCGCCGCAGGGCCAACTCGATGCCGCGAGCACAGAATATGACGGTGTCTCGGGCCCGCATCGTCCCGTGCTTCGGCCGGCGTCCCCGCTCGACCAGCGTGCCATCGGCCAGCGCATCGATGTAGGTCGTGTAGGTCACCCCTTCTGGTGGTCGGGCCAGCAGTGCCTCGGTGAAAGCCACATCGCCACCAGCGATGTCATGGCCGGATACCGGGCTGAGGAGGAGGACTCGCGTGATGAGGGGACAGTACATGGGATAGCGGTCCCTTCAGGCCGGCCGTCCCCAGACGGAGCCCATGGCTGATGGGGCGAAGCTTCGATGCCACCAGCGATCAGAGGGCGTCGATGGACGGTGCAAGACCGTCGAACACGCGAGCCCAGGCGAACTGGGTCTTTGGTCCTAGGGCGCGAGCGCCCTGTTACAGTCGCCCCCGATATGACGGCGCATCCACTTGCAGGGGAGTACGCCACGCTGGTGGAAGTGCTGCGGGCCGCGGCTCGGATCAATGCATCGGTGGAGGCCTACGTAGAGCCGGCCACCGCCGACTGTCCTCGTACCGCACTCACCTTTGCCGCCTGGGACCGTGCCGCCGACGGGGTGGCTGGCCTGCTGGCCTCGCACGGCGTAGGGCCGGGAACTGTCGTGTGCTTGCTCCTCCCGAGTTCCATCGACTACATGGTCGTATATGCAGCAGTCGTCCGCCTAGGTGCCATCACCTCCGGCATCAATCTGCGACTTGGTGTATCGGAGGTGGCCTCCATCGTTGGACGCACCCACCCAGTGGTGACCGTGATCGATGAAGGAGGTGCGGTTCCCGATGGTCCCGTCGGCACCGTCCTCACCCGAAGTGCGTGTCGCCAAGCCGTCGACGGGCCGCCCCCGTCCGTCTGGCCGGTGCTGTCGGCGTCGGACCCGGTGGCGGTGGTGTGGACCAGCGGTACGACCGGGCTGCCCAAGGGAGCCGTGTTCGACCACGACAACCTGCGGGCGGTGGCGCAAGGAGCCGATGTCCTGTCCGAACCTGGCGACCGCCGCCTGTCTCCCCTGCCCTTCGCCCACGTCGGTTCGATGACCCGGATATGGGACGAGGCGGCCAACGGCATCACCACGGTGATCACGCCCACACCGTGGAAGGCGGCCGATGCCCTTGCCGTGATGGAGACCGAGCGGATCACCGTGGCCCAGGGGGTGCCGACCCAGTGGGCGCTGGTGTTGGCCCAACCGGCCCTGGCTGCATCCGATCTGTCCTCGCTCCGGATCGCAGGCACCGGGGCTTCGCGGGTACCGGCCGAGCTGGTGGTGGCCATGCGCCAGGCGCTGGGAGTACCCGTAGTTGTTCGCTATACCTCCACCGAGGCGTCGCTCGGCACCGGCACCGTTCCCGGAGACCCCGACGAAGCGGTGGCCACGTCCGTGGGGCACCCGGTGCCCGGGGTCAGCCTCGCCATCGCCGCCGACGACGGCATCCCGGTCGCCGCCGGTGAAGTGGGCCGGGTGCGCCTGCGATCAACAGCAGTGATGCGCGGCTACTGGGGTGGCCCGCCTAGTGGGCCGGGGGCATCTGGTCTGGTGTTCGACGCGGCCGCCACCGCCGAGGTGCTGGCCGCAGATGGCTGGCTGACCACTGGCGACTTTGGCTTCGTCGACGGAGAGGGACGGCTCCATCTCGTCGGGAGGGCCAACGAGCTCTACATACGGGGCGGCTACAACGTCTACCCGGCCGAAGTGGAGGGCGCCCTTGGCGAGCACCCTGATGTCGACCAGGTCGCCATCGTCGGCGTCCCCGATCCGGTGCTGGGGGAGATCGGGGTGGCCTTCGTGGTCCGTGCCGAAGGTTCGACGTCAGATGAGGCCGACCTCCTGGCCGGACTACGGGAGATGGTGCGTGGATCACTGGCCGACTACAAGGCGCCCGACCGGCTGATGGTGCTCGACCGTCTTCCCCTGACCCCGATGATGAAGGTAGACAAGAGGGTCCTGGTCGAACTGGCCACCCCGGAGAAGAATGGAGCCATGCTGCGATGACCGGCAACTCGACCCCCGCCCACGGTGGCGTCACCGACGACCCCATCAAGATCGGCACCATGCTCTACACGCTGGTCGAGCCCCACCGGGGCCACGAGGTGGCCTACAACCGCTGGTACGAGCGGGACCACTTCTACGCCGGATGTCAGATCGGTGCCTACAACTTCTCGGGGGCCCGCTTCGTGGCCACGGCCCCCATGAAGGCGCTGCGCTATCCCGCAGGTGAGGGCGCTCTGGTGGCCGATCCGTCGACCGGGAGCTACCTCGGGGTGTACTACGTGCTCGACGGCCACCACGACGAGTGGAACCGATGGGCCGTCGACCAGGTCAACATCTTGCACAAGGCCGGCCGGATGTTCGACCACCGCGACCACATCCACACCGGGCTCTACCGGTTCGAGTGGGAGCACCGCCGCGACGCGGACGGGGTGCCCGCCGAGATCACCCTCGACCACCGGTTCGCCGGTATGGCCTCGGTCTTCATCGAGCCAGCCGAGGGAGTGACCGGGGCACAGATCGGGACGTGGCTGCGCGAGCAGTACCTTCCGCCGGCAGTTGCGGGCACGCCCGTGGCTACGGTGCTCGGGTTCAGCCCGCTGCCGCTGCTGGCTGATGCTCCTGGCGACGTGCCCCGGGGTGAGACGTTGGATGAACGGGTACTGGCCATGTGCTTCATCGACGAGGCCCCCGATGGGGTGTGGCCCGACGTGTTCGCCCCGCTGGGCTCGGCCCTGTCCGATGCTGGGTTGGGGACGGTCATCTGGGCCTCCGCGTTCATCGGGACAGTGCCTGGTACCGACACCTATGCCGACCAGCTGTGGGCTGACCAGTAGCGCTGCCGCAGGCAAGCCCGCTCGCCCATCCGTTACGAACCACCCCGTACCCAGACACAGGAGCACGATCCACATGAACGACGCAGAGCAGGCCCAGATGGAGGAGCGGGCCCAGGCCCGAGAGTGGGTGTTCGCCCCTACCCTGTGGGGCCTGATCGAGGCCCGGGCGCAAGCCACTCCGGACGCCGTCCTCGCCCATGAGGACACCGGGCGCGAGCTGACCTTCGTCGGATACCGCGATGCCTGCCTGGGCGCGGCGGCGGGTCTGTACGTCGAGTGCGGCGTCACCGCTGGCACCAGCGTCAGTTGGGAGCTTCCGACATGGAACGAGTCGCTCGTCCTGGTCGGGGCACTCGCTCGTCTCGGGGCCCGACAGAATCCGCTGATCCCGATCTACCGGAACCGCGAGGTCGGCTTCATCACCGCCCAGAGCCAGGCCTCGCTCCTCATCGTCCCGACCGTCTACCGCTTGTTCGACTTCGAGGCCATGGCCAACGAGATCGCCGCCGACCGACCCGGACTGTCGGTCCTGGTCGTAGATCGCGACCTGCCGGAAGGTGACCCGGCCGTGCTTCCCCCGGTTCTGCCCGCTACGTCTGCGGACGATGCTCCGGTCACGTGGCTCTTCTACACATCGGGCACCACGGCCGATCCCAAGGGTGCACCCCACAGCGACCTCACGGTGATGGCCTCGGCGCTCGCCATGTCTGAGTGCCTCGACATCCGGTCCGATGATGTATCCGCCCTGGTGTTCCCCTTCACCCACATCGGCGGCATCGGATGGCTCATCAGCGCCCTGTTCACCGGATGCACGCTGCTGATCACTGAGGCGTTCAGCCCCATCGATACCCCTGCGTTCTTGGCCGACAACCAGGTGACCCTGGCCGGATCGGGCACCCCGTTCCACATGGCGTACCTGGCCGCGCAGCAGGCCCGGGGCGAGGGAGCAGATCCCATCTTCCCGAACGTTCGCTCCTACCCCGGAGGCGGGGCGCCCAAGCCGCCACAGCTCCACCACGATCTCAAACGGGAGATCGGCGGGGTCGGGATCATCTCGGGCTACGGGCTGACCGAGGCACCCATCGTGGTGATGGCGTCCATGGGGGATCCCGATCAGAAGCTGGCCGACACCGAGGGACGCCCCACGCCAGGTGTGGAGCTCATCGTGGTGGCTCTCGACGGCACCCGGGCCGGGCCCGGGGGCGAAGGAGAGATCCGGCTGAAGGGCCCGCAGATCATCAAGGGCTACCTCGACCCAGCGCTCGATGCCGAGGCCTTCGACGCCGACGGCTACTTCCGAAGTGGCGATCTCGGGATCGTGGACACCGAGGGCTATGTGACGATCACCGGCCGGCTGAAGGATGTGATCATCCGCCACGGCGAGAACATCTCCGCCAAGGAGGTCGAAGATCTCCTCTACGCTCACCCCTCCGTGGCTGATGTGGCCGTCATCGGCCTGCCCGACCCGAAGACGGGGGAGCGTGCGTGCGCGGTCGTAGCGCTGGCCGAGGGCACGTCCTTGGACCAGGCAGACATGGTGGCGTACCTGAAGGGTGAGGGCCTGCGGGTGAACGCCATCCCCGAGCAGTTGGAACTGGTCGATATCGTCCCCCGTAACCCGGCAGGCAAGATTCTGAAGCACACCCTGCGCGATCGTTTCGCCCCCCACCAGGCAGCACCGAACACCGGAGGAAACCCATGAGTCCGATCCGAAGAGTCACCCTCGGCCAAGGAGGCGACGAGCACGAAGCGGCCGATGCCGCCATGGCTGGGATGGTCATCGCTCGGTTCGAGGGCCGAGTAGCCGTCGTCACCGGGGCTGGATCGGGTATCGGTCGAGGTGTGGCCCAGCGCCTGGCCGCCGAAGGGGCGCTCGTGGCCGCCCTCGACGTCTCCACGGATGCGGTGGTCGAGACGGTGGCCGGCATCGTGGCCGCCGGGGGGACGGCGGTGGCCTACACCTGCGATGTGACCTCGGAGACCTCGGTCGCTGACGCCATGGCCTCCATCGTCACCGACTTGGGTCCTCCTCGTGTGGTGTGCAACGTGGCCGGTATCGGTGGTTTCTTCCACACCGCCGACATGCCGTTCGACCGGTGGCAGAAGATCTTGGCCGTCAACCTGACCGGGCCATTTCTGGTGTGCCGGGCCGCCCTGCCCCACCTGTTGGAGCATGGTGGATCCATCGTCAACGTGGCCTCGAACACCGCCCTCATGGGCCAGGCCTACTCGGCCGCCTACTGCGCGTCCAAGGGTGGTCTCTTGATGTTTACCAAGGCATTGGCAGCCGAATACATGGGCAAGGGCGTGCGGGCCAACGTGGTCGCCCCCGGGGGCACGGACACACCGCTGCTCGGCACGTTTGGGCTTCCCGAAGGGGCAGATCCGAAGCAGCTCACCAAAATCATGACGCCCATGGGGTTCTCGACCCCCGCCGAAATAGCTGCCTCCATCGCCTTCCTGGCCTCCGACGAGTCGTCGTACACAACGGGTGCCGTGCTGTCGGTAGACGGGGGACTCACCGTCTGACCAGGGCATTGGCCCGCCATCCGGCCCTCGACGGCACCCGGATGGCCGATAGGTGACCACGTTGGACGCAACCGGTGGTGCACGATGGAAGAACTGTCGTGCCGTCGGCGTGCAACAATGGAACATTGAGCGACGATCTGTCGCTTCTGACCTGTGAGGTGAACGATGACCGACATACGTCCGGTCGACAACTGGAGCTCAGACTTTGATGTGCTGAGCCAGACTTACGTCGATGATCCCTTCACCATCTGGGACGAACTCCGCACCACCTGCCCGGTGGCCCATACCGATCGGCGGGGGAGCACCTGGCTGCCCACTAAGTACCAGGACGTCGTGGACCTGGCTCATGACATCGAGCACTTCAGTTCTCTCGACATCACCGTCATCCCGTTCACCGGCGAGGCTCCCGAAGAACCGGTGCTCCCGTACGGCGTGCCGCCTATCTCGGCCGACCCGCCGCTGCACACGTTCACCCGACGGCTGCTCCTCCCGTGGTTCTCTCACACCAAGGTGGCGAGCTACGAGGCCATGACCCGGGAACTCTGTGCCGGTCTGGTCGAAGGGTTTGTGGCCAACGGTCGGGCTGACGCTGCCGCCGACTACGCCCAGCAGATTCCGGTCCGGGTGATCGGGGCCATCTTGGGAGTGCCACCGGAGATGTCGGACACCTTTACCGGCTGGGTCCGGGCCGTCCTCGAGTTCGCCGACGACATGGAGATCCGGCGCGAGGGCACGATTGCGCTGATCGAGTACTTCGTGGCCGAGGTGGAGCGGCGCAAGCAGGATCCGGGCGACGACCTCCTGAGCGCGCTGCTCCAGACCGAAGTCGACGGCCAGCCCCTCGAAGATTCGATTGTGCTCGGGGTGGCTGCCCTCACGTTGATCGCCGGGGTCGACACCACCTGGAGTGCCATCGGATCGTCGCTCTGGCACTTGGCCACACATGCGGAGGATGCCAAGACCCTGGCCACCGACCCTGAAGCCATGAACCTGGCTATCGAAGAGTTACTGCGGGCGTATTCGCCGGTGACTATGGCCCGCATCGTGACGGGCGAGGTCGAGTTCCAGGGCTGTCCGATGCAGGCGGGCGACAAAGTGCTCATGAACTTTCCGGCCGCCAACCGCGACCCTGATGCCTTTGAGCGACCTGATGAGGTCATCCTCGACCGGGCCCACAACCGCCATGTGGCGTTCGGCTCCGGGATCCACCGCTGCGCGGGGTCCAACCTGGCTCGGATGGAGTTACGGGTGGCCATCGAAGAGTGGTTGAAGCGGATTCCTGACTTCCGACTCGCAGACGATGCCGACGTGACGTGGGCCGGCGGTCAGGTCCGCGGCCCCCGCAGTCTCCCGGTGGTATTCCCATGAAGATCTGGGTCGATCCCGACAAGTGCACTGGACACGCCCGCTGCTACGGCTTGGCGCCCGACCTCTTCTCGGTCGACGACTACGGGTTGTCGTCGGTAGTGGGCGACGGCACGGTTCCTCCCGAACTCGAAGACAAGGCCCGGCTCTCGATCGCCAACTGCCCCGAGTACGCCATCGTGGAGATCACCGACTGAGGTTGGCAGACGCGGCGACGGCCACAGGGTCTGGACCCGGCGGCCGTCGACCGTCACTTCGTCTTGTAACTCCCAGCCGATGGGCCGGGAATGGAGCGTCCTACGACAGGCGCTCGACGATCATGGCCATGCCCTGGCCGCCGCCGACGCACATCGACTCGAGCCCGAAGGTTTTGCCGGTGTCGTCAAGGCCGTTGAGCAGCGTGGTCATGATGCGGGCTCCGGTCTGGCCGAACGGGTGGCCGAGCGCAATGGCCCCACCGTTGATGTTCAGCTTGTCGTAGCTGATGCCGAGCTCCTTGGCCGAGGGAACGACCTGGGCGGCGAACGCCTCATTGATCTCGACCAGGTCGATGTCATCGATGGTCATGCCGGCCCGGGCCAACACCCGGCGGATGGCCTCTACCGGGCCCAGTCCCATGATTTCGGGGTTGAGGCCGGTGACGCTCGAGGCCACGATCCGGGCCAGGGGGGTGATCCCGAGCTCGGCAGCCTTGGTGTCGGACATGACCACGACTGCGGCCGCACCGTCGTTGAGCGGGCAGGCATTGCCGGCGGTGACCGATCCACCCTCACGGAAGACGGGGTTCAGACTGGCTAGCTTCTCCAGGGTGGTGCCAGCACGGGGTCCGTCATCCTTGCTGATGACGGTACCGTCGGCCAGGGTGACAGGAATCATCTCCCGGTCGAAGAAGCCACGCTCTTGGGCGGCCACGGCACGCAACTGCGACTGCAGTGCGAACTCGTCCTGCTCCTCACGGGTGACGCCGGTCTGGTCGACGACGTTCTCGGCCGTCTGTCCCATGGAGATGTAGACGTCGGGGAAGGCACCGTCGAGCGGCGTCCAGTTACCGGTCGAGGTAGCGGTGCGCTCGGTGGTGCGGGCCTCGGCATCGCCGAAGTAGATGTTGTGGGGACCGACATCGGAAGCGCCGTGCATGTAGCGGCTCACCGTCTCGACTCCACCGGCCACGAAGATGTCGCCCTCGCCGGCCTTGATGGCGTGGGCAGCCATGCGGATGGTCTGCAATGACGACGAGCAGTAGCGGTTCACGGTGACACCGGGGACCTCGGCGAGTCCGCCGAGAACGGCGGCCACGCGGGCCAGGTTGTAGCCGGCCTCCCCGGCGGGCTGACCACAGCCCCACAGGACGTCTTCGACACTCTGGGGGTCGAGCTGGGGGACCTTGGCCAGCACCTCGCGGATGACGAGGGCGGACAGGTCGTCAGGGCGGCACTCGACCAGCGAGCCCTTGTTGGCCCGGCCGATGGGGGTCCGGCCGGTGGCGACGATTACTGCTTCGGGCATGTGTTGCTCCTCGGATACAGGCGGACGGGGCCGCGGTATGGGGGTGTCGGAGATGGATGGCGCAGATGCTGGTTCGCAACGAAGGTCCACGCAGCCATTCCGGTCCGGCCGCTCGCGTCCTTTGGAAACTTACCGAATGGTAACCCTAGCGGGGCTGGCGCTACCGGGCCGCACATGCGACGGGTCGACGTGTGGTGGCGTCCCGGGGTGGTGGAATGTAACGTGTTCTAGTCGTGATGGACCGCCCTATCGTGGCGGGCAGCACCTGACCGAGAGGGACACCATGGAGATCGGCTACACCGAGGAACACCAAGCGCTCCGCAACGAGTTGCGCGCCTACTACGAGAAGCTCCTCACCCCTGAGGTCGTCGAGCAGCTCCACATCGGGCATGGCATCGGCGGCGACATGCGCCGGGTGGTCAAGCAGATGGCCACCGATGGTTGGCTGGGTATCGGCTGGCCCGTGGAGTGGGGTGGCCAGGGCAAGAGCGCCATCGAGCAGTTCATCTTCTTCGACGAGTCGATGCGGGCCGGTGCCCCAGTGCCCATGCTCACTATCAACACGGTGGGCCCGACGCTCATGCAGTACGGCACCCAGGAGCAGAAAGAGTTCTTCCTTCCGAAGATCCTGGCTGGCGACATCCACTTCTGCATCGGCTACACCGAGCCGGAGTCCGGTACGGACTTGGCCTCGCTGCAGACCCGGGCGGTCCGCGATGGTGACGAGTACGTCATCAACGGGCAGAAGATCTACACCTCGCTGGCTGGAGATGCCGACTACATCTGGCTGGCCACCCGCACCGATCCCGATGTGGCGAAGCACAAGGGCATCTCGATGTTCATCGTGCCCATGGACACCCCGGGCATCAAGGTCGTCCCCATGCACCTGCTGGGCGATCACAACATCAACTACACGTTCTACGAAGACGTGCGCATCCCGGCGACCAACCTGGTCGGTGGGGAGAACCAGGGGTGGTCGTTGATCACCAACCAACTCAACCACGAGCGGGTGACGCTGTGCTCTTCTGGACTCATCGAGCGGGCCTTCACCGACACCCGGGCGTGGGCTCAGTCGACCAAGCTGGCCGACGGCCGACGGGTGATCGACCAGGAGTGGGTGCAGGTCCACCTGGCCCGTATCTACGCCCGTCTCGAGTTCCTGAAGCTCATCAACTGGAAGGTGGCCTGGACGGCTACCGAGGGTCACCTCGATGTGGCCGATGCGTCCACCATCAAGGTGTTCGGGACCGAGTTCTACCTCGAAGCCTTCAAGCTGATGATGGAGATCGTGGGCCAGGCCGGCTACCTGTCGAGGGGCACTCCTGAGGCGGTGTTGGCCGGCCGACTCGAGATGTACGCGCGCAGTCTCGTCATCCTGACCTTCGGCGGTGGCACCAATGAGATCCAGCGGGACCTGATCGCCATCTTCGGCCTGGGCATGCCCCGGTCGCTGCGCTGAGCCCAGCTACCCGGTAGCCCAGTACCCAACGCTGCCCCACCCAACGCCGCCCCACCCAACGCACCGAACGCACCGCACCGAACGAAGACGAAAGAGGACACATCATGGACTTCTCATTCAGCGAGGAGCAGGAGGCCGTCCGCGAGTTGGCCGATCGGATCTTCACCGACCTGTCGACCCAGGAGCGGCTCCGCGAGATGGAGACCGCCGAGAGCAACGACCGCTTCGATACCAAGTTGTGGTCGGAGTTGGCATCGGCCGGTCTGCTCGGGATCTCCCTTCCCGAAGACGTAGGAGGTGCTGGCTTGGGTTTCCTTGAGACTGGACTCCTGGCCGAGGCGGCCGGACGGACCGCGGCCTATGTGCCGGTGGTGGAGACACTGGCCGGCGCGGCGCCGGCCATCGCCCGCTTCGGCACCGAGGCCCAGAAGCAGACGTGGCTTCCTGGCGTCGTTGCTGGCACCACCGTTCTCACCACTGCACTGGTGGAGCTCGGTGGTACACCGGGCTCCCCGGCCGCCACGGCCGAGGCCACCGGTGACGGATGGTCGCTCACCGGGGTCAAGGCCTGCGTGCCGTCGGGCACCTTTGCCGACGCCGTCCTGGTGACCGCCCGCATCGAGCCGGCAGGTGTGGCGGTGTTCATCGTCCCGTCGTCGAGCGACGGCCTCACCATCGAGGAGCAGACGGCCAACAACGGCCAGTCCGAAGGGCTGCTCACGTTCGCCGGGGTCACCGTCCCGACCGACGCGCTGTTGGGCTCGGTCGAAGACGGACCTGGCATCATCGAGTTCATGGTCGCCCGCAGCACCACCGCCCTGGCTTTGGCCCAGGCCGGGGCGGCGGCCGCATCCTTGGCCTTGGTGGCTGAGTACACCAAGACACGCGAGCAGTTCGGCAAGCCCATCGCTACCTTCCAGGCCGTGGGACAGCGTGCTGCTGATGCCTATGTCGATGCCGAGGCCATCCGACTGACCGCATGGCAGGCGGCCTGGCGGATCGACGAGGGACTACCGTCCGACAAAGAGGTGGCAGTGGCCAAGTTCTGGGCCGCCGACGGAGGCCAGCGCGTCGTCCATGCGGCCGTGCACCTCCATGGTGGGGTCGGGGTCGATCGCGAGTATCCGATGCACCGGTTCTTCCTCAACACCAAACACATCGAGCTCACCTTGGGTGGAGCGACTGATCAACTGCTACGACTTGGGGCCACTCTGGCCGCCGAGCCGGCCTGATCCGCCTATCGCCCCGAGGTATCCGCACAGCACCAGAGGCCACGCCATGGTGATGGCGAAGCGTCCCGATGTGGAGCGTTCGTCCTGGCCGATCGCGGTAGCCGACTTCGCCGGCCTGCCGGGGCAGATGACCATAGCGATGGTACGAGTGCTGTTCCTGCGGACCCGTGTCGGTCGGGTCACGGCCCCATGAGCGGAACGTTCTCCCACCTGGGCATCTGTGTGGCTGATCTTGACCGGTCGCTGCGCTTCTACTGCGAGGGGCTCGGGTTCGCACCCGGCGCCTCCCATGAGGTGGGGGAGGAGTTTGCTGCCCTCATGGAAGTAGAGGGCGTCCGACTCCGGTCGCAGATGATCACCAAGGACGGAGTCACTGTCGAACTGCTGGGCTTCGACGCACCAGGTGTCACCGGCTCCGACGATCGGCGACCGATGAACCAGCTCGGGCTCACCCACCTGTCGATTCGGGTGGATGACATCGATGCCACCGCGGCGGCCATCGAGGCGCTGGGTGGGTCGGTGGTGCGCTCCACCCGGACTGCGCTCCCGTTCGGTGACGTCACCTTGGACTTCGTGTACTGCACGGACCCGGACGGAGTCCGGATCGAGCTCATGGACCTCGGCGGCTGAGGCCCTTGGCCGCAGTGGGCCGGCCAATGTCACCTGCTCCGCTACCGTGAAGGCGTGAGTACTGAATCCCCGTCCTGGACCGACATCGACCCCGCAGAGGTCGAGCAACTGCTTGCTACCGGGGCGTGGTTGCTCGACGTACGTGAGGACGATGAGTGGGCAGCTGGGCATGCGCCAGCCGCAGTCCATGTGCCGATGGGACAGGTTGCCGATCGGATGGCCGAAGTACCGACTGACCGGACCATCATCTGCATCTGCCGAGCGGGCGGACGGTCGGCCTCGGTCGCTACCCATTTGGCCGGCGCTGGCTACGACGTGCGCAATGCTGCCGGTGGCATGCAGGCATGGGCTGGAGCAGAGTTGCCCGTTGTGGATGACGACGGTGCTGCCGGCCAGGTCATCTGAGTTCGCCGGTACTGGAGCGTTTGCGAAGGTGACCGTCTATCTGGACGACTGGCGGCAACGAGCCCACCTCGGGCCCGTGGACGACCGTTGGTCCCACTTGGTGGCCGACACCGACGAGGAGCTTCACGAGTTTGCCGCTCGAATGGGGATGCGTCGGGCCTGGTTCCAAGAGAAGCCCGGGCGCCCGCACCACTCGCACTACGACATTCCGGAACGGGCCCGTCCTGAGGCCTTGGCCCACGGTGCCGTCGAGGTGACGTGGCGCCAGCTCGGCCGGATGCTCCGGGTATGGAGGACCCAGGCTGCACTATCCGCCGCCTCGCCAGACGCCGCCATCTGGGTGGCCCGATGACGAACGCCCTCGACCCGCGCACACCCGTCCTGGTGGGGGTGGGGACGGCAAGTGATGACGCGGAGGCGGTCGAGCTCATGGTCCAGGCCACCGAGGCGGCACTGGCCGATGCCGGGGGTCAGAGACTGGCGGGCGCCATCGACCGGGTGGCCGTCCCTCAGGGGAGTTGGGCCTATGTGGATCCGGCCCGCCTGGTGGCAGAGCGGGTGGGCGCCCGACGAGCCAAGACGCACCTGGTGGAGCTCGGTATCGCCCAACAGAGTCTGATCAACGATGCCCTGGCCGCCATCCTCTCGGGTGCCGCTGACGTCGCCGTGGTCGTCGGGGGCGAGGCCAAGCGGTGGGTCCGCGACCGTGAGAAGTCGGGCTCGGCACCCACGGAGACTCCGCAGCCCGGCGCGGCACCCGACGTCATCCGCCGACGGGAGGGTCCCCTCCTCGAGCCGGTCGAGGTGGCCCATCGATTATGGGACCCGGTGCAGCAGTACGCCATGATCGACAACGCACTTCGGGCAGCCGAGGGCCGGTCTATTGAACAGCAACGCACCGAGATCGCCGATCTGTGGGCCCGGTTTGCTGCCGTGGCCGAGGGCAATCCCGATGCCGCCTTCGCTTCGCCCAGAGATGCTCACTGGATCGCCAGGCCGTCGGCGGACAACCGGCCGCTGGCATTCCCCTACAACAAGTGGCACTCCACTCAATGGACGGTCAACCAGGCTGCTGCTCTGGTGTTGTGTTCGGTCGAGGCCGCTGAACGCCACGGGGTGCCGCCAGACCGGTGGGTCTTCCCCCGGGTGGGATTGGAGTCGAGTCACGCCGTGTCGTTGCTGTGCCGCGGCCGGATCTCCACGTGGCCAGCCATGGAAGTGCTGGGTGGAACGGCGGCGGCATGGCTCAGCCGACCGGTGGCCGAGGTCGAGGTGGCCGAGGTCTACAGCTGCTTTCCGGCTGCGGTCCGTGTCCAGCAGCGAGCGCTCGGGCTCGACCTCGTCGGCACACCGACGATCACCGGAGGGATGGCTTTCGCCGGTGGCCCGTTCAACAACTTTGTCCTGCAGTCGGTGGTCGCGGTGGCCGAGCGGCTACGCACCGAACCCGACCAACTCGGGATGGTGACGACGGTGAGCGGCCTGCTCACCAAGCCAGGGCTGGGGGTTTGGTCGGCCCAGCCCGAGGGACGCCCGCCGCTACTGGCCGACCTGTCCTACGAGGTGGCGTCGGTGACGGACACGATCGAGGCGGTGGCCACCCTGGAAGGCTATGACGGCATAGGCACGGTGGCCACCTACACGGTCACCTACGACGGTATGGACCCGGTCCAGGTGGTGGCCGTGTGCGACACCGACGACGGCAGACGGTGTGTCTCGATCAGCACCGACCCGGCGCTGGCCGCTTCGGTCTGTTCCGAGGAGCTGATCGGTACCCGGGTGCGGATCGGCTCGGGCGCGTTCAACCCGGACTGACTGGGGCGGACTGACTGGGGCGGACTGAGTAGAGGCCAGGGAGAAGAGGACCACCCGGGGCATCCTTGAGTCGTACAGTGGGAACCATGGCTGCAGCTGACGCACTTCGTTCCAACCGCACCGGGCTCTGGACCGGTTCGCTGGAGACCCTTATCGGACCACGCGCCCAAGATGCGGCAGCCGAAATCGATGCCCTGGGTTATGGATCGCTCTGGTACGGGGAGGCTTACGGGAGCGAGGCCTTCTCCACCGCCCAGGCCCTGCTGGCCGCGACGGACAATCTGGTGGTGGGTTCTGGGATCGCCAACATCTACGGACGCGGCGCCATGACCACCAACGGCGCCATCCGACTGATTGAGTCGCTCACCCCGGGTCGATTCGTGGCTGGTCTGGGAGTGAGCCACAAGCCGCTGGTCGAGCGGGACCGCAAGGAGATCTACCTCCCGCCGGTGCAGGCCATGGCGGACTACCTCGACGCGCTCGACACGTCGCCGTACTTCGGGGCCGATGCCGTGCGGCCCCCCATTGTGCTGGCTGCGTTGGGGCCGAAGATGCTGGGCCTGGCCCGCGATCGGACTGCCGGGGCCCATCCGTACCTCGTCACACCGCTCCACACGGCGTCGGCCCGGGAAACGCTGGGGACCGATCCGCTACTCATCGTCGAGCAGGCCGTCGTGCTCGATCAAGATCGCGACGAAGCACTTCGCCGGGCCCATGATCATCTGGCGATCTACACCGGACTGCCCAACTATCGGAACAACTGGCTCCGGCAAGGGTTCGTGAAGGAAGACTTCGTCAAGGGGGGCTCCGACCGCCTGGCAGATGCCTTGGTCGTCCAGGGTGATGAGGCGGCCATCGTGGCTCGGGTACGGGAGCACCTCGACGCCGGTGCTGACCATGTACTACTCCAGGTCCTCGGATCTGACCTCGGCCAGGTCCCCATGGACGAGTGGCGGCAGTTGGCTCCGGCCATGGCGGATCTCAACTGAGCTGTCCCGGCTGGGTGCGGACAAATCCACGGACCACGCCGACCTGGCGGAAGCCCAGGCGTCTGATGGATCAGGTCGGCCCGGCGACGGCCGCCTCGTCTGAGGTATCCCAGACTCGTTCCAGCAGGCGCAACATGACGTCAGGGGGCTGAGCTCCAGGGATGGCGAACCGCTCGTCGATCACGAAGAAGGGCACGCCGGTGCAGTCGAGCTCGACGGCCCGGGCCTCGTCGGCCCGGACTTCGTCGCCATACTCGTCACCCGCCAGCACCTCGACCGCCCGTGTCCTGTCCAGACCGACGTCTGCGGCCAGCTCGGCCAGAGTGGCCGGATCGGAGATGGCTCGACCCTCGGTGAAGTAGGCGGCCAGCAGGCGCTCCTTCATGGCATCGCCGACACCCTCGTGGTTGGCCAGGTGGATCATCCGGTGGGCATCAAAGGTGTTTCCGATCTGGACCTGATCGAGGTGGTAGTCGAGGCCGACGGTGGCGGCCAGGTCGGTCATCTGGCGGTTGGCCGCTACTGCCTGTTCGGGGCTCATGCCGTACTTGCGTTCCAGGACCTGATCCATGGTGAGCTCGACCCGTGCGGGTGTGGTGGGGTCGAGTTCGAAGCTCCGCCACTCGACCGTCACCTGGTCGGCATGCTCGAACTGGGCGAGGGCCGCTTCGAAGTTCCGCTTTCCCACGTAGCACCAGGGACAGACCACATCCGACCAGATCTCCACCTTCATGGATGCTCCTCCGTTCATGTGCTGTCGATTCGAACTGTCGGCACGCTTGGCCGACGGCACGCTGCTGTTCCAGCACGCTATCGGGACGGCGCCACCACCACGGCGCCACCACCACGGCGCCACCACCACGGCGCCACCGGTAGCGTCAAGGTCATGATCCTTGAGCATGCGCTGATCAATATCCGTCCCGGCACCCATCAGGAGTTCGAGGCCGCTATCACCAAGGCCAGAGAGGTGATCTCGGCTGCGCCCGGCTTCTGCTCGTTCGCCCTCCACCGTGGAATTGAAATGCCGGACCGCTACCTCTTGATCGTGGGATGGGAGACGCTCGAGGCCCACACCGACGGGTTCCGGCAGTCGCCGGCCTTTGCCGAGTGGCGGTCGCACATCGGGCCGTTCTTCGACATCCCTCCGGAAGTCGATCACTACGACCTGCTGGCGGGGCTGTCCTGAGCGGCAGGGCCCCCGTCGGTTCAGTCCTGGCTGCTGGCTAGGTTCCACGCCGCTGCTAGATGTTCGGTGAGTTCGCCCACGGGCATCCTGGCGTTCAGCCCACTGGTGGACGCCATGAGGTAGACGGGACGCCCGCCGACCGACCCGGGTTGTCGACCAGCGACCGCATGGCGGTCCACTACGGTGCGCCAGCCGGACAAGCCCACGAAGCACACGGCCCCGGGACGGAGCCACTCGGCGATCCCGCTCACCCGGGCGAACCCGGCTTCGTACTCCTCCCGAGTCACCTCGGCTGCCGTCCGGGTGGCCCGCTTGACGAAGTCGGTCATTCCCATCCCGCACGCCAGGGCCGCCGCTGGATCACGGTCGACGGTGACCAGACCGGCGGCCAGTGCTGCGGGCCAGAACCGGTTGCCCGGACGGCCGAAGCCGACACCGACGTCAGCCGAGTAGATCGATGGGTTGACCCCACAGATCAGTAGACGCATGCCAGGGCCGATGGTGTCGGCCAGGGTCCGCTCACGCACCACTCGAGCTCGCTCCAAACCCCCGAGGGCTGCCGTAGGGGCGGAGTCCACGGTGAACCCAGCGCCGTTGACCAGATCAGTCATCGGGCGCCCCAGCGAGGCGGCCGGGACGGTCAGGTCCATGACGGCACCTACGCCAAGCATCCCGTGCGCCCGCCGTAATCCGAGGGGAAGTTGTTCTGGCGGTGCAGGTGGCACACTCCACGACCACACGCCGTCTTGGTCTGGCGATGGGACCGGAAGTTCGGTCGGCTCCCCGGGTGGAGCGGCAGCGGGCACTCGATGAGCGTATCGGAGGCCCTTCCTGCCCACGAATGGTTGGGTGGCTTCAAGGGAGTGCTCGCCCACTTTCCTTCCCAAGCCCACATGGTGTGGCGGCTCGGTCGAGCCGACTACCGGGTTGGCGAACTCAGCGAAGGCTAGGTTCGCCAGCTTGGTGAGAAGGATGTACCGAGAAAGACCCATCGGCACCTGACTTCCGAACCGGATACGACCACTCGCCTCTTATCTGAGCGACCGCACCCCGGTCTGCTCTGGCCTCGAGCAGTCGCTTGGGCTCGGGACCGGACTGGCCAGGTGCTGAAGGACACACCCCTAATTCAAAAACTGGCCGGATCTGGTATCGGATCAGATACCGCATCAGCGCCGATTCCTGCCAACGCTCACCGACATGCGAGATGGTGACCTTCTGGATGGAGAGCCGGAAGGCGTGCATCGACACCTCGGGCCACCAGAGAGCAGCCTCCACCTTCGCAGTAGGACCGGAGCAGGCGCTCGTGAGCAGGCGTTGGGTCAAGTGGGAACACCGCAGCCCGGATCAGGTACTCCTCGGCGCCATCCCCGGTCGTCGCGTTGCTTGTCGGTCCATGGTGTGGCGGTGCCCGATGTGAGACACCTCTCATCCCACCAAGCAGGCGCACTTAGCGAAGGCTAAGCCCGCCGTCGACCAGGACCACCTCGCCGGTGACATATGCCGAGCGGGCCAGGCCCATGATCACTTCGGACACATCCTCGGGGGTGGCCGAACGCTGCAGCGGAGCCTGGGCCTGCACGAATTGGCGCACCACGGTCCAGTCCTCGGTCCACGGGGTATCGACCAGCCCCGGGGCTACGGCATTGACCCGGATATCGGGCCCGAGCGTGTTGGCCAGCAGCCTGGTCATGTGGGACATGGCGGCCTTCGAGCAGGCGTAGGGGATGGAACTGCCCACCGGACGCTCGCCGGCCAACGAGGAGACATTGATCACCTGGCCGTGCCCGGCTGCTCGGAGGTGAGGAACGGCGGCCACGGTCAACTGCCAGGTGCCGATCACGTTGGTGTCGAAGATGCGCCGCCACACCTCGGGGTTGGCCGCCTCGAGATCGCCGTGGGGGATGACAGCGGTCGTCCCGGCGTTGTTGACCAGGACATCGAGCCGGCCGTGGGAGTCCACCACCTGTTCGATGAGTCGGGTGGCATCAGCTTCGTCGGCGATATCGGCCTGGACGTAAGAGGCCAGAGGTAGCTCGGCGGCCAGGTCTCGGCCCGCATCGACCGAGTGCACGGAGTTGATGACCACGGTGGCCCCGCTATCGGCGAACTGACGGGCTGTGGCCGCACCGATGCCAGAAGACGACCCGGTGATCAAGACGACCTGTCCAGCGAAGCGGTCGTCGGAGCGGCTGGATGTCCCTGTTGGTGTGGTCATCCTCGGAGTGTAGGACTGGCGATCCACCGCCCGGTAGGTTCAGGGCGTGCATCTGCCGTCCTTGCTCCTCGGTGATCGTCGATGAGTCCTCGCCCGGACGGTGCTGATGCTGTTGGACCTGAGTCGATCCGGATCTCGTCTTCGGTCCGGATTCCCATCTCGGAGCTCCAATTCAAATTCAGTGCCAGCGGTGGGCCCGGTGGGCAAAACGCCAACAAGGTGGCCACCCGGGTCGAGCTCCGGTTCGATGTATCGGCGTCACCGTCGCTGGGTCCCTACCAGCGGGCCCGCATCATCGAGCGCCTGGGCACGGAAATCCGGGTGGTGGCTGACGACGAGCGGTCTCAGTTGCGCAACCGGCAACTAGCCGTGGAGCGGTTCCGCGAGCGGATGGTGGCCGCGCTCCATGTGGAGAAGATCCGGCGCCCTACCCGGCCGTCCAAGGGGGCCAAGGAGCGCCGCCTCGCCGAAAAACGTCGACTGTCGGAGCGCAAGCGGGACCGCAGGCCCGACCACGACGACTGAGACAGCCGGTCAGCCAGCCTTGCGAGTCCGGCGAGCCTTCGGCTCGGCCCAGGCGATGTCGAGCAGCTGGTTGATCTCCTCGGTGAGCCGTTCGGGGTGCACCCGCAACTCGACCATGGAGTTGGCCTGGATCAGGCGGCCCTGGGGAAGACGTCGAGCCAGCTGCTCGGCGTCGTGGAACGGGTGGACCTGGTCGACCTTGTGCCCTATCACCAGGGCCGGGACGTCCATGGCGGCACGCTGATCGACGGTCGGGGCAATGGGCCCGGCCAAGATGCCGTGCAGCACGGCCGCCGTCTCGCGAGGCTCAGCCGAAAACATGTTCATAAGACTGTCGAGCGGTCCATTTCCGGTGCGTGGCAGGCTCCGGAAGAGCTTGGCCATCCGTCCGACGATGGGCCGGGCAAAGTGTGCCGCGAGCAGCATGGGCACAAAGGTCAGGGCGGCCGCGGGCAGCGCCCACTCCAGGACGGGCATCTCAACTACGAGGCCACGCACCCGCTCTGGAGCTTGGGCAGCCACCATCAGACTGACGTTTCCGCCGAGGGAGACTCCCCCCACTACGGCTTGGTCGATTCCGAGGTGGTCGAGGAGGGCGATCACGTGGCCGGCGTAGGTATCCATCCGGTGGAAGGAAGCTCGCTGGGGCCGGGCGGACAGCCCGTGGCCCGGAAGGTCCAAGAGGATGACCCGGTTGCCCTTGACAGCCAGGTCGGCGGCCAGCCGCCGGTTCATGTTGGCGTCCATCAGGATGCCGTGGAGAAAGACCAGCACCCTCGGGCCTTGCCCGTGGACCTCGTAGTACAACTCGAGATTGTCGTGGATGAAGAGGCCGACTTCGTAAGGTGCCGATGACCCGGGATTGTCGTCGGGCAGGTCACTTGGTGCACGAAGCACCTTGGAGCCGGTGGTCTTGGTTGCGCTAGGCCGAGAAGCCCCTGTTGTTGCCATGGAGCCCACGGTAGGCGTCTGGCTGGCGGTTTACCAGGACCGGCAGCCGATTTCGTGTGTCGGTCAACACGGCCGGATCGAGGTCGGCGATGACCACACCCGGGCTCGGATCGGTCCGCTCGGCCAGAATCGTCCCCCACGGGTCCACGATCATGGAGTGTCCGTGGCATGCCGGCATCCCCTTGGGAAGCGTGCCGACCTGCCCGGCACCTATCACGAAGACCTGATCCTCGACCGCTCGGGCCCGCAGGAGGAGCTCCCAGTGGGCCGGGCCGGTGGTCGAAGTGAAGGCAGCCGGGACGGAGACCACAGTGGCACCGTCGAGGGTCATGATCCGATAGAGCTCAGGGAACCTGATGTCGTAGCAGAGGGAGAGCCCGAGTACGGGCGGCACGTCGCCTTCGTCGGCGAGCCCCCTTGCGTCCAGAGGCACCACCACCACCTGGCGACCGGCGGCGATGGTGTCCGACTCGCAGAAGGACACGTCGCGCAACGCCACGTCGAACAGGTGGATCTTGCGGTAGACGGCCATGGTCCTGCCATCGGGACCCAACAAGACGCTGGTGTTGGACAGGCGCCCGTCCTCGGATCGCGACCGCTCGGGAATGCTGCCCGCCACCAAGTGGATGCCGAGCCGTGTGGCCAGCGAAGAGGCCCAGGACACGGTGGGTCCATCCAGGCTCTCGGCTCCGGCTCGCAGGAACTCGGGGGTCCCCGCCACCGAGAAGTACTCGGGCAGGACCACAAGGTCGGCCCCGGCGGCCGCTGCTTCCTCGACCAGGATCTGGGCAGCATCGAGATTGTCGGCCAGTTCTTCGACGGCCGTCGTCTGGATGGCAGCAACGCGCATGTCACAGGGTAGGCCGCGAATCGAGCACAATGACCGACGGCGCAGTTAGGCGGGCGGGTGGCCGGACCTGAGCTACCAGCGACTGATCAGGCCTGGCCGCGCCGGACCAGGCATCGGGATCAGCCGACCTGCGTGGCGAGGGCTGCATCGAGCGCCTCGGTGGCGCTGTCCGAGGTGCTCTCTCGCACACCCACCAGCGGGGTGATCGAAGCCCAGCCGGCTTCCACCAGCGCAGCATCAGAGTCAGGCTCGAGCTCGGCCAGCTCCTTCAGCCGGTCGGCGTCGCCGCCCATACCCCGCATGTTCAACACGATGGCTCCGCCGGTGCGGTCGATTGCCAGCCCGTCCACCGGGAGCGGTGTGTGCTCCGGGCGCACCGAGCGAATGAGGCCGGCCCGGCCCAAACGTCCGTGCCGGAGTCCGAGTAGCTCGTCGGGGCGCACGGCGGGCACGTTCAGATTCAGCACCGTGCCAGCCTCGGCCTCGGCCAGGGTGGGAACTACCTGGCAGGCCAGTTCGACGGCAGTCTCCCAGAACTCGGGTGTGGTGGCCCAGGCGATACTTACCGCAAGCCCGCGGACTCCGAACTGTGCCCCGGTAAGAGCGGCGCCGACGGTGCCCGAATGGAGAGCCGACCGTCCGGCATTGATCCCGTGGTTGATACCGGACACGATCATGTCCGGGCGCGGGCCGAATCCTTCGATGCAGCCCAGGATGACCGCCAACGCCGGCGACCCGTCGATGCCATAGGTGGGTACGGCCGATAGACCGGGGATGTCCACGTGCTCGTAGGGAATGGACTCACGCTCGTAGACGGCCCCGACGGCGGCACCCGCCCCACTGTGGTCGGTGAGCGGGGCGACCACTACGAGCTCGTGCTCGTCGCCGAAGGTCCGGTGAAGACCACGGGCCAGGGCGGCGATCCCGGGTGCGAACACGCCGTCGTCGTTGGTGATCAGGATGCGCATGACTGAAGAGTTCCGTTCGTCAGCCGTCGCCGGTGACCTGTGCCAAAGGGGCATAGTCGCGCAGCGCCGGGGTCGTGGCGGGCCGGTGCGGCCTCGTGGCCTACCATACCGGGCGACATCGGCAGCCGAACGGCCGCCGTCCCCGCATCATGCAGGAGTCAGCCAGGTCTGTCCGGTTGCATCCGAGTATGGGGCGACGGGGAGCCGCCGGCATGCTTCAGCACTCCAAGGAACCCAGGCCACAACTCATGCCCGCACCGATCCCGTCCTCCGAGCAGCGCCCAGCGCAGACCACGCCTGCCACTGGCGACCAGTGGGTCATCGGCCACGGTCACCAGCGGGCGGTCATCACCGAAGTGGGGGCCACCTTGCGGTCGTTCACGGTGGGTGACCGGGATGTCATCGACGGGTTCGGTCCCGAAGAGTGGAGCCACGGGGGTCGAGGCCAGGTACTCGCACCGTGGCCGAACCGGTTGGGCGGCGGCGCGTACTCCTTCCAGGAGGTGGCCGCTCAGGCACCCATCAACGAGGTCGAGCAGCAGAATGCCATCCATGGGCTGGTCCGATGGCTTCCATGGCGGATGACCAGCCGAGCGCAGAACCGGGTGGGCTTGGTATGCGAGCTCCACCCCTCGCCCGCCTACCCCTTCGCCCTTCGACTCGAGATCGAATACCGGCTCGGTCGCGAAGGACTCACCGTCATCACGGACGCCCAGAACATCGGGCCCGGGGACCTGCCGTTCGGGCTGGGCTTCCACCCCTATCTGTCCGTGGGAACGGCCACCGTGGATCAGGCTCGACTCCGAGTGCCGGCTGCCCGCCGCCTTATCAATGATGACCGAGGCCTGCCCAGCGCTGCGATCGCCGTGTCGGGGACCGAGTACGACTTCTCCGCGGCCCGCCCGGTCGGGGTGACCCGGCTCGACACCGCCTACTGCGAACTGGCCCGCGACAGCGACGGGCGGGTGCGAGTAGACCTCGATCACCCTGATGGCAATGCTGGTGTGACGCTGTGGGCGGACGAGCGCTTCGGTTATTTGATGGTGTTCTCGGGGGACACGCTCGACGCCGGATCACGACGGACGGCGTTGGCCGTAGAGCCGATGACTTGTCCACCTGACGCATTCCGGACCGGAACCGACCTGACCGTCCTTCGACCCGATGGGCGCTGGACCGGTTCGTGGGGGATCACACCGCGCTGATTCCAGCATGGGGCTGAGTCGAGCGTCTAGGGGAAGAAACCCGGCTGAACAGGGATAATGTACCCGTGTCTTCGACGTTGGTGCCTCTTGACATAAGGACCAGCGAGGGGTAGTTGACACCAAGACGCCAATTGGTCACTATGAAGTACATTCCGCAGAGGAGTCTGCGGGCCTTTAGGACATCGAGGGGATGACCAACGTGAGACGCTCACTTCGCTTGGCGGGTATGGCTGTAGTGGTTACTGCAGCAGTCATTGGATCAACAGCCGTGGTGGCGGCACCGGCGTTCGCCGACGCGGCGACAGCCACAACCTTGACGGTCACGGCCAACAAGACGACGATGACGTCCGGGAAGCCCGTGTCGTTTACGGCGGTGGTTGTTCCGGCCAAGGTCGGCACTACGAAGATCACCGGGGTGGTCGACTGGACAGTGGTCGGCCAAGACGGAAGCATCGTTCCGTGTACCACCATCACGGCGCTGACCGGCGGTGGCAAGTCGAGGTGTCAGATCGAAAAGGGCAACCTGCTCGGGGCAGCCAGCCTGTACACGGCAACGGCCACCTACTTGGGTGACGCCGCTTTCGCCACGAGTACCGGGTCAACGACTCTCGAGGTCACTGAGGGTGTTACCCGGTTGAAGATCGACATCAGCGCCGTCCCGACCAGTGGGGCTGCCACCACGTTCACCGCCACCGTGGTTGACGGACCGGCCACGCCGCTTGTCGCCGGCAAGGTGGTGTTCACGGTGAACTCGCAGTACCACGCCCCCGGCACGCCCTTGAACAGCGGTGGGGCGATCCGTTGCACCGGAGCGGCACTTCCTGCGGCCAGCAACAACACCAAGACGCTGGTAGCTCAGGTGGCATCCTGCAGCGTGCCTGCTGGATGGATGACAGTCCCCAACGCGACGAAGGCGAATCCGAAGCCACAGGACGGGTGGTCCGTTGTGGCGACCTACAACGGCAACTCGAGCTTCTCCTCCTCCTCCTCCTCCAAGCACGGGAACGCGAAGTTCTGATCAATCGCTAGGGCGACGGTGGTTTGAGCCGAGACCAGGTCGACTGGCGCGAGTTTGCGATTCGTTGAGCTGACGGAAAATGCGTGACGGTCGGATCCTGTCGAGTGTCGAGCCCATGCCTACGGTGCGGAAGTACTGCGGTGGACGAGTTCCGGTACTCCATTCAGCGAGTGGTGGACGCTGAACCCCTCGCCAACGATGGCGGATGCCGGATCCATGGTGAACGGCTAATCAGCGGCATCGGTCTGGCGCTAAGAGTAGGCATGACCTCCACTGATGTTCCAAGCACTGATCGTGACTCGCGGGCCATGACCGGGAGTTGTAGTGATGGGGTAGTCACGTCCGCCGGTGAGTGCATCGCAGAAGGTTCCGGTTCTCTTCGTCGAAGAGGGGCTACTGCACTAAGCCGGATACCCTTGCTGGCGAACGCGAGGGCAGAGGCCGAAATGGCGTTGGCCGACGGTTCATCAGCACTTCCGGCTGACCGGAGCGAGCTTCGCCGACGGCATCTAGGTCCGGAAAGAGCTTCGACGACACCACGGAGATGGCCTCACTTGGAGGCAGCCGCAAGGGCGCCTGGGTCAGGGCGGGCTCGTTCAGCGCCGCTTCTCACGGCGGATCTTCCAAGGTCAGACCGCTGCGGTAGATCCGAGACGCCTCACTCCACGACAGAAGACCTGTAGCATTTGGCAAACGCAGAGAGAAACTCCATCGGGTTTCTGCGGAGGAGACCCTGATGAGTATCGAAGTTGCCGTCATTGCTACTTGCCTTCCCCTACTGGTGCTGATGGCACTGGCCGCGCTGGCCCGCAGCCTCCGTCGCCTCGCACCGCTCCTGGTGCTCGACGTCCTTTGGGGCATGTTCGCCACCTACCTGGTGCTTCGGCCGAACGACTTCTTGATCAGCAAGGTCGGCATCTCCCTTGCCGTCACCATGTTGATTCCACTGGTCGAAGAAACAGTCAAGGCGCTGCCGCTCTTTTGGGTCACGGCGTCGAAGAGGTGCTGGTGGTTCGTAGACGGGGCCCTTCTGGGTGCTGCCTGCGGGGTGGGGTTCGCAATTCGAGAGACGTGGATCGATGTTCGCAATGCCGATCCCTTGAACTCGCTTGCCCTCGTTTTCGCTCGGTCCACCTCGACCAATCTCATGCACATCGGCTGTTCGGCCATCATCGGAGCAGCCCTTGCCCTGGCCGCTCGACGACCGATGCGAACCCGTATCCCCTTGATCATCCTGGGATTCGCCGTGGCCGCAGCTATCCACGCAACGTTCAATCACATCCAGCAAGGCGTTCATGGGCCGTTCGCCACCACGATCATCGGCATGGGGACGCTGGCCGTGGCGCTCGGGGTTATCGCGCTCGGGGTGCCAATCAGCCGGTACTGGGTCCGAGAGGACCTGGAACTCGAGGGTGCGACACCACACGAGGAGCACATCCTGGCCGGGGGACACGGGACTGCTCGTGCACTTGACGATTTCAGCGCCCTCTATGGTCCTGATGCGGCGCAGACGCTCAGCGAACTCATCGCCGCCACCAGAGCCTTGGGCATCGCCCATCACGGGGGACACGATCCTGCTCGAGTGTCGGAACTGAGCGCAGAAGTCGATCGGCTCAAGCGCCAGCTCGGTCCCGTCGGACTCTTGTGGCTCCACACGACCACGGACATGCAGGGTCACGCCGGGCTCTGGGCACATCTCAGCCACACACCAGCCAACTGAGCAACCACTTCGACGGCAACGCGCTTCGGATGATGATCTGACGCCCGGCAATAACTGACGGCGTCCAATCGATCCGCTGACTCAAACCTCGACACATTCCTCGCCGCAGTTACGGGCAGGGGTGCTCCAAGTCAGTTCGCACATTCCAAACGTAAAAATGGATCCATCTGTGTTACGTTGACAACAGGATATTCATTCATAAGGTGAAAACGGGGAGTTCGAATATGGCCACGTCCTACGCAGGTTCACAGCGGAAACGATTGGCGATTGCCGGAGTTGCGGCAATTGTCGTGGTGGCTGGCGTCACTGGGGTGGTGCTGTTCAACCAGTCGTCGTCGGTCAGCAGCCCCGGTGCAGTGACTGGAGCGCCCGGCGTTCCCACGTCGCTGTCTTTCGTTAGGGCGGATGTTAAAGACCCGCACCTGGGGTTAATTGAAGAGGCCAAATTTTCCTGGAACGCCCCCGCCGATTCAGGGAGCAGTGCGATCACTGAATACGATGTGAGCAGCAACGCGGGCGGTGGCTGTTCGGCCAAACCCCCTGTTACCACGTGCACTGCCATCCCCCCCCCGCCGTTCCCTTGAGTGGAATAATTACCGGCTTCACATGGACCGTCACGGCCAAGAACACCCAAGGCACCTCCGACCCTTCCGTTGCAGTGAAGACGTGACGAATACGAAGGTTTCCTAGATCTTCGTAGAGAAGGTCCTCTCGGAACCCTTGGGCCCTTCACCTGTGAGGCATGCCGACCCCTCCTGACAGAGCACTGGTAACGGTCGCCGGCGGGCGCCGAAGGCTGACCGCCGGCGACCGGAGATCCAATGGGGAAGAATTGGGCATCAGCCCAGGTCACTCGTCAGGTCGGTTCCTGTCCTCCCGAACCGCCTCCGTCGCCCGGGCGGCCAGGACCAGCACGCGCAACGCCAGGGCATGGACGGCACCGTCCTCCTCGAGGTCGAACTTGTTGTGGAGTCGGTGATGTCCGGCCTCGAGCTCGCCGAGCAGATCACCAGTGGGTCCGTCGTCGCCCTGCCGCCCTTGGCCGCGAACTTGGCGTAGAGGGTATTGAGTTGGCGTGCTCAAGTCGAGTCACCCGCTTGCCGGAACTAGCCCGCTCTCATTGCCCACGGATCATTTTCGTGATCTGGGTCAGCGGCCCGTTATCCTTGCGTCCCAGGTTTAAGCGGAGCTGCCAGACCTACAAACGCACTTCGACCATCAAGCCTTGCTTGAGATGAACCGAAGTCACGTAGCAGTCCTGTGGGAAGGCCCTGATCCACAAAACATGCTCTGAACTGGTGCGCCCCCCCGGATTCGAACCGGGAACCTGCGGATTAAGAGTGCCTTCCAAGCCGTTCGGCCGGTGTCAACGAGTGCCGAGAAGCCCGGGATATCGGGGTTTTCAGTTCAGCCTGTCCGAGTCAGTTCGACCAGTATCGAGAAATTGGTGGGATGCTCGGTGGGATTTTCCGGACCGGATCTCGCGTCTCGGAGTCCGGTTTCGAATTCGTCAGCGACTGCCGTAACAATTCCACAATCGGTCGAGCGGGAGGACGTGAAGGCGGTCGTCGAAGGTGTAGGACCGTTCGCCGAGGTAGAGCGCGAAGCCGGCGACGAAGTTCTTGCCGACGGCATCACGGAGCTTTCGCAGCGGATTGAGTTCGGCTCCTGGGACGCGGCTACCCGTCTTGATCTCGAATCCGACGACGCCACCGTCGTCGAGTTCGACGACGAGGTCGACCTCGTCGCCGTCGTGGGTTCGCCAGTGGCCGACGCCTGCGATGTCGTCATTCCATGACGCTTGTTTCAGTAGCTCGCCGACGGCGAACGTTTCGAGCAAGTGCCCGAACTCTGTTTGAGCGGTTGCATCGAGCGTCGAGAGCTTTTCCGGAGTCAGGCGGAGCAACCTGGCCGCGATCGCAGAGTCGAGGACGTGGACCTTCGGTGTCGCTGCTGAGCGTGCAGTGAGCGTCTTGCCCCAGGCTGGAAGCCGGTGGAGTAGGAAGACCTTCTCCAAAAGGCTGACGTAGCTTTCTGTTGTTACCCGGTCCAGGCCGACATCGCGGGCAGCTTTCTCGATGTTCAGCACTTGAGCGGTTTGGCCGGCTAGGCGACCGAGCAACGTACCGAGCAGGTGGCCCTGTCGGAGACGGCTGAGTTCGCGCACATCGCGTTCGAGGGTGAGCCTCACGTACTCGTCGATCCAACGTTTCCGAGCGCGATCGGACGATGCAGCGAGTGCCAACGGGAAGCCACCGCGACAGATCCGAGCTGTGTAGTCGTCTCGCGTCGTCGTGGAAACTTCCGCGGTCACGACTGCTGTCGGAGTGCGCGACGCGGTGTCCAGGAAGTTCTCGCGCACGTTGGACAGCTCGCCCTGGGAAAACGGGTAAATGGTCAGCCGCGAGAGTCGGCCGGTAAGTGCTTGTGCGGCTGGTGGGAGTGCATCGTGGCGTGTTGATCCGGTGAGCACGAATCTCCCAGGTCGGGTGGCCTTGTTGAGTTCTGCCTTGATCGCGTCGAGAACAAGTGGGGCCTTCTGGTACTCGTCGATGCAAACCGTCTGTTCACCGCCCATGAATCGCGAGGGGTCGGCAATCACCGCATCTCGGGTCGCGGGGTCGTCGAGATCGATGAGGCGGCCACCTGACGATTCGGTCACTTCCTTGAGTAGCGTCGACTTGCCGACGCTGCGTGGCCCTTCAAGGAGCACGACGGGGTCGTCCGACATCCTTCCCACAACGATCGCCAAAGTCCGTCGGGTGCGCAGCGGTGCGCCAGGTTCGATCATTCGACGAAGGGTACCACGAACCTGCGATTTCGAGGGGCACGAACCTGCGATTTCGAGGGGCACGAACCTGCGATTTCGATCTCTGGGAGCGCTTCTGGCATGTTCATCGGACGGTCACCAACGATCCGTCGAGGATTGCGTCGCGGAGGCGGTTGGCGTTCTCGATTCGGTCTTCGCCACCCAGGTGGTGGAGGTCCCAGATCTGTTGGGTCGGGTCGGCGATCGGAACGTCTGCGATGTTGTTCGGCCATGGGTCGCACGGCCGGAGCAACGTCGCGTCGTCGGCTGCACGGAGAATGATGGTGGCGTCAGCGCGACCTTCTGCTCGCACCATTCCGTTAAGGTCCAGTTGGTGGTCGGCGTTGACATAGACAACTGTCAGGGTGGGGTGTCGCCACGGGGCGATCAAGTCGGTCGCTAGGTCCGCCGACACGGCCAGGGCCCCGGAACGCGACCGTGACTTGGCGATGAGCCGATCGATCTGTTCGCGCAGCGGTGACAGCCCGTACCAGTAGGTCTCTCGTTCGGCCAACGAGGGCTGATGGTGCTCGACGTACAGGTCGATGAGCGCTCTCTTGTCTGGACGGTAACCGTTGCGGCCGGCGATGACCGCGCCGGTCGCAGTCAGGCTCGCTAGTACCTGCGACACCCGCGGCTGAGACACGTGCGCCTGCGTGGCGAGATCAGACTGCTACGACGGCCGAGTGGCGGCAACCAGAGCGCGAACGATCGCAGAGGTGCCGGCACCCCACCGCCTCGTCGGTCGTTCGGACAGAACGTCACGATAGAAGTGTTCCTCCCCCAAAGCAATGAACACTTATATATGTCTTATCCCCTCCATCGGAAGTTGCCCCCAAACACGACGGGGGAGTTCTGTAGAACACGACGGCGAACCCGACACGCTGACGGTCTGGGTCTCGTTGATGTCCGTTGGCACTGGTCGAATCGGTTGGTCGCTGAGGTCGGGCTACATGGTGAGACTCGACGTGGTGCCGACATCGAGCGGACGTGGGACCGACATTTCTCGGACGCGCGGCCGACATCCACCGTTGGCCTGGTGGGGGTTACCGGCTGGTCGGTGGTTTGACAGTGAAGAGTCACGATTTGTCAGGATTTGTGGGGCATCTCGGGGGTTCACGCGCGCTTATCGGGGCCTTCTGCTCCCACCATTTCTCGAGCAGGACGTCGAGGCGGACCTTGGCCCCCGATCGATCGCCAGCGTCGGTCAGCGAGACGAGCCTGGCCAACTCGCGATCGGCCTGACGTTTCGTGCCGGCGAACGAGACGCTTCGTTGGCGTCGTCGACCGGTCACCGAATCGCGCGGAAGGGGCAGGCGAAGTTCCCACGTGCCGGGTTTCGTTTCCCTCAGGCTGCCCCTCATCCCACCGAAGGTAGAACAAATAGGTGGGATTTTCTCGTGACGCCCAGCCGACGAGTCTCCCGATAACCGTCGAAACCCGCTATTTCTAGCGGGTTTCGGAGGTGCGCCCCCTGGGATTCGAACCCAGAACCTGCGGATTAAGAGTCCGTTGCTCTGCCATTGAGCTAGAGGCGCCTGCTGCTGAAACCTACGGTAGTTCCCCGAGGGACACAGATGAGTCGTCTGGTCCCGAGGGAATGAGGGTGACCGACGGGGTTCGAACCCGCGGCCTCCGGGATCACAACCCGGCGCTCTGACCAACTGAGCTACGGCCACCAAGGAGCCTCTAGTGTGGCACATGGCGATGGTGGTCCGACAATGACGTGAGCACAGCGCCCCGCCCCGGTGTTCCAACTGGATAGTGCGGGTGCTTCGTACTCGTCAGGCTGTGGGTTCGACCCCCGGCAGTTGGTGCAGTGCCGGTTGCGCAACCGCAGGCCGAAGAGATGGGCAAGAGGGACTGATGGGAAACGCGGCCGATGTGAGGCCTTCGATCGGCGGAGGAACACCTACATCACCCCTTGAGAGCAGGACGCTCCGCCCGTGGGTTATGGGCCTCGGTAGGACGTGATCGGCAAGGAAAGGCGTGCATGTGCCAGTGCACGGAATCTGAGTCCCGTGCTGTCACCCGAGGAAGGCCCAAGCGCGCGCTCCCATTGTGGTTTGGTCGGGATCGGCTGGCTCGCCGCACAAACGGCTCAGGCCAGAGGTCGGTGCCGACCGGTCATGCGACGACTTCGGTGAGCCGTGCCCGATCGAGCGCTGCGATCTCCGACCGGCGCAGGATCGCATCTTGGCTTGCCCGCCCGTACCGGAACTCCGGACCGTGCTGTCGACCGCGCCCCACCCCTGATCGGATCGTGGCCTTCATGATGCTCGCAAGTTCGCTCGCCTTGTTCGGTACCCAGATATCTGGACAAAGAGCTACCCCTGCCTCATGGGGCCTGATCTCACCATCGGGGCCAATGGACGGGCAGTCCAAAAACATCCCGGCGACGACGTTGCGCCTCGTGATGGGTTCGCCCAGGTTGAGTTCGACGATGAGTTCAGCAGTTCCCCGACTCGCCTCTCCAATGACCAATGCCTCGGAGTACCGGTCGACTCGTTCGAGTTTCGCCTGGCTACCCGACGGGGCGAGCATGATGATCTGAGACCCCCGCGTGGTCATTTGGACCAAGTGCGCCCGAGTGGCGTCATTCAACGCTGACACGAGGCTGGACCCGAGTTTCATCCGGGCCAACTTTCCCGAGCCGCTGGAGGAGATGGTCGTCACCACATTGGCCAGCGGAAGCATCAGGCCCTCCAGGATCGGCAGTCCGGTCAGCGAGTGGAACGCCTCGTGGTCGAGCATTGAAAGCACTCTGTTGGCGACGATGGATTGATTTCGGGATGGGTCATCCGGAGACGCAAATGGGTTGTCCTTGGGAAGTTCGGAACGGACCGCCATGCTGCTGGCAGCAAGAATTCCCAGGTCATGGAATTGCACGTGGGGGGTGATGATGAACAGGTTTCCTCTGCGCTCCTCCATGAACGCACACAAGTCGGAGTTCGTATAGAGGGTGGTGAGCGCCGCCCCTAAGTCGTTCCATGACTGCTCGCTGATGAAGAACGGTCGCACCAGTTCGAGGATCGTTTGCCGGAGCGCCGCGACATCGGACACGTGATCTTCAGGCGCGGCGAATACGACCCGCTCGGGTCCGAAGATGTTCAGGCCCCAGGGATCATCTCTCTGGTCGCGCAGGGTGAACCCGCGAGTCCAGTCGCCCTCGATCGCCTGGTGTCTCAGGCTTTCGAAAACATCTTCAGGTCCGAAGACCCGGTGTCCGATTGGCAGTTCCATCGTTCTCCCCAGCATCTGGAGCGGTGCTGACTCCACGGGTGTTCATCGGCCACGTGGGTCCGAGGGTTGGTGCGGCACAGTATGGGGCACATGCTGGCCCTACGCGACAAGACGTACGTAGCGGCCGACGGGTGGAGCGCTCGACCCTGTGTTCCAGGGGTCGCACGGGTGCGGTGGCAGCAATTTCGAAAGCGAATCAATGCGGTGCCAGAACCGATGTGTGCCAGTCGGGTTTCGATCAGGAGTGCTAAGACGATGGCAACGAGTCGCACATTCTGGCCAACCGTCGTGTGACCGCGGTACGACTGTCGTGCGACCGGGATGTGTTTGCAGGCGTAACCACACGTGAGCATGTGTAGGTAAAGTTCCTGTTCATAAGTGCCTCGCCCCTGTAGCTCAACTGGATAGAGCAGGTGGTTTCTACCCATCAGGTTGCGGGTTCGACTCCTGCCGGGGGCACT
>Ga0194055_10000088_pt1 | contig 63817 bp, 60 predicted proteins | sample SepL449m_MetaG_FD_155482 | JGI IMG/M metagenome (GOLD analysis project Ga0194055, IMG submission 155482) | Anoxic zone freshwater microbial communities from boreal shield lake in IISD Experimental Lakes Area, Ontario, Canada - Sep2016-L442-9m | ecosystem: Environmental > Aquatic > Freshwater >... | reverse complement strand
GCCATGACGACCACCGTTGCGCCCAAGCGCCTTACTATGTATGAAAGCAAAAAATAACTCCTAAAGACTTAACAAGAAAAGGAATTATTTTTTCTCCACATTCCAAAGAAATGCCATTGGCGCCACAATAATCCCAGAAAGATTAGTGCGGTATGCGGTCGGCAAAATAAACTGAGCAGTTGGAATATAAGGCAAGAACTCAAATGCACGGCCCTGAACTGCTTCTGCTGCTTTCTTGGCTCCAGCTGCATTCGGTGCCTCAAAATAAGCCTCGCGCAATGACTCTAACTTTGGATCAGTAGGCCAGCCAAACCAAGCCTTATCGCCATTGCCGCGCAATGCAAAGTTCACGCCTGGATTAAGTAAATCTGGTCCAACTAACCAAGTATGGAAAATAGACCAGCCGCCTTTATCAACCGGCTCTTTTGATGTGCGGCGAGTAATTAAACTACCCCAGTCACCCGCTTGCAATTCCACATTCAAACCTAATTTGCGTAATAGCTCGGTAGTCAAAAGAGATTGAGACTGAACGATAGGCTGATCAGCTGCAGAAATAATAACGATCTTCTCGCCCTTGTAGCCCGATTCCTTAATCAATGCTTTGGCAGCCTCAAAATCACGTTTGCCAGTTATTAAGCTTGAGCCAACATTGCTAGCCAAGGGTGTGCCACAAGTAAAGTAGGAAGCGCAAGGCTTACCATTGTCTGCGTTACCAGCAATACCCAATACATAATCTTGTTGATTGACAACCATGGCTACTGCACGGCGCATCTTCTCGTTATTAAATGGAGGGTATAGGAAGTTAAAGCGGATGAGACCCATTGAACCTAAGGGGTCAATATTTTCTACCTTTACGCTACTATTTTTAGCTAGGAGTGGAATGAGATCTGGAGGCATCTGCTCCCACCAGTCAGCCTCGCCATTACCTAAGGCATTGGCTGCAGTTGCTGCGTCAGGAATATAGAGCCACTCTACGCGGTCGACTTTAACAACCTTACCACCTGAAGCCCAAGATGGCGCTTCCTTACGGGGTACGTACTCTTTATTTTTGACGTAAATGACTTTGCTACCAGGAACCCATTCATCTTTGATCATTTTGAATGGACCAGAACCCGTAGGATCTGTGATGTTCGTAAACGCATCAGTCTTCGCAACGCGCTCAGGCATGATAAATGGCACGTTGGAGGAAGGCTTTCCTAGAGCATCCAATACGAAAGCGAAAGGCTTTTTCAGCTTCAGAACAAAGGTTTTATCGTTAGTAGCCATCCAAGAATCTGTAGACTCAGCCAATTTTTGTCCAAGTCCATCACGCTTTGACCAGCGATCAATAGAAGCGATGACATCAGCAGATCGAACAGGCGCGCCATCATGGAACATGAGGCCATTACGTAGAGTAAATGTGTACGTTTTTTTATCGGGGCTCACGGTGAACTTGTCCACCATCTGTGGCTTGATTTCAAACTTGCTATCCATGGCGAACAAGGTGTCATACACCATATAGCCATGATTACGCGTAATGTAAGCAGTAGTGGTAATCGGATCTAAGATCTTGAGATCGGCCTGCGCAATGAACCTGAGAGTTTTTTGTTGCTGAGCGGCAGCCGGCAGAGAGAAGCTAGTCACCCCAAGGGCTACAGCCGCGGGAATCATTGCCAAAATTACTGAACGTCTTAATGTATCAATCATATTGCCTCCGTAATGAAACGCACTACATCACTATTTTTAGTTTTATCAATGCTTCACTCTTGAACTGTATAAGGTTGCCATTCAAAGTGGTAAGCCTTAAGCCTCAATTTGGTGCATCTAAGTATGTTTGTACCATATTTAAAAGTTTGTGCTCCTGATATTTTTTCCCCACCAACTGAACCCCTGCCAAACTCGCTGCCGCCAAACCTAAAGGGTCTTTTTTAGCAAATAAGGGCATTCCTAGGATCGGCAGCCCAGAGGCGCCCATTGGCAGGCTTAGCTCCCTTAATGGCTTAGCAGCCTCAGGAAGACCAGCCTCTAATACGGGGCAGCAAGGGGTTAAAGGCAGCGCCAGCATATCTACAGAACTAATAGCGGTCGCCATAGCCTGTCTAAATTCTGCTAATTGGGCATAGGCATTAATCAGCTCCTTGGGCTCCAGTAAAGCTGAGTGACGAAGCTCATTTAGCACCGGCTTCCCTAAGCGGTCAGCATAGCTTTCGATTGGGCCACATAAGCGAATAAAGTCCTCGAAAAACTCCATTTGCAGGACGGTCAGAGCACAGCTAGTAGCATTTTCAAAATTGGGCCATGACTGCTCTACAAATTCGACTGAGTGATGTTGTTTGGCAGTGTGCATAAACTGCATAAAAGCCAAACGCACGGGAGCATCTACACCATCTAGGAGATGAGGATCCCAGCCTATTTTGATGCTTGTTGCATTAGCTGAATTGCTTGGTGTAGATTTTGGCAAAAAAGAGTTGCCAAGAAAATAATCGCAATCCTCAACTGAATTTACAAGAGGGCCAACAACATCCAAGGCTCGGGAACGCGGTACCACTCCATCCAAAGAAAAAGAATCACTCGAAGGCCGAAGGCCTACGATGCCACACCAAGCAGCGGGCATGCGAATCGAGCCCCCAGTATCAGAACCTAGGGCCATTGGCACAATTCCCATCGCTACTGCCCTTGCGCTACCACTCGATGAGCCTCCTGAAAGGCAACCCTTTAAATGGGGGTTCATCACATTGCCATAGTGAGCATTCTCACCAGTTAAACCTACGGCCCACTCATTCAGATTCGTTTTACCAATCGGTATCGCACCGCGATCGATCAATCCCTGTAATACGGGAGCCGATGAAGAGGCTTTCTGAAGATATGCCTTCGGACTTCCAGCGCTAGTATTTAAACCATGCCAATCAATATTATCTTTTACGGCAAATGGAATTCCACATAAATCACCGCAGTCCTCGCCTCTAGCAATCTTGGCGTCAAGTTCATCTGCTAAAGCTAGGGCAATATCAGCATGAAGACTAATAAACGTAGGCGAGATAGCCGAATCTAAAGTTTCCTTCTTGGCCAAATCTAAAGCAAGTTCAACCTGGGCACGTGCAGAATGAGCCCTGCTCTTAACCTCCGTGGTAATTGCACGAAGCGAAGGCCATTGATGATATGCATTCATCTGAAGTCCTTAATCATGAAAATAAAAAATAGAATTTGGCACAAATCTCAGGATGCAGTCAAAATAGAAGTTATTAGTAACCAGAACTTTAGATTGCGGTCTCAAATTTCGATAATAAGCTTTCAATACTATAGTATTTCCACCCACCCATAGACAGTTAAAACTAACGCTTACCTTGACAATGCAAAATAGTAAAAAACAGATGACTATCGCCCACTTAGCTCAATTTAGCGCGGCATGGAATCGACATGACATCGATGGCTTAATGAGTTTTATGTGTGATGACTGTGTTTTTCAGACTGCAGCAGGCCCTGATGCTTGCGGCACTCGTCATGAAGGCATTGATGCGGTGAGAGCTGCTTTTGAAAGCGCCTGGATGAATGTGCCGGATGCGCAGTGGATCAATGATCGGCATTTTATTGACGGTGATTTTGGAGTATCGGAATGGACTTTTGTCGGTACCGCGGCCGATGGCAGTCACATTGAAACTGATGGTGTTGATATTTTTACTTTTAAGGATAGCAAGATTCAGATGAAAAATGCCTTCCGTAAAAATCGCCCAAATTTACCGGCAACTAAATAGGTTTATGTTGAATATACCACCAGTCGCATACGATCCGCTGTATGACCCACTCACCTCTGTTTATCCAGGCAGTGGCGTTGACTATGCACCCAGCTATTGGGTTGCAACTGTTGGCAACCCACCGCAAACAGATGGGCCTGTCACACAGGACATCGATACAGATGTTGTCATTATTGGCTCTGGTTCGACTGGAGTTTCAACTGCGCTATACTTAGCACAAGAGCATGGCATTCAAGCAACTATTTTGGAAGCTAATCAAACCGCGTGGGGGTGCTCTAGTCGTAGTGGCGGCCAAGGTCAAAATGCCAGTGGCAGATTATCTAGATCTCAATGGATTGAACGTTGGGGTCTGGATACCGCCAAGAAATTAGATCGAGAAATTTATACTGGCTTTGAGAATTTCAAAGCGTTGGTGAGTGAAATTGACTGTGATGCATTTGATGGTGGCCACCTCTACATTGCACATCGTCCAGAAAAAATGATCTACCTAAAAAATGAGGCAAAGGTCCGCAAAGAGATATTTGGATATGATCCACTATTACTGAGTGCGCAAGAAGTTCGGGAGCAATATTGTGATGATCATGATGCTGCCGGCGCCCTACTAGAGCGTGAAGGTGTTGGTATTCATCCGCTGAAATTTACTTTTGGTCTTCTCAAGAAAGCCCAAAGTCTTGGAGTCAAGATCCATACTGCTAGCCCTGTGCAGGGATGGGAGACAATTAATGGAGTGCACCATATTCAGACTCCGGGTGGGGTTGTCCGAGCTAAACGAATTGCTATTTGCACCGGTGGCTATGGTGTTCAGGGATTAAAGCCAAGCAAAAATAAGATCCTGCCTATTTTGTCTAATTCGCTGGTGACTAGACCGCTCACTGAAGCTGAAATAAAGGCCTGCAACTTTCGTTCGCATACTTTTTTAACCGACACTCGTACGCTACGCTTTTACTATCGCCTGTTAAAAGATCAGCGCCTGCAAATAGGCAGTCGCAGTTCGATTGGTGGTGCTGACGCCAGCTCACCTAAACATTTGAAACTATTAACGGATGGTATTGCTAGAAAGTTTCCGCCTTTAGCAGGTATTGAAATTGATTACTCTTGGTGGGGTTGGGTGGATGTGAGTCACGATATGATGCCGCGTATCACCCAGCCAGATCCATCACAACAAGTTTGGTATGCGCTTGGCTATGGTGGAAACGGCGTTTCTTTTTCTACTTGGGCTGGTAAACGCTTAGCGGAACTTGTAGCTGGGAAAAAGGTTGATTCAGACGTGTTAAAGTTGCCAATCTATCACTCGCCGCTCGAGTTTCCTAATGCATTCGGCAGGTTTCGCTCAGAAAAACTAGCCCCCTTTAGACGATTGGGGCAAAGTTTTCTATACAAATGGTATTGGTTTAAAGATGAGAAATAAATCGTTCAAGTGAAACGCTGTGATCGTTCTTTAAGAGAGTCTATATGAATAACATTAAACGAATTTTGACAACCATCATTTTATGTGGGGCTGTAAGCTACAGTTACGCGGCGCCAGATACGGATTGGCCAAAAAAACCAATCCAAATGATTCTCTCCTTTCCTGCAGGAGGCTCAACTGATGTTTTTGCTCGCAGTATTGCAGTCCCATTAGGTGAAGCATTAGGTCAAGCAGTAGTAGTTGAGAATAAACCGGGCGCAGGCGGAATGATTGGCATGACTGCTGCAGCCAAAGCTAATCCCGATGGCTATACCATTCACTTTAGTGCTCTCACGAATCAAGCCATTGCTCAGGCACTCTTTAACAATCCCCCAGTTGATCTCCAAAAAGATTTTGCCTCCGTTGCTCTAGTAGGCTCTGTTCCTCATATTCTGGAAGTGAACCCAAGCGTCCCAGCAAAAAATTTGACTGAGCTGATCGCCTTTATTAAGTCAAAGAATGGCAACTTTAATTACGCCTCTCAGGGTAATGGCAGCCTCTCACACTTAGAATCTACTTTGTTTATGCAGCGCATTGGCGCTACTGGAACTCATATTCCTTATAAAGGCAGCAGCTTTGCCTTACCTGATTTAATTGCTGGTAACACCTTGATGATGTTTGATAGCCTGACGGCATCTCTTCCCCATATTCAAAGCGGTAAGTTAAGGCCCATTGCAATTGCCTCAAACGAGCGCTCGCCTTTGTTACCAAACGTTCCAACATTTGAGCAAGATGGTATGAAGAAGTTTGATGTTGAGAATTTCTTTGCTATTTATGCGCCAAAGGGAACCTCTTCTGCCGTGATTGCTCGACTTGAAAAAGAAATTCGTAAAATACTGACCAATCCTGACTTCAAAAATAAGTTAGCCAACCAAGGTCTCCAAACCCAATTTGCTAACTCAGAAAAACTTACAGAAATCACCACTGCCGAACACGTCAAGTGGTCAAAAGCTGTCAAAGCTGCCAATATTAAGATTGACTAATTCACAACCGTATTTCATTTCTTAAAGAATTTCCTATGTTGATTTCTCCTCCCTTTGGTGGTGGTCGTGCGCCAGTCCTAGCCAGAAACACTGTTGCCAGCTCTCAACCTCTTGCTACCCAAGCGGGCATTGAGGCACTGCAGAATGGCGGTAATGCAGTCGATGCCGCACTTGCTACTGCGATCACCTTAACGGTTGTTGAGCCAACCATGAATGGCATTGGTGGGGATAGCTTTGCGATTCTATGGGATGGCAAGAAACTGCATGGCTTAAATGCTTCGGGTCGCGCCCCTGCCGCTTGGACCCCAGAATATTTTGCTGGTCAATCAGCAATGGATCCCATCGGCTGGAAGACAGTTACTGTTCCGGGTGTGGTTGCTGGCTGGATTGAGCTATCCAAAAAATTTGGCAAGCTGCCTTTTGCGCAATTATTTAAGCGCGCAATTGATTATGCAGAGAATGGTTTTCCAGTCTCCCCCGTGATTGCCCGTCAATGGCGTGAAGCCATTCCGACTCTGAAAGATCAACCCGGTTTTGCGCAATCATTTCTGATTGATGGCAAATCTCCTGAAGCTGGACAGATCTGGAAATTTCCTGCGCAAGCTAAAACCTTAAAAGAAATTGCAGCGACGCAAGGCGAGTCTTTTTATACAGGGCCGCTTGCTAAAAGTATGGTCGACTTTGCAAAAACTTCCGGCGGTTGCTTCACCATGCAAGACTTTGCAGATAACAAGCCAGAGTGGGTTGAGCCGCTTGCCTTTGATTATGGTGACTACACTCTTTATGAGATTCCTCCGAATGGTTCTGGTATTGCTGCGCAGATGGCTTTAGGTATTTTGCAGGCTGCAAATATTAAACGATATCCCGCCAATTCCGCCCAGCATATTCATTTGCAGGTAGAGGCAATGCGGATAGCTTTTGCTGATGCATATGAGTATGTATCTGATGCACGCTCAATGACAATGCCAGTGGACTCATTACTGAATAGAGAGTATTTAGCTAGTCGCGCTACTTTGATTGATCACCATAAAGCGGGCTCTTATGGTCCTGGTGACCCTCACTCTGGTGGCACAGTGTATCTTTGCGCCGCAGATGAATCGGGCATGATGATTTCATATATTCAGTCGAACTTCAAAGGCTTTGGTTCTGGAGTGGTTGCACCAGGAGGTATTGCTTTGCATAACCGTGGCATGAGCTTTAGCCTCAAAGCAGGACACCCCAATCAAGTGGCTCCGGGCAAACGCCCCTTTCATACCATACTGCCCGCCTTCTTATCAAAAGGTGGCAAACCCACAATGGCATTCGGTGTGATGGGTGGCAATATGCAGCCGCAAGGACATATTCAATTTGCAATACGCTTTGTGGATGAGCATCTCAATCCTCAAGCCTGTTCTGATGCCCCCCGCTGGCGCATTGATGACTTAGGCAAACTGACTGTTGAGGCAGGTATGCCTGTAGATATTGTTGAGGGCCTGAAAAATATGGGGCACGAGGTTACTGTGATGCCAGCAAATAGTTTAGATTTTGGTAGTGCGCAAGCCATTGCTAAAATCAGTGATGAAGCCCACTCCGCTTATATTGCTGCTAGTGATCATCGCCGAGATGGATTAGCTGCTGGGTTTTAAAACAAAGAAGTTCACTAGCAATAATTTAAGTAAATCACCACTCCAAATCTTTGTCATTAATATTTGGAAACTCTTCAGAAGAGAATCTTCATTACCATCCCCAGCGATGGCTTGAGCATCTTAACTCCATCCAACTCTGACTTTCTTTTGCGCTAAATACGTTGCATCGAAATTCTGATCGATCAACCCATTGGCATCGCGGTATTCATTATTGGCCACTTAAATTTTCTCAGAAATATTGGCTTGCTTTAATATTGCATTTGCCGTGAATCTAGACTTGCAATTAGATGGGACTGTGACGCAAAGAGAACCCTTGCACCAAAACTCATGAGATCCCTTACCTTGCCTCTCAAATACAAATCCATAATTTTTTAATATAGCAGTAAGTTGCTTATAAAAACCCTTCAAACTAATGCCATTTGTAAACAATCCCTCACTCTAAGTTCGGAATAAATTTTATTGCGGTGTTTACCCTGCAATTGAAATGACATCAAGCCTGAGGCGCTAGCCACAACCTCTTTTTCTAGCGCATCCAAAGTATCTGCTTCTGCTACTAAACCTTTTAAATCAGGGCTTGTGGCAACAAAAACCTTAGCCTCTTCATCGAAGAAAGCGTTTACACGAATCATCATTGGACAACCTAATTGAGCCGCCTGTTTCCACAGTGGTAAACCCACCCTATAGAACATATAGCCTCCTTGTTTTGTATTTCATCGATAAAGCACTGTTATGAGCGTCGGCTAATTATAAATCTAAAATCCAGATATAAAACCCCTTCACAGACATGGCCTGAGTTAGCTATTTGATCACTTTTAAGCCTTAAATCAGCTTGGCGGAAGGCAGTTAAGATAGAAGCGCTTAATTTCTTGATCGCAGCTCACATCTCTGGGCTCAATTGGTCTTTGAAGAGAGATGCCTTCAATCGTTTTGCATCTACTGAGGGCTACATAGACTTGACCCGATGCAAATGCGCCAGTGGATAAATCGACTTTCACCTTGTCCAGCGTCTTACCCTGACTTTTATGAATGGTGACTGCCCAAGCGAGCATCAAGGGAATTTGCACATAAGTACCAATAATGCTAGGAGAGATCTTGCCAGACATCATGTCATGGTCATACCGGTAGGATTCCCATTGGTGCCCTGTCACTTCAACAGTATTGGAGTACGGTCCATTTTTAACTATCACTTTTACTTTATCAGCGAGTAATTCTCGAACGATACCAATGGTGCCGTTCACCCAGCGCTTCGGAAAGCCAGGGTCTGTTGCTGTAAACATCACTTTTGCACCCACCTTTAAAGCCAGATTATTAGCTGAAGGTAAGTTGCGCTCATCGATATTGAACTTACCGGTTGTTTTACCTGAATAGACTTTGACTTCATTCGTAATTGCTCGCAATCCCGCACCATTGATTTGGTCTGCTCTCGCATTGGTAGTGGTGAGCGTGATGGTTTCTTCATCTACCTCGGCATCTTTACGGTAACACTGGGCATTAAGCGTATCTAGCGCCTCATCTATATCATGATTGATACGGATGCGATTCAGAAGATCAGCAAAGTGCTCATCTTTTTGACGAAAGATCTTAGAAAGCTCCACCATCGTGACGTCTTTACGATGCAGAGCCATTGCACAAAAGAAATAAGGGGCTTCATAACCGCGATCGGCTAATACCTGCATGTCGGCACTAGAGACTACTGGAGGTAACTGAAACAGGTCTCCCACAAACATCACCTGAATTCCGCCAAAGGGTTTGCCTTTTTGGGGGCCATTTTCGCGCAGAAATAAATCCATCGCATCTACGACATCAGTACGCACCATAGAGATTTCATCAATGATGAGGAGACGAATATCTTTATAAAGGCGCTTATCCCGCAGGGGCTTGATATCCTCTTCGGGGAAGATCAAACGCGGTGGCAACCTGAAGAATGAATGAATGGTGACGCCCTTCACCTGTAAAGCAGCTACACCTGTTGGCGCTACGACAACGACGTTGCCGGGGATGATTTCTCGAAGATAGCCAATGAGCGTTGTTTTGCCGGTGCCGGCTTTGCCACTGACAAAGATATAAGGATCATGACGCTCGATAGCGTCAATCACCGCCTGGTAATCAGGGGTAATCTCAATTTCGGAGGATTCAGGGACAGACGTCAGACTCATAGGCTAGCAAACTATACCTTGAGTTTCAAAACTCAGACACATTCAATGAACACTCGTTCAATACGTCAGGATAACTTTTTAGTAAGATCCTCAATAATGCCCCAGACCAATTTACGCCCATCTACATCAGACAAGATAAAGCCACGAATGAAGATTGGAAATCGGGAACTATCCTTGCGGATGTATTCCTTGTAATTTGGCCCGAAGGACCCTGTTTGATTGAGCTCCTCAATTTGCTCTTGTTCTTGTTTTTCATACTCTTTAGGAGTGATATCCCAGTAAGACAAATTCAGAAACTCTTATTAGTACTTATCTACTAAATAAACCCAACTTACTTATCGCTTACACAACGAAGGCCGATGTAAACCACCCCAACATCAGCAGGCTTCGATTCCACATCAGACTCTTGCTGTCTTTCTGGTCCATACCACCAAGAAGCGCCTCTAGTGATGAAACCGCCGTTCTTTTCAGTGGCTGTCCATTCCCACACATTGCCACCCATGTCATACAGTCCATTGACGCCTGGTTTGGTAGTCTTCACCGGGACGTGCCCAGTTCCACGATTCAAGGCACCTGCTGGTGCAAGTCCCTTGTAATCGCCACAGCCGCTTAAGCAATGGGATGGGTTTGGAGTACTGCCACCTGGAAATGGGTAGCGCTGTCCTTTGACGTATCCCGCAGGTGGATTTGCTCTTTGCTCTAAGAATGCTGCACTGATCCACTCTACTTCGGTGGGCAATCGTTTGCCATAATAGCGACAAATTGATTCAGCTTCTTTTTGATTAAGATGCACTGCAGGTTCTGTATCGTTGGCTGGAACGCCATACGGTGTTTTCCAATTCCAGCCTGGCTTCTTTACAAAGCCCGCTTCATAAGAAAGACCTCCCCCATTTTTCTCGGCCTGACTTGTGAAGCCTGTCGCATTAGCAAAACCTTTAACATCGCCAATCGTCATTTCTGTTTGGTCCCAAGCCAAATTACCTATTTGCACTGTCGCTATCGATGAGCTTGGCGCAGCTTGACTCGCAGAAGGCTTCAGCATGAAGTACAAGGCTATAGCGCTGAGCAATAGACCAAAAAGAATGGCAGTGATATCAAACTTTTTCATGGTGACTACTGTAATAGAAAAGGCCCCAATCAAGAGCCTCTTAACAATAAAAAGTGGGGCGAACGACGGGGCTCGAACCCGCGACAACCAGAATCACAATCTGGGACTCTACCAACTGAGCTACGTCCGCCGTTGTAGAGGTGTCATTATAGCTTTTAGCTCAAAAACCTGTCAAAAACAGCGTTTCCAGCCTTCACCTTAGGCATTTTCAATCTCAAAAGCAGCCCAGTCACCCAGGGTTAGACTAGCATCTAAGAAGAAATCCACAATTGCTGCTTTGCTCTGAACCTTGGCTAAAGCATGGTGATCAGAAAGCCGCTGGCGCCAATATCTTGACCCTGCTCTGCCATGTGCTAAGCCAAGTATGTGCCTTGTAAATGCACCGATATAAAAAGGCTTGCCTTTGGATTTGCATTCATCAAACCAAGCTTCTACTTGTTTAACTAATCCAATCTGAATCCGATGCCATTCGGTTTCACTGAAAAGATAGCCAGCTGCATCACCATTAGTATTAATTAAATCATCCCAACCCAAGAGCATGACTGGAAAATAGTATGCCGCCCTACCAATCATGAAGCCATCGAAGTCATCCCAATGCCCCGCAATCTGTTCATTCGTTTCCAGACCACCATTAAGTAAGACTTTGAGGTTAGGAAATTGTTTTTGTGCATCCAGCCTCAACTGGGCAGCTACTTCATAACGTAGTGGCGGTTTAGTGCGGTTCTCTTTTGGTGAAAGCCCTTTGAGTACGGCATTACGCGCATGAATGGTTACTTGGCTTGCGCCTGCATCAGCAACAGCAAGAATAAAATCAAGCGCAAATTGATAATCTTTGGGAGAGCTAGCTGCATCCATCGAATCCAAACCTAAGCGATGCTTAACTGAGATCGGAATATCTATAGCACTCTTCATTGCCTTGACACAGTCGGCCACCAAATTAGGTTCTGCCATCAGGCAAGCACCGAAAGCACCGCGCTGCACACGCTCAGATGGGCAGCCGCAATTAAGATCAATTTCCTTATAGCCCCACTGCTGCCCTAACTCTGCAGACTTTGCTAAGTCACTAGGCTCTGAACCACCCAACTGCAATACCACTGGATGTTGATCTTGGGAATAATCTAAATGGCGCGGTAAATCGCCATGCATTAATGCACCCGTTGTTACCATCTCTGTGTAGAGAACTGCTTCTTTAGTAAGCGTCCGATGAAAAGAGCGGCAATGACGATCCGTCCACTCCATCATGGGGGCTACAGCTAGACGTTTCTTTGGGGTATTGATCATGGACTTCTATTAAATAGCGATTGAGCGCTATTTTAAATGCATCAGGACAAGTAAAGCGTTAGCGCGCCTTAGATAGCTTAGCCTCTAACTCCACCGCCAGATCGAGCGCTCCCATATAACCCGATTTGAGATGCGCCGGCAAATCAGGATCACCCACCATGGTGCCAAGTGTCTCTACTAGGCTATAGACAATTCCTTTTGCTGCACCAATAGCAATCAATTTATTAGCTACTGCTTCGTCAATGTGATTGACGGCATCTAAGAAATAGTCATGACCAGGTAGGCCATCTGGACCTAATTCTTCTTCCGCTTTTTTGCCTTCATTCATCATTCGCTTACTTTCTCATTGGGTTTTAGAGCATCTGATCTACTTTATAAAAGAACTTACGGGCATGAGCAAGTATTTCTTTATCGGTCGGATGGTCAACAGTTTCTACTCCAACAATCTTTTCAGCAATCTTGGCATCATGCTGATGCGCATGTTTGATGAGTTCCAATTTGGCAGAGCCTGGCCCAAGAATCAGAATTTCTTTGGATTCATTTACAGCCTGCATTACTGAATGGAGATATTTTGAATCTAATGCCAGCTTACCGCTACCTACTTCACCACCTTTATGGTGTAAATGAGAATGTGTCGATTTGCTTTTAATGATCTCTGCCTCACTAGCATCCTGACTTAAGAACATGACGTGGGCTTCTTTGTGATCGATCCAAATAACTGCATGATTTAATGACATAGTTCTTCCTGTGATTGATATAGTTACTCTTTCAGGATACTCTCACCACGCGCTAAGATCGCCTGAGGGCTTGATTTAGATCAATCCAAGCGCAATAGTATTAAATTCGTATACTAAGACCTCCTCTATTTGATCTCCTTATGGCTAACTCCAGCAAATTGATTCCAATTCGATACACCCCTTTTATCCTTTGCATTATTGGGACTATTGTCAGTTTTATCGCTTTAGATATTGTCGCTTTAGGGCTAGATAGGCAAGCCCTCCATTTTCTAATATTGTTTGGTGCTTTAACTATCGTAGGTATCTACGATCTTTTCCAAAAAAAGATCGCTATATTACGTAACTACCCTGTGATTGGTCATCTGCGCTTCTTGCTGGAATATATTCGCCCAGAAATTCGGCAGTACTTTATTGAAGGGGATAACGATGAAGCTCCTTTCTCTAAAGCGCAACGCACTTTAGTCTATTCACGCTCTAAAGCGGTACCTGATCAAATACCATTTGGTACTAGTCTTGATGTCATGGCGCCGGGGTATCAATGGATTAATCAATCATTGGCACCTACACGTTTACCTAGCCATGATTTCCGTATTGAAATTGGCGGCAAAGACTGCATACAAAAATACTCTGCCAGCATCTTTAATATTTCAGCAATGAGTTTTGGCTCACTGAGCGCTAATGCTGTGATGGCCTTAAATTTAGGAGCTAAAAAAGGTAGCTTTGCCCATGACACTGGTGAAGGCTCTATCTCTACCTACCATCGCATTCATGGCGGTGACCTAATTTGGGAGATTGGCTCTGGTTACTTTGGCTGCCGTAATCTAGATGGCAGCTTTAATGAAGAAAAATATGCTGAAAATGCACTTGACCCTCAAGTTAAGATGATCGAGATTAAATTAAGTCAAGGTGCCAAGCCTGGTCATGGTGGAATTCTACCGGGTTCCAAAGTCACTGCGGAGATTGCCAAGGCACGTGGTGTCAATGTAGGCGAGGCCTGCATCTCGCCAGCATCCCATAGCGCTTTCTCAAGCCCGCTTGAGATGATGCACTTTATTAAAAAATTACGTGATCTCTCTGGTGGTAAACCAGTTGGATTTAAGCTTTGTATCGGACATCCCTGGGAATGGTTTGGAATTGTCAAAGCCATGTTAGAGACCAATATCTACCCAGACTTTATTGTGGTGGATGGCTCTGAGGGCGGAACAGGTGCATCCCCAGTTGAATTTACCAACCATGTTGGTACACCACTACAAGAAGGGCTACGTCTAGTTCATAACACCTTAGTGGGCGTTAATCTGCGCGATCAAATTAAGATTGGCTGTGCTGGAAAAATTATTAGCGCTTTTGATATGGCCGTTGCCTTTGCCTTAGGAACTGATTGGTGCAATAGTGCGCGTGGCTTCATGTTCTCTATTGGCTGTATTCAAGCGCAAGTCTGCAATACTGGCTTTTGTCCTACGGGCGTAACAACTCAGGACCCATTACGTCAAAAGGCCTTAGTAGTACCAAATAAGGCTGAGCGCGTCTTTCATTTCCATAATGAAACTCTCAAAACACTCAAAGAATTAGTTGAAGCAGCGGGCCTACATCACCCTGGTGAAATTGATGCATCCCATATTATTCGACGGGTTAATGCACATGAAGTACGCATTCTGTCCTTCCTCCTCCCAGAGATGCCCGCCGGACTTCTGCTCAAGGGAGGAAGCATCGACTCATCTTTGCACCTACCAAGAGTGTTTGAGTTGTACTGGAATAAAGCACAAGCGAATAGCTTTTCTGCTTTAAAAAATTAGTTGCCTAGAAATCTAAGGTCCGCTGACTCACAAACTCTCTTTGAGCATTACTGATGGGATCAAGAAAAGATATTTCCTTTGCTAATAGCTGCAAAGGCTTTGAAAGATCTAAATCATATTCTTGATACGGCGTGAGGATTGGATAAATCTGATCATCCTTAATTGGTATGCCTAAGGCATTAAGATGGCAACGGAGCTGATGCTTCTTACCGCTGCCTGGGATAAGCCGATATTTAGCCCAAGACTTGTTTTGAGTGATGATCTCAATCAATGTATCAGTATTAGGTTCGCCCTCTACTTCCATCATTTGTAAGAAATGTTCTGATTCCTTAAGGCGACTCTGATAGGTCATTGGTAGCTTTGCATTGAGCGCCTCAGAATATGCTGCAATCGCTTCATAAATCTTCCTGACAACTCTATCTCTAAAGAGATTCTGATATGCAGCTCTCTCATCTGGCTTGATAGAAAAAATCACAAGCCCAGCAGTATCCCGATCAATGCGATGGATAGGGCTTAGGGTCTGAATGCCGGTTTTTTTCTTCAGCCGATTGAGTAGGGTTTGATGCAAGTAAAGGCCACTTGGAGTTACTGGCAAGAAGTGAGGTTTATCTGCCACTAGGATATGTTCATCTTGGAAGAGAATCTCTTCTTCAAAGGGGATTTCCGGTTCACGGGACAAGCGCCTGAAATAAATCAGATGGGTATTAGGTTGATATGCGCTACTTGCCTTAAGCGCCTCTCCCTCAGCATTTAATACTAGACCTTGGGCGAAGCGATCTTCCCACTCCTTGACTTCAATATGAGGAAACTGAGCGATAAAGAATTGCAATAAATTCAGATGAGACTGATCAGCAGGCAAAAATACCCGCGATTCTGAGACTCCTTCAGAATTAACTTGCATGCCAATAGCGCTCTTTAATCCAGAGGGCAATACTTACCAAGCCAATCATGATAGGAACTTCTACTAGTGGCCCTATGACCGCTGCAAAGGCTGCGCCAGAGTTAATCCCAAAGACAGCAATTGCTACCGCAATCGCTAATTCAAAGTTATTACTCGATGCCGTAAAAGATAAAGTGCAGCAGCGCTTGTAATCAATGCCCATCTTGGCTGTGATTACAAAGGTGGCTAGGAACATCACTCCAAAATAAATCAGTAATGGAATGGAGATGGTGAGAACATCACCTGGAAGCTGAAGAATGAGTTTTCCCTTGAGGCTGAACATGACTACGATAGTAAAGAGCAGCGCAATCAATGTGAGCTTACCAATTTTTGGCACAAAGTGCTTGTGATACCAATCTTTAGAAACAAACTTCAGCATCACGAATCTGGTTAGCAATCCTGCAATACAGGGAATACCCAAATAAATAAAGATGGTCTTAGCAATCTCACTAATTGTGATGGTGATGTTTGATCCAGCAAGGCCAAATAACGGTGGCAGTACCGTCAGAAATACGTAGGCATATAGACTGAAGAAAAGCACTTGGAAGATTGCATTAAATGCAACCAAGCCCGCAGCGTATTCGGTAGATCCTTTAGCAATATCATTCCAGACAATCACCATCGCAATACAAGGCGCAATCCCAATCAGGATCAGGCCTGCCATGTATTCAGGTTGGTTTGGTACAAAAGTAATTGCCAGAAAGAACATGAAGATTGGGGCAATAATCCAGTTCATCAGAAAAGCAATTACAAAGATCTTTTTATCCCTAAATACATCCGGTAGATCTTCATATCTCACCTTAGCAAAGGGTGGATACATCATCAATATCAAGCCAATCGCAATGGGGTAATTAGTGCTACCCACCTGAAATGAGTTAATAAAGCCCTCTACTCCAGGCAAGAAATAGCCCAGGGCAATGCCCAAAGCCATCGCAGCAAAGATCCAGACCGTTAAATAGCGGTCTAAGAAAGAAAGTTTTTTAGTAAGTGAACTCATAATTTTGTGTGGATTTCCCGCAAACTGATTGAGTCAAGCTTATCCAAAGGCAGAGCAGCCAAGACATCAATCCTCTTTTGTAGGCCCTTCATCACATTAACAAATGCTGTCTTCTTTTCTAGATCGCTACCTTGCACTCGTGACGGATCAGGGAATCCCCAATGCGCAGTTACTGGCTGGCCCGGCCAGAATGGACATTGTTCCCCAGCCGCATCATCACAAACCGTAATCACAAAATCCATCTTTGGGGCATCAGGCTGCGCAAATACATCCCAGCTTTTAGATTTAAGTAAATAAGTATCCAATCCTAACTCTTTTGCAATCTGTGCGGCATATGGGTTCACACTTGTGCCAGGAGTTGAGCCTGCAGAAAAACCTTTTAGCTTACCGCTTGGGTGCGTTGAAGCTAAGGCCTCCCCAATAATCGAGCGTGCTGAATTATGGGTGCAGAGAAAAAGAATGTTGTATTGCTTCATGCTGATTTCACTTTCTTTAAAGCTTTGATTGGAATGCAAGATTGGCCATCACAGCAGTTTTCTAATAAGAATCCACTTAAATCTTGCACGAGCCCTGCATTAGGACGGTAGATTAGGTTACGACTTTGTCTTTCAACCAAGAGTAAGTCTGCTTTTACCAATTCTTTTAAGTGAAAGCTCAGGGTTGCATTGGGGATGCCTAATTTTTCAATAATTTGGCTAGGAGTAAGTCCCTGATCGCCACGCTGAACAATTAAGCGGAAGACATTAAGGCGGGATTCCTGCCCTAGCGCCAGAAAAGCCTGTATTGCATCTGTATTTTTCATATTTCCAATTATATAGAAATATATATGACGAATTCATGACAAGCAAAAAGCCACCCGAAGGTGGCTTATCTTGTTCAGCTTGAGGCGCTTACTCGCGCGAAGCCTTCTTACGATCATGCTCCTTGAGGTAGCGCTTACGAACCCGCACACTCTTAGGAGTAACTTCCACTAATTCATCATCACTAATGAATTCAACTGCATATTCAAGAGTCAGATCAATTGGGGTCACTAAGCGTACCGCCTCATCCGTACCAGAGGATCGTACGTTAGTTAATTGTTTACCTTTAATTGGGTTAACAACTAAGTCGTTATCACGACTATGAATACCGATGACCATACCTTCGTAGACAGGATCGCCATGCTTTACAAACATACGACCACGGTCTTGTAATTTCCAAATAGCGTAAGCAACCGCTTCGCCGTCATCTTGACTAATCAGCACGCCATTATGACGTTCACCCAAAATGCCATCTTTAGCAGGAGCGTAAGAGTCAAAGGTATGACTCATTAAGCCATTGCCACGAGTCATGGTCATGAAGTCACCCTGGAAGCCAATCAAGCCACGTGCTGGAATGCGGTACTCCAGACGCGTACGTCCTTTACCGTCACTCACCATATCTTGTAGCTCACCTTTACGCTTTCCTAAATCTTCCATCACAGCGCCTTGCGTTGCGTCTTCTACGTCAACTGTTAAATTCTCATACGGCTCCATCTTCACGCCATCTTCTTCATGGAAAACAACGCGCGGACGAGAAACGGCCATTTCATAACCCTCGCGACGCATGGTCTCAACCAAGATGGTCAGATGCAATTCACCACGACCGGATACTTCAAACACAGTATCGTCATCTGTCTCTTTTACGCGCAGTGCCATATTTGATTTCAATTCGCGATCTAAACGCTCACGAATCTGACGGCTGGTCACAAACTTACCTTCACGACCTGCAAATGGGCTAGTGTTCACCATAAAATTCATGGTTAAGGTTGGCTCATCGATTTTCAGCATTGGCAATGCTTCAGGTGTATCAACTGCACAGACAGTGGTACCAATCGCTAACTCTTCAATACCGTTAATCAATGCGATATCACCAGCAAAAGCTTCCTCAACAACTTCACGCTCCAAGCCTTTGAATTTCAATACTTGGTTAACACGTCCTTTAAATGGCACTCCATCTGGGCCATTCATACAAATCACTTCCATGCCAGGCTTAACACGGCCACGGTTCACACGACCAACACCAATCTTTCCAACATAACTGTTGTAGTCAATTGAAGAGATCTGAAACTGCAAAGGACCATCAGGATTATCGTCACGAACTGGAACATGTTGTAAGACAGCGTCGAACAAAGGACGCATATCACCTTCGCGCACATCTTCTTTCAAGCCTGCATAGCCATTCAAGCCAGAGGCATAGATGATTGGAAAATCAAGTTGCTCTTCCGTAGCACCGAGCTTGTCAAACAACTCAAAGGTTGCATTGATGACGTAATCGCAACGAGCACCTGGACGGTCAACTTTATTAATCACCACAATCGGCTTCAAACCAAGTGCTAGTGCTTTCTTAGTCACAAAACGTGTCTGTGGCATTGGGCCCTCAACTGCATCAACTAAAAGCAATACACCGTCAACCATAGATAACACGCGCTCTACTTCACCACCAAAGTCAGCATGTCCTGGGGTATCAACAATATTGATATGGGTACCGTCGTACTCTACTGAGCAGTTCTTGGACAAAATAGTAATGCCACGCTCTTTTTCTAAGTCGTTTGAGTCCATGACGCGTTCGGTCATTTTTTCATTGGAGCGGAATGTGCCGGATTGGCGCAAGAGTTGGTCAACCAGAGTAGTTTTACCGTGGTCAACGTGGGCGATGATAGCAATGTTACGAAGTGCGCGTTTAGTCATGTGAAGCTTTTGAAGTTAAGAATGAGGTTGAAATAAGGATATTAGATAAATAAGTTAGTTTGGTTTAATGGGCTTGAGAGATCAGTCGCTTGGGATGTAATACTCCAGAGCGCCAATCAGCAGTGCCAATAAAGTTATGAGGTGCAGCAGTAGCGCGATAAATACGCACTAGCGCTTCAATCGAAGGCAAGTTGAGAGGCACACGTTGTCCCATCTCTAAGCGCTTAGCTTGTTGCTCGTCTACCGTTAAGTGAGGCAAGGTTTGTAGTAATGCATCTACTGGCAAGATATAGTTTGAGCTATTTTGCAAACCACTCTGAATCGCCTCAATAGTAAATGACTGCTCTAGATTTAAGTGCCCTACTTCAGTACGGCGTAAGCCAGCCAAGTGAGCGCCACAGCCAAGAGCATTGCCAATATCTTCTGCCAATACGCGAATATATGTACCTTTGCTACAAGAGACCTCTAGAGTCGCTACTGGCCACTGAATATCAGTCCAACGAATTTGATGAATCGTGATATCACGTGCAGTACGCTCTAGTTCAAGGCCAGCACGAGCATATTCATATAAAGGTTTGCCATCACGCTTTAAAGCTGAATACATTGGTGGCACTTGAGAAATCGGCCCAGTAAATTTTGGGAGTAATGCCTCTAATACTGTTCTGATTTCTGCTTCACTTGCAAATACTGGCAAAGGCAATTCTTCAATAGTGACACCTTCTGCATCCCCTGTATCGGTACGTGAACCAAATTTGACTTTGGCAATATACGTTTTATCAGCTTCTAATAAATCTTGAGAGTACTTAGTGGCTTCACCCAAACAAATGGGTAAAAGGCCTGTTGCCATCGGATCTAAAGTGCCTGTATGGCCAGCTTTATCAGCATTAAATGCGCGCTTGACTGCAGTGACTGCGCCTTGGGAACTCATTCCTGCGGGTTTATCTAGCAGCACTACGCCGTCGATCCGAATAGCCATGAAATTATTGGACTTCGTCTTTGCGATCACTGTCTACTGCTTGATCAATCAATCGAGACATCTCTATGCCATGCTCAACTGAGCTGTCATAGTGAAAGTGCAAGGTTGGGACTGTGTGAATATGCAAACGCTTAAATAATAAAGAATGTAAATACCCTGCTTTTTCTTGGAGCGCCTTTAATACATGCTCAGGCTCAGCACCTAATACAGTAAAGAACACCTTGGCATGCGCTAAATCTGATGTAAGCTCAATACTTTGCAACGTAATTAAACCTAAGCTAGGACTACGCAACTCACGTGGAATAAGCTCGGCCAGGTCTCGCTGAATTTGATCAGCAAGACGCTGGTTACGATGCGGGCTAGATTTTTGCATTTATTTACGACTTAGAGCGAACGAGCTACTTCGGTAACTTCAAATACCTCAAGTTGATCACCTTCTTTAATCTCGTTGTAGCCTTTCAGTGAAAGACCACACTCAACGCCGGCACGAACTTCTTTAGCATCGTCTTTAAAGCGCTTCAGTGAGTCAAGCTCACCAGACCAGACAATCACGTTGTCACGTAATAGACGAACACTTGAAGTGCGTTTAACAATACCGTCGACTACCAAGCAACCTGCAATGGCGCCAACTTTAGATACCAAGAAGACTTGACGGATCTCAACCAGACCAGTGATTTCTTCTTTCTTATCTGGGGTCAACATACCGCTTAGGGCTAACTTCACTTCGTCAACAGCGTCATAAATAATATTGTGATAACGAATATCAACGCCATTGTTCTCGGCTAACTTGCGCGCTGCTGCATCTGCACGCGAGTTAAAGCCAATGATGACAGCCTTAGAAGCAACCGCTAAGTTCACATCCGTTTCAGTAATACCGCCCACAGCTGCATGAACAATTTGAACTTTAACTTCGGCAGTGGAGAGTTTTTGCAATGATTGTGACAAAGCTTCCTGTGAACCCTGAACGTCGGCCTTGATAATCAAAGGTAACAGCTTTGCTTCAACCGCGCCCTCTTCCATATTTTCCATCATGGTTTCGAGCTTGAATGCTTGCTGTTTAGCTAACTTCACATCGCGGAACTTACCTTGACGGAAGAGTGCAATCTCACGAGCCTTACGCTCATCAGGAACTACTTGCACTGATTCACCGGCAGCAGGAACTTCAGCTAAACCTTGGATCTCTACTGGAATAGATGGGCCAGCCTCATTACATGGCTTACCGTTTTCATCCATCATTGCACGTACGCGACCAAATGTAGAGCCTGCTAACAACATATCACCACGCTTCAGAGTCCCAGACTGAACTAGTACTGTAGCAACTGGACCGCGGCCTTTATCTAGGCGAGCCTCAATGACCAGGCCTTGTGCCGGAGCATCTTTAGGCGCTTTCAACTCAAGAACTTCAGCTTGTAAGAGGACATTCTCTAACAAAGCATCAATGCCTTCGCCAGTTTTTGCTGATACTGAAATAAATGGCACATCACCACCGTATTCCTCTGGAACGACTTGCTCAGCAACCAATTCAGTTTTAACGCGCTCTAAGTTCGCATCGGGTTTATCAATTTTGTTGATAGCCACAACAATTGGAACGCCACCTGCTACTGCATGGTGAATCGCTTCCTTAGTTTGCGGCATCACACCGTCGTCAGCAGCCACAACCAAGATCACGATATCTGTTGCCTTAGCACCACGAGCACGCATCGCTGTAAAAGCTTCATGACCTGGTGTATCTAGGAAGGTAATCATGCCGCGTGGTGTTTCTACGTGATATGCACCAATATGCTGAGTAATACCACCAGCTTCACCAGTAGCTACTTTTGCTGCACGAATCTTATCGAGCAAGGAAGTTTTGCCGTGGTCAACGTGACCCATTACGGTTACAACTGGTGGACGTGATAATAATTCAGCATCATGCCCAGTAATACCAAGATCCAAATCGGGATCATCTAATCTAGCAGCATGAGCTGTATGGCCCATCTCCTCAACGATAATCATTGCGGTGTCTTGATCGAGTACTTGGTTAATCGTTACCATCTGACCCATGCCCATCAAGAGCTTGATCACTTCCGCACTCTTCACTGCCATTGCATGAGCTAGCTCAGCTACAGTAATGGTTTCTGGAACTTGTACGTCATGCACTACTTTTTCTGTAGGTACTTGGAAGTTGGTGTCCACATTGGCTTCAGCAATTTGACGTTGCTTTCTACGGCCACCGCCTGAACGCCAACCCCCTATACCGCCTGAGCTATCGCCACGAGTTTTCAGGCCACCTGGCTTCTTAGCACCTTCTTCTTGCCAAGTAGAGGATGTCTCTGAAGACTTAATCGTTTTACCGCCAACTTTAGCTGGGGACTTTTTCTTATCCTCTGCACCTTCTACTTTTGCAGGTTTATGTAAGGTTCCTTTTTTCGCTTCTTCAGCAGCAACTTCACTTGGTGCTTTGAGAACACGAGCTGGCGTACTCATCATGTCGCGAATAGCCAAAGCTTCAGCCTCAGCAGCAGCGCGACGAACCCGAATCTCAGCTAACTCTTTTTCTTTACTTACAGCTAAATCTTTTGCAGCCTTTTCAGACTTTGTTTTTTTCTCAGCTGCAGAAGCATCTTTAGCGGCTTCTGGGTCTTTATCAACCGTCTCAGCAGCTGCTTTTTGACGAGCATCTTCTTCCGCCTTCATTTCGGCTTCTTGACGAGCCAACAGCTCGGCTTGGCGGGTTGCTTCTGCGGCGCGTTTTTCTAATTCTTCTACAGAAAGATTGAGCTTAACTGCGGCAGTATCTTTAGCTGGTTTAGCTTCGGGCACTGGCTCAACAGGAGCGGCAGCCTCATCACCACGTTTTACTAAAACGCGTTTTTTTCGCACCTCAACCTGTACGGTGCGAGTACGCCCAGCAGAGTCTGCCTGACGAATCTCAGAATTCTCGCGCTTGATTAAAGTAATCTTTTTACGAGCGCCAGTCTCAGCATTGCCGTGTGCTTTTTGCAAATGCTCGAGCAGAACAGTTTTGTCCTTCTCGGTAATGCTCTCATCCTCAGAACCTTTTTCGATTCCAGCTGCCTTCAATTGCTCTAAAAGGTCAACCGCAGTTCGTTTCAGTTCCTTGGCGAGCGCTTTTACTGTTGTTGTTGCCATGTACTACTTCCTCTCATGAAGTAAACCAATGTTCGCGCGCTTTCATGATGAGCGTTTTCGCAGTTTCTTCGTCAATTTGTGTCGCCTCAACCAGCTCATCAACAGCTAGTTCAGCAAGGTCGTAACGGGTGTGAACTTGATTGTCAGCAAGCTTAGCAATCAACTCCGTTGTCATTCCTTCTAAAGAACGCAAGTCTTGGGAAACTTCCCCAACACGCTCTTCTTTTGCCAACTCCATAGTCAACAAGGAATCACGAGCGCGAGTACGTAACTCATTCACAGTGTCTTCGTCGAAAGAATCAATCTCGAGCATTTCAGAAAGTGGTACGTAGGCCACTTCTTCCAATGTATTGAAACCTTCTTCAATCAAGATGTCGGCCACTTCTTGGTCAACGTCTAATTTGTCCATAAACAACTGACGCACAGAGGAAGCTTCTTTTTCGGTTTTCTCAGCAGACTCTTCTGGGGTCATGATGTTGATCTGCCAACCGGTCAAATCACTTGCCAAGCGAACGTTCTGTCCACTACGGCCAATCGCGATTGCTAAGTTTTCTTCATCAACCACAACATCCATCGCGTGACGCTCTTCATCAACCACGATTGAAGAAACTTGTGCTGGAGCCAAAGCACCAATCACAAACTGGGCTGGGTCTTCAGACCACAGCACAATATCCACTGCTTCACCGGCAACTTCATTACGAACAGCAGTAACGCGGGTACCACGAACACCTACACAGGTACCGATTGGATCAATCCGCTTGTCATAAGTCACAACTGCAATCTTGGCACGAATACCAGGGTCACGAGCTGCGCCTTTAATCTCTAATAAGCCTTGCTCCATCTCTGGAACTTCATTCTCAAATAATTTGATCAAGAAGTCTGGGCAAGTACGTGAGAGTTCAATCTGGGGGCCACGTGCTTCACGGTCCACCTTCAGGATATAGGCGCGTACACGGTCACCAGAACGTAAATTTTCTTTTGGAATCATTTGATCGCGACGCAATAAAGCTTCAACACGACCAGATTCAATAATCAAACCATTCTTGTCAGCGCGCTTCACGGTACCGGTCATGACTTTTTCGCCACGCTCAAGATAGTCGTTCAAAATTTGCTCACGCTCAGCATCACGAATGCGTTGCAAGATCACTTGCTTAGCAGCTTGTGCACCAATACGACCAAACGCTAAAGATTCGATCTGCTCTTCAATGTAATCGCCAACTTCCATGTCAGCAAGTTGCTCTTGAGCCTCAAACTGCAGAATCTCTTTATCAGGCTCTTGTAGGCCGGCTTCATTGGGTACAACCAACCAGCGACGGAAGGTTTCGTATTCACCCGATTCACGATCAATCGATACGCGAATATCGACATCTTCATTTGGGTAACGTTTCTTAGTGGCTGATGCCAACGCCATTTCGAGCGCCTCAAACACAATAGTTTGATCAACGTTCTTTTCACGCGCTAGGGCGTCTGCCAACATGAGAACTTCTCGGCTCATGACTTTCTTCCTTTGAAATCAATAACAGGGACCAACCGAGTCTTATCGACCTCGGCTAAAGAGAACTCCAATTGAGAGGGCTGACCATCAGCTCCCTCAAACACCAAGCCAAACTTCGCATCAGGCGAATTTAATTCACCAGTCAGCAAGCCTTGCAACACACCGCGATAATTCTTACGGCCGCCAACGGCAACCCGCAACTTCAAATCCACTTCCATTCCAGTAAAGCGTTCAAAATCTGCTGCGCTCTTCACAGGTCGATCTAAGCCAGGTGAAGAAATCTCCAAACGCTCGTAAGGAATATTCTCAACTGGCAATGTGTAGCTCAGCTGATGACTTACCTTCTCGCAATCAAGGACATTAATCAAACGCTCGTAATCGGGGTTTTCAATCGTGACACGCAGCAAACCTCCGGCTTCACGCTCGATATCTACTAACGTGTAACCTAAGTTTTCCAGCTCTGCAGAAATAACCTGCTGATCCTTCACGACTTTCCTTCATACCAAAATGGCAAAAAAAAATGGGCCTTGAAGCCCATATTCTCGAAATTCAGAACAGGCCGACTTACGTTGATCGCAACATCAGTCGGTAACTACTAAACACAGCAAAATACTGCCGTCAGCCCAATATTATAGCTTATTTTAAGGAAAACTGATAGAAATCAGAAGCTTTCGCCTGGATTACGGGGCTTTCTGGGACCCTTATTGAAGGGTTTTCGCCCTTTTGGCGCACCCCGTTTAGGTCCATTTCCAGGACTTTGGGGGGCAGCTGTCACAAAAGCAGACTGGCCATGGTGTACTTTTTTGCCTTTATTACGGTTTTGGCCTTGGCCATTTCCACCCTGACCACCCTGACCACCTTGCCCAGGTCTACCACCTTGGGTACGACCACGGAAAGGACCGCGCCCTTCGCCTGAACCACCGCCACCAGGATTGGCATTTCTGCCCTGATGGGTCATGCCATTGTGGCCACTAGCAAGGGTTAAAGCATCGCGTGAGCCCCAGTATGAGACTGAGGTTTGCATTGGATCAGGCTGAAAATCTGCACTGGCAGAGTTACGACTTTGACCGTTTGGGTTTGGATTGCGGCCCTTATCTTGCGGCTGTGGCATTTTTAAGCCTGCAGACTTCATCAAGTTATAGATGCCGCCAGCCTCAACCTCTTCCCATTTCCCCCGCCTTAAACGTGGAGGTAATAAGAACATGCCATAACGCGTACGAATCAAACGTGACACTGTATGGCCTACTGTTTCAAACATGCGACGCACTTCACGATTGCGGCCTTCACTCAAAGCAACGTGATACCAACGATTCGCACCGTCACCACCACCTACTGCAAGACGTAAAAATTTTGCTTGGCCATCATCAAGCTGGATGCCACTCTTGAGTTGTGCCATTGAGTCTTGGCCAAGCTCACCCAAAATACGGACTGCGTATTCACGCTCAACGCCGTAACGTGGATGCATTAATCGATTCGCCAACTCACCAGAGGTAGTGAATAACAAAAGACCTTCGGTATTAAAGTCTAAACGACCCACTGCAATCCAGCGTCCCTGACGGGGCTTGGGCAGGCGATCGAAAACTGTTGGACGTCCTTCTGGATCAGATTGACTCACAATCTCACCAGCAGGTTTGTGATACAAAATCACGCGTGGTGGTTTAGTTTGTATCTTGCGATGTACTGGTTTGCCATTGATACGCACTTGATCAGTTGGACCAATGCGTTGACCGATATGCGCAGGCAATGCGTTGACCGATACGCGACCCTGAATAATCAAGTCTTCCATATCGCGGCGGGAGCCCATACCAGCGTCAGCTAATACTTTATGAAGTTTGACAGTATCTTCGTCGTCAGCATCATCATCTAAACCATCTAGATCTGACCAAACTTCATCACGCATACTGAGCGGTAACTCATCGACATTTGCAAATTGCAAGCTGCTGACTTCTTCTTCAGTTGGTGCATCAGGATCTTCATCTTCACGTGAACCTTGTGCACGTTGTACACGACGCTCGGCACCCGTCTGATGAGAAACTTCATTCTCGTTAAAGCCATCCGGATTTTTGACTTCTAATGCCTCGGGGGCATCTAAAGCAGCATCAAATTCACCTGAAACTACTGAGGCAAATAAAGCTTCAATATCAGCAGGATTTGGAGCTAACTTGGCAGAAGCATTGCCACCACCCTCTCTTGGGGCATGAGGCACATCGCCTTCACGACGAGGCCGATCTTTGTTAAAAGGCCGCTTCTTATTGAATGGATGTTTCCCTGTTCCAGCGCGACGTGGATGCCGAGGCCCACGCTCTCCACCCTCGCGACCTTCCGCTTTATTGCCATCCTCATTGGATGGCGCAGCCTCAGTGCTTGATGGAATTGCCGATGGATTTACTACCGGGGATGAATCGTTTTCGTTAGAGCTTGTCATTAATTATTGTTTTGTTTCGTCTGATTGTTCTTCAGACTCAGGGGTAACTTCTTCTACTACTTCATTGATGATCACAGTTTCTACTGTGGCATCTGGATCAAATTCGATAATTGCTTGGCCTAACTGCGCTACTGCTGCCATGGGTGCTGCATCTTCTAAGATGGGCAGGCTTTGCAAATTAGTCAAACTTAAGTCGTCTAAAAATTGTTTGGTAGTGGCATATAAACCGGGGCGACCAATGGTCTCTTTATGACCAATGATCTCCACCCAACCACGATCTTCTAATTGCTTCATCACATTAGTACTTACAGCAACACCCCGAATTTCTTCAATCTCGCCACGGGTAACAGGTTGACGGTAAGCAATAATCGCCAAAGTCTCCATCACTGCACGAGAATACTTTGGGGGCTTCTCAGGCGTTAAACGATCCAAATACTCGCGCATGGATAAACGACTCTGAAAACGCCAGCCAGTCGCAATATGCACCAGCTCCATTCCTTTGTCATCCCAGGCTCGCTGAATCTCAATTAAGACTTCGTCGATATCCGCAGTAGTGATGTCTTCAATAAATAAGCGAGACAAATCAGCGACACTGAGTGGTTCCTGTGCGCACAGGAGGGCTGTTTCAATAACGCGCTTGTTGTGATCGTCCATAAAATTCGGGCTATCAGGAATATCCTGATAAGGCTTTAATAAATGTATTTCAATAATGGGTTTGGGGTGTTCTCTAGCTACTACGAACAATCCATCTCATGAATTCTAGTTGGGGATTGGTTCGCGCCGAAACGAAGTCCTTTTCGTTCACCGTGTGACTATTATAAGGTAGGCTCAATACAATAGCCATATGCACAATATTTCATCAAAACCCCAGATTCAGTCATTTGAGAACCCAGACTCCCCACAGCGCCGTCGCCTACTGGGTCTAGGGATTGGAATCGCTAGCCTAATGGGGGCAGCAAGCCTCTCCTCATGCAGTCTGATTGGGAGCAAAAAACCGGTTATAGGCTTGGTGCTTGGTGCCGGAGCAGCCAGAGGTTTTGCCCATGTGGGAGTGATTAAAGCACTAGAAGCGCAAGGCATTCGGCCCGACATCGTGGTTGGTAGTAGCGCTGGCAGCGTTATTGCAGCTCTGCTTGCCTCAGGCGCTTCGGGCAATGATCTCAATCGCCTGGCCCTGAATCTGGATGAAGCAACGATTGCCGACTGGGGCCTACCCTTTGCTGGACGTTTTGGGGGACTTATCAAAGGGGATGCACTACAAAACATGGTGAATCGGGAAGTCCAAAACAAAACGATTGAACAAATGCGCATACCGCTCGGAATTGTGGCAACGGATTTGCAATCAGGCAAAGGCGTCCTTTTTAGAAGCGGCAATACTGGGCAGGCTGTGCGTGCATCATGCAGCGTTCCAGGCGTATTCCAGCCTACAGTCATTAGTGGTAAAGAATATGTCGATGGTGGATTGGTAGCACCAGTGCCGGTGAGTTATGCAAGACAAATGGGTGCAACCATCGTGATTGCAGTCAATATTTCTTCCGAGCCAGTGTATCAAGACGCCAGTGGTACGTTTGGAATTCTTCAGCACACCATTTCAATTATGCAAAACAGCATTAACCAGTTCGAACTCAAGAGTGCTGATATTGTGATTACCCCACAACTCAAGCAAATGAGTAGTGGTGATTTCAAATCTAGGAATGCGGCCATCCTTGCAGGAGAGGCAGCAGCTCAGGAGCAAATGGCTTTGATTAAGGAAAAGCTAAAGGGCTAAACCCCTTGATTCTGATGGCCTTTTTATAGGCATGGTATATTTCCATATATCTAATTGTAACTACAATTAGATATATGGAAATTACTTATGACCAATCAAAAAACTTATACAACATCAATAACCGCAACCTCTCCTTTGAGGAAGTGGTTCATTTTGATTTTGAGACGGCAAATTACACCATCGACAAAAGAAAAGACTATGGGGAGATCCGTCGGCGTGCAATTGGCTATCTTGGAAACCGGCTATATGCTCTGATCTTTACAGAAACAAGAAATGGTATTCGAGTCATTAGCTTTAGGAAAGCCAATAAAAGAGAGGTAATAAAATATGAACAAAAAAACTAAGCAGGATCTAGAAGATTTTGAATGGACCACAGCTGAATTAAAAGCTTCCAAGAAATTCAACTCACTTCCAAAGTCCTTGCAAGAAAAACTTGCCTCACGCAAGCCTAGGGGGCCACAAGCAGCGCCGACTAAGGTTTCAACAACAATTCGATTATCTAGTGATGTGATTCAATCCTTCAGAGCAACCGGTGCAGGGTGGCAAGCAAGGATTGATCTTGCGCTTAAACAATGGCTAGAAGAGCATACGCTTGCATAAGCGCAGCCTATTTGACTAGAGGCTACGTGACTTACGCTTGAGATTTTTTACTTCGTTAAGAAGTTCTCGACGCTCAGAATCATTCAGACTATCGCTACCATCTAGGCGGCGCGCGCCGTCGAAACGCTTATCCCAATACAAACTTCCAAGATCGTCAACCCGAACAGCGGTGCCCTTGGATGGAGAGTGGATAAATTTATTGTCACCCACATAAATACCCACGTGAGAAAAAGTTAAGCGCATCGTATTAAAAAATACGAGATCGCCTGGTTGCAACTCTTCACGGTTAATAGGCTTACCAACACGACTCATTTGCGTGGATTTGCGCGGCAATAAAAATCCCAGTTTGTCTTTGAAAACATAGCCAACAAAACTGCTGCCGTCCAAACCAGACTGAGGTAACTCAGTATCGGATCGATAGCGAACGCCAATCACTTCCATGGCACGGTCAATTAACTCTTCTGATTTTCCAGAAACAGTATCAACCAAGCGGTCAGAAACACGGTAGAGGTAAGAACGGCCGGCCTGAAACATGCTTTCTTTAGGAACAACTGCTTCGGCAGGGGCGTCACTAGGCGTATCGACTGCATAGGTCGACACGGAAACGGCTAAGCCCAAGGCAAAACCTAGTAGCTTTAAAAGTAGCGCTTTTTTCAGTGACATCGAATCAGTTTAACAAAAAACCCTTGATTAACCAAATCCTGACTTTAGTCTTAAGTCTATGTTTCTAAAGATAAATTATCATCAGAATGGGGCATATGCACCAAATTAGCCCATCTAAGGAGTATTTCACCGGCCGATTAAGTCAATTCAGCCGCAGCAAAAAGTTCCTTGGTATAGGTCTGGCGTGGAAACTTAATGAGGGTTTCAGTATCCCCAAATTCCACTACTTTGCCATCTTTGAGGACCATCACCTCATGGGACATGGCTCTGATCACGGCTAAATCATGGCTAATCATGAGATAGGCTAAGTTGTACTTCTTTTGCAATTCAGTCAACAGTGCTAGCACTTGCTTTTGTATGGAGACATCTAAAGCCGAAGTGGGTTCATCTAAGACCAAAATTTGTGGGCGCAAAATCAGTGCTCTGGCAATAGCGATGCGCTGTCTTTGTCCACCAGAGAACTCATGTGGATAGCGTGTGAGTGCTGAGCGATCAATCCCCACTTCTTTCAGAATATCCAACACACGATTTTCACGTTCAGTAGCTGAGAGTTTCGGAAAGTGAACATCTAAGCCCTCAGCAACAATTTCCATCACATTCATGCGCGGAGATAAGGAGCCAAATGGATCCTGAAAAATGACTTGTAAGCTTGAACGCATGGCACGGCGCTCTGCTGGTTTGAGTGTTTGCCAATCACTTCCCAGAACATCCACCTCTCCAGAAACCTGTGCTGCAGAGTCGCCTAACAAACCAAGTACAGCCATACCGAGCGTAGTCTTGCCAGAGCCTGACTCACCAATCACACCAATGGTTTGCCCCTGCTTTAAGTTAAAGCTGACCTTCTTTAATACCTTATGCGCCGGTGCTTTTTTAAACCAAGAGCGAGATTCTGAACTGGGATAAGCAACCGATAAATCTTCGGTCTTGAGTAAAACAGGTGCTAGGGGCATGACAGGAGCTAAATCTCTGACAGGCCCGCTATTGACTAGCGCCTTTGTGTAGGGATCAGTTGGCTGGGTGAAGACTTGCTTGGTAGGTCCTGACTCCATCAAGTTTCCTTGATGTAACACTGCCACACGCTGAGCAAAGTGTTTTACCAAATTGAGATCATGCGTAATCAATAAGATTCCCATCCCGCCTTGATCCTTAGATTCTTCTTGGAGCTCTTTGAGTAAATCCAAAATCTGCAGACGCAAACTCACATCAAGTGCAGTTGTCGGCTCGTCCGCAATTAAGAGACGAGGCTTACAGGCTAATGCCATTGCAATCATGGCGCGCTGTCTTTGGCCGCCTGAGAGCTGGTGTGGGTATGAATGAAAGCGCCGTTCAGGCTCCGGAATGCCAGTCTTTCTAAGTAGATCAATCGCAGCATCGATGCAATCTGATTTAGAAATCAGTGGTTGGTAAATTTGGACAGCTTCAATAATTTGATTGCCAACGGTGAACAAGGGATTAAGGGCTGTCATCGGCTCCTGAAACACCATCGCAATTTCTCGACCACGAATTTCACGGATATCTTGAATTGGCAATGAGAGCAAATCGACTGTACCCTGCCCGTCCTTTTGATTCCACAAAATCTTCCCGGATACCTTAGCGCCCTCTGGATCGAGTCTTAAGGGAGCTAAAGCAGTAAGTGTCTTGCCAGAGCCAGACTCTCCTACAAGCGCAACCCGCTCACCAATGCCAATTTCTAAATCGAGATGATTCACCGCAAACTTTTCACGGCGCCCCGATCCAAATGAAATAGAAAGGTTCTCATAACGTAGCAAGCTCATGAACGACCCCCACTCATCACCCCAGATTTACGCGAATCAAATGCATCGCGTAATGCCTCGCCCATAAACGTCAGCAATAGTAGAGTTGCCACTAGGACCACAAAGGTCGATAAGGAAATCCACCAGGCATCTAAGTTGCCCTTACCTTGTGAGAGCAATTCTCCAAGACTGGGAGTGCCAGGCGGGACGCCCAGACCCAAGAAATCCAAACTCGTCAGAGACAAAATGGCAGCACTCATCCGAAATGGCAAAAAGGTAATCACAGGAGTCAAACTGTTTGGCAGAATATGACGCCACATGATTTGCACATTGGTAAGGCCAAGTGCACGGGCAGCGCGCACATACTCCAAGGCACGATTACGAAAAAATTCTGCGCGCACATAGTCAGATAATCCCATCCATCCGAATGCAGCCAAGAGGATGATTAATAAGGAAACGCTAGGATTAAAGATCGAGGCAAAAATAATCAGCAGATACAACTCTGGCATCGCTGACCAAATTTCAATCAGGCGTTGTGAGACCAAATCAAACTTGCCCCCAAAAAATCCCATCAAGGATCCTGTGATAATGCCCACACTCACCCCCACTATCGTGAGTGCCAAGCCAAACAAAATGGATAAGCGAAATCCGTAAATCAGACGTGCCAAGACATCACGCCCGCGATCATCAGTACCAAGCCAGTTTTCCCAAGAAGGCGGTGCTGGATTGGGGACCTTTGAGAAGTAATTTAGCGTCTCGTAGCTGTAATGAATTGGGGGATAGATTGCCCAGTTTCCATTGCTCGTAATATTTTGACGAATATCTGGGTCCAAGAAATCGGTTGGGGTTGAGAAGTCGCCCCCAAATACCGTTTCTGCTTGATTCTTGGCAATTGGAAAATAGAAATGTCCTTCGTAGCGCACGACTAAAGGTTTGTCATTAGCAATGAGTTCAGCGCACATCGATAAGCCAAATAGGATCATAAAGATCCATAAGCTGGCATAGCCAACGCGACTGTGTTTAAAGCGCTGCCAACGACTCATGAACCGCCTCCAGCGCCAAACTGAATCCGAGGGTCGATATAAACATAGCAAAGATCCGATATGAGCTTGGTAAACAAACCAATAAGGGTAAATAAATATAAGGTACCAAATACCACTGGGTAATCTCTACGCATCACAGACTCATACGAGAGCAAACCAAGCCCATCTAATGAGAACAGTGTTTCGATCAAAAGTGAGCCAGTGAAAAATGCGCCGATGAATGCTGCTGGGAAGCCTGTTACAAGGGGCAAAAGCGCATTTCGGAATACATGCTTCCAAAGCACCTGTTGTTCAGTCAGGCCTTTTGCTCTAGCAGTTAAAACATACTGTTTACGGATCTCTTCCAAGAAGGAGTTTTTAGTCAACATAGTGACGACTGCAAAACTACCAAGTACGGAAGCGGTGATTGGCAGAACCAAATGCCATAAATAGTCCATCACCTTGCCGATCAAACTCAGCTCACTCCAGTTATCTGAAGTGAGACCTCTCAAGGGAAATATTTGTAGGAAGCTACCGCCGCCAAAGATGACTAAAAGCAAAACTCCCAAGACAAATCCTGGAATGGCATAGCCTACTAATATGATGCTGCTGGTCACGGCATCAAAGCGCGAGCCATCCCGCACTGCCTTTGCAATGCCCAGCGGAATCGAAACTAAATACGTGATGAAGAAAGTCCACAAACCAATACTGATAGACACTGGGAGTTTCGAAACAACCAATCCCCAGACACTTTCATGTTGGTAATAGCTTTGACCTAGATCGAATCTGGCAAAACGCCCGAGCATCATGAAGTAACGCTCTAACGGTGGCTTATCAAACCCATAAAGTGCTTTTACTTCCTCTAGGCGTTGGGCATCTATGCCCTGACGTCCACGATAAGTAGCACCAGCACCAGAAGACTCTGTACCTCCAACCCCAGCATCACCTTTACCCTTAAGTTCCAAGACCATTTGCTCGACTGGGCCGCCCGGCACAAACTGCACTACCGCAAAAGTCAAAGTCAGAACACCCAATAGAGTTGGAATCATCAAGAGCAGACGTTTAAAAATATAAGTGCGCATTTGTCCTTGCATTATTTAGCCTCCTCTTTCCACCAATTTTGCATAATCCAAGGCTCAGCCGAATAATACAAAGGAGGCTCGGGGTAGCGCATCTCTTTCCGAAAGGCGACGCGGTGAGTTGGGTTGTACCACTGCGGTACAACGAAATAACTGTTCCACAGGACGCGATCAAGCGCCCTACAAGCAGCCCGTAACTCTTCTCGATTCTGGGCTTTAGTAATCTCCTCAATGAGGGCATCTACGACGGGCGACTGCATACCGATGATATTGTCAGAGCCTTTCTCCTTTGCAGCCTGACTACCAAAACGATCCCATAGTTCATTACCAGGATTTTGCGAGTCTGGAAAACGGGTTGTGGTCATATCAAAGTCGTATTCATCCATCCGCTTTTGATACAAGGCGAAGTCACTGGTACGAATATCTAATTGAATACCTAACTTTTCCAAGTTGCGACTGTAAGCAGAAATTACTCTCAAGAAGAATCCTCCACTTTCCACCATTTCCATCCGGAATGGTTCGCCCCTTTCATTACGTAAAGCGCCATCTCGGTACTGCCAGCCCGCATGCATTAATAGTTCGCGGGCTTTCTTTAAATTCTGACGCAGGCTGTCTGGTGACTTTGTTGATGGCGGTGCCGGCATAGGGCCAAATACCGAATCAGGTACCCATTGTGGATATTTAGCCTTAAGTGGCTTTAATAATTTCAACTCTGCTTCAGTAGGGTTCCGTGGACCATCAAAGTTAGCACTCAGATCACTATTGGTGAAGTAGCTATTGATACGGCCATATTGATCGAAAAATATTTGACGGTTAAGCCATTCGAAATCCAACGCTAAACCTAAGGCTTGACGAACGCGCACATCCTTAAAAATTGGTTTACGCACATTCATGGCAAAACCTTGCATCCCTGCGCCGTTGTGATTCAAGAATGCCTTTTTCGATAAAGTACCGTTTTCAAACTTAGAGCCTACATAACCCTTTGCCCAAATCTTGGCGCGATATTCAACAATGGCATCAAACTCACCCGCCTTAAATGCCTCAAGGCGCACTGCATCATCGCTATACAGTTTGTAAAGTACCCGATCAAAATTATAAAAACCCACGCGCACATTTAAAGGCTTGCTTACTTGATCAGCCCAGTATTGTGGGTTTCTTTTGTACGTGATTGATTTACCAGCTTTAAAAGATTCAATTAGGTATGGGCCGCTACCCACTGGGACTTCAAAGGCAATCTTCTCAAAGGGAACAATGCTGCCATCTGCCTTCTTTCCCCAATTACGAGAAAAGATTGGCAGAGTGCCAGCCAAGATCGGTAGTTCAGCGTTATTGTTCTTAAAATCAAAACGCACTGATCGATCGGAGATTACTACCGCTTCTTTGATATCTGCAAAAGTAGTTTTGTATCTAGGGTGCGCTTTGCCACTCATCAAGGTATCAAAACTATGTTTAACATCTACAGCCAAGACTGGCGTGCCATCAGAAAACTTTGCTTCCGGACGAATCTGAAATGTGACCGACTTATGATCTGCAGCTACTGCAATATCCTCTGCTAGCAAACCATAAATACTCGATACCTCATCCGCACTGCCCTCAGCTAAAGACTCAAACATCAACTCAATTCCGGGGGCGGTCACGCCACGCAGAGTGTAGGGATTGAATTTATCAAAACTGGTTCTTTGGCCCGGGTTCGGCAAAATGAGGGTGCCACCCCTTGGAGCATTTGGATTCACGTAATCAAAATGGGCAAATCCATCAGCATATTTAGGCTTGCCATACTGGGAGATCCCCTGGGCCGCCTGCGCTGCAGTAGCGCCAAGCCCTAATAGCATGGCTAGTAGCAAGAAATATCTAATGTGGCGAATGGGGTTTAGGGTAGGCATATATGCAACAATTGTAGATAGCTAATCATATTTGAAGCAAAGGACACAACATGGGCTTTCTCTCCGGCAAAAAAATCCTCATTACCGGCCTCCTCTCTAACCGTTCTATTGCCTATGGTATCGCCAAGGCCTGTCACCGCGAAGGCGCTGAACTGGCCTTTACCTATGTAGGAGAGCGCTTTAAGGACCGGATCGTGGATTTTGCAAAAGAATTCAATACCGAGCTCATTTTTGACTGTGATGTCGGTAGCGACGAGCAGATTTCTGCCCTCTTTATGGATTTAGCCAAATCTTGGCCTCAGTTTGATGGCTTTGTTCACGCAATTGGCTTTGCTCCACGCGAAGCCATTGCCGGGGACTTTTTGGAAGGGCTCTCCCGCGAAGGTTTCAAGATTGCCCACGATATTTCCGCATACAGTTTTCCCGCAATGGCCAAACAAGCATTGCCAATGTTGCGCGATAAATCATCTTTACTCACATTGACCTACTTGGGATCAATGAAGACTGTTCCAAGCTACAACACCATGGGTTTAGCAAAAGCTTCTTTAGAAGCATCTGTACGCTACATAGCTGGTTCTGTGGGTCCAAAAGGGATTCGTGCTAATGGCATCTCCGCTGGCCCAATTAAAACTTTGGCTGCTTCAGGAATTAAAGGCTTTGGAAAAATTTTGGAGGCGGTTGAACAAACTGCTCCACTGCGTCGCAACGTCACGATTGATGATGTTGGTAATGCGGCTGCCTTCTTGCTATCTGATTTAGCAAACGGCATCACTGCTGAAATCCTTTATGTGGATAACGGCTTTAGCCAAGTCATTGGCGGAATGGAAGAAGCTTGAACATTCCACTAGGTGAGGCCCTCAAGTTTTGGGCCAAACTTGGCTTTATTAGTTTTGGTGGGCCCGCAGGACAAATCGCTGTTCTGCATCAAGAGTTGGTTGAAAAGCGTCGCTGGATTTCTGAGCGGCGCTTTTTACATGCTCTCAACTACTGCATGCTACTACCTGGGCCAGAAGCCCAACAACTAGTGACCTATATAGGCTGGCTGATGCACCGCAGCTGGGGCGGCATCCTGGCTGGCACTCTTTTTGTATTACCGTCACTATTTATTCTGATTGCCTTGTCTTGGGTTTATTTGACTTTCGGACAAGTGCCTTGGATTGCTGCAATCTTTTTTGGCATTAAACCTGCAGTAGTTGCGATTGTGTTGCACGCAGCTGTGCGCATTGGTAAGCGCACGATTCATAACAGTGCATTGAAGTGGATTGCCTTCGGCTCTTTTTTAGCGATCTTCGTTTTGAATCTCGCCTTTCCGATTATTGTCATGATTGCTGCCACAATTGGTTACTGGGGAGGTAAACGTTATCCGGAGTATTTTGAGCAAACGGGTTCCCACGCAAACTCTAAAGAGAAAAATTACGGTAGCGCCCTCATTGATGACGACACTCCAACGCCTGTGCATGCGCAATTTAATGTTCAGAAAACCATTCGCCACAGTGCGATTGCATTGACTTGTTGGCTGCTTCCGATTGGAGGATTGATTGCCATTTTTGGCTGGAAAACTCTTTATCCAGAAATTGCTTGGTTCTTTACCAAGGCAGCGCTACTGACCTTTGGCGGTGCTTACGCTGTACTACCGTATGTATACCAAGGTGCTGTAGATCATTTTCATTGGCTGAGCGCCAATCAAATGATTGACGGTTTAGCCCTTGGTGAAACCACCCCTGGACCACTCATCATGGTCGTTGCCTTTGTTGGTTACTTGGCTGGCCACATTCAGCACCTGATTGGTTACAGTAATCCATTCTGGTTTGGTGTGATTGGTGCCTGCGTTGCCACTTGGTTTACTTTTTTACCCTCTTTCTTTTTTATCCTGGTCGGTGGCCCGCTGATTGAATCTACTCATGGCAAGCTTGGCTTTACTGCACCGCTGACTGCGATTACCGCTGCGGTGGTTGGCGTCATAGCCAATTTGGGCCTGTTTTTTGCCTATCACGTGTTTTTACCAAGCGGCCTGGGCGCCTCTATTTCTTGGATATCGATCATCATCTGTGGATTAGCGGGACTGGCTCTATTTCAGTTCCAAAAAGGGGTTATGACTGTTATAGGAGGGTCTGCATTAGCTGGTCTTCTGGTTTACCTTGCTACAGTGTTAATAGGCTAAGGCACTTTCTCAAGATTGGCATAATAGAACTTATGCGAATCGAAGCTCAAATCATCACCCACTTACAAGAATGGCTCGGTAAAACTGAGTCTGTTCAAGATACTGTTACCGTCGCGCCTGTGCGCGCCCTATCAGCAACTTTGGATCGCGATGATCTGGCACCAAGTAAAGGTACTTTTTTACCTGAACTATGGCACTGGCTGTATTTTTTACCGCATGCCCGCGAATCTGAAATTGGCACTGACGGCCATCCCAAGCGTGGTGGTTTTCTTCCTCCAGTACCACTCCCACGTCGCATGTGGGCAGGTAGCAGGATCCAGTGGTTGGCGCCGCTTGCTGTAGGTGATGAGATTGAACGCGTTTCCAAAATTGAATCAGTCACTCATAAAGCAGGTCGCACTGGCGATTTGATTTTTGTTTTAGTTAAACATCAGATATCAAATCAACAAGGTCTTGCCATCGTTGAAGAGCACGACATTGTCTATCGCGATGCCCCGGGACCTGATGACAAACCGGTTGCCCCTACCCCTGCACCAACTGATGCTAAGTGGACTAAGACCATCACACCTGATGATGTGTTGCTCTTTCGTTACTCAGCGCTTACCTTCAATGGTCATCGCATTCACTACGATCGTAAATACGTTACCGAAGTTGAAGGCTATCCAGGCCTGATTGTGCATGGTCCTTTGATTGCCACTCTTTTAGTGGATTTAGTCCGCCAAAGCATTCCTGGCTGCAAGCTCAAGAGCTTTGAGTTTCGTGCAATTCGCCCAAGCTTTGACATCAATACCTTCAAAGTATCTGCTAAGCCTGATTTGGAAAAAGATCCGAGTGGTAAAACAATTGCTGTTTGGGCGCAAGATCATGAAGGCTGGCTAACCATGCAAGCTACTGCTGTTTTGGCATAACGTATCAGCCTTAATAAGAGAATATTTTTATGAATAAAGAACATTTATCTCTCGAGCTAGCAAGCTTCGCTGCTAATTTAAAAGCGAGTGATATTCCAAATGATGTGATGAGCCGTGCTGAAGATTTATTGGTAGATTGGTTTGGTTCAGCAATTGCAGGCAAAGGTTCGCGCCCTGTTGAAACCATTACCCAGTTTGCGCAGAACATGGGGGGCTTTGATAGCAAGCACGCTGGCCCTTCTGAAATTCTGATCTCACGAAAAAGTTCAAGTCCTTTTTTAGCGGCAATGGCTAATGCTGCCGCCTCTCATGTGGCCGAGCAAGATGACGTTCACAATGGTTCAGTCTTTCATCCAGCTACCGTGGTTTTTCCACCTGCCTTAGCATGTGCACAAGCCATTGGCGCATCTGGCGAAGAACTCTTAGTTGCAGCAGTAGCTGGTTACGAAGTTGGCATTCGGGTTGGTGAATTTTTAGGCCGCTCTCACTACAAAGTCTTTCACACGACTGGCACTGCAGGCCCACTTGCTGCTGCTGCTGCTGTGGGTCGACTACTAAAACTCTCACCCGCGCAAATGCTGCATGCCTTTGGTTCTGCTGGTACACAATCTGCTGGCCTCTGGGAATTTTTACGTGATGCTGCAGACTCCAAACAGTTACATACTGCCCATGCTGCTGCAACTGGCTTAATGTCGGCATATATTGCCCAAGCAGGCTTTACTGGCGCAGAGCATATCCTCGAGGGTAAACAAGGTTTAGCTGCCGGTATGTCAAGCGATGCCAATCCAGACAAACTGATTGATCGTTTAGGTAGTCGCTGGGCTTTAGCAGAAACGAGCTTTAAATATCACGCCTCCTGTCGTCACACTCACCCTGCTGCCGATGCGCTCTTGCAAGTCATGTTAGCAAATAAACTCAAGCCAAGTGATATCGCCAAGGTAGAAACTTTAGTCCACCAAGGCGCGATTGATGTCTTAGGGCCTGTCGTCAATCCAGCCACGGTTCATCAATCTAAGTTTTCAATGGGTACTGTGCTGGCCTTAGTCGCCCACTATCAATTCGCTGGCCTTCAAGAATTCGATGCGCATTTTCATGATGATGCAATTTGCCTCTTCCGTGATCGTGTGACTATGACTCTCGACCCCGAAGTAGATAGTGCGTATCCACAACGTTGGATTGGCAAAGTCAAAGTGCATTTGAATAATGGACAAATTCTGGATGGTCGCGTTGATGAGCCTAAAGGTGATCCTGGAAACACCTTAAGCCGTAGCGAGATTACTGATAAGGCGATGCGGCTTGCTGCTTTTAGTGGAGGTGCTAGCCCTACTGAGATGAGTAAAGCAATTGATCTCTTGTGGAATATTCGTAAACAGGCCAAGATAGGCGTTCTACTTACCAGTAATTAGTCTGCCAGCCCCATATGAATCCACTTGATACGCCTTTAGGTTTTTGCAGTAATTTTTTATTTGTGCCTGCCACTCGCCCAGAGCGATTTACAAAGGCGCTAGATAGTGGTGCTAGCGGTGTCATCCTGGATTTAGAAGATGCTGTGGCAGAGGAAGATAAAGAAATTGCTCGTAATGCGATTCGAGCAGCATGGCCAAGCTTTACTGCTGAACAAAAGAAACGTTTAGTCATTCGTAGCAACTCGCCAGGTAGTCCATTTTATTCTGCAGATTTAATCCTAGCTCAAGAACTCGATCTTGCCTGCCTGCTCATTCCGAAAAGTGAATCTATGGATGAGATCAATGGTGCTGCACTGGTTTTACCAAATACCGCCATCATCCCTATGATTGAAACTGCTATTGGCTTAGATCATTTACGCGAAATAGCCATCGCTAATCAAGTCATTCGCCTTGCCTTGGGCAATTTAGATTTGCAGGCAGACCTGGGGATGGTTTGCGATCCTCAAGAAACTCAACTGCATACAGCACGCTATCAAATTGTCTTAGCATCCCGTGTGGCCCAAATTGCCACTCCAATAGATGGGGTTACGCCCACTACTGATGATATGGTTCGTGTTCAAGATGATGCCGATCGCGGCAAACGGATGGGTTTTGGCGGCAAGCTCTGCATTCATCCTAAGCAAGTGGGCATTGTGAAGGCCGCATTCATGCCATCCGAGGAAGAACTTGCATGGGCCAAGCGGGTTATTGAAGCCGATCAAGCCTCCAAAGGGGGCGCAGTGAAGCTAGATGGGCGCATGATTGATCGCCCAGTGGTGTTGCTAGCCCAAAGAACCATTGCCATTGCTGGTAAACACTAGGTGTTACCCCTACTCAAAAGGCTCTAGAGGTGGCAAAATTACTCAACTTATAAAGATGGAGATGAAAGTGAAGATTAAGAATTTCTTATTTTCCGGAATCACTGCAGCACTCACTGCTAGCGCACTTCTAGGCGGTAATGCTTTAGCAGAAAAGGATTGGCCGACTAAATCGATTAGCTTAATCGTGCCATTTGCTGCTGGCGGACCCACTGACACTGTTGCACGCTTAATTGCAGTCCCAATGGGGCAAGCCTTGGGACAAACGATCGTGGTAGAGAACGTCAATGGCGCAGGGGGCACCATTGCCTCTACTAAAGTAGCGCGCGCTGCTCCAGATGGCTACACTATTTACTTGCATCACATGGGTATGGCAACTGCTAACGCCCTCTATGACAAACTCCCCTACGATCCATTGACTAGCTTTGATTACATCGGCCAAGTAGCTGACGTACCGATGGTGCTCTTGGGTAAAAAAGATTTGCCGCCAAACAACTTTAAAGAATTAGAGGCCTATATCAAAGCGAATGGCTCAAAACTCACTATGGCTAATGCTGGTCCAGGCGCAGTTTCTCAACTTTGCGGCTTGCTGTTCCAAAGTCGTATGGGCGTGAAACTCACCAATATCCCCTACAAAGGAACTGGCCCTGCATTGACAGACCTATTGGGTGGTCAAGTAGATCTGCTTTGCGATCAAACGACCCAAACTATTCCTTATATCAAGGATGGTCGTGTGAAGGCCTATGGCACCACTACTATGAAGCGCTTACCTGCCATTCCAAACGTACCGACTTTGGATGAGCAAGGTTTAAAAGGTTTTGAAGTCAAAGTTTGGCATGGCATGTACACACCAAAAGGGGTTCCAAAACCCATTTTGGATAAACTCAATGCTGCTTTGAAAAAAGCGCTGAACTCACCTGATGTGAAAAAGCGTTTAGAAGATGCGAACATTGATATCGTCTCTCCAGAGAAGATGACTCCAAATGGCTTAAGAACTCACCTTGAGGCAGAAGTGAACAAATGGGGTCCGATTATTCGAAAATCGAATATTCCAGACTAAGCATTTACTGCATCAGAGAAAAAGCCAGCATATTGCTGGCTTTTTTCTTTCTAAAGACTAGATGCTAAATCTGAAATTGCTTAACCTGGTCTAAATAAATAACCAGAACGAGCATTCTCTTTACGTTTTCCATAAAGCGCTCCAAACACTGCAATCAAGGCCCAGACTGCCAAGAATGGATCTAGCAAGTAATCCCAAAGATTGGCAGACTCATGCCAATGGGCTGCCCAAGCAAGAATAGCGATAGCAATAATCCAAACACCCTTGTTCCAGTTGGCTAGGCCACATACAGCTGCAAAGAGTAAGACCGCAATAAAGAATAGTGTTGATCCATATCCCCAAGCATAGGGATCGATCATGCCAAGACCTAAGGCAAGTGGATAGAAGGTAATTGCGATACAAGCTATGGCGAACTTAAATACCAATGGAGTGAACTTTTTCACTGATAGCAATGAGGTCCAAAGCAATAAGGTGGTGACGATACTCAGATCGCCAATGACGCCTCTAACATAAGCAGAAAGCGGTAACTCCATACCTAGACCTAATGGCCAGAAAAAGAGATTACTGATCAATAGAATCAATAATACTTTTGAAATCAGTGGAAATTCTTGAGAGGTTGTCTTTTGCAACAGCAATGTAATCACTGCAGCACAAGTAATGGACATCTCAACTAAGGCAAGAGTTTGCATCAGGCTATTCATTATTTAGCCTCCTGAGAAATGACATCTACTGGTGGAGTATCGAGCTGGCTTTGGGCACGCTTTAACCAAGCCCCAGAGAAGTATCGATGACGAATCTTCTTGCGATCCCAGGTATAAACCAAATGAGCATCGCTACTATCATGGCTAATGAGATATGGATAAGAAAACTCTTTGCGCTGATCTTCTGGCAAGGCTTCATCATCTTCCAGCACTTCTATGGTTTGCCACTGCCCAGACTTGGCATCAGCCATCATCAAGACCATTCGATAGCGCCCTGTTTCAAGATTATTGAGCACCAAAATTCTTGCGCCATTATTTAGCTGTAAACCAGTCACTGCAGAATTGGGATTAGCAATTGGCAAATCTGCCTCTGACTGCCATGATTGGCCTGCATTTTGTGTTTGGCTAACAGGCACTTGCTTGGCTTGGCCTGCACTTCTTGTTTGACGGAAATATGCAGTTGCGTCTTGAGCATTATTTACAAAGACCAGTGGCTGAATAGCACTTCGACCCGAGCTCATATGGCGCTTATCAATCACTTGCCCAGCATCGATTCTTAAGAATTCGCCGAAGCGCCCGATCCACTCGTGATAAGCAGGCAAACCTAAGCGGCCATCAGCAAAAGAAATAGCTGGTGACTTAACCAAGGTGCTTAGGTTGATAAGGGGTGAGCTAATGAGGCGTTGTGGATTGCTCCAGGTCAAGCCTTCATCATCTGAAATCACACTGGAAATTGAACTGCCTGCCCAGCCACCAATCGAAACCGTAACAAAGAATAATTGCAGGCGACCATCTGCCATTCTGGCTGGCACTGGATTACCCAGCTTAGCGATATAACGCGATAAACCTTTTTCAGCACTCACTCTATCCATCACTACCATAGGAGCACTCCAATCAGATGACTTGGGATCAAAAACGGCACTGTTAATCACAACATCTGCAGCACCTTCACGACTACCAGCAAACCAAAAGGCCCGAATAGCGCCATCCTTCAATGCGATCAGAGATGCCGCATGTACTGAAGCTGCGCCAGTATCTGGTAACCATGTGCTAATGGGGCTTGGAATACTTGCCTTACTTGAAATGCTTTGATTTTTAGATTTTGGGGATACCGGCACATCTACTTCTTCAACTGAAGTTACTGCATTGATCGCAAAAGGAGCCCAAGGTGGACGACTATCAATATGCAAAAAGCCAATCACCGCAGCTAGCAATAAAAAACATAGGGCGAGAACACGGCTCATCTACAAGCATCCTTAACATTAGCAAGATCGGGGGAGGCGACTGATTTTGCAACTGGGGTTGCAACTAAGTACTCATTTACAAAAAGATGCTTACTAATCTGACCCTGCAAGATCTCTATGATTTCTTCATTGGAGTGCCGAGCTCGCATTTCTATTCTTTGTCCCACGATTTCACAAGAATCACAAAGTACAGGAGCACTTCCAAGTGGCACTTGTACCGCAACGAGAGGGTAAGAGCTTGTCAGACCATTCACATCGCCTGCATCTTTAGCTAGGTAGCCGTGTAACTTAGTACCAGGCAAGAGTAATCGATACTCTTCATCTTTTGCACGGTAGTCACAAGGAATCCAAACGTCCTTACCCTGTAATTGGGCAATCGTCGCTGTTGAGTAGCGTCCAAGCTGCCCTTCTAAGGGGGATAAGCTACTGGTCAGTGCGCAATAAGTCAAGAAGCAAGCTGCTAATGCCAAAGTTTTAGTCTGTTGATATTTAAACAAACCCACTAGAGCAATCACAAGACTTCCAGCCATCAATATCCAATGGCAATAAGAATAAGTCCATGAGTAGACCTCCCCCATCAGGCCAGAAAATTGCAGATTGGTGCCGACCCACAATAGAAGTGAAAGAACCAGTATCTGCAGGAGTAGTGCAATCCGAAATCCCCATAAAGGTAAGCGCTCCCAATGCAGGGCAATCAAGGCAGCAAATGCTGGCATGACTGGCAATAGATATCGGCCAGAACGCTGACTAGGCAAAGTAAATACAATCAAAAATGCAACTATCAACAATAACAAGAGAACTTCTTCAATGCTTAGGAAGCGCCGCTCTCGCCAGCATTGCCATAAAGTAGAAATCAATACGAAAGTAAATAAACCTGCATTAGCTAATGTGATTAAGAGCAATAGCCAAACACTATCACCACCACGGATGAGATCGAGAAAGTAATTCGAATTTCGTGCTGCAAATTTTCCTGCGTTCTCACCAAGAACAAATTCTTGCCAAACGGCTTCTGGGTTTGGATCCACAGCAAACCACAAAGCAAATACTGCTAGGGCCAATATGCCAGCGATACAGACCTTATAAAGATCATGGGTGAGCGTGTTGGGAATACTCCACTGCCGCCAGCGCCAGTAGTAAAGGCCTAGGGCGAAAGTTGCTGGCGCGATGTATGCAAAGGATTTGGCAAAAAGAGCCAGACCAAAACAGATGCCGGCCAATAGTGGGAAAAAGAATTTGGATTCAAACGCACACTTACCCCAATATAGAAGGGCCATGAATGGCAAACTAATCCAAAAGACTTCTGGTGGGTCTGCCAAGAAAGGGCGGCCATAACGATAAGTGGCAAAGAAAGAAAGCCAAACTAAAGCTGCCAATAAACCAGTTTGGGTTTTACCGCTAAAGCGACGCACTGCTAAAAATAAGAAAAATGCTGTAAGCCCTGTGTAAAGAACGCTAGGCCAACGAAGATTCGCTAGAGACCATTGGCTTGCCCAATGAGTAGTAGCAATTCCTTGCCAAAAAATCAGGGGTGGTTTGGTATTTTTGATGCCGTCCATTTCAGACTGTAAGGGGAGCCAATTTCCCGCCTGCGCAGTCATGCGGACTATATGCATATAGGGATACTCGTCCCCGTTTTTAGGTGCAAATCGACTATCTAAGCCATAAAGATAGGTAAATACACCTAGAAGTAGTATCAGGAGAGCAGAACGGTAAGAAAATAAACCTCGCATACCTATAGTTTATAGGTATGCAGGAAGACCTGATAAAAGTGGATTAAGCCTCTTTTTCGAATGAGCTTATGAAAAATGAATATGAAGTAAATCTCACTTCTTTCAGAGCTTCTTGTTTAAGATGCTAGGAAGCAAAATGTAATACATTATTCAGAAATAAACCAAATGGAGATTTTTCCCATGCGAGCAAAGTATCTCAAACCCGCAATCCTAGCAGCGCTCTATATCGGCTTGAGCCATTGGAGTGGTGGTGCCCTTGCGCAAAACGCTGATGCCAGCAATTTATACAAACGCGGCCTTGCTGCTACCTGCGCTAACTGTCACGGCACTGACGGCAAAGGCGTGCCTAATGCTGGCATGCCCATAATCAATAATTTAACAAGCGAGCAAATGCTGACTCAATTGAAGGCATTCAAATCTGGCGCTCGTGAAGGAACCATCATGCCGCAGTTAGCTAAAGGCTACTCTGACGAGCAACTCGAAACTATCGCCAATCAGCTTGGTAAGAAATAATAAGGAAGCCCATCATGGATCGTCGACACTTTATTGGTCAAAGCGCAGCGGCGCTTGGTTTGCTTGCAGGCTTCTCTGGCCATGCTCGTGCTAATTTACAAAAAGCAGAAATTCTGGTCATTGGCGGTGGTTATGGCGGCGCTACTGCTGCTAAATACTTGCGCCTCTTTTCGAATAACACTGCCAAAGTAACGCTCATTGAGCCAAACGCTTCATTTATTTCTTGCCCGCTATCCAATCTGGTTGTAGGTGGCTCACGTACTTTGGCAGAGCTCACTTCGCCTTACGACAATCTGAGCAAGCGCCATGGCATCAATATGATTCAAGATAGCGTTGTGAGTATTGATGCAGATAAAAAAACCGTCAAGCTAGCCTCAGGTAAAACCTTGCGCTACGATAAGGCTATTGTTTCTCCTGGCATTACCCTGATGATGAATAGCATCGAGGGTCTAGCTCAAGCTAATAAGGATGGAGTTACCTTGCAAGCATGGAAAGCTGGAGCTGAGACCGTTGCTCTTCACAAGCAGTTGGCATCCATGCGTGATGGCGGTACTTTTGCAATTAGTATTCCAGAGGCGCCGTATCGCTGCCCTCCTGGCCCATATGAGCGCGCTTGCCAAGTAGCAAACTACCTGAAGAAGAATAAGCCGAAATCCAAGGTATTGATTTTGGATGCTAACCAAGATGTGACATCTAAGGGCGGGCTCTTCAAGAAAGTTTGGGCTGAGCAATACACCGGCATGATTGAATATTTACCAAAACACAATGTCACCGCCGTTGATGCGAAAACCAAGACAATCAAACTTGAAGTGCAGGATGACATTAAGGCTGATGTATTGAATTTGCTGCCCGCGATGAGTGCTGGTGAAATTGCAGTCAAAACAGGCTTGGCAAATTCAAATAGTCGGTGGGTCAATGTGAATTTTATTAACTTTGAATCTACAGCGCAAAAGGATATCCATGTATTGGGTGACTCAATCCAAGTGGCGCCTTTAATGCCAAAATCGGGGCACATGGCTAATTCGCATGCCAAAGTCGCGGCCGCGGCAATTGTGGCTGAGCTGAGTGGCTGGGAAATAAATCCAGCACCCGTTCTAACCAACACCTGCTATAGCTTCGTTAATGAGCGTGAAGTTGTACACGTTGCCAGCGTCCATCAATACAGCGCTGCTGAAAAGACCTTCAAGACCGTTCCAGGATCTGGTGGGTTGTCACCAGCACCATCGACGCTCGAGGGTGTTTATGCCTGGGGGTGGGCTCACAATATCTGGGCTGATAGCCTAGGGTGATCTAAGGTAACACCTAAAAAAGGGGCTTTAGGCCTCTTTTTTTATTCTGGTTGCTCCCAATGAGAAATATACTCGTACAAATACAATAAAAAAACCTGGAGAGCACTTATGAATATTCCCCCTACTTCATCAAAAGAAGCATCCAAAATAGAGGCGACCATTGAAAAATGGACAGTGCCAATTGGTAATCTATTTGTATCCCTCTTTCATCGCATTGCTTTGTTCGGTATCGGTGCAGCAACTGTATGGTCTGCAGCAGTTGCATTTGTGGGGATGATTAGTAAAGGCGCTGCCTCTATTGAAGATTTACTCTTACTATTTATCTATCTAGAAATCGGTGCTATGGTCGGAATTTATTTCAAGACTAACCATATGCCAGTTCGGTTTTTGATCTATGTAGCAATCACAGCTGTTACTCGTCTGATTATTGATTTAGTGAATACGAAGCATGAAGCAGATATGCCCATTCTCTTAATGGGTCTGACAATCTTAATTTTGGCGATAGCAAATGCTGTTGTACGTTATGCTTCGTTTAAATTCCCAAGCAAATCTGGCGGGAGTGAATAGCTTATAAAAGCGTCTCTGCTTTAGTAAGCAGTCCTATTCTAGGATTTAACTACAACTTTAAGACAAGCTTTAAATCTATGCTGCAACTTCGAAAATCCCAAGACAGAGGCTACGCCGATCACGGCTGGCTCAAAAGCTTTCATTCTTTCTCCTTTGCTGGGTACCACGATCCCGAATTTATGGGTTGGGGGAACTTAAGAGTCATTAATGAGGATCAAGTAGCAGCTGGCATGGGCTTTGGAAAACATGGCCATCGCAATATGGAAATCATTAGCTATGTTCTTTCCGGAGAATTAGCGCATCAAGACAGCATGGGTAATATAAAAAGCATTCCCCCAGGAGACGTGCAACGTATGAGTGCTGGCACTGGTGTGATGCATAGCGAGTTCAATCATGCCAAAGACCAAACAACCCACTTATTGCAAATCTGGATCGAGCCAAATATTTTAGAAATTGAACCAAGCTATGAGCAAAAGACTATCCCGCTAACAGACAAACAAGGCAAGCTATGTTTAGTTGCCTCACCTAATGGTAAAGATGGCTCTGTATCAATATCTGCGGACGCCAAGGTATATGCAGGCTTATTTGATGGGCCCCAATCGGCAGAGCTTGAACTAGATCCAAAGCGTAAGGCCTATGCCCATTTGGTTCAAGGCTCACTCACGATTAATGGTCAAACATTAACAAGTGGAGATGCGCTAATGATTCAGAACGAATCCCAACTGAATTTATCTGATGGCAAAAATGCTGAAGTACTGATTTTTGACTTATCTGCCTGAGATATCTTTAATCCAGTTTGATTTTTGCCTTTTCAATCACCGCTTTCCATCTTGTAATATCAGAGTTATATAAATCATTAAATTGGACCGTATTCATCGGCGCAATCTGAACACCTGCTTTTTGAAAACGCTCCTTCATCTCAGGTGTATCCAGAATTTTCAAGATAGTATTGTTTAGCATCTGCACAATATTGGATGGCGTGCCAGCAGGCACAAATAGACCTTGCCATAAAGTCATCTCATAAGATTTGACGCCTGCTTCTTGCATTGTGAGTAATTCTGGAGCGCTACTAAAGCGATTTTTACCAGTCACAGCCAGTGCCCGAACTTTTTCGCCTTTATATAAAGGAAGGCCTACTGGCATCCCGGCAAAATAGAAATCAATTTGACCACCCATCAGATCTGTTGCAGCTGGAGAGCCCCCTTTATAGGGAATATGAATTGCTTGTAGGCCAGTAGTGGCTAAAAATAACTCGCCAGCCATGTGATCTGAGTTTCCTATGCCAGAAGATCCAAAGCTGAGTTTGCCAGGACTTGCTTTTAAGGCAGCAATCAGATCAGGCACATTTTTGATGGCCGAATCATTGTTGACTATTAGGATATGTGGCGTAGCAGCTACACCAACAACGGGGACTAAATCTTTTTGCCCATTAAATGGCAACTTCGGATTGGCTGCCACGTTGATTGCTAAACCATTTTGAGCAAATAAAACTGTATAGCCATCGGGAGCGCTTTTGGCAACGGCATCTGCCGCCAAACTGCCAGCTGCACCCCCTCTATTTTCAATAATGACGGGCTGCTTTAGGGCGATACTTAAATCGTTTGCAATGATTCTGCCAACAATATCCGTCGAACTGCCTGGCGCATAACCAATCATCATCTTGATAGGCTTATCAGGATAGGCTGCTATTACGGTATATAAAAATCCAAATTGCAGCATTAGAGCCAAAACGCTATTTTTTATTATTTTTTGATACATATAGTCTCCACCGGAATGAAATAAATTGTTACCAACTAATCTTAGGAATACTACACTCTTGAGCACATTGATTTAATGACTCTAATAACTCTGGTGTAATTGGAATGCCCATCTGCATTATTTCGGACATGGTTTTCGCTGCCCCCTCACCTGGAACGCGAATTTCTTTGACTCCTGGCAAGGTTGAGGAGCTTTTTAAATCATTTACCAAAGTAATAACTCTATCAATAAACTGTTCCTTGTCCCCAAATGCACTAGGATCTACCGCAATAATCGTTTGCCCAGTGTTAGTCACTAAATCGTGATGGGCATTAAAGTCAATAGTCCCCTTACCAACGGCTGCGTTATTTAATGCGCCCGCAAGCAAGCCAATCATGACTGCTAAACCATAACCTTTATAAGCTCCGATAGGTAGCAAAGATCCTTCGGCTGATTTTTTGGGGTCAGTAATAGGATCACCATACCGATCGATCATCCAACCTTCGGGAATGGATTCTCCTTTTTGGGCGGCGACCTTCACCTTACCGTAGGCAGCTACTGTAGTGGCAATATCCAAAAGAACCATTGGGCCGTCGCCTGCGGGAATAGCAATTGCAATCGGATTCGTAGAGAGTAGTAAGTCAATACCGCCCCATGGGGCCATATGATTGGCATTACCGACAGCCATATAAATACCAATGTAGCCTTGCTCTGCTAACCTACGAACATACACTGACGCCGCACCTGAATGATTGCCATAGTGGCTACCAATCCAGCAGACACTATGTTTTTTTACTTTTTCAAGCGCAAGATCAACTGCCCGATTCATTACCAGATGACCTAATGCGTTATCACCATTAATGAGTGCTGTTGCACCTTGCTCACGCTCAATACGAATATTTGGAGTGAGGTTAACGCCGCCTGCCCGAATTCTCTTTACATACGCAGGTAAACGAAAAATACCATGGCCATCAGCACCAACTAAATCAGACTTCACCATCAGATTTGCAATGATATCTGCATCAGCTACTGGAACCTTTTGTGACTGAAGTACTTTGGATATAAAAGCTTCTGCATCGGCAATAGCTAAATATTTCATAGTGGCCTAAACCTCTGAGCTCGCTTTAAATTCCATACTGTAAAGGTATTTGTTTTCTGGGTGATGTGTCACCGTTACCTCGAATAGCTTGTCTTGATCATCAAAATAGCGGCGAATAATCACTAAGCATGAAGGATTGTGTTTGATGTTCAGTTTTATTGCAATCTCTGTTGATGCTGGGGCGGAATAGACATCAACTTCTGCCCTCTCGATCCTCGCACCATACTTTTTCTCAATCTGCTCATAAACCATTACTTGAGTATGCTCTGGATCCTTTGTTAAAGAAGCAAATTGAGGCAAGATATAGATATCAGTCCAAGCAATGACTTCTTCAGATTGCTGCCGCTTACGCATACCGCCAATGTGATACCAAGAGGAACCAACGGGTGCTTTCACAATGAGACTTAAGGGCTCATTGAGCTCAATATATTCTTCGACTAAGTTTTTGCGATAAGTATCACGTGAATAACTCAAAATATCGATTGGCGAATTGAAGCTTTGCGTGAAGCGCCGCAAACGCTGCCTAGATACAACTTTCGTGGGTGCACCTTGGCGACGATAAATTAGGCCACTAGCTTCCAGAATTTGCAAAGCATGGCGTAAGGTATGTCGACTAGATTCAAAATCTCTACACAAATCATTCTCGGCCGGCAAGACAGAGCCCACGGGCCAATCACCGTTATAAATACGTTGCTCTAGCGTGTTTGCTAAAGATTTATATAAGGGCAATCGTTCTGACAATTTAGGAAAGCCCAAACATTTTTTTGCCAGCAACAGGTACGCGTGCCTTCAGAATATCGCCAGATAAAGATTCGGTGATATAAAGATCTTTTCCATCGGCGCCACCAAAACACATATTTGCCAAATGATGATGATGTGGATTCTCTGAATAAATCAAATGAGTTGGAAGCATGTTGTTATCAAACCTCCAGATACCAACACCCAAATGACATACCAGCAAGCCATTCTCTGAGTCCATCTCAATACCATCAGGCCCTGCAACACCACCAGTAAGCTGAATAGCTACGCCAGTCTTTGACACTGAGCCATCAGCCATCAGCGGCAATCTCCAGATTTGCTGGGATCTTGTAGCGGCTACGAATACATGCTTTTCTTGTGTATTCAAGGTAATCCCATTTGGACTTGGTACATTGAGTGCCAAGCGATCCAATTGACCATTGGCACGCAATCGAAAGACACGTCCTGTTGGATCTGCAATGCCAGTTTGCCCTTGATCTGTGAAATATAAATCACCATTTGAGGCAAAGTGCAGATCGTTTAAGCCTTTGAAGTTCTCGCTATACATTGAACCCAAAATAGTTTCAATTTTTCCGGTCTTTGGATTCAAGGCAATTAAACCTGCCTTGTAGTCGCAAATAAATGCGCGGCCGTCTTTATGAAACTTCAATCCATTGGGCCAGCCATCGTATTGAGTAATTAATTCCCACTCACCTTTAGTATCAATGCGGAAAACTCGGCCAAAAGGAATATCCACAAACCATAAATTACCTTCGCGATCAAATGAAGGACCTTCTAAAAAGCATTCCACTTCAGCACCTTGACGATTAGGATCAGACCAACCCGTGCGAGATTTTTTTCTATATTTCTCAGGCATTGTTGAAAAAACTTCTGTTTTGATTTTCTCAACGGGCTGAAAGGGGTTGTGCATCGTCATGAAGGTAGCTCCTAGAGTAAGTTATACGGATAAGTAATTTTTAATATTCAACTATTAAAACATAAATAATGATAACCTAAGATAGCACTTGATCTGAATAGATCAAACTCAATACTTACTTAACCGCATAGGTTTAAAACTATGAAATCTGTAGCTGTGATTGGAACTGGAATTATGGGCGCTGGCATTGCAGCCGGCTTTATTGCCAAAGACATTCCCATAATTATTTTGGGAAGATCGAAAGATAAGGCAGATGCCTGCTTGAATAAGGCTATTACTCTTGCAAAGAAAATTGGCATGTCTGGAGATAACGCCACTAAAGATGAATCTGAGATTAAGAAGCAGCAATTCGTTGGGGTATTGGAAGATTGGCAAGACTGGAATCAATGCTCCTGGGTTATTGAAACAGTGGCAGAAAACCTAGAATTAAAGCAAAAGGTATTTCAATACCTCGATCAAGTCGTACCTCAAAATATTCCTATTGGCAGCAATAGCTCTGGTTTTCCCATTAGCAAAATTGCAGAAGACCTTAAGACTGCAAATCGCATGATGGGTGCTCACTACTTCATGCCGGCAGAAGTAGTGCCGTTAGTTGAAATCGTCATGGGACAAAAGACGGAGCTCAAATATGCAGAACGCGCCTGTGAGCTCTATAGGGATATTGATAAGAAACCCGTATTAGTTAAAAAAGATATTCCTGGGTTTTTAGCTAACCGGATTCAGCATGCTTTAATGAGAGAGGCGCTCTCTCTCGTTCAAGAGGGTATAGCTACTCCAGCAGATATTGATGATGCAGTGAGATATAGCTTTGGCTTTCGCTATGCTGCGGTAGGCCCAATGACACAAAAAGAAATTTCAGGCTGGGATGGGATGGCTAATGCTGCAAAAGAAATTTATCCCTCGCTTTCTAACATCACTACCCTGCCACCAAAAGTAGTTAAACTCATGGCTGAAGGCAAAACAGGTATGAAAGCTGGGGAAGGTTTTAGAAAGTGGACTCCAGAAGAAATCAAAACGGTCTCTGAGTCCTACTCTCGTAAATTGAAAGCTGCTTTCGACGTTCTTAATATTGAATAACTGAGTAATCTTGAGCTACAGCATCCTTAACACGATCCATATTAGGGGTGACACCAACCCCAGTAGCATTAAGCTGAGCAAGATCCAAGTGACCGTGCTTCGCCGTTAATGGCTGATCACAGATATCAAAACGCAGGTATTGATTTGACATGCTAAATCCCCAGGGCACATCACCGATAGCAAAACCAATGGAAGCTGTAGCAGCTCCAGATAGGGATGTTTCTGCAACCTTACAAGCTAGGTTGAGTTTGAGATTATTTCTTTGTAGGATTTGTGCGCAGTTCCAAGCCTCCATCACTCCACCGGTCTTAATGAGCTTTAAACTGGCACCATCTAGAGCATTGGCCTTCATGAATTCCTCAATCTCAGCAGAACCATGGATAGATTCGTCTAAGGCGATAGCAATCGAAGAGTGCTGTTTGAGTAAGGCAAAATCATCTAAGGCAGAGTCTGCACTAATCAACTGCTCTGCAAACGACAATTTACTAGCCTGTGGTGAGGTACAAAAACGTAGAGCACCGTCTAAAGACATAGCACCATTAGCATCCACAGAGATAATGTCCCCTTCTAGTAAATCTGAAAGTAACTGGACGCGCCGCAGATCCTCCTCTAATGACAGAGAACCAATCTTGATTTTCCAATGCTTAAATCCTGCCCCACTAAATGATTTAGCATCCGCTATTTCTTTTTCGGGTGCTCCACCGATCATTCGCAGCAATGGAACTTTAGTTAACTCAGTTAAGACAGCTCCAGTATTTAAGGAGCGTAGATATTTCCATAAAGAAATCGAATGCTTCTGTGTGTACAAATCAAGTAATGCCATCTCAAGACAGGATTTTGCTGATGGATTACCATACAAAGTGGCATCACAAGATTTAGAAAAAAGATTGGGATCGTTCCACTCAATAGTGCGCGCCTTTTCTACCAAATATTTTAGGCTTGCTAATAGGCTATCGAGGGTTTCACCAGTCATGAGGGGTGCAGCAGATGCTTCTCCCCAACCTTGGCGGCCCTCATTGTCAGTGAGACAAAGTAATACCGTTTTAGCATCCACAATCAACTCTTTGGCCATTTTGATTGGCTCAATGAGAGGTATAGATAGAGGAAAGATAGTTGCCTGATTAATTTTCATTTTTTACACAGCATTTAAAACTAGATTTTATAAGAATAAACATCAAGAATACGGAGAACATTACATGAGAAAAATCTTTTTAGCATTGTCGCTCATTAGCATTGGCTTTAGTACTAACGCACAGGTACAGAGCTACCCTAGCCAACCCATCAAATTGATTGTTCCATTTGCTGCTGGCGGCCCTTCAGATGTTTTAGCGCGAGGATTTGCTCCTAAACTTGGTGAGAACCTAGGTCAACCAATCATTATTGATAATAAGCCTGGTGCGGGTGCCAATCTTGCTGCAGAGTATGTAGCTAACTCCAAACCAGATGGCTATACCCTGTTTCTCATGATGGTAGGTACACAAGCCATCAATGAAACGCTGTACAAAAAATTAAATTACAACCTTATTAAGGACTTTGTACCAATCAGTCTGGTTGCCTCCTCATCTTTGCTATTTGTGGCAAACCCTTCTGCGCCCTTTAAAACAATCCCAGAACTCATTGCTTATGCCAAAGCAAACCCCAATAAAGTGAGCTTTGCCTCATCAGGTTCAGGTACGCCACTTCATCTCGGGGGCGAGCTCTTTAATACTCAAGCAGGCACAAATATTCTGCATGTGCCTTATAAAGGAGCTGCACCTGCATTAACTGATGTACTTGGCGGACAAGTTGAAACTGCTCTTGTTGGCACCCCTGCCGCACTCCCCTATGTACGCTCTGGAAAATTAGTTCCTCTGGGAATTACGAGTCTTAAACGCTCATCAAACGCCCCTGAGATTCCAGCAATTTCAGAGTACTTACCTAAATTTGAGGTTGAGCTTGTCTATGCAATTGTTGCGCCTGCTAATACGCCAAAAGCGATTGTTGATAAACTAAATTCACAATTAATTAGCGTACTAAATAACCCAGAAATTAAAGGGCAAATTAATGGAAAAGGCTTTGAGGTACTTACAAGCACCCCAAATCAATTAAGCGAGTACATTAAGTCAGAAGTCGCTAAGTGGGGCCCAATTGTTAAGAAATCTGGCGCCACTGCTGAATAAGAAATTAACTCATTGAAAGAAATCTATGATTGAAACCTCTGGAAAAAAATTAGCTGGACCAATCATTCGCCTGCACCCCAATGACAATATCGTGGTGGCACGGATTGATATTGCCATTGGCGCTGAAGTGCCGAGCGAAAACTTCACTAGCCGCAGCCAAGTGCCCGCAGGCTACAAGATTGCGGCTAAGAAGATTCTGAAGGGCGATCCAATTCTGAAGTACAACGTGACTGTAGGTTTTGCAAATACCGATATCGAAGCCGGCACTATGGTTCACAGTCATAATACTGAGTTTCGTGAATTTGATCGTGACTATGCATACGCTAGCGAATTTAAACCTACTCAAATGTTGCCAGAATCTGAGCGCGCTACATTTCAAGGTTATATCAGAGCCAATGGAAAAGTAGGCACACGTAATTTCATTGGCATTTTATCGACTGTGAATTGCTCGGCAACTGTTGTCAATAAAATTGCTGACTGGTTTACGCCAGAAAGATTAAAAGATTTTCCAAATGTAGATGGTGTCGTAGCATTTAGCCATGATATTGGTTGCGGCATGGAAATGAGCGGTGAACCGATGCAGCTTCTCCGTCGCACGATGGCTGGTTATGCTCGCCATCCCAATCTTGCAGCTGCACTCATTGTTGGTCTTGGCTGTGAGCGTAATCAATTAAAAGGATTGATGGAACAAGAAGACCTCACTACAGGCACAAACCTCCATACCTTCATCATGCAAGAGACTGGTGGCACACGAAAAACGATTGAAGCCGGTATTAAGGCAGTCCAAGCCTTACTTCCAGAAGCAAATACAGCAAAACGCCAAACGGTTTCAGCAAGTCATCTATGTATTGGCTTGCAATGTGGCGGCTCAGATGGATTCTCATCCATCACTGCTAATCCTGCATTAGGCGCAGCAGTCGATATTTTGTCTCGTCATGGTGGTACTGGGATTTTGTCGGAGACACCTGAGATTTATGGTGTGGAGCATACCCTCACCCGCCGCGCTGCAAATCAAGCCATTGGTGAAAAACTGATTAAACGTATTCGTTGGTGGAAAGACGAATACTCTGTTGGTAGGGATGTACAGATCAATGGTCAAGTTAGCCCTGGAAATCAAATTGGTGGGCTCGCTAATATCTTTGAAAAATCTTTAGGCTCTTCAATGAAGGGTGGTACTGGTCCATTAATGGAAGTCTATCGGTATGCTGAGCCAGTCACCACTAAAGGCTTTGTCTTTATGGATACCCCTGGCTTTGATCCTGTCTCAGCAACTGGACAGATTGCTGGTGGTGCGAATCTAATTGCCTTCACTACCGGTAGAGGCTCCATGTTTGGCTCTAAACCTGCGCCTTGCATCAAGTTGGCCACCAATACCCCCATGTATCAGAGACTTACTGAAGATATGGATATTAATTGTGGGGAAATTTTGGACGGAACTGTTTCTGTTCAAGAAATGGGGCAACGCATATTTGAGCTCTTCCTAAAAACTGCTTCTGGAGAGCCCTCTAAGAGCGAGATGCTGGGTCTAGGTGATTATGAGTTTGTTCCCTGGCAAATCGGGGTTATGAGCTAATACGCCTGTAGAATTAATCTTATGAAATTTAGGGATTACTACGAGACACTTGGGGTAGCGCGCTCAGCTAATGAAGCTGAAATCAAAACTGCCTACCGCAAGCTTGCCCGCAAATATCACCCAGACGTCAATAAAGAGGCTGGCGCTGAAGAGCAATTCAAAGAAATTGGTGAGGCCTATGCTGTTTTAAAAGATACCGAGAAGCGCGCAGCTTACGATCGCTTTGGTGCTAATTGGAAAAACGGTCAAGACTTTACCCCTCCCCCAAATTGGAATGAAGGTTTTGAATACTCTGATAGTGAATTCAATGGCGGTCATCCAGGTTATGGTGGCGGCTTTGAAGGTGATCAAAGCGAATTCTTTGAATCCCTTTTTGGTAGAGGCAAACACCGTCAAGGTGGCCGCAGTGGACAAGCACGCCAAGGCATGAACTTCAAAGGGCAGGATCATCATGCCAAGATTTTGATTGATCTTGCTGATGCCTATAATGGCGCTAAACGTACGATTACATTGCATATGCCAACGCAAGATGCTAGTGGTCATGTAAGTACTCAAGAGCGTAAATTAGATGTCAGCATTCCAAAAGGAATTAAGGTCGGTCAAAATCTTCGCCTGTCAGGGCAAGGTAGCCCGGGTATTGGCGAAGGGCCAGCAGGTGACCTCTACCTAGAAATTGACTTTCGTCCAAACCCAATTTATCGGATTGATGGCAAGGATATATTGATCGATATTCCTTTAACGCCATGGGAGGCAGCCTTGGGCACCACGGTCAACGTTCCAACACCAGCAGGCACTACTTTGGAATTAAAGATTCCGGCAGGCACAGTTGCTGGTCGTAAGCTACGTCTTAAAGGTAAAGGCATTCCAAGTGCACAGCCTGGTGACTTATATGTAATTCCTACTATTGTCCTGCCACCAGCAGGAACAGATGCCCAAAAAGAAGCCTACCAAAACTTTGAGAAGGCTTTTGATTTCAACCCCAGATCTCACCTGAAGGGATGATGACTATGACGAAGATAAACACCACTTGGATTGAAGCTAGTATTGTCGAAAACGAAGTACATATGAGCATTGTGGAACTCTCGCACGCTTCTCGTACTCCTCAAGAATTGATTATGTCTTGGGTATCAGAGGGTGTCCTTAGTCCTGCTGGATCAACCCCCGAAGATTGGCGCTTTAGTGGGGATTCCCTTAGAAGAGCCAAAACTGCAGCGCATCTAACGCATGATCTGGAATTAAATATTTCAGGAGTTGCCCTGGCTCTCGAGCTCTTAGATGAAATCGCACAACTTCGCGCGCGTCTTGATCTTAAGTAAGGTTAAGACTCAGAACGGCTAAGCAGTAGCTCCCAGTGTTGCAGCTTTTGATCTAGCTGCGCAGTAATATCCGTCAACCGCGCCTGCATGCTTGCAGCCATCTCAGGTTCATTCTTATAAAGTTCTCGATTGCTCATTGCAATGCCAATATCTGCCTGCTCTGTTTCCAGTTCCTCAATTTGCAAAGGTAAAGCTTCTAACTCTTGGCGCTCCTTGCCATTGAGTTTTTGCACCCCACTCTTCACTGCTGGCTTTATCTCTACCTTAGGCTCTTGCTTCACTTCGAGTTTAGTCTCTACCTTACCTGTAGGCTTTACATTATTCGCACGGATTTGGTCTGAACGTGCTTTTTGGATCTTCCAATCCTCATAGCCGCCTTCATACTCACGCCACAATCCATCGCCCTCATGAGCAATGATGCTAGTCACTACATTATCCAAGAAATAACGATCATGGCTAACTAAAAATACAGTGCCTTTGTAATCTTGTAGCAATTGCTCAAGCAAATCTAAGGTATCGATATCTAAATCATTGGTTGGTTCATCTAGAACCAACACATTTGCCGGTCTAGCAAACAAACGGGCAAGTAGTAAGCGATTACGTTCACCACCAGATAAAGTGCTTACCGGAGAATTAGTGCGCTCTGGTGCAAATAAGAAGTCACTTAAATAACTTTTGACGTGTTTCTTATTGCCATTGATTTCAATCCACTCGCTGCCTGGGCTAATGTAGTCCTCAAGCGAAGCATTAAGATCAAGACCTTCGCGCATTTGATCAAAATAAGCCACTTCAATGCGAGTGCCCATCGTAGCGCTTCCTGAGTCAGGAGCAATAGTCCCTAGAATTAATTTCAGTAAGGTCGTTTTACCTGCGCCATTAGGGCCCAGTAAACCGACTTTGTCGCCCCGCAAAATCGTGGCGGTGAAGTCTTGCACAATCGGCCTATCGTAGGATTTACTCACATTTTGGAGGTCTGCCACAATCTTGCCACTTCGGTCGCCTGAAGAGACGGCCAACTTCACTTGACCCATCTCATCTCTTCGCTCAGCGCGGCTAGTACGTAACTTCTCAAGGCGAGCAATACGAGCGACGCTACGCGTCCGCCTAGCCTCGACACCCTTCCGAATCCATACCTCTTCTTGGGCTAATAATTTATCGGTTCTGGCATTAGCCAATGACTCTGCATTGAGCTCTTGTTCTTTGAGAACTTCGTATTGGGTAAAGTTGCCAGGGTAGCTTCGTAAAATTCCGCGATCAAGCTCAACGATTTGCGTACAGACATTATCTAAGAAAGCGCGATCGTGGGTAACCAAAATGACAGAGCCTAGATATTCTTTTAAAAGCCCCTCCAGCCATGCAATTGAATCTAAATCTAAATGGTTAGTTGGCTCATCTAAAAGTAAAACATCGGGCATTTCTACTAAAGCACGTGCAAGTGCCACACGTTTTTTAGTTCCTCCTGATAGCGTGCTGATTTTAAGATCCGCCTCCAAATGCAATCGATCTAGCGTCTCATGCACCCGCTGCTCCCAATTCCAGCCGCTGAGTGCCTCTAATTGAGATTGCACCTCATCCAAGCGGTGGTGAGAGGCATCATCCCAGTCGCCTATGCTCAGCGCCTCATATTCCTCACGCAGGGCTTTGGCACTGGCCACGCCCTTTGAGACTGCATCAAAGACTGTCTCTTCAGCATTAAAGATAGGCTCTTGGGGAACGTAAGCAATTCTCAGGCCTTGCTGATATTGCAAAAGCCCATCATCCATTTTTTCAATGCCAGCTAAGATCTTCAATAAAGAAGATTTGCCAGTGCCATTGCGCCCAATTAAGCCAACGCGTTCACCTGATTCAAGTGAAAAAGCGGTATTTGCGAGGAGGTCTACGTGGCCGAAAGCCAGTTTTGCATCAGTAAGTACGATTAAAGCCATGACGATATTATCGTCACTTCCAGAAAAGAGGGGATATTTCTGAAATTACTCAAAAAAGTAGAGCCCCTTAGGGGCTCTACCTCAAGCACTAAGAACTCAATTCTTAGAACTTGTAAGTCATACCAACTGCTGGCATCCAAGGGTTCAAAGTCAATTTACCGATATTGCCATATACGCCCAGGGCATTTTGACCAGTAACATTAGTACTCATGGTGGCGTATTTAAGATCGACGTTCATACCCCAATGCTTGTCAAACATGTAGTCTGCACCTACTTGCCCAACAAAACCGAAGCTTGACTGATCAACGATAGCAAGATTGCTGTAACCAAGAGCAGAGAAATTATTTCTATTGCCGAAAATAGTGTAATTCACACCAGCGCCAACGTAAGGCTTGATAGCGCCTAATTCTGTAAAGTGATATTGAAGTAAGAGTGAGGGTGGCAAGGCTGTAACTGTGCCTATTGGGCCTGGGGTCAAATTGGAGTAAACATTTACACGTTGTGGGTAGGTTAATACCAATTCAGCAGCGATATTTTTAGTAAAGAAGTAAGAAATATCGAACTCAGGGATTAATTTATTCTGGGCACGTATATTACTGGCTTGCACACCCACACCACTTGCTGCTGCTGCTGAATTACCGTTAGATTGACCATTTTGGAATAATAGATCTACAGCGCGCACGCGTACCATCCATGGATTTTCTGCCGCAGACTGAGCTTGTGAAGCAATTGGGGCAAGAGTGGCTGCAGCAGCTATTGCTAGCGCTAGTGATTTAAGTCGCATGTTGAATTCCTCTTTCTGTTTTCAATTTCGATGAAACTATTTTCGAATTGATACCTAGAGAGTGATTTGATATAAATCAAATGCGGAATAGCTGTGAATTTTTTAAGGGCTTAAAAGCAACAATGTTTGCTTACTTGTTTGATCTAGATCAAATGAACTCGGATTTATGCTACAGATGAGCCTAAAGAACCTTGGAGTAAGAACCTATGGCCTGCGATTCTCTGAGATGACGATCAAAAGTCATCGCAACACGTCTCGCTAGGAGCCTTCCTTTGATAGGGACTTGCATATTGGCTCCCTGCCACTCTAATAACCCAGCTTGCTCCAGACCTTTGAGCTCTTCGATCTCAATCTTAAAGTAATGAGAGAAGTTAATTTGATGGGCCTTTGCAAATGTTTTGGTATTGAGTGCAAATTGGCACATCAACTCACCAATGAGTTCGCGACGCAATAAGTCATCTTTATCTAATTGCATACCCCTGAGCACTGGTAGATGGTCATGATCCAAGGATTCATAGTATTCATCCAAGGTGCGAACATTTTGAGAATAACAATCATCTATTTTGCCAATCGCAGATATTCCAAAAGCTAAGAGATCACACTCTGCTTGAGTGGAATAACCCTGAAAATTACGATGCAACCTTCCCTCTTTCTGTGCAATCGCCAATTCATCATTAGGTTTTGCAAAATGATCCATGCCAATAAATACATATTCCCTTTCTGCAAGACGCTCGATCGTATTTGAAAGAATGCTTAATTTATCGGCCGCATGAGGAAGATCGGCTTCAGAAATGCGACGCTGAGGCTTGAAGACATGTGGTAAATGGGCATAGTTATAGACTGCCAAACGATCAGGATTCATCGCCAATACTGCATCGACTGTCTCCTTGAAGGTCTCGGGCGTTTGTTTTGGTAGCCCATAGATCAAATCTATACTGCTAGACTTAAAACCATACTTTCTGGACCAGTCCATGACTGCTTGAGTCTCTTCAATGGTTTGCACTCGATGAACGGCCTGTTGTACTGCAAGATTAAAGTCTTGTACGCCTAGGCTAATGCGATTAAAGCCAAGCTCTGCTAACAAAGTAATATCTTTTTCAGCAACGCGCCGCGGATCAATCTCTATCGAATACTCACCGCCAGGTAATAGCTCAAAATGCTCGCGCGTATGCTGCATTAACTCAATCATTTCTTCATGAGAAAGAAAGGTTGGCGTACCACCACCCCAGTGCAATTGGGTAATGGGAATTTTTTTCTGAGCGCCCAAGACCTTACACACCATCGCCATTTCTTTAGCTAAATACTTAATGTACTTAGCACTACGGCCATGGTCTTTGGTAATAATTTTGTTACAGCCACAGTAGTAGCAAATATTGGGACAAAACGGTAAATGGAAATATAAAGATAAGGGCTGATTTACTTTGGCGACACGCTTTAATGCGCTTAAGTAATCCGCCTCACAAAATTCCTGATGAAAACGGTCTGCACTCGGATAAGAGGTATAGCGCGGACCATTAATATCGAACTTTTCCAATAACTTTGGATGAAATAAAACTTCTTTTTCTTTTGACGAGCAGGAATTTATTACAGGGTTCATAAATAACCAAGTATGGGGGAAGGATCTACTTTGATAAGTAATCTAGCGCAAGTGCTTCTGCTACTTTAATCCCATCAACCCCAGCCGAGAGTATTCCGCCTGCATAACCAGCGCCCTCACCCGCAGGATAGAGGCC
>Ga0194055_10000087_pt1 | contig 63907 bp, 71 predicted proteins | sample SepL449m_MetaG_FD_155482 | JGI IMG/M metagenome (GOLD analysis project Ga0194055, IMG submission 155482) | Anoxic zone freshwater microbial communities from boreal shield lake in IISD Experimental Lakes Area, Ontario, Canada - Sep2016-L442-9m | ecosystem: Environmental > Aquatic > Freshwater >... | reverse complement strand
ATTACCAATTGGTTAGTAGCTTTAGGCAAGTTATTAAGTGTAGTTGCGATTTTTACAATACTCTGGCTTCCGCTAGTTATTTATCAAATCATTGCTTTTTCAGCCAGTCAGCCCCCTATTGAAATTGGGGTAGTTTTACTGGCAAATGCTGGTGTTTTTTTATTTGCAACTGCAGTTTTATCTTTAGGTATGTTCATATCTTCTTTGAGTGAACATGCCATTTTGGCTTATATTTTGACTTTTATTGTGGTTGTAATTTTTTGGAGTTTGGATATTCTTTCTAATTCTGTAGGAGCTCCTCTAAGCGATTTACTCTCTTACCTTTCGCTATTTAAAGGCTATACTCCTTTTCTAAGCGGAATGCTAAAAACTGATACTGTATTTTTGTTTCTCAGTTACATTATAGCTGGCATTTTTCTAACCACCCAATCTATCGAAGCCCTTAGAAAATAAGCTTTTACAAACCCAACTGCTTCTTTAATTCCTCTGGGATATTATGAGCTTTGCGGACTTCTTCATTATTAAGCTAATCCAATAGAACATAGTTCATGCATATGCTCTATTTTTATAACAAAAGATGTTAAAAAAATATTGGATTTTGTTACAGTTGGGGGAAGCATTGTCGTAAAATCTACAATAAGCCAAAATTTCAGAAGCAAAAATAATGAAAATCAACACAACAGCGGGGTTAGTCGGCTTTTTATTAGCACTCTCTAGCGTAGTCCCAGTTAATTCTGATGCAACTGCTATCAACCCAGATAACGACAAGCCTCAATCTAATATTGAATCTAGACTTTCTAAAATATCTAATTCGATCAAGCAGAAACAAGCAAAAGTATTTGAAGGCGATCAGGCAAATGAACAAGAGCTACTTGTAGCCTATGGCTTTCTTAACAGGACCCCTAACTTCTATAACAACGTCCATGGCTGGCCTAATGGTGGTGCTAGTGGCTGGATTAATGGAGGTGGCTTCCGCAATGGTGGTTTTTATAACACTGGTGGTTTCCGCAATGGCGGGTTTGCCAATGGCGGTGGTTTCCACAATGGTGGCTTCCGCAATGGTGGCGGTGGTTTTGTGAATCATCACGGTGGCGGTGGTTTTGTTAACCATGGTGGTGGTGGTTTCCGCAACTACAGATAATTAATTTAAAAAAACAATGACAGAAATTGCAACAGTAGACTCTCTGAGCGCATCTGAGATTAGTAGTTTTGGTCCAATCAATCTAGTCATCATCCAGCCAACTTCCTTTTGTAACCTGGACTGCGACTACTGCTACTTACCTGATAGAGCAGTAAAAAACGAGTTGTCACTAGATTTGATTGAGCCTATATTTGAGAGGATTTTTACTAGTCCTTTTGTGGCAGAGGGTTTTACTGTTTGCTGGCATGCCGGCGAACCGCTAGCTATGCCAATTTCTTTTTATAAATCAGCCTTTGAGTTAATTGAGCAAGCCGCGCGCAAATACAATACCAACAACAGCCAATTTATTCAATCTGTCCAGACTAATGCAACCTTAATCAACCAGGCTTGGTGTAATTTTTTCAAAGAATATCAAGTAGATGTGGGTGTAAGTATAGACGGGCCAGCTTTTCTTCATGATGCCCATCGCAAAACCCGCAAAGGTACCGGTACCCACGCTAGTGCCATGCGGGGAATTTCTTTTCTGCAAAAAAACGAAATTCCCTTCTATGTGATTGCTGTGATCACTAGAGAATCTTTAGACTATCCAGATGAATTGTTTAATTTCTTTATGGAAAATGGCATCCAGGATGTCGGTTTTAACATGGAAGAAACCGAAGGTGTCAACGAAATATCATCTTTAGATAAAAATGACATTGAGCACAAATATAGAGCCTTCATGGAAAGAATGTGGGACTTAACAGCCTCCAAAGAAGGTGTATTCAAAATCCGCGAATTTGAATCAGTCTGCAACATGATTTACCACGACAAAAGGCTCGATCATACTGACATGAACCATCCCTTTGCTATTGTCAATTTTGATGCTAAGGGTAACTTTTCCACCTTTGACCCTGAACTGCTATCAATAGATCTAAAGCAATATGGGAATTTCGCCTTTGGCAATGTCTTAAAAGATTCCCTAGAATCGATCTGCTCAAGTGAAAAATTCCAAAAAGCCTATCAAGATATGAAAGCCGGTGTTGAGCTGTGTCAAAAGAGCTGTCAGTATTTTGGCGTCTGTGGTGGAGGAACTGGTAGTAACAAATTTTGGGAAAATGGCAGCTTTAACTCAGCTCAGACCAAATCTTGTAAATATCGCAGTCAAATCATCACAGATATCATCCTTGATAAACTTGAAAACTCTTTTTAATTTGCATTTGGAGCAGTTAAAAAATCCAGCAACCAATTCCTGAGTTGATAGGTTGCTATGCAGTCGTCTTCGTTGTAGCGAACAATTGAATCTAGCCAACTTCGCTCACCAGTTTTAAGCCAATCATCATACCAACAGACACATTGATCCCCGCTGATTCCAGGATCTCGCCAAACAAAACCAAGCCAATTAGCCAGAGCCTTGAGAGAATAACTCTCTACCGGCATAATGACAGTACACATCACCTGCTGATGCAGATCTACGCAGCGCTTGAGTAGAGAATCCAACAATGGAGTTGGTGTACTATAGCGATATGCTAACTTTTTGAGAGTTTCCGGTTCATATTCTGAATAGTGAAAAATAGGCGCAGTTGGAAATTGCTCCATAATTTCCAAAAATTGTCTCCAGATGAGATGCTCTTGTTGGGGCGATTCAGCAAGCAGAGAATAATATTTAAGCTCTTTTGTTTTAGTATTAACCAGCAATACGCCTAAAAGATATTCCAAATCCAGCTCCGGTTCTGCCTCAATATCAAAATAAAATTCCCAGAGCGAGCTGGGCAATTGAGGATGAAGATATTTAGATTTAATAAAAGCGCGTTTTTCTTGAAGAGATTGGGCTTGCAACTTGAGCAGGGTAACAACCTGTCTACCAAAAATCGGCTCTAAAAGATCAGGTGAGGCCCCCACCAGAGAATCAAGAGTAGAAAGCCCCAGAGATTGGAGAGATTTGTAGCGACTTGGCGTAATACCTGGGACTAGAGAGAGATGTTGTTGGTCTTGGGCTATAGCATAACAATGACTATACCAATGGCACAGATTACAATGCTGACGAGAGATGAATACTTCCGGCTCTTGGGGTTTAGATAGAACAGCTAGACAATCAGAAAGAGCCCTTTCCAAACGGGGCAGCCATTCTACCAAATTGACCCTATAGTAATTATTTTTGCGTAGGATAATTTGGGCATACTCTGGCGGTTGTTGTTGAATTTTGGCCAGCAAATAAGCGTAGTAGCTGGCAATCAATTTATATTCAGGCTTGGGCCGCCTTCCTAGTTGAATATTGATAGGAATATAAGACCAATCACCCCAGATAGATTCACCTGAAACCTTGATTAGAAGATGAGGAGTGCCCAAAAAAGTGACCCCCTTGGTACTATCTTCAAATAGGAGATTGGGATTGGCTATACATTCGACACCTTCTTGCATCAGATGAAGCGTTTCTTTGGTTCTTGTGAGAAAATCCTGCTGAGAAGACTGTAGTTCTCTAGAATGAGGATAAAAGTTCTCCAGAACAAAGCGAACTTGGGCAGCGCTTTCTTGTCGTAGTTTAGTCAAAAAACCCCGCTCGGGTTCTCGCTCTAGGGGTTCGTAAAAATTTAAATGTGCTCGGCGCTGGCAGCGCCTATGATCCAGAAATAGTCCATCAGTTAGTATCATCCAGGTGGCTTGAGAGAAGCTTTATTTCGAATCTTAATATATATAATCTAACAAAACAATCGACTAAAAAAGTCCTAAATCTGCTTTGGCTGCCTCGGCTGCTAAGGTAAGCTCTTCATCTGAAGTATTTTTCCAATCAGTATCTCCCACCTCTTGATAGAATTTTTCATCATAAGCTCTGGTTTTGACTACCACAGGCATTGGTACAGCATGCCCTAGAATGAGAGCTTGCTGTTTAGAATCCAGTTTAGCCAAAACAGAACGCAGGCTACTACCACCAGAAACCCCTGTAAATATTGCATCAATATCCTTTTCATCATTGAGCAAACAAGTCACCCTGGTTCCTATTTGGGACATAACTTCTGGATCTATGCCCGAGGGTCTTTGATCAACAACCAAAAGGGTGACAAAATATTTTCTCATCTCCCTGGCAATCGTACCAAAAATAGTCTGATTGACAACACTAGGATCCAAAAAACGATGAGCCTCTTCTATAGTGATTACTAACTGTCTTGGTTTATCTACAGGATTTTTGGACTGGAGAAAAAGCTCAGCCTTTTTTACATAATGTTGGTGAATTCTTCGAGTCATCATGTTGGTTGCCAGCATGTAGGATAACAAATTGGAATGCGAACCAAACTCGATGACTATATTTTTGCCAGCTTCAATTGATTTTAAAATATGGTCGAAATAATTTTTGGGACAACTGGCTCTTATATATTTAAGATTTTCCAAGCGCAGCAGCTTTCTTTGTAAGGCCATAATTGAGCCTTTATGTCCTTGTTTTTCCTCACAAAAAAGACTGATATCCTCATTGGTCATTTGCAGTAATCGATTGATCCAATGTTCACCAAATTCTGCCCTGAGAATATTGGCATTATCTAAACTGGCATCTGAAAGTCCCAATTCAAAAGCCACTAAACGCAGATCTTCTATTTCAATATCTGTATAGCTCAAATAGAGATCTTGAGCATCTTTAACTTGCCTTCTTTTAGTAGATTCAGGATCTAGACTATAGACCTCCACTTGTCCTGGAAATAGTTGACTTAAACCTTTTACTGTAGATACATTTTTGCCCTCTCGCATTGCCTCCCAGCCATATTCAGAATGCATATCAAAAATTAAATTAACAGCGGCCTGTTTGCGGATTATCCCAGAGATGACTAAACGGGTCAAAAAAGATTTACCTGTTCCCGATTTACCAAAAATGCCATTACTCCGTTCGACAAAACGGTTCAAATCAATGCAGATCGGCACATCCATGTCCAAAGGTGTACCTATGGAAAAATTATTTCTCGTCGGGTCATCTTCCCAGCCAAAAATTCGACGAAAATCTCCCTCAGTTGCCTCATAAACTGGACTAAAGTGGGAAGGAACGGTTTTAACAGGCAACAGTTCATCTTCTTCCATACTGGTTTGCGCTTGAAATGAGCCCAAAGAAGTATCATTTCTCTGGTTTGTTGATGGATTTTGGGTTGGTGTGAGCATCAACATAGGCGAGAGCTCAATAGTTCCATAAGTTCCCGTTCCTGCCAAAACCTCACGCATGAAATCATCTTCAAGCCTAGGTGGATTGGCCAGGATTCTAGGACTAGATGTTCCCAAAGATACATCTGTCAGAAGACAAAAAAACCTAGAATGAAGGCCCTGTACAATGAGAAACTTACCAACTCTCATCTCTTCTACTGAAACATCTGCCGACAGTCGGATTTCCAGTCCTTCACTCAAGGAACCTTGGATCACCGAACCCAATATTTTCTCTTCTGGCATTTGCGAACAAAAATCCTAAGTATCTTTCATGTTCTGTTAGAATGAAATTTTAAACATTCTAGATTACAAAAAGAATATGAGTAATTCTGAAACAATCACAATCGAAAAACTAGCTGCTGCTATTTCCAAAGAAGTTTATATAGATATTGCCAAATGGCATCTCTATTTGAATGACGCTAAGCTAGATATCCCTTTAGCCGAAAAATTTTATGAGACAATCACCCGTAGCGGCAAAAGCGTTGATCAAAAAACCATTACAGAAGTGCTCAGTAGTATTTCGGTAAAATTAGGAGGCGGGCAGAAGGAATTACCCCTATCAGATTTAATTCCCACTGCCGTCCAGTCCCGTCTGCTCGATGTAGTGGAACAATTTAGTAAATCTTTTTAAAGATTTTTTTAAATAGCCAGAGCTGATTTTATTTTGCTTAAGGCGGCATTTTCTGTGGCGCTAACTTTTTCGCCACTACCAAAAAGCCCACTGCCTGCTGCCTTAGCTACTGCCTCAGCTGCCGAGTAGATAAACTCTTTGTATTGAATTATCTCTTGATCATTAGCTTTGCCAGAGAGGGCAGTAATAGCTTCACTGATTGAATCAATGGCCCTATCGACAATTGCTCCTGATTTTACTTCCTCAGGCTGCACCTTTAATCTTTCAAGTTGAAATTTACCATCTTTAATGGCTTGTTCAGAAAATGCCGCTTGAACGATGGAATTGTTGGGGTATTTAAGCGCCGCATCAGCTAGCACTGAGGAAAGTGCAGCAATCTCAGGAATTGAAGAAACCAAACCTAGATCCACCATAGATACTGCAACTCCGGTTAAAAATGGAGCCTGGGCGATTTTTTGCAGCTCTGCATCTGTATACAATGTACTCATTTTGTAATTGTCCTTGAAATAAATTCCTTTTTTTCTCTTAAGCGGCCAAGAGGAAATCTTGCAAACTTTGATAGCGAAAATAACGCTCTCCGCCTAACTCAAGAACTATTTTAATACGTGGTTGAGTTTTAGGCAGATTAGCCAAATAAAAAATCTCCTCACGCGAGAGTATATGACCTTCAATTATCCAAAGAACTAATCCTTTGGATTTAGCAGGAAGATTTTCCAAGTGATAGCCAGCTATAGGAGGAATAAATTGTACATGACCTACCATAGCTTCTTGACCAATATTCTTCTTACCCAGATGAGGTGGACGGATGCCATGGTTGCCCATTAGATAACTACTGACATCTCCCAGACCCCTAGCGGTAATATTAAAAACTGTATATCCGATAGTACGTAAGCGGCGCTGATAACGGCCTTCATAGCCACCTTCTAAAGGAGCATAAACTCCGCAAGCTCCTGTTTGCTCCAGAGAGCGGATGAAATCTTTCCCAGTGGTCAGGATTGCCATGCACTACACCTCTTGGTTTAATTGATTGTTAAAATTGCTTACTTTTATTGTATGGCCTGCTTATCATAACTAACCAATTTCTAGCTATGATCAAAATGAAACTCCAAAAATCAGTATAATCGATGCAAATCAGCCTCAAAGTAAATGGGGAAATAAAAAAGTGTCCCAATCAAATCCCACTACCTCAATTTTTAGAAGAACTTGGACTTAATCCCCGCTTAGTAGTTGTGGAACACAATAGGGAGATATTACATAGACAATATTGGGACAATACAAAATTAGCAGATGGAGATATTTTGGAGATTGTCACTATAGTTGGCGGTGGCTAGAAAATTAGATTACGCAGTCTTCCAATTGCTCGAGTAAGGTTTTGTGGTCTAAATTTTGGCCAATTAGAACCAATTGATTTTGGGGCTGATCCTGCCAATCACTATCGCTTATGCTATAGCGTTTACCGCTGACATGGAAGATATGACGGTGAGGACTGCCTTCAAACCAAAGGATTCCCTTAGCCCTAAAGACACTAGTAGGCAGTAAATTATCTAAAAAGTACTGAAATTTGCGAATTGAAAAGGGACGATCTTTTTGAAAAGAAACCGAAGTAAATCCGTCGTTTTCTAAATGGTCAGAGTGATGGTGATGTTCATGTTCATGACAATGATCATGATGATCGTGATCATGATCATTGCAGGCAGAAAAATATTGATCTGATTCAAACAAACCCACACTCAAAATCAAAGGTAAAGGCACTTGCGAATTTTGAGTGCGCAGTATTCTGGCTCCTTCTTTATCCTTGCCAATTCTCTGCTCTAGTTCATCTACTACTTTGGGATCAACCAGATCGGTTTTATTGAGCAGGATAATATCACCATAGGTAATCTGACTATGAGCAGCTTGACTGTTAAAAAGATCCAAGCTGAAGTTAGCACAGTCAACCAGAGTCACAATTGAATCTAGTCGAGTCATATCGCGCAGCTCAGTGCCAAGAAAAGTCAGAGCAACTGGCAGAGGATCTGCCAAACCTGTTGTTTCTACAACTAGATAATCTACTTTTTCTGGCCGCTCGAGTACTCTATAGACAGCTTCAACTAAATCGTCATTGATAGTGCAGCAGATACAACCATTACTGAGCTCTACCATATTGTCATTGGTGGTGACGATCAGCTCATTATCAATGCCTATTTCTCCGAATTCATTGACCAGAACCGCAGTTTTCAATCCCTGCTGATTGGTTAGGATGTGGTTGAGTAGGGTAGTTTTGCCGCTGCCTAAAAACCCAGTAATAATGGTCACTGGCAGTCCCTCTTTGGGCGCATCCATAGTAGTTGCAATCGACATAGTCTCAAAAAAAGTTAAAACTGTAGTTTTTCTCATTATGCCCGATTTTTGGAGTGGTAATAATTTACAAACTAGCAACAAGCCCACAGAGACAAGCAAGCCAAATGCCAGAATAGAAAAAGATTAACCAGAGCACTTGCAATTTATGGTTCAGATTGACAAAGATAAGGCGCTGATTCTCCAATTTAACCAAATAGGCATTAAAGATATCGCAACAGTAGGGGGGAAAAATGCCTCACTAGGAGAGATGATCGTCAATTTAGCTCCTTTGGGAATTAAAATCCCTGATGGTTTTGCCACCACAGCTTATGCCTATCGTCTTTTTTTGCAATATTCAGATCTAGAACGCAAATTAGCCCAACTTTTTTCAACTCTGGATGTCAGCGATATTGATAATTTGCGAGAGCATGGTCGTCAAGCTAGGACTTTAATCTTGAATGCGCCACTACCTAAAGAATTAGAACAAGCCATCACTCAAGCTTATCTGGAACTGTTCCCTCAAAATAGTGTAGCTGTAGCGGTTCGCTCTTCAGCTACGGCTGAAGATTTACCCGATGCCAGCTTTGCCGGCCAACAGGAAACATACCTCAATGTACATGGGGTTTGGTCTGTTTTGACAGCGACTCATCAATGTTTTGCTTCTTTATTTACTGATAGAGCAATTTCTTACCGGGCAGCTAGAGGTTATGATCACCTAGAAGTTGGTCTCTCTGTTGGTATACAAAAAATGATCCGCTCTGATTTGGCCACTTCAGGAGTGATGTTCTCTATTGACACAGAAACAGGCTTTAAAAATAATGTACTGATTACGGCCTCCTATGGCTTAGGCGAAAATATAGTACAAGGAGCGGTCAATCCCGATGAATATCTGGTGTTCAAGCCTACTCTTTTAAAAGGTTACAGCCCTATTTTAGAAAAAAGATTAGGTAGCAAAGAAATAAAAATGGTCTATGAGCAAGGCAGTGGCAAACAGACCAAAAATATTCCAGTAACAGCCGAAGATCGCAGCAGATATGCTTTAGAAGATAGCGATATACTGGCATTAGCCCGCTGGGCCTGCATCATAGAGCAGCATTATTCTCAAATCAATGGCAACAATACCCCTATGGATATTGAATGGGCCAAAGATGGAGTAACTGGCGAGCTATTTATAGTACAAGCAAGACCTGAAACAGTCCAATCTCTCAAGAGCCAACAAATACTTTCTAATTACCTCCTCCAAGGCCAAGGGGAACTCCTGCTGACAGGTTGAGCAGTCGGCGAGATGATAGGCAGTGGCAAAGCTAGAGTAATTCTCGATATCCAAAAATTAGCAGCTTTTGAACAAGGAGAAGTCTTAGTAACCAGACAGACCGATCCTGACTGGGAACCAATCATGAAAAAAGCCAGCGCTATTATTACAGATCAAGGTGGTCGGACTTGCCATGCTGCTATTATTGCTCGTGAATTGGGAATACCAGCGGTAGTTGGCTGTGGCAATGCAACCGATATTATTAAAAATGGACAAGAGCTGACAGTATCCTGCGCTCAAGGAGACCAAGGACATGTCTACCAAGGCATAATTCCCTATCAACTACAAACAACAGAATTAGAATATTTGCCCAAAACTCGCACCAAAATATTGATGAATGTCGGCAATCCAGAAGTTATATTCTCTCTTGCTGCGATTCCCTGCGATGGTGTGGGTCTAGCGAGGCTTGAATTTATCATCAACAATCATATTGGGGTTCATCCTCTGGCTCTGCTAGAAAGTGAGAAAATCAGTGATCCTATTGTTAAAGCCAAAATTAAAAGCTTAACTAGCGGTTATCGCAGTGAGAGTGAATTTTTTATAGAGAGGCTCTCTAGTGGAATAGCTATGATTGCCGCTGCCTTTTACCCCCTTGCGGTAATCGTCAGAATGTCTGATTTTAAAAGCAATGAATATGCCAGTTTATTAGGAGGCAAAGATTTTGAACCAATTGAAGAAAATCCCATGCTCGGGTGGCGGGGGGCATCGCGCTATTACGATCCTAAGTACAAAAAGGCTTATAGCTTGGAATGTGAGGCTATTAAAAAAGTCCGCCAACAGATGGGTTTAACCAATATCATCCCGATGGTTCCCTTTTGTCGCACTCCAGCAGAAGGAGCAAGGGTCCTGCTGGAAATGGAAAATTATGGTCTAAAACAGGGGGAAAATGGCCTGCAAATTTACATGATGTGTGAAATTCCCAGTAATGTCATCTTGGCGGATGAATTTTGCCAAATTTTTGATGGTTTTTCCATTGGCTCAAATGATTTAACCCAGTTAATCCTAGGACTTGATCGCGACTCTGCTTTGGTGGCGCAATTGTTTGATGAGCGCAATGAAGCTGTCAAAAGAATGATTAGCCAATTTATCGAAACAGTTCACAAAAATGGCAAAAAAGTAGGAATTTGTGGGCAAGCTCCTAGTGACTATCCCGAATTTGCGGAGTTTTTAGTCAGACAAGGGATTGATTCAATCAGCCTTAACCCTGATTCTCTTGTTAAAACTGTTCTAGTAATTGCCGATATTGAAGCGCAAATAGAATCAGCCAATTGAGCTCTAAACAGGCTAAATTATTGATAGTGTAATATATCTCGATTGAATTTTGAATAAGTACAACTACACGCTCTTAGAGCTGCCACCTAAAGTGGAATATGCCCTAGTAGCTCTTTTAGAAATTGCCAGTCAGACTGACAACAAAAAGCCCGTGACAACTGGCGAAATCACCACAAAACACCCTATACCTGAGCGATATCTCGAACAGATATTGGCCGTACTGCGCAGAGGGGGCTTACTCAAAAGTATCAGAGGAGCAAAAGGAGGCTATACACTTGCTCGTGAGCCTCGTAATATTTCTCTGCTGGAGATAGTGAGATTGATTGAAGGTGAGCAGAAGGTTGTTGATAATAGCGAACCACTTACAGTAGAGATGATAGTAATCAGAGAGAGCTGGGCAAAGGTGGATTCTTCTTCCCAATCACTTTTAGATAACTACTCTTTAGAAGAGCTCTGCAGATTGCGAGATCTCAAAACAAATCAAGGCATAATGTTCTATATTTAGTCATTTACAACATCAACCACTTGAACATCAATTGCCCCAAGTGAGCTTAGGCGTTTAAACTTTCCACCTTCAACAACAAGCGACTCCCCACAGCTAGGACAAGCAAACTCACTTGATTTAAAGCTCATGAATTCATACTGACAGACAGGACATTCGGCTTGTACTATCTTACGCTTTAGCCACCAACTAAAAGCAAACCAAAGCAATGGTGGTAAAAATAGAGCTATTAATCCAATAATCAACAATCCATGAACTAGCCAGCCTAATCCTATCGCCCCTAAAAACAGACCAAAGAGGATCAAGCTAACCAAGCATCCCCCCAATCCTGAGCGATTAAAACTTACTACTTTAGAAAAAATTCTATCCAAGGTGCCCTTTCTCCTTTTCTAGGCTATTTCTATCCTAGCCTAGAGAGGAATCGCTCCAAAAAAATTGCAAGTAAGTTCAAATAATGTATTTAAATATACAGATTTAATTGCTATAATAAAGTAAATCAAGGAAAAAAGGAAAAACATATGTCTACCCAAGAACAAGCAAGAGAGTTAATGGCTCGCCATCACCAAATCGTCAAAAAACGTCGTCAATCTATGTTGGAGAGAGCATCTGCCGAGATAGGCGCTGAACTTAACCCTAAAAGTCCTGTTTGAGCTAACATGCTAAACTCTAAGAGTAGAGTTAGCACTTTGAGAGCATGAGACGTATTGCGGAGATTTTAAGACAAGGCAAGCCTGGAGAGGAGTTGACAGTAGCTGGCTGGGTACGCACCAAAAGAGAACTCAAGGAGTTTAGTTTTTTGGAAGTCAATGATGGCTCCTGCCTGTCTAATCTGCAAATTATTCTAGAGCCAAACCTGGGTGAATACGTAACATTGCTCAAACGGTTAAATACCGGAGCCTCACTTCAAGTCACAGGGATCTTGAGCACCTCTCCAAGTAAGGGTCAGAATTTAGAATTAAAAGCAACCTCGCTAATTGTTTATGGAGAAGCGGATCCCCAAGATTATCCCCTACAAAAAAAGCGTCACTCTTTTGAGTTTCTCAGAACAATTGGACATCTTCGGCCTCGCACAAATACGATAGGGGCAGTGATGCGTGTCCGAAACACCGCGGCCAATGCTATCCACAAATTTTTTCAAGAGCGCGGTTTTCTCTGGATACAATCTCCAATTATCACCGCTAGTGACTGTGAGGGAGCAGGTGAGCTGTTTAACGTGACAAGTTTAGACCTAGCGCGTTTAACAGGCAAAATTGACTATAGTCAAGATTTTTTTGGAAAAAAAGCCTACCTGACTGTCAGTGGACAGTTAGAAGCCGAAGTGATGGCTATGGCTTTTAGCAATGTCTATACTTTTGGACCGACTTTTCGGGCAGAAAATTCCAATACATCCAGACATCTTGCTGAATTTTGGATGGTTGAACCGGAGATGGCCTTTTGTGATATATATGGGGATCAAGATCTAGCTGAGTCTTTTTTGAAAGAGATATTTAAGAGCGTGCTGGAAAACTGCCAAGAGGATATGGAGTTTTTTAATGAGCGTATTGATCAAAGTGTCTTGGCTACGGCAGAAAATATCATCAATCACCAGTTCGCGCGAATTACCTATACAGAAGCAGTAGAATTGCTACTCAAATCAAACAAAACTTTTGAATACCCTGTAGAGTGGGGCATAGATCTCCAATCTGAACATGAGCGCTATCTTGCCGAAGAGCTCTTTAGAAAACCTGTAATTGTCACTAATTATCCCAAAGGCATCAAGGCTTTTTATATGAGACTCAATGATGACGATCAAACAGTAGCTGCAATGGATATTCTAGTGCCCAAAATAGGTGAGATTATTGGCGGATCCCAGAGAGAAGAAAGATTAGATATTCTTGAAAAGAGAATGTTGGCAAATGATATTCCCGCAAGTGAGCTATGGTGGTATCTGGATCTGCGACGTTATGGAACTGTACCCCATGCTGGTTTTGGATTAGGTTTTGAAAGGCTCATTCAACTGATAACCGGTATGGCTAATATTAGAGATGTGATTCCTTTTCCTCGCACTCCTGGTAATGCTGAATTTTAATAATTTAACTTTATTTATCTATGACTACTACTATAGATCTATTACAAGATCATCTGAAACAGTTGGATATTTCACCGGTTGGGGACTTTTTAGAGCAACTTTTGCAAGAAGATCGCTATTTGGAATTTGAACAGGCTATCACTTTCAATATAGATTTTCCTCGAGAACAAAGTGATCCTCGAGAATTATCGGAAATACCCGAAGTAAGACTCTGGTTCATTAGGCTAGATTCGGTTTATCCTTGGCTACCTTTTTTTCTCAACTGGCAAGAGGGCGAGCTAGCAAGATACACAGCCATGTTATTACCTCATGAATTTAACAAAACCGAAGGGATTAAATACAATCCTATAGCTCTAGAAATTTTTGTAATGCACAAAATATTTATCTTGAATGACTGGCTCAAGCTCAAAAACATTCCGACTAACAATCGTTTAAAGGCAATGACCCAAATGCTAGGCTACGAAATAGATGAAGCTTTTTTTGAGATAGTTTAAAATCATCATAAAAAAAAACCACCCCTATTTTAAAGATAAGAGTGGGTTTTTTTCAAAGAAAGAAAGTTGGAAAATCTACTCTACAGTGATTGTGGCAGCCATACCAGCTCCGCGGTGTGGCTCACAATAGTAGGCATAGGTACCAACTTCATCAAAAGTGGTAGTGAAAGATTCACCAGGAGAATAAACCAGAGCTTTATGAGAAATGCTAGCAGCATCTGCTGGGCTCTTTGCAGGATCAAAAACAACATTGTGAGGAGACAGTTTGTTGTTAACCCACTTAACTGTATCGCCTTTATGGATAGTCAATGCGGAAGGTTCAAATTTTAACATTCCGTTATCGGCGCCCATCTTGACCTCAAAAGTGTCAGCAGAAGCAGGTGATATTACTACAAAAAAACTGATCACCAAAGAAAGTGCCAGTGAAATAGCTAATGTGAATTTTCTTGACATTTTTTCAGAGTCCTGTAAAAAAAATAATTATGTTCGACACCTTGTCGTTTGACTATTTAGCAAGTACACTGCTAAAGTTGCACTCTTTGTAAATTTTATCACAAAAAAACGACGGATTGTCGTTTGGCTAGTCCTAACTTTAGCTGGCAAAGTTAAACTGGATAACAAGAGAGACTATCTTTTTGTTTCTGATTCCTGCTGAAGTCTCTCTTGTTGCAATTTAGTGAGTTTATTGATTATCTCGCTAGGATCTTGTTTATTTTGAATAGCCTGCATTTTGGCTCTGGTTCGATAATTAAAGCTAAGGTTGCTTGCAGGGGGCTTATCTTTGAGCGTTTGAGATTGTAGCTGAAAAAGTTTTCCTTGCTCTTTGGGTTGAGGTTTGGGCTTAGGCAGTATAGTATCAACCAAATTTAGCTTAGCCTTGATAGGGAAAGGTTGAACCTTTTGCTCTGGCACTTTGAGCAAACTCAGCGATTGAAGTTGAATTTTTGGAGAAATATCTGTTTTTAGCTCTTTGGCAACAACCCGTTTTGCCTGCTTAGCCAATTTGCTCTGCTGCTGACTATGAATAAGTAGAATGTTACTAAGCAAGATGGTTCCTAATCCTGCGACAGTCCAGGCGGTGAAAAAACTTGTAAATCGCCCTAGCTGTTTTTGGTTATTACCTATATTTTGTGGATCATTCATGCTTACACTATCTTTATAAGATATTTTGACATAATCTAAATTCTAAATGTCTTTTGATTCACTATCTAAATTACTAAAACGATTAGAACAAGATCAAACCATCCCCTGGGATAACGTTAAAAGACATCGTCATCTAGTCAACTGCTGGCTCCAAATAGTTTCCTCCAATACCGCTAACCACACACGAGCTCTTTATCTTCAAAGGGGAATATTATCTGTCGCAACCTCCAGTGCCGCCTGGGCCCAGACACTTTCACTCCAGAGGTATCAGCTTAAAAAAAAGTTATCGCTGCTTTTAGATGAGCCTGTTGAGGATATCAGATTTTCAAGCGCTCACTGGTTGAGAGAATCTAGCCCACTTACTAATCAAATAGAGACATCACAACTTTGCCCCAAATGTCAGATCCCAGCCAAGACGTTCGAGATAGAAAGATGGGGAATTTGCTCCTGTTGTATCGTGCAAATTTGGTCTGAAAAATAAAGAGCAAACAATAGCTTTATATTTCTTAACAAAGATCAACAAACTGAGCTTGATTTACGTGTAAATGACTAGAAACCAGAGCAATACAATAGCTTAATAGAGAATTATACTTTATTTTTTGATTTGACTTTATCTACAGTTGGCAAAGGTTAAAGCCTTGATCCCCATTTAGTAATCATGCACAACACTAGAATTTTGTATTTTTTTTTACCAAAAACATTATCCTTGTTGATAACTGTAACAAGAAAGTTAAAAAATAATAAAGCCTTTATAGAAAAAAAACCTAGAGAAAACACTTAAAGAATATAGGTTACAAGTGTTTATTGTCAGTTAAAAGTGTCTATGGATATAAGTGAGAATTAATTGATAGGGGCACTCGATACTTTCCGGGATCAATTTTTAACATGCTATGAAAAAAATAGACTATTTGACAGGGTCCTGTAGGTACTGTCGTTTTTATGATACTGAAGGTCACAGAGGTGGTAATTGTGAACTCTTCAATGTTTTAGTACAAGCTAATTGGCAGGCCTGCTCTCAAATTCAAGATCCTTTTGCTGATCACGAGAAATTTGAGAATTTTAACAAAAATCCAATAGCTGTAAATACCACACAAAGGCCTCAGCCTGCTAGACAGACTCTTAGGGTTTAACAAAGACTGATTTTTAACAATTGAAAATTTATTAGTGTAGGAAGCAATCTATAGAGAGATAGCTTCCTATATTTTTTGGAAAACCGATTAACGTGTCACTCCTTGCACTACAGGCTGCACTTGGCTTCCTTCAAATTTTCCTGGGTTGCCATTCCAATTAAAATCACTGATTCTCAGATTAATAGATCCTAATTCTAATATCGGATTATAACGAATTAGTATATTGTAGGTACGACGGCTATATTCTATAAAGTAGTCAGTAGAGATTTCCTTGCCGGCAGTCAAACTGTATGAGCTCTGAATTCCAAATCTAATGGGTCCATAGATCTGCTGAGTGATCCCCAAGGTCACTATCTGAGTATCAACATAACGATCAAACAAGAAAGGAGAAGAGTTGCCTACCAGACCTTGAGTGAAACTGACATCAAAACCTGTATAGTCAAAATAAGGACGGGAAAAATTGCCAAATTGACCAAATAGCCTAACAGTTCCACTGAGAGAGCCTTGGTTATCTCCATTGCTGTAGAGATTATCCACAGTACTCAGTCCCAAATTTAGTTTAATATAAGGCTGAACTGGTACTGGAGTATATTTCAAGCCGCCTTCTTGAGTTGGTGGTAAAGCGTTGCCTAGCCATAGGGTAAAAGTACGATTGAGAGATACTGCTCCTTGGTAGCGAACTAAATTAAGTAGGTCATTAGTGGCATTAGCCGGCAGAAGATAACTGCGATCTGTAGGAGCTTGAATATCTTGCACTGATACTTGAAAGTTCAGGTAAATCTGGGATGTTCCCAAAGGTATTGTAGGTGAAACAAGCAGCAGTCCATAGCTATTGTTGACTGTTTGATAGCCCAGAGAACCGTTAAAAAGCTGTTGACGATAGTTATATTGCGCGCGCAGATCATAAGGATGAGCAAGATCGCCAATCAACTGCTTTAGTTCTAATTGCGATCTGGTGTAGCTACCTAGTTGATTGAGTTCCAAGCTAGAAAGAGAGACAATTCCATTAAAACTAAAGCGCTCATCAAACTTGACATTTAGATTACTCAGTAAGCCAAAGACAGAAGAACAAAAGCCACATTCAGGACTATTGGTTGGATTAGCTTGTGGGAAAGAAGAAGGCGAAATAGCCTTTTGGATCAAATATTGAGGACTTAAGGTAAATCTGACAGAGTCATTATTAACAAGATCAAAATTACCCTGAATATAAAAGCCCCCCCTATTTTCCCCATCAAAGCCAAAAGATAAATAACCTGGTTCACGATCTTTGCGATCAACTATCAGGATATTTTGCAACAGGGGGATAGGATTAGTCTGATCAAAAACCACCACTGAATTGGCAAAGCGCACTTCATTCATTAGGGGATCTAAAGAGCGAAACTCAGCCCGGTCTGCTTGAATTTCCAGCTCTGGTGGGGAGAAAGGATCATTGGTCAGACGGATCTTTTGAGCTGTCCATTCCCGCCCATCAAAATCTATCCGCTGGGCCTGGAATCGTACCCGATTAACTGCGCCACCACCTTGAGCTGACCGGCTGCCTGTTTCGGACTGTTGCTCAACTCCGGGGGTATCTCCGGCCACAAACTCAAAACCACCAGCTGTGGTAACACGCTGGAGAGGTTGATTTAGAGATAATCTATCATTCAGGCTCAAACCTGAATAGAGACCATAGTTAGTAACATTGGGTAAATTTGCTCTTAGATCTTGACTGGTTGAGGGTTGATAAATTTCACCATTGGCTTCAAATACTACCCCTCGATCTTGGGAAAAATAGTATTCAAAACGCTTGCCCCTTAAAACCTGCTGCCCCCTTTTAAGGATTACATCTCCCTCGGCTACGGCCAGATTGTCTCTCAAATTTACCCTGAGATGATCGGCGACAAGAATAGAATCGCCAAAGTTAAGCTGGACATGTCCTTTGGCTGTAATGGTATTTTCTTGACTATTATATTGCTGCTCGTCAGAAATTAATTCTAGAACTTGGGTAAGTTGAGGTTCATTCTCGCCTTTTTTGGCTTGAGTTAGTAAAAAGCTTTGAACCTTGCCAAGGCGATCACGCGCGCGCAGATATTTTATTCTGTTTGAACTTAGTCCCCCGATATCGGTACCACCTACTGTGATAGGTTCACCCAGTATGCTTGCGTCTTTTTGCATTTCTGTTGGCAGGGCCTTTGCCGAATCATTTTCGGCAGGGGAAGACAACTGTAGTTGGGCTAATAAAAAAAATGGGAACATCAATCATCACAGAATTTCTCTCTCTTAGGAAACTAAAAAAGACGGGATTGTTCCCGTCTACTGAAACTTCAACTCTCTCAAGGGAGAATCACTAGTCAAGATTTTTCTGTCCGGGATTGCGGGATGGATCGCTCGATAACAAGCCAAAAACAAATATTCCAATAAAGAAAAATACCACAATGTAGACTGCTACTTTTAAAGTAAACACTTTATATCTCTCCTTTTAAAGCCTTATATTTTGAATATACCTTATTGTTGACGCACTTGAGGATTCTGATTTTACCCAAGGCAAAACCTCACTCGTTAGCTAGAATAGTTTTATTATTGCGCAGATATTATCGGAGTTTATTTTTATGGTTTGGCGAAGCTCGACAAATTTTAAAGATCGTTTCTTTTCCTCTCTAGTCTATGTAGTTCCTCTGCTTAGCGCAGCTCCATTTGGCTCTTTTCTTTTTCAGCAGTTTCCCCAAATCAAGGCTGTCTACTTTACTCTGATGTCTCCCTTTATTAGAGTCTATCAGTCTGTTCCCTTTGCAGAATTAATTATATTTTTTATTTTGTTCTTAGCAATAGTACGAAACGACAAAATTCCCCATTTTATTCGTTTTAACACTATGCAGGCTCTCTTGATGGATATTCTGCTGGCAGTTTTTGGCTTGATTTTGGGAATATTCCCCAATCTGACTGGCTTAAACTTAATTTTAGAAACTCTCTTCAATATGGCATTTTTGGCAACTATACTAGCTTGTTTATACTCAATACTTTCTTCTGTTTTAGGAAAATACGCTGAAATCCCAACTATTTCTGAGGTAGCCTATAATCAAGTTCGCTGGTGACACAAATCCAGTCCAATCCAGCAACTATTGGATTACTAAGGCTGCCAATTCCCTCAATTTCCACTTTAACTGTATCTCCAGATTTCATTTGGCCAACACCTTGAGGCGTACCAGTTAAAATAATATCTCCAGGAAATAGAGTCATTATCTGCGAGATATAGTAAACCAAAAACTCTGGTGGAAAGGACATCTGGCTGATCAGGGCCGATTGCCTTGGATTAGACTCATCATTGAGAAAGGTCTGAATTCTCGCGTCTTGATTTAATTCGCGCACAATCCAAGGTCCTAGTGGACAGAAGGTATCAAAACTCTTAGCCCTAGTCCATTGTCCATCGGATCTTTGCAAGTCCCTAGCTGTAACATCATTGGCGATAGTATAACCCCATATATTATTACGTGCTTGATAGATATCGCAGTCTTTGCAAGATTGGCCAATCACCAAAGCCAGCTCACCCTCATAGTCTACTCTAGTGGCAATTCTGGGATAACGAATAGATTGCCCTTGAGAAATCACCGTGGTAGTAGGCTTTAGAAAAATTATTGGTTCACTAGGAGGCTCACTGCCCATCTCGGCAGCATGATCTGCATAATTTTTACCTACAGCAATGATTTTAGAGGGTAAACAAGGAGCCAACAGCTGATAACTCTCTTGAGCTAATGCTCTATCTAGTGAACTCCCACCTAACCAAGGAGGTCCATCGAGTAAATCTACAGAATGATTTAAATTAAGCCTGCCATAATAAACTTCACCTGAATTATCTTTAACTCTGACATAACGCTGTACCATAGTAATCAAAAATCAAATCTAGTCAAAGCCATCACTTTAATAGTAATATAGTGGATCCTTGCTTCTTGAAAAATACTGAGAAGCCAAAATAGGCCATAAGGAGAAAATAAATGAGTTCCAACTATGAGTTAATGTATATCTTACGCCCTGATCTTACTGAAGAGCAAGTCCAGCAGGAAGTCGGCAAGTATCAATCTCTTCTAAATGATTATAATGCTGAGAATATCTCAAGCAAAACCCTAGGTAAGCGCCGTCTAGCCTACCCCATCAAAAAATATACTGATGGTGTTTACGTTCAGGTTAACTACAGTGGAGATGGTAAGCAGGTTGCACCACTTGAAAGGAGTATGCGACTAAGCGATGAAGTAATTCGCTACTTAACTACCAAACTCAAAGATGTCAATATTCCAGTTGTAGAAGAAACAGAACCAGCAGCAATAGTTGAAGCTCCAGCAGTGGTAGTTGAAGCCCCAGCACCTGTAGAGGAATCTCCAGAAGAATCTACTCTTTAGAAATTAACTAGAGATTTTATTGATCCATCCGGTTACTTCAGGATTGTAGAGGCGCAGGTAATTCCAGTAATTGCCAAATACCGCCTCTACATATTTTTGGGTTTCCTCAAAAGGTATTTTTTCGACAAAGGCATCATGGTCTTTAAGTCCATATTGCTTGATCCATTTACTGACATTACCAGGACCTGCATTATAACTAGCAACTGCTAACATGGAGTCATTTTTATAGTGATCATGAGTATGCTTAAGATACCAAGTTCCCAAGGCAATATTATCTTTTGGGTTAACCAAAGAATATTGGGGCAGTTTCATTTGAGATGCAACCATTTTGGCTGTAGCTGGCATTAATTGCATCAGCCCCACCGCTCCGACGGGAGATTTCACATCAGGCTGAAAAGCCGACTCTTGTCGCATCAATGCGGTAACTAGCAAAGGATTAAGTTTATTTTTTTGCGAATTACTGACAATCTCTTCTTGATAAGGGAAGGGAAAAAGAGTATACCAATAATCAGAATTTTCTCTAAGGGACTGCAACTGTTGTTGATCTTGCTGGGAATCTCTTTTTTTGAGATCCAAAATAATATTATTGGCCTGCATAAAGTGGTTTTTCTTGGTTTCTAAGATTGCCTCTGTAAATAAATCATTTACATCTGGTGATTTTTTAGCTGCTATTTCCCCTTGATATAATCTCTGGGCATCTGACCACTGCCTGAGTTTAAAGAGTTCTTTAAAGAGGATTGAACCTGAAGTAGGCTGGGGATCTTGCTGAGGAATTTCTACTGTTACTTTTTTGAGTCCTACATTATTGAAATCTCCTACATTGGCACCTAAATTAACAGCTGAGCGCCAAGCATAGTAAGACTGAGGATATTTAACAATAGTTTGCTTGAAAAATTGCTCTGAGCGCTGATTGTTGCCTTGTTGTTTGGACCATTTGCCCAACCAATAACTGGCCTTAGGTGCTTCTGGACTAGTTGAATTTTGATTCAAAATAGTCGTTGCCCAAGCGCTGGCATTCTTTAAATCTCCCTTTTGAGAGAAACGAAAGGCCATTTTCCAACGATATTCACTAGCAGGATCACTCTCAGGATATTTTTTGAGCAGAGTTTGATAGGTATCACTAGCAGATTTTTGATTTCCCAGTTTTTCTAGAATTTGCGCCTTTTCTTGAAGTGCTTGGGCAGATTCTTGTGGATATTGAGCTATCAGTCTAGCTAAATAACCTATTGACTCTTGATTTTGAGAGATCTGAGATAACCGAAGTAAAGCTCTTGGAGCTTCCTCTGATTTAGGAAAAGTCTTAACTAAATTTAGATATTGGGCCTTGGCGGCTTCTTTTTTATTGCTTAACTGCAAGCTTCTAGAGAGGCGATAGAGATTGGTAGGATTTTTTGTAGCTTTGCCATATGCCAAAATCGCCTTTTGATAATCTGGCTGCTGCCAATAACCTGTGGCGATATTGTCCCAGTCTTTTGCTGTGAGCTGATTTGAATATTGTTTGATTAAAGTATTGTCAATTTGGGCTGAAGCATTTGGATTAGAGTTAGCTAAAATTCTCAGAAGATTCGGTTGGTTTGGGTTTTGCTTTAGACGATCTCGCAGAATATCTCCAGTCAGTGGATATTCGGGATATTGGCTGATTGCCTGATCTCCGTATTTGGGATCAATGGCATTTAATCTATAGAGTGCTTCAGCTTCGATTGGGCTATTTTTATAGGTTTTAGCCACCTTTTCCCAAATATCCGAGGCACTTTTGAGCTCATTAGTTAATTGAAGAGCGCGGCCTTGCTTGAGCCAAATATAGGGCTGCATAGTTGAGTAATCTTGTTCCAGTCCATTTAACTGCTTGAGCGCTTGGCCGCCTTGGTATTTTTTTAACAAACTCATCGCTAAAAGATAACGCGCCCTGCTTCTTTCTAGAGAATTAGTTGAAGAATTGGCCAATTGAGACAGTTGAGGATCATCTATTTTTGGAGCAGGGGCGGCAAGCTCTTCTGCGGTGATAGGTACATTAGAGCGCGATGACAAATGTCCAGCAATAGCAATACCTAGTAGAACAATTAACCCTGCAGGGACTAAAAATAAAGCCTTGGAAAACTTACCAGAAATTTTAAACAAGATGAATTCTCCCGAGTTAACTTTTCAAAAATTTGAAAGTTATATTTGACTGCTGAGCCCATATCTACCTAATGTTGAGCAAATTCCCAACATAAGTATTATAGGTTAATCCCATTTGATCTTTTTGGAGAGAACCACAAAATTTGCTAGACTAGTCAATAAGACAAGCATTTAGCTCAAAAGCTAGAATAAATGATCTTAGAAAGAGTGGGGCTAGCCCGCTTTTTTTATTGCTCAGCTTGGGCCTTTTCTTTTCAATGTGATTACAATGACGCATCCTATAATTCCGCAAATTATAGAATTAGCAGAGCCTATAGCTAAAAGACTCAATCTAGAAATCGTAGATGTTGTATTTCAGAGCAACAAACGACCGGCTATATTGCGCATTAATATTCGTAACTCTGCTCAAGAAACAGGACTTAACGATTGTGAACAGATGAGCCGAGCGCTAGAAGAAATTCTAGATCAGCAAGTGACAATACCTGAGGCCTATGTTCTGGAAATTTCCAGCCCAGGAGTTTCAAAATTGTTATCCAGCGAGCGAGACTTTATTTCCTTTAGAGGTTTTGCTGTCCTTGTGACCACCACCGATGAAAACCACCTGCAATGGCGAGGAACCTTACAGAAGAGGGATTTCCAAAAGCTTTACCTCAACCAAAAAGGACGTATAGTTGAGATTCCAGTGCAGATTATTGAATCCGTAGAACTTACTAACTAAAAATACTAATAAATATACAAGGAGTTCCCAATGTCTCTTATAACCCTACCAGGCCTAAGGACGATGATAGATGAAATAAGTCATCTTTATAATAATCTTCCTAAATCAGCAGTAGCTGAGGCACTTAGAGAGGCTCTTTTAAAAGGTTATCAACGCTATCGCCGCTCACAGGGTACTGGACACCAATTCCAAGAAGACTATTTTGACAATTTTGAAGTTCAATTGGACATGGAAGAAGAAGGATTTCGTGTTCTGGCAATGAAGAAAATAGTAGAAAATGTCGTAAATAGTGATCATGAAATTTCCCTAGAAGAAGTACTTGATATTGCCAAAGAGGCCCAGGCTCAATTAGGCGATGAAGTTGTCTCAGACGTAACTCCCAGCCAGAAAGAATTTGGCCGTATGGCAGCAATGCAGACCAAACAAGTCTTGCTTCAACAATTGCGCGATCAGCAGCGCAAAATGATCCAAGAGGAATTTTCTGAATTGCAAGAGACTGTCTTGCAAGCTAGAGTGATTCGCTTTGAGAAACAAAATGTAATTATGGCAGTGCAAAGTGCCTACGGACAGGCTGAAGTTGAAGCAGAACTACCCAAAAAAGAACAACTACCCAACGACAACTATCGAACCAATTCAACTTTGAAAGTTTACCTCAAGAAAGTTCGAGAAGGTTCACAAAAAGGTCCGCAGTTAATTGTCTCTAGAGCAGCAGCAGGACTGGTTGTAGAACTCTTTACCATTGAGGTTCCAGAAATTGAAGAAGAGATAGTTCGGATCATCGCAGTTTCTAGAGAGGCCAATCCTCCCTCTTTTCGACCAGGTCCGAGAACTAAAATTGCAGTTGATACCTTAGAAAGAGATGTAGATCCAGTTGGAGCATGTATTGGAGCTAGAGGCTCTAGAATCCAGGCGGTTGTCAATGAGCTCAAGGGCGAAAAAATCGATGTAATACGTTGGTCACCAGATCCGGCTACCTATATTGCCAATTCTCTCTCTCCGGCCAAAATCGATCAGGTAATCCTAGTCAATGGGGAAGAACGCCAAGCTTTGGTCTTAGTGGGGGAAAATCAGCTCAGTTTGGCTATTGGCAAAGAGGGACAAAATGTCCGTCTAGCAGCCCGTTTGACTGGTTGGAAAATTGATATTAAAGAAACTAAACAATATAAAGCAGAGCAGGAAGAAAAAACCCCTAGTGAACCAACCCAAGATAGTTAAAATTGCATGTTGCCTAACTATCGCCGTTGTGTTAGCTGTCATAAGATAGCACCCAAGCAAGAGTTTTGGCGCATTGTCAGGCTCGCTGGCTCTAGCAAGCAAATTGAATTAGATCAAGGGATGGGCCGCTCAGCTTACATTTGCCGTTGCTCGGACTGTCTAAAAAATGCCAAAAACAAAAACAGACTGGGACGCACACTAAAGACTCAGATCTCTGAAGAAATATTCAAGATACTGAGTGATCGCTTAAAGAGCAACGGAAATTAGGGGATAAGGATTTGCTTGAGAGCTTGCTCTAAATCTGGGTAATTATAGGTAAAACCAGTATCTAATGTTCTTTTCGGTAAGACCTTTTGTCCTTGCAGGACAACTTGGGCCCCTTCACCTAAAAGTAGCTCCATAGCAATACTTGGTACCGGAAGCCAGCAAGGTCTATTGAGCACTTTAGCCAAGGTTTCACAAAACTGGAACATTTTGACTGGATTAGGGGCAGTGGCATTGTAACAGCCCTCCATTTCGCGATGATCTAAGGTGAAAATAATCAAATTAACCAGATCTAGAATATGTATCCAGGAAAACCATTGAGTTCCAGTTCCAATAGGCCCGCCTGCAAAAAACTCAAAAGCTGGCAGCATTCTCCCTAAAGCCCCACCTCCAGAACCCAAGACAATGCCAAATCTTAAAATAGCTACTCTAGTGTCAAAATTGCTAGCTTGCTTTGCCTCGGCTTCCCACAATTGGCAAACTTGAGAGAGAAAATCACCCTCAGCAGGACCACTATTTTCATCAAAAGTCTCACTTTGGCTGCTGCCATAGTAACCTATAGCCGAAGCATTGATCAAAATTTTGGGTTTAGAACTAGCTTTAGCAATAGCTTCTACAATTTTTTGGGTGCCTATTTGACGGCTTTGCAAAATCTTTTGTTTATACTGATTACTCCAACGATCTGCTATTGGCTCTCCAGCTAGGTTAATTACAGCATCACAGCCATCAAGGCTATCTTGCCAAGAACCACTTTGAGTTGCTACATAAGAGACAATTTCAAGATTTTTATTGGGATAAAGATTGCGCGCTCGCTCTGGATTTCTAACTAGAAGTAATAAAGAATGATTGGCTTCAAGTAGCTTATCTACCAGAACTCTTGCGATAAACCCAGTAGCTCCAGTGATGGCGATTTTCATTTGTCTTTGTACTCCATTCCATTGAACTGGGCATAGCGGGTCATAAAGCGCATGAATCTCTCCCAATCAGAGTCACTATCTATGGGAAAGCCGCATTCTACTTTCTGGGTTTCATCGCCTTCTTCTCCCTTGAAGATAAACTTCATACTAGAGGGAGTCACGATAATTTGACCTTCCTCATCAGTCAACCTCAAATCCCCGTAGGTTTTTCCCGTAAAGCTCTTAAATTTTTCTATTGCCTTGATCCTGCTAAAGAACATCACTACGTTTCGCTGCCCGGTAGCTTTATTTCGTCTGAGGCTGACATTTTCCAGCTCCTCATTGATACCAACGTAAAATTCTATAGAAGGATTTGACATTTAAAGTTTTTAGGTTTTTTGTAATATATATTGATTATATATTGCTGATACTCTGTCTTAATAAAGAACAAGCGTTCTGAACAACCGGTGATAATACAGACGCTTGCTCCAAAGATAAAAAGATAATTAGTAAACTTAGATTTACTCGGCTTAGCCTTTTTGGACTTTGAGGATGAGAAATCCAAGGGCCAAACCCGCAAATACGATCCCAGCGCTGATAATAGCGCCATTGAATAACATGCTTTCTGCAGACATTTTCTGAATTTTCCTTAAATTTATTATGAACAATCTTAGGATATTGTAAGGCCTAAAGAACATGAATGAACTTCCACATTTAGCACTGACAATTGGCGATCCCGCTGGGATAGGACCCGAAATTACCCTCAAAGCTTTGCTCAATCCTCTAGTGCAATCAAGCTGCCAAATTACTATATTTGGCTCTCAAAAAGTACTAGAAGATACCTATCAAGACAATCGCCATAGCTTTAATATGCTTGATCCGGCTAATTTAAAGATAATTGATACTCCCTTGAAAGAGAGAATTACTCCTGGTCAAGGCAATCAAGCAACTGGAGATGCCAGTTTCAAATATTTAGATTCTGCTATAGAGCAAACTTTGCAAGGCAATTTTAGTGGTATTGTGACCAATCCAATTTCTAAATTGTTTTGGCATATGGCAGGACACAAATATCCTGGACAGACGGAAGTTCTGGCTCAAAAAGCAGCGATCAACGACTATGGCATGCTCTTTGTAGCTAAATCCCCCAATAGTAACTGGATCTGGCGTACACTTTTAGCTACCACTCATATCCCTCTTGCCCAGGTTCCTTCAACCCTGACCTGTGAGCTAATTAGTACTAAACTTCGACTCTTGATCAAATCATTGAGAGAGGATTTTGCAATAGATGCTCCTCGTATTGCAATTGCCGGGATCAATCCTCACAGTGGTGAAGGTGGCAAATTAGGCAGCGAAGAGCAAAATTGGCTAATTCCCCTACTTGAGAAAGAGCGTTCAATTCATTCATCAATCGAGATAATCGGACCTGTTGCCCCTGATACCCTCTGGATCAATGCTGGCAGAGCCTGGCTAAATCAAACAGGGAAATCATCAGCTGCTGATGCCTACCTCGCTCTTTATCACGACCAGGGATTGATCCCCGTTAAGTTATTAGCTTTTGATCTAGCTGTTAACACTACCATTGGACTACCTTTTGTCAGAACATCTCCCGATCATGGAACTGCTTTTGATATTGCCGGAAAAGGCGCAGCCCAAAGCCAGAGCTTGGAAGAAGCTATTTTACTGGCAGCCCAATTGAGTCAAGTTCGGAAAACCACACTTATCAAGGTGTTGCCATAGGGGGTCATTTTGAGCTAGATTAGCACTCATAAGGCTAGAGTGCTAAAAAAATTTAGGAGGATGTAAATATGGCAACAGTTACTATCAATGTGACTACTGTTAAACCCTTAGGTGATCGCGTATTTGTTAAAGTCAGCCCTGCTGAAGAAAAAACTGCTGGTGGAATCTTGCTTCCTGATAACGCTAAAGAAAAGCCCCAAGTAGGAGAAGTTGTCTCCGTAGGCCCTGGAAAACGCAAAGACGATGGCGCTTATGCTCCATTAGAAGTCAAAGTTGGCGATAGCGTTCTCTACTCTAAGTATGCTGGAACTGAAGTAAAACTAGCTGGCGAAGACTATGTCTTACTCTCTGAGAAAGATATTCTCGCTGTTGTTAACTAATATTTTAAGGAGAAACAAATAATGGCTAAGTATATAATCTACAATGACGAGGCACGCCGCGCTCTAGAAAAAGGTATTGACATTCTAGCTGAGGCTGTTGCTGTCACCTTGGGACCTAAAGGTCGCAACGTAGTACTTGAAAAGAAATTTGGCGCTCCTCAAATCGTCAATGACGGTGTGACTATTGCCAAAGAAATTGAATTAGAAGATCACGTAGAAAATACAGGGGTATCTCTAATTCGTCAGGCTGCTTCTAAAACCAATGATGTTGCTGGAGATGGTACTACCACTGCTACAGTATTGGCTCATGCCATTGTCAAAGAAGGTCTACGCAACGTAGCTGCCGGAGCTAATCCCATTGCGCTCAAGCGCGGTATTGAAAAAGCTAGTGATTTCCTAGTAGAAAAAATCAAAGAGCATGCCAGACCTGTTGAAGATTCTAAAGCTATCGCTCAAGTTGCCTCCATCTCTGCTGGAAATGACGAAGAAGTCGGCCGCATGATTGCTGAAGCTATGGATAAAGTAGGCAAAGAAGGCGTTATCTCTCTAGAAGAAGGCAAATCAATGACTACTGAACTAGAAGTCACTGAAGGTATGCGCTTTGATAAGGGCTATATTTCTCCCTACTTTGCTACTGATACTGAAAGAATGGAAGCGGTTCTCGATGAGCCCTTAATCTTGATTACCGACAAGAAAATTGCTCTGGTTCAAGATTTAGTTCCAGTTCTTGAGCAGGTAGCCCGTAGTGGTCGCCCTCTTTTGATATTAGCTGAGGATATCGAAAAAGAAGCTCTAGCTACTCTAGTGGTCAACCGTCTGCGCGGGGTTCTCAATGTAGCTGCAGTCAAAGCTCCTGGTTTTGGGGATCGTCGTAAGCAAATGCTTGAAGATATTGCCGTTTTAACTGGCGGTCAAGTTATTTCTGAAGATGCTGGACTCAAACTAGATACCACCAAAGTTGAACAACTTGGTAAAGCTCGCCGCATCACTATCACTAAAGATACAACTACCATCGTCGCTGAAGGCAACGAAAAACAGGTTAAAGCCCGTTGTGAGTTGCTCCGTCGTCAAATTGAAGAAACTGAATCTTCCTACGATAAAGAAAAACTGCAAGAGCGTCTGGCTAAATTAGCTGGTGGTGTTGCTGTAGTTAAAGTAGGCGCGGCAACTGAAACTGAAATGAAAGATCGCAAACTTCGCCTAGAAGATGCAATCAACGCCACTAAAGCCGCTGTAGAAGAGGGGATCGTACCAGGTGGTGGTACTACCTTGGCTCACTTGGCTCCTCAATTGGAAGAATGGGCTAACGCTCACCTGAAAGACGAAGAGCTAACTGGCGCACTGATAGTTTCTCGCGCTGTTTCTGCTCCTTTAAAACGTATTGCTGAAAATGCTGGTCAAAACGGCGCTGTTGTTGCTGAGCGTGTCAAAGAGAAAGCATTTGATGTTGGCTATGATGCTGCCAATAACCAATATGTCAACCTGTTTGAAATAGGTGTAGTTGATCCTGCTAAAGTTACCCGTTCTGCTCTACAGAATGCTGCCTCTATTGCTGGCATGGTTCTTACTACCGAGTGTATTGTAGTAGACAAACCAGAGAAAGATAAAGCTGCAGCTCCTGGTGGTCCAGGCGGCGGTGACTTTGACTACTAAGGTCTCTTATCTAAACTAAAAAAAGCGCCCCCTATGTAAATTAGGAGGCGCTTTTTTTTAACAGGAATCTTTAGATTAATCCTTGAACATGACTGATGATTCCTTCAGGATCTATGCCCTGATAGGGATATTGTTCCCAGAGACCACCACAGCCTTCTTTGTGAGTACCTAAATAGGCATATTTGGGAGTCAGTCCGCGCTCTAATAACCAAGAGCCAAAACGACTACCTAAACCAGTTTTACGGTTAAATGACTCAACCACTATAACAAAGGGAGACTTGCCAATTTTTTGAATCATCTCCTCATCTACAACATTGAGAGTTGACTTGTTGATAAGTCCAACATCAATGCCTTGGGCTTTGAGTCTTTCTACTGCATCGAGTGAGCGATAAAGAGCTTCTCCAAAGCTGACAATATAACCAGCGCTTCCCTCTCGAATTACTTCATCTTTACCTGGAACAAAAGTATAGTCTGGGGTATAGAAATCTTGTCCTTGGCTATTGAGGATATTGGGTACTTTGGAGCGAGTGGAGAAAACAAAGCGCAGACCATTATCATTAAAAATAGCCTTAACACAAGCTTTCATCTGATTTCCATCGGCTGGAAAATAGAGACGGGTTTGGTAACCATCTTCTAGTCCATTGTCGGCATAGAAATTATTTAAACCAAAGTGACAGGTGTTATCTGCCATATCATCAATACCTGAATGAGAAAAATGGCAAAGAACATTGGAATAATTGAGCCTAGCCATTGTGATTTCGGAAATACACATCTCTAAAAAGGCACTAAATGTTCCAAAAATACCCTGTTTACCCTTTTCCATACCGAAACCAGCCGCCGCTGAAAAGTTTGCCCTTTCCATAATGCCGCCACTGATAAAAATATCTGGATAGGCTTGGCGGATCTGCTTGAGCCCGCAGGAACCCTCGAGATCGCTATCTACGCAGAGTACTTTTTCTTTGCGCTCACTTTCACTCCAACTGCTCAAAATATCAACTACCGCATCACCAAAAACATTGCGATTAGAGCTGTAGTTGGTTCCAGAACCTAGAAAACTGTAGCTATTATTGGATTTGGGAACAGTATTAAGATGAGCAACCGCCGCAGTATGTCCTCTTTTTTCCAGGTAATTGATTGCCAGTTTGAGGGGAATTACATCATGTCCTTCTGTTTCACCTTCTAAGCCTTCTATTCCAACACACATCTTGCGCTTGTTGATAAGAGCAACTGGACCATCTGTAGTTATTGCCTGGCAAAGACGACTATAGAGATTGTCGAGATCTTCTCCATTTCCCTCCAAGGTGAGCAAGCCATGGCCGCCTAAGGTGCGAGAAAGATCATAGCCAGGTTGATACTGCGAAGGATGACCAGCAATAGTCACATCATTGTCATCTAGTAGTAACTTGACATTGAGTCCATGAGCAACAGCAAAACGCGCAGCTTCTGAATCGTCTCCCTCTTGTTGGGCACCATCAGATCCTAGACAAAATACGACCCTATCTGGATTAGCCTTGGCCACCCCATTGACATAGGGCCAGAGATGACCTAGTCTACCTGAACTAAATTTAACCCCGGGTGTCAAGCCTAATTCGGGATGTCCAGGAAGTTTGTAATGAGCTTCGCGGTAGTGCAGAAGAGTTTCAGCTGGCAATTCACCATGTAATACTGCCATCAGATATTGTGTAGCAACCCTGTGTCCTGCCTCATCAAAGAAAATTGGCACAAATTTCTCAGGCAGACTATGGAAGAGGGCATCGAGAAGCACAACCTCAGGAACTGTATCATATGGACCGCCAGTGTGTCCGCCCACTCCTCTAGCTGCGCCTGTAGCGGTGAAAAAGACAATAGCATCACGAGCCAGCTGAATATTAAATTGTAGATCTTCTTTCTGTTGAGCATTCAGAATAGGATTGTTAGGATCTAGCTTAACAATGCGATAGGAGCCAAGATCAATAGGAAAATTATCTGTATTAATAGCCATTTTTATCCTCGCAGACAAAGGGTTTAGCTTAATCATAGGACAATGGGTGTCGCAAAAAATACGGTAATTTTGGAGAAGATTAGCTTTTTTTCTCTTTCAGCTATTTTACTTCATCTGTAGCAGCTTGACGATCATGATCTAATGGAATCAACAGAGTTTTGGGCAATTGATCTCGTTTTTGATTGGCTTTATCAAAATAACTCAAAGACTCTTGAAGATAAACTTGATTGCTATCTTGAAGCCCCCTGATTCTCAATACCTGTCCCTTAAGATAGAATAATTCAGGATTCCCAGGACTCTGGGCAATGGCTTTATCCAAAAATTCAAGAGATTTATCATACTGTTTGAGATCGCGATAAGCCATGGCTACTCCTCTATCTACTAAATAGCTTGGGGCAGCATATCTTTGAAAATTCTCAATAGCTTTTTGGGGAGAGGAAAAGGGCAAATTTACCGCTAGAAGCAGTTCTAGATAGCCCTTAATTAGGTTTAGTTCAGGATCATTGGGGCTGAGATCTTCGGCTGCTTCAAGATATTGAAAAACTTGCTGTAGCTTGGCTATTGCTGCTACAGGACCTTCAGTCTTAAGAATGTAACTGCCTTGCAAAAAGTAACCCACACCAAGATAGAGATTGGATCTCAATATGTCCGAGCTCTTGAGCTTTTGGGCAGCTTCTAGAGTTTTTTGGGCATAGAGATTCACATTTTCATAATCACCATCAATATAGGACAAAGAGGCGCTCATAGCATAGGCTAGGGGATCACTCTCACCGTTTTTTACAGCTTGTGAGAGCGTAGCTTTGGCCGCTGTATAGTTTCCCTTGTGAAAAAGCTCTTCAAAAGCCGTTTGAGTCTTATTGTCAATCTTATGAGGGTTTTGAACGCGGAAAGGATCACCTGCCCACATTCTTGATTGAGTGCTAAGGAGCAAAACAAAGGTCGTGATACTAATCAATATTTGGTGTGCTCTTTTCATATCAATATGTCATACTTAGCTAGAATTAAGGTTAATTTCTCAAACTGTTTGCAGATGTTATCACTACAAAATGTAGCCTATCACCCACCATCTTCACCCTATCCCATTCTACAAGGTATTAATTTAGAACTGCCAAGACAGAAATTGGGACTCATTGTAGGCTCTAGTGGCTCTGGTAAAACAACTTTGTTAGAAATTTTAGCTGGTTTTGCTGAACATACCCAAGGCACTATTGGCTGGAAGCAGAACAATTTGGGATCTCTAGAATTGCAGGAATTGAGTGGATTGGTCTTTCAATTTCCTGAACGTCATTTTTGCGGTAGCACCATTTTGGAAGAGTTAAGACTAGGACATCCCCAATTGAGCGCAGAAAGAATCAAAAAAGCCTTGGATGAGGTTGGCTTGGAGGATATCTCTCAAAATACTTCGCCCTATTCTCTCAGTGGAGGACAGCAAAGAAGATTAGCTCTGGCTGTTCAGTTAATCCGTGAGCCAAATTTGCTCTTGCTTGATGAGCCTACAGCAGGCTTAGACTGGTCTATGCGCCGACAATTAACCAGCTTACTAGCTAAGCTCAAGGAACATTGGACATTGATTGTAGTTAGCCATGATTCCAGTGAGCTGTTAGAAATTGCTGACTACTGCTGGAAAATAGATCAAGGTAAATTAGAGCCTATAGCTTTGAACAATGACAATACCTCCTTACTGGCAAAAAGCTAAACTCCATCTTGCCCAAAGAGATCCCAAGATGGATAAGCTGATTGATTCCTATCCAGATGAGTGTCTCATAAACTACCATAATCCCTTTTATACTCTAACTAGAGCCATTGTCGGACAGCAAATCTCAGTCAAGGCGGCCGATAAAATCTGGCAAAGAGTAGAAAGCCTGATTATTTCACCTGAGTCTTTTTTAGAAATTGAATCCCAACAACTTCGCCAACTAGGACTCTCACATCAAAAGGTCAACTACCTGACTAACATTGCCCAATCTTTTGTAGATCGCAGTTTAACCCCTGAGCTATGGCATAGCATGAGTGAGCAAGATATTACCAATCAACTTTTAGCTATCAAGGGTATTGGCAGATGGACAGCCGAAATGTTCCTGATATTTCATCTACATAGTCCCAATATTTTACCCTTGAGCGACTTGGGACTTCTCAATGCCATCAAATTACATTACCAGCTAACAAATAAAGAAGAGATCTTGAAATTATCCCAATTATGGGATCCTTATTGTACAGTGGCCACCTGGTATCTTTGGCGGAGCTTGGATCCTATTCCAGTACAATATTAATCCGTTTTGAGCTAGTAATTAGGAGATTTCTAGAAATGGTATTTAGAAATATATTGAGAATAATCAAGGATATTTGGAGTGATAAATATTTTTTAGAAAATATACACAGATTAGAAAAGTTAATTGCAAAAACTTTATCAATAGGTCTTATTTTTGTTGTTTTTACATCAGTTGTAGAACTTTTTAAAACTCTTATAAATGAAATTATAGTTAACCACTCAGATTCTTTCTTCAAAGAAGATATGTTCTATATCTTAGGTTTATTTCTCAATATATTAATCATTTTAGAAGTTCTAGAAAACATTACAATTTATTTAAAAAATCAAGCTTTTGCATTAGAACTAGTAATTGCTACTGCATTAATTGCCTTAGCTAGAAAAATTATTATCTATGATATCAAAACCAGCGGGGCAAATGAGCTATTAGGTGTCAGTGGCTCACTATTGGCTCTTTCTATAAGTTATTGGTTGATCAAAAAAAATAATAAATAGTGACCAGATCTAATCGTGTTTTCCATCTTTAACCTTGAGTTTAGGTCCATCAGGCGAAGGCGGTAATCCTTCTAAGGAGATCAAAGACTCAATCACTGATTTGGCAACTGGCGCAGCTACAGTAGAGCCAAAGGTATTTTCCCCATGTGGTTCATCTAACAAGACCAAAACTACATAGCGAGGCGCTTCGACAGGTAAAATAGCTACAAAACTGGTGATCTTAGCATTGGGTATATAGCCACCTCTAGAGCGAGCTTTTTGAGCAGTTCCAGTTTTTCCTCCAATGCGATAGTTAGGTATATAAGCTGCCGTGCCAGATCCTTGGGTGACAACAGTTTCCATCATTTCTACAACCTGATGAGCAACTTCTGGTTTGAAAATATTAGCAGTTGTCTTGAGTTTAGGCTGCCATTGAAGCTTACCATTAGCATCTACCATTCCTCTAATTAAATGAGGAGTTACCAATGTGCCACCATTGGCAAGTGCAGCATGAAGTTGTAACAGCTTGATGGGAGTTAGTGCAAATCCCTGCCCAAAAGAGGCCGTTGCCGATTCTATAGAATTGTATAGAAAAGATTTTTTATCCTTGAGGTGACTGTCAACCTCGCCAGGTAAATCTATCCCGACTTTCTCGCCTATACCCAATTTTTTTAGTTGTTCATAGAAGGTATCTTTAGGTAGACGCCTCATGATTTCCACCATGCCGATGTTACTGGAAACCTGCAAAACCCTTGCAATATTTATGCTACCGTTAGCCATCTTACTGGCATTAAGAATAGTCCAGCGATCAATACTTAAAGAACCAGAGTCGTAAACATATGTATCTGGCTTGATAACTCCAGCATCAAGAGCAATTGCCACATTGATCGGCTTAAAGGTTGAACCAGGTTCATAAAGATCACTAACAGTCCAGTTCTTAAATAGCTCTATCTTGGACTTGGAATATTGATTAGGATTGTAAGTTGGCTCGCAAACCATTGACAAAATGGCACCATCTCGGGCATCCATAACAATTACGGCGCCTCTTTTGGCTTGATATTTATTCATTTGTTGAGCCAAGGCAGAACGAGCAGCCCTTTGTAACCTCAAATCCAGAGTTAATTGCAAGCTGGATTGATCCAAGTTCAAAGCTTTTTTGGGCAAAGAATCAGGCAATATAGCACTATTGGCAGCCTGTTGTACGTAGATATCCTCCGAGGTTTGAGTAAGTAAATGATTTTGACTATTTTCTATACCGGCTTGACCTTGACGGCCAGAATCAACATAGCCAATGATCTCTGAGGCAACTTCATCTTGTGGATAAAAACGGACATATTGTGGCTCTAAATCCACACCGTCTAGCCTGAGCTTTTTGATTTTTTTTGCTGCATCTTCACTCAAGAACTTAGCTAGTTCTAATCCACTATCTTTAGTCTGAAACTTCTTGAGCAGAGCATCGGGTGTAGTTGGCTGAGGCAACAATGGAGAGAGATCTTGAGCAACCTTCTCACGAGGCAATCTAAAAAGCTTAGGATGAACATAAATAGTATAGTTAAGTCGATCTATAGCTAAAATGTTGCCCATATTGTCGGTGATAGGACGGCGTGGCACATAGGTCAATAGACGCGTAGTCTGTTGCCTTTTTGCCTGCTTGAATAATTTTGCTCCATCTGTAATTTGTAATTTATAGAGCCTGAGACCCATGCCTAAAATACCCAGCACTAAAAGTCCCCAGACAAAAATAACTCTATTACTAGATAAAGAGCTGACAAAGCCTATGGTCTTAGAAAAACTTTTGGAAGATGTTTCTCTGGATTGTTTTGTTAAGTTTTTTGTTTGAGATCTTGAGCGAGCCATCTGTTAATAAGATACGGGTGCTTTTAAATCTTGCCCGCTCTTGAGTGTTGATTTTGTTTCTTTTTTGAGCTCAGGTTTGGGCTTGTTATCAACTGATGGTAAAAATATAGACTGAGATGGATGTAAGTCAGTCAAACCTGATGTTGGACTTTGAGCCTGTTTGGCTAGGTTACTTTTTAAAACCTCGTTATTAGTGATCAAATTTCGATCATCATTTCGCAACTTTTGCAATGTTTTATACTCTTTACTCCAAGTCTTTGAGGTATGAACTGTCGAGGCATAGACAGCTAGAGCTGCAGCGACCAAACTGAGCATTATGAAAGCGGAAAACTTCTCCAGTCTAAGCAGTTTTTTTAATTCATCATTAGACGCAGCAGGCTGGACAAGTTGGGTAACTCCATCTACTGGGCGCTGGCGCACTGTTCTAAGGCGTCGAGCTTTTGGACTGTTAGGGTGGGGTAAAGCAGACATTTTCTCAACCAGTAATTAACTAACGATAATATATTTTCTTAATTTTCAGGAAAACGGACGATATCATCATCGCCTAAGTATTCACCGTTTTGCACTTCGATCATCACCAAGGGAATTACACCTGGATTTTCTACCCTATGACGGGTGTTCATCGGCACATATGTAGACTGCTTCTGCATCATCAATGTTTCTTTTCCATCAAAGATTACTTTGGCAGTCCCTGCTACTACGATCCAATGTTCACTCCTATGATAGTGTAACTGAGTGCTGATAGAATGCCCAGGCTTGAGAACAATTCGGTTAATTTTATAGCGCTGTCCTTCTTCCAATAATGTCACAGAACCCCAAGGAGGTGTTCTGGTAGGATCATGGTGCTCTTGCGATAGAGATGTAAGAGGCTCATTCATAACTTTTGCAAATTTTTATTAGTTGATTTTATTCTAACTTCAGATTTGATCTGATTCAAAAGTATAGAAATTTTGCAATATCCCTATAGTTTGAAATTGAAACCTCGGCATGATACCAGGCAACAACAAATCTGTTCTATAGATACTAAAGAGAAGATAATTGTGTCTTTGCGTTTTTTGAGAAAGAAAACGGCCCAGTTGCTCTCGACTGCTATCTACAAGGGTTTGACAGTAACGCTGCAAAAATACAGTACCCCTGTGATCTGAACATATTTTATCTTTTACATAAAAAATCATCTGCTCTGTTGCATATTCCTCATAATCCTCCTGACCTGGATTGGTTAGAAAAAGACAACCAATAAATCCTATAGAAAGGACGGTGGCACAACTAACAAGCAATGATTTCATAAAATTTGTCAGACGAGATGGCTTTATGATATATTATTGTAGAGTCATGTAACATGGCGAGCGTAGCCAAGTGGTTAAGGCGGTGGTTTGTGGTACCATTACTCGTGGGTTCAAGTCCCATCGTTCGCCCTTTAAATTCAAGAGTATATTTCCAAGGTGTTGGATTCAGTATTAGAAATAGCTCTCAAGGCTAAGAAATCTGCTCTATATTTAGCTGGAGAATCAAACCAGCAAATTAAAAACTTCGCACTAGTCAAGATTGCTCAAGAGCTACAAAACAGTGCCGAGGAGATTTTGGCAGCTAATTTCTTAGACTGCCAAGAATCCGAAGGTAAAATACCCAATTCTCTTTTTGCTCGTCTGCAATTGGGAGAAAACAAACTCAAAGAAGCAATTCGAGGTATATACGATCTCGTTGAATTAGCTGATCCCGTAGGTAGAATCGAACTCCATCGAGAGCTAGATAAAGGACTGGTTCTCAAAAGAATCTCAACCCCTGTTGGACTGTTGGGGGTGATCTTTGAAGCCAGACCTGAGGCTTTAATTCAAATTACAGCCTTAGCGCTCAAATCAAGTAATGGAGTTATTCTCAAAGCTGGTAAAGAGGCAAGCAATACTTGCCAAGTTTTAGTCAAATTAATCAGACAAGCTCTCGAAGAAACAAAAATCCCACCAGATTTAGTACAATTGCTGACCACCAGAGAAGAGATTACCTCTTTGCTAGCTCTAGATGAATATGTAGATCTAATAATTCCTAGAGGCTCCAATTCCTTTGTCAAATATGTCCAAGAAAATACTCGAATACCAGTACTGGGACATGCCGATGGAATCTGTCATCTCTATATAGATAAAGATGCAGATCAGCAAAAAGCCATAAATATAGCAGTAGATGCCAAGACCCAATATCCCTCTGGCTGCAATGCTATAGAGACTCTTTTAGTTCATCAAGCTATTGCCCCATCGTTGCTTCCTGCTCTAGCTGATGCTCTAGGTCAAAAACAAGTCGAACTCAGAGCAGATGAAAGGGTCAGACAAATTATCAAGGCACTTCCAGCAACCAACGAAGATTGGCATACTGAATATAGCGATCTGATTCTGGCAATCAAAATTGTCGATTCGCTATCAGAGGCGATAGAGCATATTAATACTTACGGCTCAAGACATACAGAGGCTATTGTCAGTCAAAATCAAGAAGCAATCTCTTTATTCTTGTCTCAAGTTGATGCTGCAGGAGTCTTTGCTAATTGTTCTACAAGATTTGCAGACGGCTTTCGTTATGGATTTGGCGCAGAAGTTGGTATTAGCACCCAAAAAATTCCCCCAAGAGGACCAGTTGGACTTGATGGTTTGGTCACCTACAAGTATCAACTAGTAGGAAATGGCCATATAGTGGCTGATTATACCGGTAAGCAGGCTAAGGCCTTTACTCACAAAACACTACCAATGACTTAAGGATTATTAGGAGATATAAGAAATGACACAGGCAAAAATTGGGATTATCGGAGGTAGTGGACTCTACAAAATGAGCGCCCTCAAAAACACCAAAGAGATCACAATAGAGACTCCCTTTGGCAATCCTTCTGATATTTTTATACTAGGAGATCTAGAAGGAACTGACGTTGTTTTTTTGCCACGCCATGGAAGAAACCATCACCTATCTCCCTCCGAGCTACCATATCAAGCTAATATCTACGCGCTCAAACAATTAGGGGTAGAATATATCATTTCTGTCTCAGCGGTAGGCTCTCTCAAAGAAGAACTCAAACCATTAGACATGGTCATCCCTGATCAATTTATAGATCGCACCAAAAATCGCAACTCTACCTTCTTTGGTGATGGAATAGTCGCTCATATTGCTTTTGGCGATCCTATTTGCCCTAATTTGGCAGCCATCTTAGCAGATTCCATAGAGAGCTTGAACCTTGAGAATATTTCTCTTCACAAAAACGGAACTTATGTATGCATGGAGGGACCTGCTTTTTCTACCAAGGCTGAATCTAATCTTTATCGTAGTTGGGGCGCTTCAGTGATAGGGATGACCAATCTGACAGAAGCCAAGCTGGCCAGAGAAGCTGAGATTGCCTATGCTACTTTAGCAATGGTGACCGATTATGACTGCTGGCACCTAGATCACGATCATGTGACTGTAGATATGGTGATCGCCAATTTACATCAAAATGCGGAAAATTCTCAAAAAGTTATCCAAGAGGCAGTAAAGCGGATAGCGGCCAATCTACCTTCATCAATAGCTCATAGTGCTTTAAAATATGCCATTTTGACTAATCTCCAGGGTGTACCACAGCAGACCAAAGATCGCCTGGCATTACTCTTACAGAAGTACATGTAAGAATGTATATCTTATTTTCTGTTGTTTTGTTGTTGTTTGTTCCTCTTTCTGTAGCGGCTGATATTTTAAAGTGGAATTCTGAGCTAATATTTATCAGCTCAGCTGTTGCTATAATTCCGCTATCTCTCTGGTTAAGTACTGCGATTGAAAAAATTGCTGTGGTGACAGGTCCTTCAATTGGCGGTCTGATCAATGCCATATTTGGCAATGCTACTTTGTTAATTATTTCGCTAATTGCCCTGAAAGAGGGATTGATAGATCTAGTAAAAGCCAGCATCACAGGCAGTATTCTCTGTGACCTATTGCTATACATGGGTCTAGGTATGCTAGCAGGAGGAATTCGCTATAAGCAACAAAATTTTCAGTCCATATTAGCTCAGGTAAATGGCTCCTCAATGACTCTAGCTGTCTTGGCAGTTGCCTTACCAACATTAGTAATAGATACATCCAAAGTAGTTGACCCCTCTATTATTAAAAATCTTTCAATATCAGTTGCTGCCATACTCTTGATTGTTTATGGACTAACGCTACTATTTTCTCTAAAGACACATAGCTTCCTCTACGAAGTTGCCATGGTTAATAAAGAGGAAGACCAAGAGCAAATCAATTTAACTATCTGGATTGGCGTGTTATTGATTTCAACTCTATTGGTAGCCTACGAATCTGACATATTTGTTGGACAGATAGAAAATGTCACTCAAGGCTATGGACTAACTCCTCTATTTACAGGCGTAGTTTTACTGCCCTTGATCTCTGATATGGCTGGCATAGTCACAGTAATTCGTCTTTCTTTAAAAAACAATATGGACCTTACGGTTGCTACCGCCATGGGAGATAGTTTACTGGTATCTCTATTTGTTGCACCTTTATTGGTTCTTCTGGGTCAACTGATTGGGCAAACTAATATGGATCTCGACTTTAATCCCTTTCAAGTTGTCTCATTGGCTATTTCCCTCGCTGTTTGTAATTTAATCAGTTTTAGTGGACAATCTAACTGGCTTGATGGAATATTACTCCTAGCGACCTATCTAATATTTGCTCTTGGTTTTTTCTATCATCCAGCTTAAGTTTTGTTGACCTAAAATCAAAACATAGTCATAATTAAGTTGTGATTGAATCCAAAAAAACTATTCACAATAAAGGGGAAATCTTAGATGATGTATAACAACTATTACAATTTCAATCGTAATTTTGCCACTCCAAGTATAAAAGCTCAACCCAATGCAGCACCAGTTCCTTCTACTGGATATACTCCACAACAGATTCAAAAAGCTTACGGTTTCGACCAATTTTATAGCCAGGGTTACGATGGCAAAGGTCAAAAGATATACATCATAAATGCCTATAATGATCCCAACATTCAAGCTGATGTAAAACAGTTCAATACTACCTTTGGATTACAGCAGTTCAATATCACAAGTGGCCCAACTTTAACTGTTGCCAATCCCCAAGGAACTCCGCCAAATGATCCTACTAGTAATAAGGTATGGGCTTTAGAGCAGTCCTTAGATGTAGAGTGGGCTCATGCAATAGCCCCTAGAGCAGATGTGGTTTTGGTCCAAGCTAAAAGTGCCAGTTTGAGCGATCTATTTGGTGCTGTAGATTGGGCGGTGCAGCAAAAAGCCAGTATCGTCTCTATGAGCTGGTCAATTTCTGAAAGCTCTTCTGTCCCTTCTTACGACTTCCATTTCAACATTCCCAATGTTGCTTTCTTTGCCGCTGCTGGAGATTCAGCTACTACTGTTGCGGTTTATCCGGCAACTTCTCCGCATGTTGTTTCAGTTGGTGGCACATCTCTATCTCTCAATTCTGATAATAGTTGGAATTCTGAGACTGTTTGGTCTAATGCTGGAGGTGGAATCAGTAAATATGTAAAACTTCCTGACTTTCAGAAGAACTACAAACTAACCTACAGTGGCAGAAGTAATCCTGATGTATCTTACAATGCCAATCCCGTTAGCGGCTTTGCGGTATATGATTCGTTTGATGGCAAGGGATTGCGCTCAGTAGGTGGCACTAGCGCTGGCGCGCCTCAATGGGGCGCTTTGACAGCCTTAGCAAATCAAGCTAGAGCAGCTAAAGGAAAAGGAGCTCTTTCAACTCAAAGCTTGATTGGTGGAGTCCGTTTTGACTATCAAGCTGCAGGAGCAAACTATTCTTCTTACTATCACGATATTATTTCTGGCTCTAGTGCTTATAGAGCTACTGCTGGTTATGATCTGGCTACAGGTTTAGGTACTCCTATTGCCAATAATCTTGTGCCATATTTAGCAAATATCTAGCTTTTAAGAAAACAAGCCGGGTATTGTGATTACTAAAATACAACGCGCGGCAACTACAGGCATTTCTGAAATTTTCCATTAATTAGGTTATTATTATACAGTCTGTTTTAAACAACAATTCTGAAACAAGTATTCTATGAATAGCTCTTTTGTCTCACTTGCCCTAAAACTAATAGGAGTTATTTTTATACTCTCGTCACTATTAGATTTTGCAACTCTGCTGATACCTCCCCAATGGGGCAATCCCCAGTGGCAACTAGGCTTTGCTACAAATATGGTAGATAGGGGTATAGTTCCCATGGTTGGAATTGCCACCATCTTGATTGGCTATTGGATTGACAATGTGAGTGAGAAGCTACAGAAAAAGGGATTCGATCTCAGATTACCGCTTTACATTCTGTCAATTTTGCTGGGGGCACTATTTCTGCTACTAGTCCCCTTGCATCTGAGCAATCTAGGTAAAGTACAAAGCAATGCTCTTAGCCAGATTGAACGTGGTTCAGAACAGGGAAAAGGACAAATACAGTCTTTTCTGGTTAATCTCAATACATTAGCCCAAAATCCTCAATTACTAAATAAGGAAATCCAACAGCGGACAAGTTTAATTGAGTCAGGACAATACCAAGGTAGGCAATTGTCTGCCCCTCAAATAGAGCAACTCAAGCAACAAAAAGATCAACTGCAAGAGTTGAATAATTTAGCCAAAGACCCTCAAAAACTCAAAGATAAGGTTGACTCTATCAAAAGAGACCTGCAAAATCGTCTCGATGCCCAAAAACGTGAAGCCGAAGATAGAGCTAAAACAGAAGCTGTCAAACAAGGCCTAAGAACAGGTCTTAGCAGTCTTATGTTAGCCATAGGATATGGCACAATCGGGGCTCTCGGCTGGCTCAAGAGAGGAGGAAATATCGCTCGTCCCAAAACAGGAGCTCGCCTTTAGTTTTTCCGTAAGGATCAATTATTTCCAAAGCTTCTAAAAAATAAAGAAGCTTTGGTTTTTTTTAAATCTAGGCGAGGCTATCATTTGAGTAAGGCCCAATAAAGAAAATCAAGAAATCTTAACAACAATGACCACAGGCAATCCTCACCAAAAAGCCAAAGGACTAACCAAAGGCACCACTCGCAGGCCGGCTAAGGAACTCTGTAGTGAATGCGGACTCTGTGATACCCACTACATACACTACGTCAAAGATGCGTGTGCTTTTCTTAATCAACAGATTGAACAATTAGAAAACAACACTCACCAACGCAGTCGCGATCTTAACAGCGAGAATGAATTGTACTTTGGGGTTCATCAACAGATGTTCTCAGCCAAAAAACAAATACCCATTGAAGGGGCGCAATGGACTGGGATCGTGACTACTCTGGCTTGCAAGATGTTAACCCAGGGATATGTAGAAGGTGTGGTCTGTGTCCAAAATACAGCAGAAGATCGCTTCAGCCCCAAACCAATCATCGCCAGAACTCCCGAGGAAATAATAGCAGCAAGGGTCAATAAACCAACTCTTTCTCCGAACCTCTCTATCCTAGAAGAAATCGAACGCTGTGGACTCAAAAGGCTTTTGGTAATTGGTGTTGGTTGTCAAATACAAGCCTTAAGAGCAGTAGAAGACAAATTGGGACTAGATAAGCTCTATGTTTTGGGTACTCCCTGCGTTGATAACGTAACTCGCGCTGGTCTGCAAAAATTTTTAGAAACTACCAGCAGATCCCCTTCTACAGTTGTTCACTATGAATTCATGCAGGATTTTCGGGTACATTTCAAGCACGAAGATGGCTCAATTGAGAAAGTTCCTTTTTTTGGGCTCAAAACAAATCAACTCAAAGATATCTTTGCTCCTTCTTGTTTGAGTTGTTTTGACTATGTCAATGGCTTAGCAGATTTAGTTGTAGGCTATATGGGAGCGCCATTTGGCTGGCAATGGATTGTGGTTCGCAATGATACAGGAGCGCAAATGTTAGATCTAATCAAAGACGAATTGGATATAGCGCCTGTAATTAGTAGAGGAAATCGCAAAAATGCTGTCCAACAAAGTATTCCAGCTTATGACAAGGGAGTTACTTTACCTATGTGGGCGGCCCAAGTAATGGGTCTGGTGATTGAACGTGTTGGACCACAGGGCTTGGAATACGCAAAGTTTTCCATAGATTCTCACTTTACCCGCAATTACCTCTATGTAAAACGTAACCATGAGAAAAAACTAGAACAACATGTTCCAGATTTTGCCCAAAAGATTGTCAAACAGTATCAATTACCTAATACTTAGATCTTAATTTTTTTCAAGTTCTCTCTAGGGTCAAATGTTCTAATAGATCTGAGCTTTTCATAATATTCCTTCTCTTGAGCACTCAAAGTAGCCGGAGTAGAAATCACTACTTTTACCATTTGATCTCCTCTAGTTCCTTTAGTATTGGTCCAACCCTTTCCTTTGAGACGAAAAGATTGTCCAGATTTAACTCCAGATGGTATTTTCATCGTGACAGACCCATCAACAGTGGGAACATCCAGAGAAGCGCCTAAAGCGGCTTCATCTGGTGTAATAGGTACTTCACAGATAAGATTGTCACCATCAAAATGAAAGAAAGAATGAGGTTCAAGATGGACTTTGAGCAAAAGATCTTTTCTTTGTTGAGTTAGAGGATCATAAGAGCCTTTTCCCTTAACTCTTACCTTAATTCCTGTTTTGACACCTGGAGGAATAGGCACATCTATTGTTTCTCCATTGATCTGCAGCCTCTTTTGTACTCCACGTAACCCCTCAGCAAAAGTTAGTTTGATTTCTGCTTCACTGCCAGAGCCCCAACTCGGAGCACTACTGTTGTAATAACCTCCGCTCGATGATGGGCCTCTACCTAATAATTCATTAATAAAATCCTGAAAATCGTTATAGCGTCCAAAATCAAAAGGAACACCTGTACTTTGCCAGGTACTTTGTTGGGCAGATTGCTTCCAATATTGTCCAAATTGATCATATTTTTTGCGCTTTTCCGCATCAGAGAGAACCTCATAGGCCTCAGTAACCTCTTTAAAAAGCTCCTCTGATTTTTTGTCATTGGGGTTCACATCAGGATGATACTTTCTTGCTAATTTTCTATAAGATTTTTTAATTTCATCCTCAGTGGCTTTTTTCTCAACCTGCAATATGGCATAGTAGTCTTTATAGTTAGTTGAACCCATTTATCCCAGTTTCTCCTCAAATCCTCAGCGATATCTTATTTTATTAAGGTAACAAATCTTGCTCTAGCAATCCTAGGAGTGATTTCCCTACAGCTTTCTCACTTCTTTATCTTGTATTACCAGCAAAAATTAAATAATTGACATATTGACTAAACAATTTACCTTTTGCTATTATGGTAGATTGTCAGTGATTATTACTGTATTTAAAGTTATACATGCCAACCATACAACAACTTATCCGCGAAGAACGCTCAAAGATTAAAAAGAAAACTAAATCTCCTGCACTCAAAGAGTGTCCTCAGCGCCGTGGAGTTTGTACCAGGGTGTACACCACAACTCCCAAAAAACCCAATTCTGCTTTACGCAAAGTAGCGAGGGTCAGGCTTACTTCTGGCTTTGAAGTTACTGCCTACATACCAGGAATTGGACATAACCTGCAAGAACATTCTGTCGTTTTAATTAGAGGCGGTCGGGTTAAAGATCTACCAGGGGTCAGATACCATATCATACGCGGGCCATTGGATGCTGCCGGAGTTAAAGATCGTAAACAGGGACGTTCTAAATACGGCACCAAACGTCCTAAACCAGCCAAATAAAAGGGTAAATAAAAAAATGTCACGTAGGAAGAACACAAAAAAACGCACTGTTTCCGCTGATCCAGTCTACAATAGCATTTTGGTCAATATGACCATTCACCGCATTATGAAAAGTGGTAAAAAGTCATTGGCCTCCAAAATTGTCTATGATGCTTTTACTGCCGTGCAAGAGCGCACTGGCACAGAGGCTATCGATGTTTTTGAGAAAGCAATCCGCAACTTAACCCCCTTGGTTGAAGTTAAGGCCCGTCGTGTCGGTGGTGCGACTTATCAAGTACCTATGGAGGTGCGCTCAGAAAGAGGCACTAGCTTAGCACTTCGTTGGCTTGTTCAATATTCTCGCGCTAGAGGTGGCAGAACCATGGCCAGCAAACTAGCCAACGAGATTATGGATGCCGCCAATGAAACCGGCGCGGCTATCAAAAAAAGAGAAGAAACCCATAAAATGGCAGAAGCTAACAAGGCCTTTGCTCACTACAAATATTAGGTAAGTGAGCCAAAGCATCAGAAAACTTGTGCTGACAAGGGTATAAAATTGTAAATAGTGTAAAAAAATCTAAAGTTATTCCCATTGGGTAGATTGCAAAGGAGATAGCTGTGTCACGTACTGTCCCTCTCGAAAGAGTGCGCAATATGGGTATTGCAGCCCACATTGATGCTGGTAAAACAACAACCACTGAACGTATTCTGTATTATTCAGGTATGGTTCACAAAATAGGTGAAGTCCACGAGGGAACAGCTGTAACCGACTGGATGGAACAAGAAAGAGAGCGTGGAATCACCATTACAGCGGCGGCAATTAGCACCAGCTGGAGAGATCATCGCATCAACATTATTGATACGCCCGGACACGTTGATTTCACTATCGAGGTGGAGCGTTCAATGCGGGTATTGGATGGGGTAATCGCCGTTTTTTGCTCAGTTGGTGGTGTACAACCTCAGTCGGAAACAGTTTGGAGACAAGCTGAACGATATAAGGTGCCTCGTATCACTTTCGTCAACAAAATGGACCGCACCGGTGCCAATTTCTTCAAAGTTTATGAACAAGTAAAAGATCGCCTCAGAGCCAAGGCTATTCCTATTCAGCTTCCAATTGGCGCTGAGGCTGATTTCAGTGGAATCATAGATCTCGTTAAAATGTGCGCCTATATCTTCAAAGATGATTTAGGCAAAGAAATTGAAGAAACTGAGATTCCTGCTGATATGCAAGAGATTGCCCATCAGTATCACACTCTGTTAGTTGAAGCAGTTGCTGAGACATCAGAAGAGCTTATTGAGAAATACTTTGAAGGGCAAGAACTGACCCAAGAGGAAATAGCACAAGGACTCAGAAGAGGAACTATTGATGGTTCTTTGGTTCCCATGCTGTGTGGCTCAGCTTTCAAAAACAAAGGCGTTCAACAATTGCTAGATGCAGTTGTTGATTACCTACCATCTCCTCTAGATGTACCAGCTATTAAGGGCATTTTACCTGATGGGACTGAGTCTGAAAGAAAAGCAAATGATGAGGAACCTTTTGCCGCACTAGCTTTTAAAATTGCAGCAGATCCATTTGGACGTTTAACCTTTGTGAGAGTTTACTCCGGCATTTTAGCTAAAGGTAGTTATATCTATAACGCAACTAAAGGAATCAAAGAAAGGATTTCTCGTCTGATAGTTCTCAAAGCCAATGACAGAATTGAGGTTGATGAACTGCGCGCAGGAGATCTTGGCGCTGCCATTGGACTCAAGGGGACAATCACTGGAGATACTCTTTGTGATGAATCTAAACCTATTGTTCTAGAATCTCTCTTTATTCCAGAGCCGGTAATATCAGTTGCGGTTGAGCCCAAGACCAAGCAGGATATGGAGAAGCTATCAAAAGCGCTCCAAGCTCTCTCTGATGAAGATCCCACATTTCGCGTTAGCACAGATCCAGAAACTAACCAAACCGTGATAGCGGGTATGGGCGAGCTACATTTGGAGATTCTTGTAGACAGGATGTTGCGCGAATACAAAGTAGAAGCCAATGTTGGTAAACCTCAAGTTGCTTATCGAGAAACGGTTCGCAAACCATCTAAGGCTGAGGGTAAATACATTCGCCAAAGTGGTGGTAAAGGTCAGTATGGACATGTAGTCATTGAACTATCTCCTGGCGAGCCTGCTACCGGATTCCAATTTGTCTCTAAAATAGTTGGTGGATCGGTTCCTAAAGAATATATTCCAGCTATTGAGCAGGGAATCAGGGAAACCTGCGACTCTGGCGTACTAGCCGGTTATCCTTTGATCGATGTTAAGGCTACTTTAATTGACGGTTCTTACCATGAGGTTGACTCCAACGAGATGGCCTTTAAAATTGCCGGATCTATGGCTCTTAAAGAAGCTGTAATGAAGGCAAACCCCATACTTCTAGAACCCAAAATGAAGGTAGAGGTAGAAGTTCCCGAGAACTATCTAGGTGATGTAATGGGAGATCTTAACTCCCGCCGCGGCAACATCGAAGGAATGGAATCTGATGCCGGTATTGCTAAGGTAGGAGCTAAAGTTCCTCTGGCTGAAATGTTCGGCTATGCTACCGATATCCGTTCCAAAACCCAAGGACGTGGGGTATTCACCATGGAATTCAGTCACTATGAGGAAATTCCTCGCAACGTGGCTGAGGAAATAATTGCCAAAAGCAAAGGCAACGCCTAAAATTCTTTGAGTTCTTGGTCAGCCTAACTGGCCAGGAACTCAGAGTCAAACCCAAGAAAAAAAAGAAAGAAGGAAAGATCAATTTATGGCACGCGCTAAATTTGACAGGAATAAACCGCACGTTAATATTGGAACTGTAGGACATGTAGACCACGGCAAAACCACTTTGACTGCCGCTATTACCATGACTCTTGCAGCCCTTGGTAATGCCAAAGCCAGAAAATATGATGAAATTGATGCCGCACCAGAAGAAAAAGCTCGTGGTATCACCATCAATACTGCTCACGTAGAATATGAAACTGCAAGCCGTCACTATGCTCACGTAGATTGTCCAGGACACGCTGACTATGTGAAAAACATGATCACCGGCGCGGCTCAAATGGATGGCGGTATCCTCGTAGTTTCAGCTGCTGATGGTCCTATGCCTCAAACTCGCGAGCATATTCTTTTAGCTAAACAGGTAGGTGTTCCCAAACTTGTTGTCTTTTTAAACAAGATTGACATGGTTGATGATGAAGAACTATTGGAATTGGTTGAACTAGAAGTGCGCGAGCTTCTCACTAGCTACGGGTTCCCTGGCGATGATATTCCTATTATTGCTGGTTCAGGTCTCAAGGCTCTTGAAGCAATGACTAAAAATCCCAAAATTCAGCGCGGTGAAGATGAGTGGGTTGATAAAATTTACAACCTGATGGAGGCAGTCGATCAATACCTCGATACTCCAGAGAGGGAAATTGACAAGCCATTCTTGATGGCCGTTGAAGATGTATTCTCTATCACCGGTCGTGGTACTGTAGCTACTGGTCGTATTGAACGTGGCAAGGTTAAAGTTGGTGAGACTGTAGAACTCGTAGGTATTAGAGACACCAAAACCACTACTGTTACTGGAGTTGAGATGTTCCAAAAAACTCTAGATGAAGGTATGGCAGGTGACAATGTTGGTCTGCTGCTACGCGGTGTCCAAAAAGAAGATATCGAGCGCGGTATGGTATTAGCTAAACCTGGATCTATCAAACCTCACAACAAGTTTGAAGGTGAGGTTTATGTTCTAAACAAAGAAGAAGGTGGCCGTCATACTCCATTTTTCAAAAACTACCGTCCTCAATTCTATGTAAGGACCACTGATGTGACAGGTACTATTACTGACTACACAGCAGATGATGGCTCTGCCGTAGAAATGGTAATGCCTGGAGATCGCATCAAAATGACAGTAGAATTGATCAACCCAATTGCTATTGAAGAAGGAATGCGCTTTGCTATCCGTGAAGGTGGCCGTACTATTGGTGCGGGCGTAGTTTCCAAAATCGTCAAATAAACCCACCCTGCTGTAGCGGAGTAGTGTTTAACTGTACTCCGCTACCTTTTTTTTCCGATCAAACTGAACCTAGAAAACCTAAAATCATGACCACCATCGCCCAACAAAAGATTCGCATCCGTCTTAAAGCTTTTGATCGTCGCTTACTCGATACTTCTTGTGAAAAGATTGTCGAAACCGCCAATAGAACTAACGCTGCAGCTATTGGACCTATACCTTTGCCAACTAAACGTAAGATTTATTGTCTTTTGCGCTCTCCACACGTTGACAAGGATTCCCGTGAGCATTTTGAAACTCGTACTCACCGTAGAATTATTGATATTTACCAACCCTCCTCCAAGACCATCGATGCTCTTATGAAGTTGGACTTGCCTTCTGGCGTAGATATTGAGGTAAAACTCTAAATAACAAAAATTAAACCCTACTCCTACGAGCAGGGTTTTTTATTGCAATAGTTTTTCAAAATGAAAAAGCCTGAGGGAGTCTTTCCATGTTTCGACCCCACAGGCTTTTTATTTGTTCTTACTCCTCACACATATACACACTTTATAATATATTTTTTTTGAAAAACCAGATAAAGTGACACTTTTAAAATTGTCACTTTACAACAAAAGTCATAATTTCCTGACAATTAATCAAATAACAGCCAATTTGTCATCATTCTCTGACATATAATGCCCAAAAAAGAGCTTCTAGGCTTGCTTTTTTCTTGTTAGATGTTAGATTTATTGCATAACATTAAGTTGCATCCCTAAAAAATAGAAAATTAACCAATTAAGATCAAACAGTTTGTTATGAATTTGATAAAACTAGGAGATAGTTACTGTACTAAGCAATGGAAAATACACTCACAGGTAGAGAACGTCCACAGTTAGAAGAGATGACATTGCGTCAGCTGCGCAGAATTGCCAGCGAATACAATATATACCGCTACAGCCGCAAGCGTAAACATGAACTTCTCTCAGCAATTCAACTAGTAATGCGCAATGTTGAAGTGCAAATCAATAAATCAGAGACAATCATTCAGGAGAAAACAATGGAGCCAACAAAATTTGATCTAGAGCAGGAAGAAAGCCTAGAAACCACTCAAAAAGGGAGTTTTATTACAACTTCATCTTCATTTGAAGAGAGTGAACAGCTCCTTCCTGGAGGATATGGAGATAGCAAAATTGTTCTAATGCCCAGAGACTCTCAATGGGCATATACATATTGGGATATATCTAACGAGTATAAACAAGAACTTCGCCGCCAGGGAGGGCAGACTCTAATTCTGCGTCTTTACGATGTCACCAAAATCGATATCAATTTAAGGGCTCCTCATAGCGTTCAAGAATACATCTGTGATGAACTAGCTAGGGAATGGTACCTGCCTATACCTGTGAGCAACCGGGATTATATTGTAGAAATTGGTTATCGTACTTTTGATGGCAATTGGTTAGTTTTAGCTCGTTCAATTCCTGTACGTATTCCACCGCTATATCCCTCACAATGGGTAGAAGATGTGTTCGTGACGGTGAACTGGGAAGATGATCTTCGTGGAAAGACAGTTTATCAACTAGTGGCTCCAGAAGAGCGCTACTTCCCCACTTACAGCGAGCAAGAGCCATCTACTAGTAATTTTTCTGGAATTGCTCAGCATTCGGGAGAGGGTTTTGGCTCAGAATTAGCTGTTAGCTCCTATGTTCTTGGTGAAGGCGTGGGAAGTTGGTCACTGCCAACTGTCTCTGGTAAATCCGTCTCAAGCTATGTTCTACAGAGCAATGTTTCTGGTTTAGCTCAGATCGAATCAAGCGCTGTTTTAGGTTATAGCGCTTCTGGAGCAGGAGCTTTTGCCTACAGCGCTTCTGGAGCTGGCATTTTAGGTTATAGCGCTTCTGGTATTGGTATGCAAGGATTTTCAGCCTCTGCTATTCCTCAGCGTCCTCGCAAATTCTGGTTAGTAGCTGATGCTGAATTGATAGTTTATGGAGCTACTGAACCCGATGCAACAGTTACTATTGGGGGAAGACCTATCAAACTCAATGAAGATGGTACTTTCCGCTTCCAAATGTCTTTCCAGGATGGACTGATTGATTATCCCATTATGGCCGTAGCAGTCGATGGTGAGCAAACTCGCTCTATACACATGAAGTTCAACCGGGAAACCCCATCACGAAATACAAACACCAAAGAAGAAGCAACTCTGGAGTGGTTGTAATGTATTAGAATGCCCTGTCAAAGAGTTATTTTTGAGCCAAATCAGGGCATCCTAATTATTGCCAAAAAATAAAAATAAGAAGAAAAATCTTAAAAAAGTATTAAGGATTTATAATGATTGATGTGTTCTTTGGAGAATTATTGTGTTTACAAGGCTAGCGCAGCAACATCGTCAATATGTTCAAGACTTAGTAATGAATCTACAAGCTCTGGCCGTAGTGCTTGAAAATAGAGGTTATATTGCAGCCTGCTATACATGTGGCGATCAAATGAATAGTGCATCTTTTATGGTCTCTTTAGCAGAAAACCATTTGATACGTTTTTTGGTCTCAGACTATGGAATTACCTGGACTGAGATGAGAGACGAACGGGAACTAATGAAACTCGAAGGTGCCGAAGCTATTAATCAGCTTCAGGAATTAGCCAATCTCATCAAATATGACAAGACTGGTTTAATCTCAAAAGGTGCGGTCACTCAAACATAGAGTATGCCAAAATAGAGTTAAGGTGTAGTATAAGGAGTGTTAGATTTGGACGAACTAAGACAAGCCCTAGAATTAGCAACACCAGAGGAACTACAACAACTCACAGTACTGCTTTTTGAGCGTAAACTCAACCCTCTGGACTATCTTGTCCCAGAACCTATAGAAATCCAAAGTAAGAGTAATAAACTTTTACTTGATACATTGGAGAGTAGATTTCGTTACCTTGCCTCTGATGGCATCACAGTACTAAAAGGAAAGACCCAGGAGTTTAGCTACAGAGATACCCTGATTAAAGTCTGTCACTTTCTCAAAATCCCTTACTCGCAAAAAATGTCGACTACAGAGATTGAGTCAGAAATCTTTTTGGAACTAGTCAGTAAAAGCTGGAAAAAGCTTCCCAAAAACCAAAAGCATTCACTCAATGTCAAGATTCGGCGCTCTTTAGTATCTGCCAATTCTCCTGAGCCCATTCCAGCCCACCTATTAGATGATCCACTTTCACTGATTCTCAAAGGTTCAGGGGCTGTTGCCCTGAGCTCTCTGCTAAAACCATGGCTATTGAGACAAGTTGCCCAACAACTAGCGATCCATATTGCAACCTATCAAGCAGCCCAAAGCGCTCTTATTTCAGGAGGAAGCCTAGCAGCTCTTCAGGTAGCCAAAAGTGGGGTTGTGCTCAGCGCGGCTCGCTTTGGCGCAGTCAGAAGTGTTATGGCCTTTGCAGGACCGCTTTTGTGGAGTTATTTTTTAGCAGATCTTGGCTGGCGTGCTATTTCTACTAATTATAGCCGTGTAATTCCCATGATCTTTACTTTGGCGCAAATTCGCCTCACTCGTGGTGAACATTGGCAGATAGCTTGAAATATATAGCCCTAATCATGCTAAGATAATAGACTGTGCCATAATTGAGCTAAAAAATTCAATGCCTAAATTAAAAACACGCAAAGCTGCGGCTAAGCGCTTTCGCGCTACCGGAAGTGGGAAGATTCTCCGCCGTAAAGCTTTTAAGAGCCATCTTTTAGAACACAAAACTACTGAGCGAAAAAATCGTCTCTCTGGACTAGTGTTGGTTCACGAAAGGGACGAAGAAGCGGTTCGTAAAATGCTTCCCTACTTGTAGAGCTTATTTAATCTAACCTAATTGTGAACCATGACCAGAGTAAAACGTGGCAATGTAGCCCGCAAACGTCGTAATAAAATTCTCAAGTTAGCCAAAGGCTTTAGAGGGTCACACTCGACTATCTTCCGCACAGCTAACCAGCAGGTAATGAAAGCCCTGCGCAATGCCTATCGAGATCGTCGTAAGAAAAAAGGTGACTTTCGTCGGCTTTGGATCACTAGAATCAATGCTGCCGCAAGAGAACAAGGAATCAGCTATAGCCAATTGTCAGGCAAAATGAAAGCATCAGGCATAGGCTTAAATCGCAAAATGCTTGCTCAATTGGCAATTCTAGATCCACAAGCCTTCAACAAGGTAGTGGAAATAGCCAAAGGAGCTTGATGGTTTAAAAAGGGGGTTTAACCCTCTTTTTTTATGTAAGTTAGTTTGTTGTGATATCTTATATTAAGAATTGTAAATCATTATTTCTTTAACAAGAGGACATCCCCATGACTCAAGAATATCTTAGAGTTGGCCAAGCGGCTCCTGATTTCAGCGCCGATGCGGTTTTTAACCAAGAATTTAAAACCATCAAGCTTTCTGAATATAGAGGCAAATATGTTGTTCTGTTTTTCTACCCTCTAGATTTCACCTTCGTTTGTCCTACTGAGATCATTGCTTTTAGTGAACGCTATGAAGAGTTCAAAAATCTCAATACTGAAGTTCTAGGCATATCTGTTGACAGTCAGTTTTCTCATCTAGCTTGGGTACAGACTGAACGCAAAAACGGCGGACTAGGAGATATAGCCTATCCTTTGGTTTCAGATCTCAAACGAGAAATCAGTACTGCCTATAATGTTCTAGATACCGATGCTGGTGTTGCACTGCGGGGCCTCTTTATAATTGACAAAGAAGGAATAGTACAACATTCAACAATCAACAATCTCTCTTTTGGTAGAAGCGTCGATGAAACGCTGCGCACATTGAAAGCTTTGCAGTATGTACAAAGCCATCCTGACGAGGTATGCCCTGCTGGTTGGCAAGAAGGAGATAAGACAATGGTGCCTGATCCAGTCAAATCTAAAGTTTACTTTAACGCCGTCTAATCACTCTCTAGTGATAAACATCATTGGTATCGGTCTTGAGGGGTTAGCTGGACTCGGGGAAACAGCCAAAGAGAAAATTGCTCAAGCGACCATTTTAGTTGGCAGCCCAAGACATTTGCAATATATTCCTCAATCTGCTCGGGCTAGCCGAATACTGCTCGATGATTTTTGGGCAATAGCGCAAGATATAGCACAATTAGAGGATATCGTCATTTTAGTTAGTGGCGATCCTCTTTTTTTTGGTTTAGGACGTCTTTTGCTCGAAAAATTCCCAGCAGAACAACTTGCCTTTTACCCTCATTTAACTAGTATTCAATTGGCTTTCAATAGGATCAAACAAACTTGGCAAGATGCCCAAATCATCAGTGTACATGGACGATCTTTATTGCCTCTTATCAGTGCGCTCCAAGAAGGTAAAGAAAAAATAGCCATTCTATGTGATCCCCAAAATAATCCTCAAACAATTACTCTGCTTTATTTGCAGCTTAATCTACCTGTAGATTATCAATTTTGGATTTGTAGCAACTTGGGAGATCCTAGCCAAGAAAAAATCTGCTCTTTTGAAGGTGAGCAGATCAATGAGTTAATCAACCAACAATTTCCCAGCTTGAGCGTCTTGATTCTCTTAAGGCAACCGCGAATTATAAAAAACCAAAGCTTTCCAATTCTAGGAGTTAAAGATGAATTTTTTCATAGTTTTGCTGATCGTCCCGGTTTAATGACCAAAAGAGAAACCCGATTGCAGATTTTAGCAGAATTAGAACTCTCAAATGAACAAACTATCTGGGATATTGGATCGGGGACCGGTTCGGTATCTATTGAAATAGCAAGGCTCTCTCCAGGCTCTAGAGTTTATTCTATTGAAAAAACCGATATGGGCATTACATTAATCAACAAAAACATCCAAACATTTAACTTGAGCAATATTCACATTGTCCATGGTAGCGCCCCAGCTGTTCTAGAAAATCTGCCTAATCCCGATAGGATCTTTATTGGGGGTAGTGGTGGCAAATTAGAAGAAATATTGAACCACATTCAATCAAGACTCTCAAGAGGTGGCCGATTGGTTTTGGCTTTGGCTACCTTAGAGCACACCTACGAGGCTCTTACTTGGTTAAAGCAACAGCGCTGGCAATATGACCTTATACAGATGCAAATTTCCCGCTCAGTCTCTTTGAGGGATTTAACCAGGCTGATTCCTTTAAACCCCATAACTATTGTTTCTGCCTCTAACGAAACTTTCTGAAAATCTGATCGAAAATAGCGCCCTCATCAAAAAATTTCTTCTGGGCAGCATCCCAACCACCAAAACTACTTACTGTGTAGAGTTTAGTGACTTTAGGGAATTTTTTCTCGTACTGTTTGGCTACGACCTGACTAACAGGGCGAAAACCAGTCTGGGCAAAGATTTCTTGAGCTTCATTAGTAAATAAATATTTAACAAAAGCTTCAGCTATAGCTCTTGTTTTGTGCTTATCAACTACTTTATCTACCACGGCAACAGGAGCATCAATAGAAATATTGGTGGCAGGGACAATGTAATCTGGACTAGTTTCACCTTTTTGGGCAGCTAGAATTACTTCATTTTCATAATTTAGCAAAACATCGCCTTGGTTTTTTTGATAAAAGGCATTGCTGGCTTCACGAGAATCTTTAGGTAAAAAAGGCACATTTTTGTAGACCTTGCTCACAAAGTCAACTTTCTTCGCTTCATTAGCTCCATTTTGGGCAACTGATCCCCAAATACCAAGAAAATTCCAGCGGGCACCACCAGAGGTTTTAGGATTACCAGTAATAACCTGAACTCCTGGTTTGGTCAGATCATTCCAAGTTTTGATCTTTTTAGGATTTCCTTTTCTGGTTTCAAATGCCACTACAGAATGAGTGACAATAGCATTGTTAGGACTTCTTTTTTGCCAACTTGGCTTAATAAGTCCTGCTTTTTCTATCTTATTGACGTCAAGTCCCAAAGCAAGGGCTACTACATCGGCTTCTAAGCCATCAATCACCGCGCGGGTTTGGGTTCCTGATCCGCCATAACTGGTTTTAATTGTGATATCTTGACCTTTTTCTTTCTTCCACTTTGCTACAAATTTGGGAATTATCTTGCTGTAAGCCTCTTTAGTAACCGCGTAGGAAACCAAAGTTATTTGAGCAGGAGCGCTCTGGGCAATTAATTGATTGTTGGCATTGGGTTTGGATGCCTGTTGAACTGCTGCATAAACTGGAATAGTAGCAATAGCAGCCAAACTAGTCACAAAAAAGGTACTATGTAGTCCTTGTTTTCTCATAAAACATTTCTGAACATCATTAATCCTATCAATATATCGTATTTTGACAAATTTATAAAGTATATTTCAGAATACTGAAATCCTCTTGTCTTCTTTGCTGCAATAGGGGAGAAATTGGCTCAATTTATGATAGCCTAACAATCAATTATTCCATTTTGTTAAGATGGCCAGATAATGATGCCGAAGATATTGCTAATTGGTTCACAAGGACAAGTTGGTCAGGAACTTGAAAAAATATTACCTGAAGCCGGAGAGCTCATTTCCCTCTCTCGGGCACAACTAGATCTAAGTCAATCTGAGGCTATTGCCAGAGTAATCGAAACAATTAAACCGAATTTCGTAGTCAATGCTGCTGCTTATACGGCAGTTGATAAAGCTGAAAGTGAACCAGAACTAGCCTGGCAAATCAATGCCCAAGCGCCCGCTATTATGGCACAGTCATCTGAGCGAATTGGTGCAACCTTTCTCCATATCTCAACCGATTATGTCTTTAATGGACAGAAAAATACTCCTTATCTAGAAAGCGATCTTAGCGATCCACTAGGTGTATATGGACTAAGCAAAAGAGATGGCGAGGAGTTCATCAAAAAAGCTAAAGGGAGCCATATTATCCTGAGAACAGCATGGGTTTATGGATTACAAGGCAAGGGCAATTTTGTTAAGACCATGTTGCGCCTGGGCCAAGAAAGAGAAATACTCAAAATAGTATCCGATCAAATTGGATCACCTACTTGGTCTTATGATATTGCCATGAGAATAGCCGAAATAATAAAAAACATAGAGAAGGTTCCGACAGGGATCTATCATTTTACTAATAGTGGTTCGATCAGTTGGTATGATTTCGCTATGAATATTTTTGAAGAAGCTGGCAAATTAGGTATTCCCCTAAAATTACAACAGGTAATTCCGATTAACACAGATCAGTATCCTACACCTGCTAAGCGACCAGCCTATTCTGTGCTTTCCAATCAAAAACTAACAGATTGTTTGGGGAGTTATCCCCCCTATTGGAGAGATTCACTTAAAAAAATGTTGGCACAAGTACGATAGCTAAATAAATACAATGAAAAAATTCACGGTAAAACTGTTGACGACTGCTCTGTTTATGGGATTAGCTTCTACCGGAGTAGTCTCTGCTCTTCCCAGACCCCTTTGGGATCAACCGACCTTAGATTACAAAGGCTATCAGCTTGTTGGTACCAAAAATGGCGAGGTCATTGTCAAAACTAGAGGCTCTGGCAGAGTAGTCCGCACCTTCCAATTGCAAAAGGGATTAGTAGTTAGAGATTTATTTTTCTTGAACAGCCACCAAGTTATTGCAGCATCCCAAAGCAATCAGACCGTCTTTTGGGATTTGGCAACAAAGAGAATTGTCAGACGTTTTCCTGAGAGGGTCTATGGTATCTCCCATAATGAAGAAAGCTTGCTCAGCTATGATGATGATACAAAAACAATTTCAATCTATAGCTATCCTGCCTTTGCCCAGACCTGCGAAATTCCCTTGGATAGTCCTAATGTAGGTATTGCTGATTTTGCTTTTTCCCCTAATGATAAGTTTTTAGCTATCTTGCTGGCACCAGGTAGACCTGAAAGTGAGGAAAATTATCCCTTACCCTCACCGGCAAAAACCCATACCCGTTACAGTAAGCTCTACAATATCCAGATTTGTCAGGAAGTTCAGAATTTCTCTAAAAAATTTCAGATCTATGACATTGGTAATTTTACAGGTGATTCCAAATTCTATGACATTGATCGCTACTACGAATCAAATGGAACAACTGAAAAACGCTATATCAAGGAACCTTTACGGCTAGATTTAACAACTAACGAACTAATAAAGCTGTAGTTCAAAGTTCTCTCTCCTGCCCTTCTAATCTAGCCCTGATACTGTCTATTTCTCCTAGTAATTCATCAGCTTGAGAAAGAATTTCCAAGCTGGGAACTAGCTTTTTCAGGGCTTTGGCAGAGTACTCGATGACGTTGCTTTGCTTGAGAAAAGTTTCTACGCTCAAAGCAGAAGCATAACGGGCAACTCCAGTACCCAACAAATTAATAGCTGAACCACCAAAATAATCTCCAACTATTTGAGGAGTGTTATAGCCCATAAAGATAGTTCCAGCATTGTCGATCTTGTTGAGAATACTCCAAGGATCTTTGATGGCTAATTGAAGAGACTGCGGAGCAAATCCATTGATTAGCTTTATTGCTATATCTAGTGAATCAACTACAATAATGGGAATGGTTTGGCCCCTATAGACTAGTGTTTTTGCCAAATAAATATCATCTTGCAATCTTTTGGTAACTTCTGCAGCAATAGAATGAGCTAGCTCTAAAGATTGAGAAATAAAAATTACCCTGGAATCATCCTCTAGTTGAAAAAGACTATCTAGAGCAAGATGTAGAGGATCTGCTTTTCCATCGGCAAAAATCATCAAATTGGCTTGATTGAAATAGGATTCTATTCTCACCTGTCCTGAGATCATCTGTTGAGCTAGAGTTAATTCAAGATCTCCTGAGGTCATGATTAAATCAACTTTGCCAATTGTTGAAGTTCCATAAGCCATTGCTGCTAGAGATTGAATTGGTTCAAGGCGATAGACTTCGCTCACGCCGGCTTCTTGCGCTGCTACTAAAAGTCTAGCTAGTGAGCGCTCATCTACAGTAGGAGAAAGAAAGAGAACTTTCTCATCCACCTGAGCAACATTAGCGCAAACTAGAGTCAGCATGAGCATTGTCAATGTTTTTTTGGTCTCTTTATCAATGTGAATTCCTATTCTTTTTAAGGGTGTATATCTTTTGCCAATAATCACCTGTTCCTCAGCAAAATGTACCCAAGATTTAGGAATCTTCAGTTGATAGAATTTGGTTAAATTTTCAATAGTGGCTCGAACAGTTTTGAGAAATTCTTGGCTAATTTGCTGGTAAGCCGCATCAAATTGAGAGCCACTTACCTGCAAATTAGGTGAATACTCCAAGAGAGAATCATCCCCCCTGAGTAAGACATCAGTGAGAATTTCTCTCACTTTGCTTGCTTTATCTTTGAGCTGAGCTGGATTGGGATGCTGTTGATTAATTCTTTGTAACTCTACCTCTGCCTCAGATAGCTGAGTGATTATCTGCAGAATGGAGTTAATATTCCCCATTAAAGTTACTCTCCAAGATGAGCCTGAGAATCTTCCTTCTAGCTTAGCTTGCAATTTGCCAAGCGAGGGGCTGTCTCTAAAAAAAAGTCTACCTAAAGTGGGTAGACTTAAGACCTAAAATTATTGAAACATTCTCAGCGCAGACGGATCACTAATCTACGATCAGGCTCTTGTCCTCTGCTTTCAGTAATAATGTCAGCATTTCCTTCTAGTAGAGTATGGATCTGTTTTCTTTCCGCCGAGGAAAGATCTTCAATTTCCACCTCAGTGCCTTCTGAGCGGACTTTTTCAACCAATGATTGGGCTAATTCAATTAACTGGGCTTGACGATTTAAACGATAACCATCCAATTCAATAGTGAAGGCTTCTTGCTCATCAGGAGCAACCTTGAGATTAATCAGGGAGTTCATTAAATACTGGATAGATTCAATGCCTTCTCCCTTATTTCCTAAAAGCAGATTTTTCTGATCAACACTCAAACTTTCTCCTTCTATAACCAACCAACTTTCATCTGCTTTAGCTCCGTATAGTGGATTTGTTTGGGTAGAAACCAAAGTTTCTAGACCCATCAAAGTAAGAACTTGCTCTAACCACTGCTTCCCTTTTTCAATTTGTTGACTACTCATGACGATTGTGATTAGGGATTGTTAGTTTTTTCCTTTTTCTTGGCAGAGCGTTTCTCAAAGGGGATTTCTTCTTTAGTGCTTTCGAGTTTACCTTGATCTTCTACCAATTTTTGCAAATTTTCTGGCAATGGCTCTCTCATCAAAAGGAAAGTTTGAAGAGTCTGAAAAACGTTAGCTACTGTTATGTACATCAAAACCCCAGCAGGCAGTGGGAAAAATAGGAACATCCCAGAAAAAATAATGGGTGTTAATTTATTAATCGTCTGCTGCTGATCGGGCACGCCATCAGTTTTCTTTGGACCAGAAGAACCCGAAAGTTCCTGGTTGACATAGAGACTCAGACCAAAAAAGACGATCATAGCTAGGATATCCCAGTTGATTTTTCCATCAGCTGAAGTCACCCCTACTTGACCTAGAGCCTTGATAAATAGAAAACCTGAGTTAGAAGCTAATCCAGGAATGGTACCTTGAACAGTGACATCCCCCGGAGAAAGAGCCTCAATGGTTCCATCATCGTTAATTTTGACCCGCTCAGCCCCTTTGGTAGCCTTGAGAGTAGGTTTTAAATTACTTTCAGGGTTTTCTTGGGCAAGTTGTTGCAAAGATTTACCTTCAGTAGTCTGGAATTCCAATTTGGTTTTCTGACCTACTTTTAGGTTATTTCCACTAGGTAATAAAGAAGAAATTGGATAATGGGTTCCCTCTGTAACATATATATTCTGAGGCTTACTCAGATAACTTTGCGGTTGAACTACTTCAATTTGTTCTTTGGGCAAAATCTTGAGATCTACAGGATAATTAATATCTGCAAAAGGTGAACCCCTCAATGTAGCAAAAAGAGCAAAAAGAATCGGCATCTGCAGCACTAAAGGCAAACATCCTGCCAGAGGATTGCCAAATTCTTGCATCAGTTTGGACATTTCCTCCTGCTGTTTAGTCGGATCATTTTTGTATCGTTTTTGAATTTCTTCTTGCCTCTCCTTCATCAGTGGTTGCACTATTCGCATTTTTCTCATGTTGCGAATTTGTCCAGCACTCAAAGGATAGACAGCAAAACGAACTACAAGGGTAAGGGCGATGATTGCGAATCCATAGCTGTGAACGATCCCGTAGAAAAAATCTAGGATCGGCAACATTACATTAGTGGAAATAAATCCTACACCGAAATCCATTCTTTTTATTGGTTTGCTTTAAGTTATTAATTACTAGTAATTGCTTCTATAGGTCTGCCTGTTTTGTCAGATGCTCTTTCAGCAATATAGTCGGAAATTTCCCGAAATCGAGGAAGGGATCGTAATTCCAGGCGGCTTTTATCCTTGAGAGTGACTACTACGTCTCCCCAAAGTCCTATCCCTCTAGGCATCTTGACTATCTTAACAATTTCACTATAGATAATGTCAGTACGGTCTTTACCCATCCAACCGCCAGTAACCGAAATACGACGATCCGTAATACGATATCTCAGCCAGATCGCTCTGACTAAAGATCCTACAGTCAGTGGCAGACAAATTACGGTAAAGCCGAGCAACACATTAACAATCAAATCCCCAATATGAGGACCACCTTCATAAAAGGTTGTCTCTTTAATTCCCATTGACTAACCCAACTTGTTCAAATAGTTCCTTTAATTCTCGCAAAAAATGTTCATATTTGCACTCTATAGCTTGGGGACGAACGATAATAACCAACTGCCAATTGTCGGCTATCTCTTTCAACCAAGGGCGCACAATAGATCTAATTTGCCGCTTAATACGATTTCTAATTACTGCCTTTTTGCTGACTTTTTGACTAATGACAATACCAATGCGGGGAGAACAATCATTAAGAATATTAGATTTTCTAGATCTCAATATCAGATGAATTGTCCGATGCTGAGAGCCTTGAGCATAGACAAGCTGAAAATCTTGTCTATGTTTGAGTCGATTCTCCTGCGGTAATCCCACATGCTTAAAGAGACAACTGGTGTCTTCCTCTTCTGCGTCTTGCTTTGAGAACTTTTTGTCCGTTTTTGGTCCTCATCCTAGCGCGAAAGCCAGATGTTTTTTTCTGTTTGCGCTTAGTTCCCCCTAGTGTTCTTTGGGTCATTTGCTCTTTCTCTCCTTGCTTAACTTAAAATGGCACAATTATAGATCATATCATTTTCATGCTGATATCTAACCAAGTTGAGCGAGTAATCGGCGCGCTTGTGGAAATATAGTCTACTCCTGTTAAAGCAACAGGCCTAATTGTTTCTAAGGTGATATTACCAGAAGCTTCTATTTTGATTTTTGGATCCCAATTGCGGATTATCGTAACAGCCTCACTCATCATCTGTAGGCTCATATTATCCAGCATAACAATTCCTACTCCAGTAGAGAGGGCCTCTTGCACATCCTCTAGATTACTGGTCTCTACTTCTAAATTAAGTGGGTAAGGCTGTAGTAAACTACATTGGGCAACGGCGGTCTTGATCCCTCCAAAAGCTTTTATATGGTTGTCCTTGAGCATAAGGGCATCATCTAGCCCCATACGATGATTTCTCGCTCCACCTAGTCTACTGGCATATTTTTCTAGAATTCTCAGACCTGGAGTGGTTTTACGGGTATCGACCAAATAGCTTGGCAGATCAGCAATCTTTTGGGCATACTTTTGAGTGGCACTGGCAATGCCGCTAAGACGCATCACTATATTGAGAGCTACCCTTTCTCCAGTCAGCAAAGTATCTAAATGCCCCTTTATTTCGACTATCACTTGACCCGAGTGACAATACTGACCTTCTTTAACCAGAGCTTGAAAACTGAATTGATCACTATTAATACTTTGAAAAACTCTTTCTGCAATAGGTAGTCCAACAACCACGCCATCTTCTTTGGCAATCCATTGCGCTTTAACCACGGGATTTATTTGCCCATAGAGCAAAGCAGCAGTAGTGTGGTCACCTCTGCCAATATCCTCAAGTAACCAAGTATCAATCAGAGGATCGAGAAGATTCCAATTAGGCAACATAATCTAACTAAAAATAATATTTTAAAAAATTTTTAAAACCCAAAAAGAGTGTAGAGAAAGGGTTTGAGTGGATTGGGGTAAGAGAGAAGAAAAAAAAGATAGAAAAAGGGGTTGACAGTCCAAGGAAAAGATATTACATTGATAAATGCGCGATGAACGAAACAAACGAAACGAACCGCAAAGCGCAGTCCGCACCTCGATAA
>Ga0194055_10000086_pt1 | contig 63932 bp, 55 predicted proteins | sample SepL449m_MetaG_FD_155482 | JGI IMG/M metagenome (GOLD analysis project Ga0194055, IMG submission 155482) | Anoxic zone freshwater microbial communities from boreal shield lake in IISD Experimental Lakes Area, Ontario, Canada - Sep2016-L442-9m | ecosystem: Environmental > Aquatic > Freshwater >... | reverse complement strand
GCCCGCAGTGGATTTTTGAACCAGCAGCTATGGCAGTGCGAAGTCAGCTTGCGGCTGGGCATGGCCACAAACAGACCCGTCGGCCCACCGATAATCTTTAAATCACGCACGACAAAACAGCCGTCGATCGTAATAGCGCAAAAAGCCAGCAAACGCTCGGCGGCATTTTCGACCAACTTAATTCGAACATCGGTGATATTCATGGTGTCAGTTTCCCCCAAACCCAACGACAAAAACTCCCGGCCATAGTTTTGTGTGACGCACTTCTAGAGCCTCTAAGCGGGCTGCGATCTGCTCCGCGTCGCTGCGAGATGGCACAAGTGCAAAGCAGGCACTGCCGCTGCCTGTCATCATCGGTCGCACCGCTCCGGCTGCCGAGAGGTCTGCCAGCAGTTGGGTAACTTCAGGGCAGATTTCCCGAGCGGGTTGCTCAAGGGCATTATAGAGGAGGGATAAAGCAGCGGCAGATAGTCCCTGATTGAGTGCGGCTGCTAATTGTGGAGCTAAGCCTCGCCGTGAACCGTCTGGCACACATCGCGCATAGACTGAGGCCGTTGAGAGCCCCACCGCCGGACAGACAATGGCCACCGATAACGGCGGAATGCCTGATACTGGTTCGACGCGTTCGCCACGGCCCCTTGCGATAGCCGGCCCGCCGGCAAAAAACCACGGGATATCGCTGCCGATCTCGGCGCCAATGGCTGCCAATCGTTCGCGTGGCCAGTTGAGCCCCCAGACCTGTGATGCCGCCATCAAGACTGCCGCAGCATCGCTGGAACCACCCCCCAGCCCAGCGCCCGAGGGAATCTCCTTGATCAATTCGATAGCCAGCCCTTTCTGTACGCCGGCCTCGCGGGCGAGTGCCTGCGCAGCGCGAACGACAAGGTTTGTGGCATCGACGGGCACATCTCGATTGAGTGCCTGAGCGGCCCCTTCGGCAAGTCGGCCGGCAAAGCCGACTTGCAGCGTGATGGCCGGTCCTTCGGTCGCTCGCACGTGGAGCGTGTCGTGGAGCGTCACCGGCACCATCAGCGATTCGATTTCGTGCAAACCGTCGTCACGCTTGCCCAGCACCGCCAGCGAAAGATTGAGCTTTGCCGGTGCCTGAATCGTGGTCGTGGCTAGATCGCAGGAGGCGACACGCTCTGCAAGGTGTGATGATGACATCGGTGCGCCGTAAGGACCGAAACCAAAAGCTTATTTTGCACATCAGTGACAAAATAAGAACCTCGCGAGAAACTAACAAACCGTAGCACATGGGTCAAGAGAGGGGTGCGCCTTACAGAGCTTCAGAGGGATGGTCCGCGGGCCTCAATCAATCGGCCCGTACCTTACCCATGCATCGACCTAAAGAATGTGCGCTCGCCCAAAGAGAATCCCAATAGCCAGAGAAGCTGTCTATCGCCAAGTAGCCAAGAAGGCAACAGTCAAAACAGACAGGGAAAGTCCGACGGCCACCAGCACAACCAACAAAATGGCGATGCTGCGGCCCGCCCACAAATCTTGGCGAATCATCTCGGTTCGATCAGCCATTTCAAACGACTGATTCCAAACGGGGAAAGTCTTTTCGTCGTAGACCCACTGTGTGCGTTTCTCACTATTTTTTTCACCGCTCATTTCACTACTCATGGTGGGTTGGGGCTTCAATTTTGAATGGGGCTTGAGCGGAAGGGGGAAAGGGATGAGGTATGATAGATCAGATTGCTCGGCCAACGCGTCACTCTTGCAAAGCTTACTATGCTGATTCTTTGAGTACCAGTGGCAATTATTCGATTCAATCTTTCCCCGCTCTACCGTCGATACCACACCATGCCGCTCCTCCCTATCATCGACGTCGATGCCAACTCCAAGGCGTCCTTGGTCGACGCACAATCGGCTCTCGGGGCTGAACAGTTGGCTATTCTCGAATCCAATGAGACTCTTTTGGCTTGGCTCAAAAGCCAGCAACAACCGGCCTGGCGGGCTCAAGCGATCCAGCGGTGGCTATTTGGTCGCCGCGCCGCGTCGTTTGACGACATGACCGATCTGCCGCTCTCCCTGCGGACAAAGCTCCAGAATAGGTATCGAATCTGGACTACTTCGATCGTCACGCACGCCGTCGCCGAGGACGGAACGGAAAAATTGCTGCTCGAGCTTCACGATGGGCAGCGGATCGAGTGCGTGCTGCTTCGCGAGCAAGAGCGTCGCACCGTCTGCATTAGTTCACAGGTTGGCTGCGCGATGGGCTGTGTGTTTTGTGCCAGCGGCATTGACGGCGTCGTCCGCAATTTGACGACCGGAGAGATTCTGGAGCAGTTGCTCAGACTGGCCCATCTGCTCCCGATCACTGAGCGGATCAGCCATATCGTTGTGATGGGCATGGGAGAACCACTGGCCAACCTCGACCGCCTCTTACCGGCCCTAGCGACGGCACAGCATCCAGACGGGCTGGGCATCTCGCAGCGACGCATCACCGTCTCGACTGTTGGTTTACCCAAGGGCATCGATCGCTTGAGTGAAGAAAATCCGGGTTACCATCTGGCTGTTTCTCTGCACGCCGCCGATGACGCGTTGCGGACGCAACTTGTGCCGATCAATAAGTCGAGCGGACTCGCCGAGATCATGGCTAGCGCCGATCGCTACTGGGAAGTCTCTGGCCGGCGTTTGACATTTGAATATGTGCTCTTGGGCAGCGTCAACGATTCGCCCGAACAGGCCCGCGATTTGGTGCGACTGCTCGGCGGCCGCGCGGCGCTCGTCAACATCATTCCCTACAATGCGGTAGTCGGACTACCGTGGCGCGAGCCAACGCAAGGATCGCGAGAGCGATTTCTTGACGTGCTACGGGCAGCGGGCGTCAACGTGCAGGTGCGTCGTCGCAAGGGAGCCAAAATTGATGCCGCCTGCGGCCAACTGCGACGTTTGGCTGCTCAGGCCATCCAGCCGATCAGCACGACGGCCACGAAAACTGTTCCCAAAATGCCCCCCAGCCAGACAGCCCAGTGAACGGTTGCAAACCGAATCTCGGCCGGGTCTTCGTGGTGCGTCGCAGCAAAGATCAAGCTGGCCAAGGCGACCAGTGGCAGGCCGTAAAAAATGCCAGGTACTTTTTCGGCAAGCGTTGCCAAGAGGGGGGTGACCGGTAGGCCGTCTGGGATTGCCAGCGCAATCAATACCCCATAGATCAGCGTTTGAAAGGAGAGCATCATGGAAAGGCAAAAGATTCTTGAGCGTTAGGTCGGGGTCGGGATGTTTTTGTCAGTAGCATTTTTATGCCGCTTACGATCTTCATCGGTGGGCGTGCCCAAAGGCCCCGCCCAGGCATCGAAGATCACCAGCAGATTGAGCATTCCGGCAAGCATTGTGTAGAGCGTGCCGATCTCAAAAAATTTTCCCAGCCGGCGATGCCAGATCGAAAGCTGATCGCCACGAAATTGGCGAAGCGGAGGCTTGTCAAAGAAATCGTCGGCTGCGATGTCGGGATCCGACTCCGTGAGGCTTTCGGCATACTCTCGCGATACATACTGTCCGGCACTCAGGGGCGGTGCCATGAAAGCGATGGGCAGCAGTGGTTGCCGAGCGGACCCGTTGAGGTGCCTCGACTGAATCACGGCAGGCAATGCCACCAAGCCGGCGCCCGCCTGGCAGACAAACGCCCAGCGAGTCTCGCCTGGTTTCCACGACGCGTAGACAACCTTGCCTCCTCCTAGCCACAGCCCGATGAGAAATGTGGCCATGATCGCGCCCATAAAAATTGCCCCCTTTTGGGTGCGACCCTGATAGATCTGCCCCAATCCCGGCAGGCACCAAGAAAGGAGCGCTGCCAGAGCAGGATTTCTTAAATCGATGGCAGAGCCGTCGTCGGGAGAGACTGCCACGATCCTAGAGCCAATCGGCGGGCGGCTTTGACCGGATTGGAAATTCCCCCGGGAGGCGGATCGTTGCAGGGGGAGTGGTGTTGGCTTTGTCACGCAGAAAAAACTCCGAGTCAAAATGAGCCCGCGCCTTCTACCGGCGAAGTCTAATCATCGTGTGGCTTGAACAAAATCGTACCTCGGTGAGACAGGCGTCTTGGAAGAGAGTCCTAAGCGTCAGGGACTGCCTCAGGATCGGGCGGACCATCAACGGCCCCACCGCCGGAGGCTGTCAGGGCTATCGCCACAGCCTTGGCGGCCGCACGGCCAGTGTCGTCCAGCTTTCCCTTGGGTGCGCGAACTTCAACGGTGTACAGCCGGCCTCCAATCACAACGGCGTAGAGCAGCCGATCGAGATTTTCGCTAAGCCCACCTACCTTGGCCGTGCCGGGAGCAGCCCAAGACACCCCGAGATGAGACCCCAAGGAGACGGCCGTCGGTTTTTTGAGCAGGGAACTCTTACCTTCTTTCGAAAAGGTCGCAGCCAGGTCGGTGGCGATCGCTTCGACAAACTGCGGCTGATTTTCCGTTGTGATCTCTGTGAACCCTGCCAACGCATCGTCTGCCGTTACCACGATCGAGGGAAATGTTTTTTTCGCTCCGGGCTGATACCGAACTAGATAGTCCTTCGACTTTGGCGATCGCGTCCAGCCGACGGGTGAAGCGACGGTGATTCTCCCGGCGTCGATAGCAATGGCCGTGTCGGCATCAATGACAGGAAGTTTTTCAGCCGCACCGCCTGTCGAGCCCTTTTTTGTTTTTTTATTGGTGCTCGTCGAGCACCCCGCTACCCAGAGGCATAGAGCGATCAGAAACAGACAGCCAGACGACTGTGACAGCGACCAATGACTCAAAGAGTTGGGTACCATGCAAAGTTTAATCGGTGATGGCTTCCTTGACCAATTGCACAAAGTGTTGGGCACGCGACGAAGCGGTCAGATCGGCAGCCTTCTTTTCGGCAGCTTTTTTATCGGCATATTCAAACAGTACGAGTCTTTTCATGGAGCCAGTGAAGACGCCCCAGTAGGCCTTCATCCTCACTTCCTTGACAGTCTTCTTACGGCTGGGCTTTTTGACGCCAGGCTTTTTTGGTTCCTTGGCAACTTTTTCTTTCTTAGCTTTTTTTTCTTTGACGGGCTTTTCTTTGACGGGCTTTTCTTTACTCGATTTTTTCGCCGATTTGGCCCGTGCCTCTGCCGCGTCTGACTGGGCCCGGAGTTCCTTGCGGTTTACTACTTTTCGCGCCATGGTTTTCTGCCATCCTTACAAGTAAAAAATGAGTCGTTCAAAACGATGTGAAAAAAAGAAAAGACGTACCGAGGGAGCAGTATAGCGTCTGAAGCCGTTTTCGCACGGGGGTCGTCGTGATCTATACTAGTGATGCCATGCCACTCTCTGCCCTGCCACCGATTGCCACATCATTGCCCGATTACCGCGCCATGGAGGACGCCGTGCTGGCCGCGCGGATTGGGGCCGTGCGGCAACAGATGGGGCCGAGGCTCGTTATTTTAGGCCACCATTACCAGCAAGACGGCGTGATTGCACATGCTGATTTGCAGGGGGACAGCTACCAGCTTTCAAAGTCGGCCGCCGAGCGGAGTACCTGCGAGGCGATTGTTTTTTGTGGTGTTCACTTCATGGCTGAAACGGCGGACATTTTGGCAAACCGTCCCGACAAGGTGGCTGCCCGGGGAGGCCGTCGCGTGAATGTCATCCTGCCTGACATGGCCGCTGGTTGCTCGATGGCGGACATGGCGGCGATCGAGCAGGTGGAGGATGCGTGGAGCGATCTGGCTACCACCATTGACACCAGCGAGATCACGCCTGTCACCTACATCAACTCGGCCGCCAGCCTGAAAGCATTTTGCGGCAAGCATGGTGGCATCGTCTGCACGTCGAGCAACGCAGAGGCTGTGCTCAAGTGGTCTTTTGCGCAGCGTCGCCGCGTGCTTTTTTTCCCCGACCAACACTTGGGTCGCAATACGGCCAAGCGGATGAGCATTCCGCTTAACGAGATGTGCCTTTGGAATCCGCACGAGCCTCGCCTTGGAGGCAATGATTCCAAGCAGGTGGAAAAGAGCCGCGTGATTCTCTGGCAGGGGCATTGCAGTGTGCACGCCATGTTTCGACCGGAGCATGTGGCAGCGATGCGGCAAAATATCCCCGATATCAAGATACTCGTCCACCCCGAATGCCCGATGGAAGTCGTCGATCAAGCCGATCAAGCGGGCTCCACAAGCTACATTATCCGGCAAGTCGAACAGGCCCCCGCCGGTACAAAGTGGGCGATCGGTACAGAGCTGCATCTGGTCAAGCGATTGGAGCAGCTTTACCCCGAACAACAGATTCGGTTTCTCTCGCCGGTTGTCTGTATGTGCGCGACCATGTACCGCATCGATCTGGCACACCTCTGCTGGAGCCTGGAACATTTGGCGATCGGCAAGCCTGTCAATCTCATACGCGTCGACGATGAAACGGCCAAGTGGGCCGTGACAGCCCTCGAACGCATGCTGGCAGTGGGCTAGGTGGCTTGCATCCCAGAATCACCGGCGGCAGCCGTTACCGAAGGGCGTTTTGGAGTTGCTCCTGAACCCCTAGCAAACGGCGGTAGCGATCGTAGGCGCGATTATAAATTTTAGCCGCCGCCGCGTGTGGCGTAAATCGTCGGACAGAGCCGGAAGTATGGGAGGCAAGAAAGGCTGTCCAGTCAGGAGCTGTTTGAGTGATTGTCTTGTCGCGAAACTTTGCCAATAGCGCCGCGCCAAAGGCTGTGCCCTCTTTGCCGCCCTCCAAAATCGACAGCGGCGTTTGGAATGCATCGGCTACAACTTGTCCCAACTCGGGCGTGCGAGTGAGTCCGCCAGAGAGAATGATCTGCGATCGTAAAAAGCCCTGCTCGGCCAAAATATCGGCCCCCATTCGCAGATTAAAAAGAGTGGCCAAAAGTGCAGCTTTGGCCACATTGCCCGGCGTGGCATTGTGTTGATTGAGCCCGATGACAAGTGCGGTGCCTCCATGCGAAACGCCGACGCCAGGCTCATCGTCCATGAAGGGAAGGGCGGCAAGGCCGCCGCAGTCGTCTTTGGCGGCAAGCAGTTGCGGCATCAGTCGGGTAAATGCGTCACCGCTTTCGTCGCCGCAGGCTAGCCCAAACATTTCGATGATCGTCGACATGTAGGTGGTGCCATTGCGTAGCCAGACCATGTTGATCGGCTTGCCATCGGGGGCACAGAAATGGTCGATCGCGGGGGAGATGCCCTTGAATGCTCGATCGCCGACCGAATTGGCGCAGACGCTCGTGCCAAAGCTCATGGCCACCTCGCCGGCCGCCGCAATCAGCGACCCGACAAGTGCCGAGGGCTGATCGCCTTCGGCCGGCGCGATCGGTATGCCGGCAGGCAGACCGAGAAGGGCAGCGCCACCGGGAGTGAGAGTGCCCCCATCTTCGCCACACCGCCGCACCGTAGGGAGAAGTTCTCGCAGTGGCCGCACCGCTTCGCCGCCGGCCGCCGACCGCGCGATGGCATCAAAATCAGCAAGCAATTTTTTGTCATAATTGAGAGTTGCCTGATCGATAGGAAACATCCCGGCAGCATCCCCGATGCCAAGGTTCCATTGGCCGCTGAGGCGATAGGCGAGCCAACCGGAGGGGGTCGTGAGGTGCGCGGTGCGTGCCGCACGATCGGGCTGGTTACGAATCGTCCAGAGCCAACGAGCGGCGGTGATCCGCTTGGGCATTTTGACGCCAAATCGCTCGGTGAGTTCGTGTCCCTCGGCCTCGTTGCGACTGTCGCACCAGAGCCGCGCCGCTCCCAGCGATCGGCCCTCGTTGTCGGCCAGCACCTCGCCGTGCATTTGTCCGGAGATGCCGATGGCCAGCACATCCATCTCAACGTTTGCTGCCGAGAGTCTCGATCGCAGCTCAATGGCCGCAGACGTGAGCGCCTGCTCCCAATCAGCGGGCGTCTGTTCGTAGCATTCGGCGGCTAGGCCGGCCACCATCTGGTAGGAGCCTTCGCCAGTGCCCAGAACGTTGAGCGATTCGTCGGCAAAAATCAAGGATAAGCCCTGCGTGCCAGCGTCAACGCCAAGATAGCCTTTTGTAGTCCTTTTCATCTGCAAGACCCTCAGTGCCGCGGCTGCGATTTACGATGCGTCCCAGCGGAGGGACGCAGAGGAGCCGTGGCCTCGCGTACCGCAGAAAGAGACGTCGATGCCCAGCGCCCGCGCGACGGCCGCCTTTGCGAGGGCGGCACGATCGGCTCCAGCCGCGTCGTGGGCATACGCCACTTGAATGTGGTTGGCCTTGTGACGGGCCATCATCTGATCCCGTGAGATGCCGTAGGTCACCGCGTGCATGATTGGCCACTGCTTAGTCGTGGCATCGAGTCGCCGCTGCGTCTCGGCCTCTGGCAGTTTGACAACCTGCGCGCGGCCAATATCCATGCAGAGTTTTTCCTGACCGTTGGCATTGTCAACCCAGATGCGACTCCAGACGATCTCGCCAGGCTTGCTCACGCCAGCCAGCGTGCTGCCACCGAGTCGGAAGTACATCGGCGGCTGACGGTAGCCCTGCGCGCCCTTCCATCCACCGATATAATGCGACGGGGGGGCAGCACCGGAAATTTCAAACACCCAGACCCACTGGTCGGTTGTACCCGACTGATCCCAGTCACCCCAGCGGATGTCGTGCAGCGTATTTTCCAGCGGTTCGCCCAACGCTTCATGCACCCGCTGCGTGATCAGGCCGTCGAGACCGGCGCACTCGTCCACCTCGTTGAAGTGCAAAAGGGGCCGCCCTTTCAACAGGATTCTGGATGAACCCTCGGCCGTTACCGGTGGCCGCTTCGATTCATTGAGCATGCCCTCGACGAGATCGCTGGCTGGTAAGAGATCCTTGAGTCCTTGCTGGTATTGGATGCCAACCAGATCGCAGCCATAGCGATCGGCGATTCGTAGCGTGGCGATGTACATCTTGCACTGCTGCAGCACTTGGCCTCGCGTCAGATCGGTCAACTCGTCTCTGCCAAAATGAAATTGCATGCCAGCTTTTACGAGCCAGCGAAAAACACCGCGGCCCTCGCTGTCGCTGACTCTCATCGTTTCGAAGTAGAGCGCGCTTTGACTGAGGCGTTCCTTGAAAACACCTGTCGCATGCAGCAGGTGGTCGGGAATGATTGCGTTGAACATACCCATGCAGCCTTCATCAAAGACGCCCATCAGGGCCTTGCGCTGCTGGAGTTGGCTAGCGATGCCTTCGCCGAGTTGCAAGAGCTTGCTCGGCAGCTTCACTTTGCCCAGTCGCACCACATGGCTTGTGTCGTGGTGGACGCGGCCGCTGTCCAGCCAGGCTTGCAAGTGACGGTTAAAGCTTGGGCTGGAAAAGTCATCGGCCCAGAGCGTCGAGTACGTGACGCCGGCTTTTGTCAGCGAGCCGTTTAAATTGAGCATGCCGACCAGCCCCGGCCACTGCCCGCTCCAGTTGGCCACGGTCAGAATCGGCCCCTTGTGCGTCGTCAATCCCGGCAGCACATGGTGGGAATACTGCCAGACCGCCTCCGCCACAATCAGCGGTGCTTGCGGGTTGATTGTTTCAAAAACGTCGAGGCCTTCCCGGGCACTTGCGATGAATCCATGGCCCCGCGAGCGCGACGGTGCATGGCCGCGATCGAGCGTCCAGCCAGCGGCGGTACAGGCCCTGCCGAGGTCGTATTCGAGCGCCTGCTGGGCAGGCCAGCAAACGCGGTTGGCCTCCTCGCGCAAGTCGCCGCTGGAGATCAGCACGGCGTGCCGGGAATTATCGAGTGTTTTACGGGTTGTTTGAGCCATCGGGCGAAACCTCTTGACGCCAACTATACTCCACCGCGTCGTTCGTGCGACACCCAGGTCGGTGTTTCCAATCCGATTCACATTGTGCCTCGGATGACTTAGCATCATCTAGAGACGAGCGGTCTATTCCACGGAGAGCCTCGAGGAGAGTCTAAAGCATGAGAAGTTTTATTGTACCGGCGAACTTTTTTCCGAGCGTCTGCTTTGTGCTGACAGTCATGGGTGTTGCGATGACGCAGCCGATTGGGATTGCGGCCGATGCCGCTCCCGCCCCTGCGGCCACTCCAGTCCCTGCGGCAAATCTGACAGACTTTACGCGGTGGGTGATTGCGGCCGACTACTCTGCCGACACAATGCTGCTCGTGACTGCTGGCGGTGAGAGCTTGCTCTATCGGCCGGGCGATGTCGTTGTCTGGAAAGCCGATGGCTCAACCCGCATCGGCGATCTGTCGGGTCATCCCACGGCCGTCTGGGCCGTCAAGGTTTCTAAGGACAGCAAGCTGGCCGCCACCGCGGGCTATGACGGACTTGTAAAACTATGGGACTTGGCCAGCCGCACGCTCAAAAATGATTTAAAGAGACAAGGTGATCCCAAGAAAAATGGAGGCTGGGTGCGGTCGCTTGACTTCTCACCAGATGGATCAAAGTTGGCCACCGCCAGCGAGGACGGTTCGGTTGTCATCTGGGACACGGCTAACGGCGCTGAACTAAAACTGATTGCCGCCCATGCCAGTCCCGTCACGAGCATTGCCTTCTCTCCAGATGGCACAACGCTTGCCACTGGTGGTGGCGACAAGGTGGTCAAACTCTGGGATGTTGCCGCTGGAACGGAGAAGGGAAAGCTGGAGGGCCACACCGACTCCCTGTGGACGGTCGTCTATTCCCCAGATGGTTCCAAACTCGCAACGGCCGGTGCCGATCGGACGATTAAGCTCTGGAACACCAGCGATTCCAAGGAGTTTGCCACGCTCTCAAGTCATAAAGATTGGGTCACAAGCGCCAGCTTTTCTCCCGACGGCACGCGACTCGCCACGGGCAGTCTCGATGGGTCTGTAAAACTCTGGGATGTCATTTCCAAGGCTGAGCAAGTGGGCCCCGAGGCAGCCAAGTCGAGCGTCTGGTGTGTGAATTTCTCACCCGATGGCAAAACCATTTTTGTTGGCAGCCATGTGGGCGGTCGGCTGCTGCCGACTCCAGAGCCCAAACTCGCACCGCCGCCGCCACCCCCGCCAACGCCTCCGCCAGCACCGCCCGCAGCGGCCTCAGCCGATGCCCAAAAGTGGTCGCCGCTTGTGCCGACTGCGTTCACTAGCGTAGCTGGTGCGAGCGGGTCGATTGCCGCCGACGGCATCGTCATGATCACTGGCAATCTCGCCAAAGACACCTACACACTCAAGGCTGTTTTGCCTGCTGGAATTGAGCCCAAGGCCTTTAAAATTGAGGTACTCGCCGATCCAAGCCTGCCGAGCCAAGGTCCGGGGCGTGCACCCAACGGCAATTTTGTGCTCAGTAAATTGGCGATCATGTTTGGTCCGCCGGGATCGACGGAAACACCGACGGACGTAAAATTCGCCGGGTTCAAGGCCGATTACGAACAGCAAAACTTTGGGATATCAGGAGCCGTCGACGACAATCCAGGGACGGGATGGGCCATCGAGGGTGGTGTCGGCAAGGATCACGCGGCAACTTTTGAAATCGCGGCCGATGGAAAAATCTCAGCCGGAGCGCCGCTTTCCTTTACACTTGAGCAACTCTTCAATGATGTTCACACCATCGGCAAACTCAAGCTGTCGGTGAGGCATGAAGTGCCTCCGGCAACTGCTGCCGAAGCGAAGCCCGAAGAACCTAAAAAATAGAGAACCGCAGAACAGGGAGGCTTTTTATGATGGTTGCCCCGCGATCCTTTGTGTCTTATCGTTACTGGCCATTGTGCTGCGGCCTTTCACTCGGAATCGGCGGAGTCGTGCTGGGCGGTTGGTTGGCTCGAGATCATGAGCTGCCTAAAGCGTTTGCTGTGACATCGCAGTCGGATGATAAGTTTGCGGTTTGCACCGTGACGATGGACGGCCTTAATACCGAAGCATTTTTCATGCTCGACGTTGACACCGGCGACATCTCTGGCGGCATGCTCAATGTGACGGGACAGTTTGGCGGGTCGTATAAGCACAATGTGCTCAAGGACTTAGGATTTAAGCCGGGGCAGGCAAAAAACCCCAAGTTTCTACTTGTTTCCGGCTTGGCTGCGTTGACCCGGCAGCGTGTGGCGCAGTCAGTGCTCTATGTCACCGATTCATCGACGGGCACGACTGCAGCCTACGCAATCCCTTGGAACGCACAGCAGGCGCAGGGCGTCTCACCGCTTGAACTCCTCAATGTGGTGCGTCCGCGTGGCGGCGGTCCCAAAGCTCCGTAATCTACGAATGAATAACCAGGTACATGCATGATGGTCCAGAAGACCGTTGAACCACCGTCCGAAAATACTGGCGAAAGCATCACCATCACGATCAATGGATCGCCCTCCAGAGTAGCGAGCGGGGTTAGTGTTCAAGAAGTGGTAGGGTCTCTTGGCTTGGAGGGCCGGCCGCTGGCAGTTGAAGTCAACGAGCAGGTTATGCCGAGGGCCAAACTGGCAGACTACCTGCTCCACGCCGGCGATCGTATCGAAATCGTCACGCTGGTGGGCGGCGGCTGATCCTAGTTGTGATTGCAGGCTTGGTTTGAACGGCCAAACCAAACCACCCTTCCCAGAACCATATTCCCTTCACAAGGCGTTGCGATGAGCGATTTCACTACCCCTGAAAACTCCCCAGCTTCCGAAAGTCTGCAAGACTCTGTCCTGCGGATAGGCGGTATAACCCTTTCGAGTCGGTTGGTTGTTGGCACGGGTAAATATGCCAGCCATGCCGAGATGGCCGCCTGTTTGGCCGCCTCTGGCACGGACTGCGTGACGGTTGCGGTGCGGAGAGAACGGCTTATCAATGCCGCCGGTGAAAATATTCTTGAACACATTGATTTGTCGCGGTACACGCTCTTGCCCAACACAGCCGGGTGCTTTTCGGCCGATGATGCAGTGCGCGTGGCCCGCTTGGGACGGGAGTTACTCCGTGACATCGGCAATCCGGGTGCGGAGTGGGTGAAGCTCGAGGTGTTGGGGGACGCGCGGACGCTCCTACCTGATCCCGTGGGCACGCTAGAGGCCACCGAGCGACTTGTGGCGGATGATTTTGCGGTGCTCGTCTATTCCAGCGACGATCCTCTGATTGCCAAACGCCTCAAGGATTTGGGTGCGGCCAGCGTCATGCCAGCCGGCAGCCCGATCGGCTCAGGCCAAGGGATTCTCAACGCCAACAATCTGCGAATCTGTCTCGAATATCTCAAAGATGGTGACCCCGACTACCCGGTGATTGTCGATGCTGGTGTTGGCACTGCAAGCGATGTGGCAGTGGCCATGGAACTTGGCGTTGACGGTGTGCTTTTGAATACAGCCATCGCCCACGCAGCCTCACCTTTGCGAATGGCCAGAGCGATGCAGGCGGCCTGTTATGCCGGCAGACAGGCGTTCCTTGCCGGCCGGATCCCAAAGCGTCTCTATGCCATGGCGTCCAGCCCCGATGCCGGCCGTATCGGGCGGATAGAGTCATAAGACAAGGAAAAGTTTTAGTCATGCTTGCCAAACGGATCATTCCCTGCCTGGATGTCGAGAAGGGCCGCGTCGTCAAAGGCACGCGTTTTCTTGATCTGATTGATGCCGGTGATCCAGTGGCGGTGGCGGCACGGTACGAGGCACAAGGGGCTGACGAGCTGGTCTTCCTCGACATTACTGCGAGCCATGAAGGCCGCGCTATCATGCTCGATGTGGTCCGTCGCGTGGCGGAGACAATCTTCATGCCCTTCACGGTCGGCGGCGGCATCCGCACGCTTGACGATGCGGCCAGGCTCATTCAAGCCGGCGCAGAGAAGGTGAGCATCAACTCTGCTGCCGTTCACACACCGAAGTTGATCACTGCAATTGCCGATCGCCTCGGCAGTTGCGCGACGGTCGTCAATATCGATCCCAAGCGGGTGCAGCGTGATGGCCGCGAAGTATGGGAAGTGTTTGTCAATGGTGGCCGCCTGCCGACAGGGCTGGAAGTTGTGGCCTGGGCTAGGCAAGTCGAATCGATGGGGGCAGGCGAGATCGTTCTCACCTGCATGGATCGTGACGGCACCCGCGACGGCTACGATCTGGAGATAACAGCAGCCGTCAGTCACTGCGTCGGTATTCCAGTAGTGGCCAGCGGTGGTGCTGGTAAGCCCGAGCACCTCGCCGACGCGATCGAGCACGGTGGGGCCGATGCGGCCCTAGCGGCTGGCATCTTTCACTTCGCAGAGTGTACGATTCAAGAAGTTAAAGAGCTCTTTATACGACGGGGCATACCCGTCCGCCCGCCCATGTCCCTGATTGTCGAGCCACGGTTGGCGATCACTCCCCAACGACCAGATTGAGCCCTCAAGCCTCATGGCCACAACCAAACCAGCAGCCGATCAAGCGATTGTTCCCGCGGTCTCCAGCAATGGTTCGTCGCAGCGATTAGAAATTGATCGGCTGTTTGAAGCACTCGTCAAATTAGAAGGCAGCGACTTGCACCTCAAGGTGGGCCAGCCGCCAATCATTCGGGTGAAAGGCGCACTGCAACCGCTCAAGGCTCCGCGGATTGACGACGATGGGATGAATCGGCTGTGCAAGCCGATGCTCAACGATCGACAGCATAAAATTCTCGAAGACGAGGGGGGCTGCGACTTCGCACACGTGGCTACGATCGAGGGCGTGAGGTGGCGATTTCGCGTCAACCTACTCCAGCAACAAGGGGCATTGGGTCTGGTGGCTCGCCGCGTGAACAACAAAATTCCGGACTTCAAGGGACTCTATTTGCCTCCAGGCATCGAAGATCTTTGCAAGTTTGATCAGGGTCTTGTGCTGCTGGCTGGCGTGACTGGCTCGGGCAAGAGCACGACGATTGTGGCGATGCTCAACTATATCAATCAAAACTATCGCAAGCACATTCTCACGCTGGAAGATCCGATCGAGTTTGTTTTTACCGAAGACAAGTGCCTGATCAACCAGCGTGAGGTGGGTCAGGATGTCAAAAATTTTGCCATCGGCATGAAGCATGCCGTTCGAGAGGACCCCGACATCATTCTGGTCGGTGAAATGCGCGACGAGGAGTCGTTTATGACCGCGATTCACGCGGCCGAAACGGGGCACCTTGTTTTTGGCACTATCCACGCCTCTAGCGCCCCCACGACGATCACTCGCATCCTCGATCTCTTTCCGGAGGCGATGCACTCTGCGCTACGCAGTGCCATCGCCTTTAATATGAAGGGTATTATAGCGCAAAAACTGATCCGCTCGATCAAGCCCGGAGTGAGTCGCGTGCCAGTTGTGGAACTCATGACATTTGATGTGATGGTCCGAAAATATGTGCTCGAGGGGCAGGATCAATTGCTGGCCGACCACATTAAAAAATCAGTTCGCAATGGCATGCAGGATTTTACGGTGAGTCTCAAAAGCCTGATTGATCAGGGCTTGATCGACCGCAACGACGCCCTGGAAATTGCCCCTAATCGAGAGGCCTTGACGATGCTTCTCAAGGGCATTGGGGTTTCCTGATGGGCTGCGGGAAGTTGGGAATCGATCGGGTGTTTTTCTTTCTGTCGACAGTGGCTGCGATGCTGCTGTCGACTCGCCCCACGTGCGTTATGGCGGCGGGAGCAGAGGCTGGCTGGCCAAAGCCGAGCCCTGAATGGCTCTCCCGTGGGGCCAGCGGCAGCTTGGCGATCGTGCCACTCTTGATGTGGTGGATTTTGGCTGTGGGGTGGATGGCCACGAGCAATGGCCTCACCCGTGACAGTGCGCGGCATAACATCCGCCCTAATCTCTGGGGGGCCGTCATCACCATTCCATTTTTTTGTACGGCGCTTTTGGCTTGGTGGATTCCTTCGGTACTCGCGGGCCAGTTTTTAATGCTTGTGATGTGGCTAGGGCCGGTGATTGTCTACATCATTTTACGAAATCCCAAAGTGGGCAAGGCGGAACGGTGGCTCACGCGTGACCACGGCCGCCGCATTCTGGCTGCATTTTTGAGTCCGTTTGGCTATGAGATTGCAACCGGTGGTGCCGAAGAGGATCTTGTACCAGCAGTGGCATTACTAGCTGCTGGCGGCAAAAATGCAGATGAAAACACAACTCGTCTGACCAAAAGCTCTGCTACGGAGGGATTTGAAGAGGCCCGCAAGGTGATGCTGGCGGCGGTGATGGCGAGGGCTCTAAGCGTCCTCCTGGAGGCCAAGCCAGACCTTTTTTCTGTGCGGCATGAGGTGGATGGGGTCTGGCATGCCCCACGCATCCGGCTGGCCCCCAAGAATAAAAAAGAGACCGATACCTGGATTGACGCGCCTCCGCCGATCCAGCCCGTTGGCGAGGCCGTTCTCGTATCGCTCAAGACGCTTGCCGGCCTAGATCCAGCGCAGCACGGCCGACAGTCGGGCGTTTTTGCCTTACAGGTCGATGGCAAGCTGCGAAATTGCCGGCTGGTATCGCAGACGGCCAAAACTGGTCCGCAGCTCTTGGTGCATATCGAACCGATCGGTCTGCTCTTTAAATCCTTTAGTGATTTGGGAATGGTCGGGCTGATTGCCGAGGGGATGGCCAATCTCGTCACGCTCGAAAAAGGGCTACTCGTACTCTCTTCGCCGCCAGCTTCTGGCCTGACAACAACATTTGATGTGGTGGTGGGATCGACCGATCGTTTAACGCGAGATTTTATCTCTTTAGAGGATGCCGCCATGCCTCCCCGAGAAATCCAAAATGTCAAACCCGTGATCTTCGATACAAGAACGGGCGTCACGGCAGTGGCTGCCTTACAGGTGGCTTTACGGGAGTATCCTCGCGGCATCATCACACGAGATCTTCGCGATGCGGGGCTTGCGGTTGAACTGGCCCACTTGGCTGACAAGCAACAGTTTGTGATTCTCAGCATGAAGGCCACAGATTCTATTGAGGCCATTGCCAAGCTTCTCGCCTGCGCCATTCCGCCAGAGGTGCTCGCCAGATCGATGCTTGGCTCACTTTCACAGCGACTGGTGCGAAAGCTTTGCCCCCGCTGTCGGGAGGAATATCCAACACCGGTTGAGTTTTTACTGAAGTTTAAGCGTACAATCGAGCAACTGCCAAACCTCAAGCGAGCCTCTCCGCACGGCTGCCGGCTGTGCGGTGGCACAGGCTATTTCGGCCGGGCCGCAATTTTTGAATTGGCCTCTGGGGTAACGCTCAAGCAGGCAATCAGCAAAAAGTCTGATTCCCAACTGTTGAAGCAGGCGGCCGCGAAAGACGGCCTGCGGCCGATGCGGGATCAGGGGCTATTGCTGGTGATCGAGGGAATCACATCACTGGACGAAATGCAACGCGTCTTCTCGAAGGCCTAAGGGCAATAATGTGAGCCAAAGGGTTCGCGCCAAGGAAACTCCAAAGCCATGATCGTCAATCTTGTGTTACTGCTGGTTTTCATCACCGTCACGCTCCTCTTAACGCGGGAGGGGCTGTGGAGCGCCATGCTGATGTTTCTCAATGTGCTCGTGGCAGCGACCGTGGCGACGGCGTGGTTTGGAGTGCTGACAGTTTCACTCGAGAAACTTGTGCCGAGTTACACATTCCTACTCGACTTCCTCTCGATGTGGGGCATCTTTTCGATTGTATTGTTAGCGCTCCGCGAGATCACCGACCGCGTCTCGCGGACAAAAGTTAAGTTTCTCCGGCAGATCGAATTGTGTGGAGCGCCCATCGTGGCATTGCTGAGCGGCTGGGTGATGGTGGCATTTACAGCCACTTCGCTGCATACTGCCGCGGTGCCGCGATGGCTGGTACAGGAGACGCCGCAGGCCAGAATGTTTTTTGGTCTGTCTCCCGATCGCAAGTGGCTTTCGTGGATGCGAAACTCGTCGCTTGACGGTCCATTTGCATGGCCAGGAAACAACGAGAGGGCCATCTTTGACAAGGATGCCGATTTTATTTTGAGGTACGCGGATCGGCGGTTCAAGCTTGAGGGGGAGGAGGCACTGCGAGTCAATGCAAAGCAATGAGATCGTAAGCGGGGAAACAAATGGCCAGCAAAGCGAGGGCGTTGCCTATCGGCCGGTGAGCATGCTGGCTGTGGTCGCACTGGTAGCCGGTTTTATTTCCGCATTATGCTTGGCCAGCCCGTTACTCTGGGTGCTGCCGGTGGTGGGGATCGGGCTCTCCTATGCGGCGCTAGTTGATGTGGGAGGCGAGCGCCGTAAGGCAGGACGACTGGCCGCCCTGTCGGCCATGGCTCTCTCGATTGGTTTTGGCACGCAAGCGGTGACCGCGAGGGCAACAGACCGATTCATCGCCGGCACGCGAGCGGTTGAGTCAGCCCGTTTTTGGCTCGATGCCATTAGGCAGGAGCGGCTGGTCGATGCCAGAAGCATCTGCCTGCCACTGCCAGAATCGATTGCTGGTATTGCAGTTGTCACCGCGTGTGGATCAGAGACTGCTCGGCAGATTGTCTGCGAAGGACCAAGCGAGGAATCGCTCAGTCCTTCGTGGGTGGTGCAAGCGAGAGTTGGAACATGCAGCCTGCGAATCACGCTGGAACCGACCGTGACTCTTAAAAATGGTCAAAGAAGCGAACGCTGGGCCGTTGTGAGGTGCGAAAAAGTTGGCTCTCGCTAGTCCCACCTGTGTCTCTCGCGCTACCGGCCACTCAGGCGTGGGACGATTTGAAGCAGCGGACAGCAGCAATCGAATCAGCTCCTGCTGCGAGCATCACCAACCGGTCAAAACCCAGGGCGGCACCCACGCCCTCTGGCATGCAAAGACTTTTTGTTCCACTGCTTGTGGCACTATCGGGTCCATCGCTGCGGTGCGCAGCGAGTAACTGGGTTGGTAGCGGAAGCGATTTGCGGCCGTTGGCAACGCGGGTGCGGTTGGCGGCATCGATTCGGGCACGCAGCACGCTGCGGCTGGTTTCCTCTTCCCAGCCGTTGGCCAGTTCCACTCCCTCGACAAAGAGTTCAAATCGTAGTGCCGCCTGCGGAGATGCTCTATCAAGCTTGGCAAACGCCGCCTGCGACACCGGCCACGCCTCCAGCATCGTAGGCTGGCCGCGTCCCAGCTTGGGTGTGACTACCTCAGCCAGCAAGATTTCAAACCAAAAATCCCAGGCGACCTCCGCGGGCAGTTCAGCGTGACCCTCCGGCAGTTGCAAGCCCGCTTGCTGGCCCGCACGCTCTAAGTCGCGGAGCGAAGCGGTTTGAGGATCGACGCCAGCATATTTTAAAAAGACCTGCGAGCATGTCAGCCGTTGGATTCCACCGGTGCCCAGCACCTCTTGGCAGAGCTGCTCCAAGACTCGCGAAGCATCGCTCAGCGTGGTTTTTGGTGCGTACCATTCAAGGAGCGTGAATTCACTGTCGTGAGTGCTGCTGTGTTCACCAGCCCGAAACGCCTGGGCCAGTTGGTAGATCGGCCCGGCACCGCCAGCCAGAAGGCGTTTCATCAAGGCTTCCGGACTGGCTTGGAGATAATGCGGCGGTCGGCTTTGGCCATCAAGAAAAACGGCGATCGGCTCGATGTGCGCCTCAGGCAAGACCTCGGGCGAGAGAGTCGGCGTATCGACTTCCAAAAACCCCAAGCGATCAAAGAGTTGTCGCACGCCCGAGCGAACACGAGCGCGAAGCGAAAGAATCGATTGAATTGACATCGAAGTTGGCGTTGAAGCCCCTTTATAAAGTCATGCAGTCATTACGAAGAGCCCGGGCCGCATCTGACACCAGTCGCCACCCGCATCTGCGGGCACGTTTAATGCAATCGCATGCCTGGCAGCGCGCCGCTGTCGGGAGAGAGAAGGTAGACACCCGTAGCACCCGCACCGCTCGCCGCCGCAACCATCCCCTCGCTCAAGCCAAATTTCATCTGTCTGGGTGCGAGATTAGCGACCACCACAACCAGCCGGCCAACTAGCGACTCGGGCGTATGAAAGCCTTTGATGCCGGCAAAAATGGTGCGCGTTGTCTCGCCGCCCAGACTGATCGTGAGCCGCAGAAGTTTTTTTGCCTCAGCCACTTCTTCGGCCGCAACGATCCGGGCCACGCGAAGATCGACCTTTGAAAAATCGTCGATCGTGCACTCTGGGGCCAGTGGTTCTGCAGTCAGCGCCGCGCCTAAATCAGCAGGGGGCGGAATGTGCAGCGGCGGAGTTGACGGGGTTTCTAGCGAGGTCTGTGGGTCCATTGATTGTACTCCTTGGGGTTGTGCTTGAGTGCCTGTTTCGATCAGCGATTGCGAGATGAGCGCCGCCACCTGGCCTGCTTCCACACGCCGCATGAGCGGCGTAAAGACGCCACTAGAAATCCCAGCCAGTGGCGTTTGGGATTCATCCCACGATCGGATCGCTCCACCGATGAGTGCGCCAACCTGATTTGAAAAAACAGGCAATACCGGCGAAAGATAGACAGCGATCTGCCGAAATAGGTTGATTGCCACAGTGGCCACATCTTGCAGCTGTGCAGCGCTTCCAGGGCCTGCTTTAGCCAGCTTCCAGGGCTGCTGAGTATCAACATAAAGATTGGCCCGGTCGGCGGCCACCATGATGATGCGCATTGCCCGCGCACAGTCGCAAGCCTCAAACGCGGCTGCAATCGCCTCGCCGTCAGCTGCCGCTTCGGCAAAGAGACCGCCGTCGTCGGGATACGTCGCTGAGAGGCCGGTCGCTTCTAGCCAGCGAGCGGTGCGGCTGGCTAGATTGACAACCTTACCGACCAGATCGGCATTCACCTTTGCGGTGAACTCCTCGAGGTTTAAGTCGATGTCGTCGATGCCACCGGAAAGTTTTGTGGCGTAGTAGTAGCGCAGCATTCCCGGATCGAGGTGGTCCAAATAGGTGCGTGCCAGCAGAAACGTGCCCCGGCTTTTCGACATCTTCTGGCCGTTGACCGTAAGAAAGCCGTGCACGCGCACACGAGTCGGCAGGGCAAGGCCTGCCACTTCCAGCATTGACGGCCAGAAAAGCGTGTGGAAATAGGTGATGTCCTTGCCGATAAAGTGGTGGATTTCAGCAGCCGGCTGTTCGGTCTGCCCGCGATGCCACCACGATTCAAACGATTCACCGCTGACGGCGCACCATTCTGTGGTGGCTGCCAGATAGCCGATCGGGGCGTCGAACCAGACATACCAGTAGTGCCCAGGAGCATCTGGTATTTCAAATCCAAAGTAGGGGGCCGGACGGGAAATGTCCCAGTCGCGCAGCGGCTCATTGAGAAAGTGGCCGGCTAAATAGTTGGCAATCGGAGGATCCAGCGCTCCCGATGACTGTGTCCACTCGGTCAAAAATGAATGCAGCGATTCAAGCCTGACAAATAAGTGATCCGCCGAACGCACTTCTGGCTGAGCCCCCGACAGCGTGCTCACCGGATCGATCAAATCGGCGGGGCTGTAAGCGCCGCCGCACTGTTCGCAGGAGTCGCCGTATTGATCGGCTGCCTTGCAGCGAGGGCATGTGCCCCGCACAAATCGATCGGCAAGAAAGACACCCGCGAGAGGATCGTAGAGCTGTTGCACATTGCGAGTTGTGATCAGCCCTCGCGTCCGCAGCGACTGCCAGATCTCACTGCAACGGCGTTGATTGGCAGGGCTATCCGTTGAACCATAATGATCAAACTCAATCTGGAAATCAGCAAAGTCGGCCACGTGGGCCTCTTTCATGTCGGCAATGAGTTCCTGCTCGCTACGGCCCTCAGTTCGCGCGCGGATCATGATTGCTGTGCCATGCGTGTCGTCGGCACAAAGATAGATTGCCTGTTCACCGCGCAATTTTTGATAGCGCACAAAGATGTCGGTCTGGATGTATTCGACCAAGTGCCCCAGATGGATGTGACCGTTGGCGTAGGGCAGGGCAGAGGTGGCGAGAATGCGACGGGGTCGTCGATCGAGATGCTGCACGGCGGTCGTTACTCTTTGAGAAGCGGAAATGAAAGGGCCGCGAGGATTTGGGTGATCCGCGGAAGACAGAGTGTAAGAGGCTGTGTTGAAACGGGGAAACAGCGCAGGCAATAGATGACTGGGAAGGCCGCAATTCACGCCCGGAAGGAAAAAAATGGTCTTGTCGCCAGGCAAAGCCCTCGACAGTATCCCGCCCCCTCACGGAGAGCTGGCCACAGTGGCTCGTTCAACGGCGATCAAACATCTCTCATCGGCTATTTCACACTCCGCTGCCCGTTTCTTTTGCCCAAACGCCGCTGGGTCACGACGCCTGATCACCACACATGGAACCACGGATGCCCTTCACCCTCCGAAACAGACCGTCGCATGCCAGTGCTTGCCTCTTGTGCCTGGCGTTGCTCACGACCCAATGGACCACTCGATCAACGCTCGCAGCAACTCCTGCTGATCGTGAGGTGATCGCTGCTACCGATATTGTTCTGCTCGATTTCTCGGCCACATGGTGCGGTCCCTGCCGTTCGATGGCCCCGCTGATCAGCGAGGTCGCAGCCGCGGGCTGGAACGTTCGGCACATCGATGTCGATCGCGAAGGGGATTTAGTCAAACGTTTCGGGGTCACTGGCGTGCCGTGCTATGTGCTGCTAGTTAAGGGGCATGAAGTGGGTCGAATCGCGGGCGCGACAACGCATGCAGAGCTAGAAAACATGCTGTCCAAGAGCCGGCCTTCGGCCAGTCCCCCCACTGTGGTCGCCACGGCCGTGCCGGCCAAGGCTGTCATTCCCGGCATTCCGTTTCCAGCCACCGCGCTCCAGTCTCCGCTGCTCACCGAGCCCCCGGTCAAGCTTCAGTCGCCCGAGGCAGCCATTGTGGTTGGCAGTGCGATTGCTGCGCACAGGGCTGATAGAGGTGCAGCGATTGAGCGAACCCCAGATCCCCGTCGGAATGCAAAAACGACGGCCACTCTAGGATCTCAGGTGCTTGCCAATCAGGGGGCAGCGATTGACCCAGGAACGCGGGCAGCCCTTGAACGCAAGCTGATGAGTGCTACGGCGAGATTGCGTGTGGAAGACCCGCAAGGAATTTCATGGGGCACCGGCACCGTGATCGACTGTCGAGAGGGAGAGGCATTGATCCTCACCTGCGGCCATATCTTTCGAGACTCAAAGGGGAAGGGACGGATCGAGGTCGATCTCTTCGGGCCGGGTGGGCCACGCGGTGTGGCTGGGCAGGTGGTGTCGTGGGATTTAAACCGCGACGTGGCGCTGGTCAGTGTTTTTACGGAACAAAAAATCGAGCCGATGCGTGTGGGCGGCCAAGACCGTCTGGCCGCCGCTGGTGAACCGGTCGTAACCGTTGGCTGCAATGGCGGCAAGGACCCAACCGTTTTTTACAGCCGTGTGACGGCCGTGGATAAATATTTGGGACCGGCCAATGTGCAAGTGGCAGGCCAGCCAGTTCAAGGCCGTAGCGGGGGAGGACTGTTTAGTGTTGACGGCACATTGATCGGGGTTTGTAACGCAGCCGATCCAACGGATAACGAAGGGCTCTTTGCTGCTCTCCCCACAATTCATGAACAGCTCGACGAAACGGGATTGGCCTTCATTTATCGCAGCACGTACCCCAGTGGGATAGCGGCCGGTGCTTCTCAAACTGCCGCCGCTGCCATGGTTGTTCCCAGCATGCCAGAGGCAATGCCAGCCGTGTCGTTTGACCGCCGCGATCGCGCCGACGCGCTGCCCACGGCGTCGACAGGAACGCTGCCCTCGCCGTCGCCGCAATCGATTGAATCGCTTTCGCATGGTGAGAGAGCGCTGCTCGACCATGTGCGGCAGCACGACGGCAAGGCCGAAGTGATCTGCATCGTGCGACCCCACGGCTTATCGGATAACGCCAGCGAGGTGTTTGTCTTGCAGGGAGCCGACCGGGCGTTTGTCGATCATCTCTCGAAGGCCCATGTGGGGAAGGGAAGTGGCCCATCTCCGGCCCAAAGGTCTGATCTGGCTGCTCTGCCAGCCACCAATCCAGTGCGCTAGCCAGCAGAAGAATCGTCTGGTGTCTTCGCGAATTGGCCGGCCGCAGCTATCTCGAGTCGTCTGTAACCTCGATGGTCACGGGTTGGGCATTGACGCTATTGGCTGCGCCGCTGCCTGAGCGGCCCGTGGCGCGAATGGTGACTTTACCGCGACCGAGGAGTTCAGCCGGGACTTCAATCGTGGCTTCGGTACCGGTGGTACGGCCGAGCACTCGGCCCATCGAAAAGACCACCACGTTTTGAAATCCCTCGCCAGCCACGCTCACTCGCACGGTGCCGGAGGACTTGACGCGACTCGGATCGGCCTTGAGTCGCAGCGTGCGTTTGTGATTCGAAAAAGAGACCGGCAGAATCCAGCGGCCCTGCGATTCGATGGCCGACGATTCAAGAGCGACCACACGCAGTTCGTGGTAGCCATCGGCCATTGGCAATGTGTCGAGCGTAAAACCCTCGCCGATGCCACACTGGGCCAGTCGCATGCCGTCCACAAAAAACTCAAAGCGATCGACGCTCTTGCCATCGGGCACTTGTGCGCGAGGCTCGAAATAGACCGAACCAAAAAGAGTTGCCCCCGGTTCTAAAATTCTGGAATCAGGTGAAGCTACAACCTCAACCTTGGGAATCGTGGCCCACGGTTGGCAGAGTGGATCGCCGACAACAAGCAATTGATACGGTGATTGAACCGACTGGTAGAACGCTTCGGCGAGACTAGCCCCACGGGCATAGTGGACATGGATTGAGGCATGCGGAAACTTTGCTTGGATGGCGTAGGGTTCGATGACCGTGCCGCTGGAGCCAGCCGCTGCAGCACGGATGAATTCGGAGAGCGGAGTCTGGCCGACACCCGGCGTGAAAATCCCACCGTAGCTCGTCAGATTCTCGCAGATTGCGCCTGGCAGAATTCTGCTGCCGCTTTGAGTCCAATCAAAATCAGCCGCTCCTGCCATCAGTCCAGCGACATCCCGCTTACCGACAGGGAGCGTTCCAGCGATCACTTCGCCAGCCACCCCGAGCACTTTAAGTTCAGCCACGACTGCCGCAAAAACGCTGCTGCGAGTTGTCGTGCGGACATCGGCATTGGTCATAAAATAAATCGTGCCTTTTGGGCGAGTGCCATCAGCAGCAGCGGCAGTCCGGAGAGAAGCGATCACCTCCGCAACGCTGTTACCCCTCCCGCTTGTCACGCCGAGCATCACGGCCATGAGGTAATGGTTGCCATGAGTCTCCGTCAATTCTCCTTGTTGTCCCCAGCCATACCAACTGCGAAATCCTTCTGTTGCCGCCGGCACACCTAAGGCGTTTGTTGGTTTGTAGTAACGGTTGCTAGCGGGGTCGAGGTAGGCGGGGCTGCGGCTTTGCACAGCCGCATACAGCATTGTCATCCCGGTTAGGGAGCCGGACGGGAATTTATCACTACTCACTAACGCCGCTGGAAGTTCCTCGGCAAAATCGATCCGCCAGGGAAAATCGCTGGAGTAGACAATCAGATCAATTTGCGGCGCGAGTTTGCGAGATTCGATAGCCCGGAGGATGGGCGTCAGAATCTGATCGCGAAACGGAGCAATTTTCGTGCTCTCTGTGCTGGCTGTCCAAGGTAGCATCAGCACATTGATAGGGGGCAGGTTGCGGATCGAGGCAAATGCATTCGCCACAGCCACGCTATTGGGACTGGCAGAGTTGACCACCAAAAACACATTTTCTGGTCCCCCGCCGGCACGGGCAGGCACGCTCAATGGTGCCGCTACAAGCAGGATCAGCCACAAAAATAGCAATCCGTGTTGGCCGACATGGCGGAAAAACTTTCTGGGCATGGAAGGCATCTGCCAAAGGAGAAAGAATCAGAAATAGTTTGAAACAGATCCGCTCCTAGCGTATCTGTTTCGCTGCCGCTTCTCTACTCCCAGAGGGCTCAGGACTTGGAGGGAAGGGACTATTGAGCGAGTGCATGTGGCCTGTCAGAAGTGGTTCTTGAGCCGGTAGACTCAAAGTCACGGCGGGAAACTGTGCCGTACAACTGAAATTGGCCGGCAATGATTTTAGGAACGCATATGCGACCGCTACCCGGAAGAATATCGCTGGAATTTTTCAGGCGGCTGGGAATGGTCGCACGGTCAGCTTTCATACCAATCGTCTTCCTCGCGACTGCCATGGGCCTCGTCGGGGGAGTGTACGGTGAGGAGGGTGTTTCATTTTCCGGGACGCAAGCCTTCCTGCATCTAAAAGCCATCTGCAAACTTGGCCCCCGTCCCAGCGGATCCGCTGCGATGGAAAAACAGCGGAAGATGCTTGTGGAGTATTTTCGTCAGGCAGGTGGCGTCGTCACAGGGCAGGCATTTCAAATCCGTGATCGCCGTAGTGGTGCGGCTGTGCATATGGAAAACCTGATCGTGGAATGGCATCCTGAGCGCCGCGACCGCGTACTGATTGGAGTTCATTACGACACCCGTCCGTTTCCAGATCGGGATCCAGTCGATCCAAAAGGAATATTTATCGGGGCCAACGACGGGGCCAGCGGCGTGGCATTATTGATGGAACTAGCGCAGGCAATGCCAGCCATCAAAGGCAGTGTGGGGATCGACTTTGTGCTCTTTGATGCCGAAGAGTATGTCTTTGCCGCGAGAGACCCTTACTGCCTCGGCTCCAATTTTTTTGCCCGGCAATACATCGCCAACCAACCGATGGCTGCCAAGCAGCAAGCGGGCCGGCATGCTCATCGATACCGCTGCGGCGTGATTGTTGACATGGTGGCCGACCGAGACCTAGAGATTTGGCAGGAGCAGCAGAGCGTTTCTTGGCCCGACACGCGGCCAATCGTGGAATCGATCTGGGGTGTGGCAGAGCGACTCAAGGTGCGGCAGTTTGTGCCTCGAGCGAAGTACACCATTCAAGACGACCATGTGCCGCTGCGGATGATCGCTAAAATCCCGACCTGCGACATCATCGATTTTGATTACCCCCACTGGCACACCACGCTCGATACGCCGCAAGCCTGTTCTGCTCAATCCTTGGAGACGGTGGGTCGGGTGCTGCTGGAATGGTTAAAACAGCAGGAATAGTTGCATCTTGTTGCATAAGCGAACGGCCCATGAGAACGCCCGATTGTTGGGCGCTGGACATGAACAGCCCACGCAACCAAAAATTATAGGAGTGTCTCTCGAGCATGAAAAGAAGCGCAGTGTCTTCCAAGCGATCCCAGTTGTGCGTGCCCGAATTGGGCATCAGTGGCATGCCTTTGACGGTGTCGCTGTGGCTGGTGGCAGAGGGAGCGGTTGTGATCGAGGGGGATCGCGTGGTCGAATTGCTCGCTGGTGGCGTGACCGTTGATTTAGAAGCGCCGATTTCAGGCCGACTGGTCCAGCTGGTAGACGAGGATGAAACGGTGACTACTGGCGGTGTGATTGCCGAAGTTGTGCCGGCAGAGCCAGATTTCTGATGGGTCTTGAGCCGGGTATGGTTGACTGTTGTCGAGTCTGCTTGATCGATCCGTGAAATAAAATGCTAGTAGAGATGACGCCGCCGTTTGCCGATAATCGCCAGGTTTGGTCGCTGTCACTGCTCGGCGGACTGACGATGTTTCTGGTGCAACCGCCAGTCGATCTGTGGATGCTAGCTTGGCTGGCGCCGCTGCCGTGGCTGGGGCTTATAAAAGTCGAGACCCTGCGGGCTACTCATCCGTGGCGGGCGATGTGGGTTGGGGGGGTGGTTTACTGGCTGTGCGCGATTCACTGGCTTCGATTGCCCCACCCGGCGACCTCCATCGGTTGGCTAACGCTGTCGGCGTATTTGGCCATTTATGTCCCGCTTTTTGTCTGGACAACACGGCGACTTGTGCATGACTGGAATTGGCCGCTGGTGGCAGCGGCGCCGCTTGCATGGATGGCGTTTGAGCACTTGCGGGGCTGGCTCTTTGGAGGCTTTACGCTAGCCGGCTTGGGTCATACGCAGTGGCGGTGGACCACGCTCATCCAGTTGGCTGATTGTTTCGGGGCCTGCGGCGTCAGTGGGGTTGTGATGGCAGTTGCGGCGAGCGTAACTGCGATTTTGCCAGATGGGCAGGCGGTTCTGGTCGATCGCGGGCACGGCAATCGTCATCGGGTGAGTCAACAAATCTGGAATGCAGCAGCGGGGCTGGGCATCGTGTCTACCGCGCTTGGGTACGGTGCGTGGCGGATTGCCGGAGAGCCACCTCGTCAGGGCGTGCCCTTGGATGTCTTGCTCGTACAAGGATCGATCGATACGCAACTCAAACACGATCCGGCTGCCGCTGAGCAGGTCGTGCGAGAGTACGACCGACTCACCGTCGCTGCTTTGGCCGGTGCTAGCGGCGGTGAATTCAGTGCCGCCGGCCCCGACCTCATCGTCTGGCCAGAGACAATGTGGCGGTGGGGATTACTCGAGATTGATCCTTCAGAGGTCCTGCCTGAAAGCGTTGTCGAGCAGGCAATTGGTCCCGTTGGAGCCCCGGAAAATTTGTCCGAATCAGCTACCGATCGCCAGTTACGTTGCCATCGCTGGCTGGAACAGGAGCGGCTGGATGCCGTCGCCGCGTTTGCCAAACGCTACGCCAGCACATGGATTGTTGGCCTCGACAAGCAAGTCATCTCGCCACAACTACCTGGCGGGGTGCAAAACTTTAACTGTGCTCTGTTTGTGGATGCCGGCGGAAAGCCTCTGGACTGCTACGAGAAAATGCACCCGGTGCTGTTTGGCGAATATGTGCCTCTGGCTGGACGATTTCCTTGGCTGTATCAGCTCACACCGCTACCGGCCGGGCTGACGGCTGGAGTCGCACCGGTCGCTGTGCGCATTGCCAACTACAATGTGGCAACCAATATTTGCTACGAGACAGCGCTCCCGGAAGCGGTGCGATCCCTTGTGCTTTCCCTAGAAAGACAAGAACGGCGGCCAGATGTCATTGTCAATCTGACAAACGATGGATGGTTTTGGGGATCCAGCGAACTCGACATGCACCTGACCAGTGCCATCTTTCGGGCGGTGGAGGTCCGAACGCCGCTGGTCATTGCGGCGAATACTGGTTTCTCGGCCTCCATTGATGGCTCTGGTCGGCTCTTGGCCCGAGGACCACGGCGGGCCACTTCCGCGCTCCGGGTCCGTGTGTATCCTGACGGCCGTCCTAGCTTTTGGCTGGCGTGGGGTTCTTTGCCGATGGGGGCCTGCGTGGCGATTGCAGCGGTTTTAATGCTGGAAAAATGGCTTCGCCGTGGTAGCCTTGAGAAGCGTTGACCCGCTGGCCGATCTAACTCTAGGCTCGTTGGCGGAAACACTGAATTGAGTCGTTGTGGCGAACCCGAGTTGAGTCGTTGTGGCGGCACGAGAGGTTCACGCATCGTTCAGCCGGGTTGTCGAGCCAGTAGCGTTTTCAAGGTGGTTTTGACTGTATCAGCGAAGAGTCCCCCATGAACATCATCGGCAAGATTTTTGTATTTGCAGTGTTTGTTATGAGCCTTGTGTTCATGACGTTCTCGGTCGCCATCTACTCCTCTCATGTCAACTGGCGAGAGCAGATCGAACGCACGCGAGATGAGGCTACCGCTTTTAATCCGATTGGTTTGAAATACCAACTCGAGGATGTCAAGGAAGAGCGTGAAAAACTTACAACGGAGATCAATCGCCTGCAGACTGCAGCATCCAACTCGGAAGCGTCGCGCGATCAGGTGGTTGCAAAACTGCAGGTTGCATTGAGTGAAAAAAGTAAAGAGTTGAGTGCGCTGCGGGACGAGAAAGAGGAAAAAGAAAAAGAACAAAAGAAAGTGCTCGAAGAACTCACCAGTGCCCGTGAGGAGCTGAAAAAAGCAACCCAGTCGGTCGAGTCCTTGCGTAAAGAAGTTCAAGCGCAGCAAGCAAAAGTCGATCAACAGGTGGGTCGCGCATCCGAACTGGCTGGTGAACTGCACGCCAGAGAGTCGCTGTTGGTGATTGCTAATGAGCGCAAGGCTCAGCTAGAGAAACAGGTCGCCAACGCCCGCTTACTCCTGAAACAGAGCGGTCTTTCGATCGACAGTCTCCCCAAGGATCGGGTGGCCTCCATGAGTGGTGTTGTCGTCGCTGTGGCCGACGATTCGGTCGAGGTCTCGCTCGGCGGAGATGATGGCGTACAGATGGGGCATGAATTGGAAATCTATCGCAACGACCAATACCTCGGCCGCGTCCGTGTTGTCAGCGTGAAGCCCGACAAGGCCATCGCCGTGATCATCAAGGGGTTCCTTCGCGGAACTATCCAGCGGGGCGACCGGGTCGCCACGCGACTCAAGGCCTGATGCGGCTGATGCCTAAAATTCTGCCTCAAAAGGGCATGATCACGCTGTGTACACCAGAGGACTCGATCGATGGCTGATGATGATCAAAAAATTGTTCCTCGCCGTCCGCCGATGAGTGTTTATACGGCAATGCTGCTGCTGGCATTCATTGCGATTTCAATCGGCTGCCTGATTTTGTCGCTGGAACTTTTCTACAGAGATTTGCCACTCAAACCCCTCGCGCCTTAAGCCAGCGAGACAACTTGAGTAAGGAGAGCTCAGCAGGCTATTTTTGCTTGGCTGGCGGCGTTTTGACTGCTGGTGGGGCACGCCTAGGGGCCAGCGAGACCAGCAACCCGTCGGCCGAGGCCAAAAGAAGGCTGTCGGATGTTGTATTGACAACCGGCAGCGACAGACCTCCCAGCGAAATTCTCTCGCGGCGGGAACCGTCGACTAGGTCCAAGCCCGAAAGTCTGCCCGTGCGATCAATGCACCAGACGCGATTGCTGCTGACGGCAAGAATCTTGCCAGCGACCGTGGTCTGCCACATGAAGCCGCCATGCTGGGCCGAATAAGCCGCGATGCCTCGCTCGCCGAGCGATATCACGAGCGTATCTCCGCTCAGAAAAATGCTTGGATCCGGGGGGCCTGCTAATGCCGCTTGCCATTGAAGCTCTAGCCCGTTGCCGCCTGTCTTTAGTAAATCGATGCGCTTTAATTCTCCGCCGTCCCCGCGAGCAGTCGTTGCATAGATCGAAGTTCCTCTCACCAGCGGCGGACCAGCGGGGGCGTGCCTGAGCATTAATTCAGACCGTTCCCAGCCATTTAAGGAGGGTTCAATGGCGACCAGCAAACCGTCAGTGGTGCACCAGAGAATTCCATCGGCTAAGGCCACTGGAGCGAGGTCAATGTGCCCCCCACTATTCATGGCAATGGGCGCTAGGCTTTCTTCTGCCTGCTTGTCGGTGACTTTTTTTTGCGGGGCTTTGGCCGGCTTTTTTTTATTGTTCTCCGCTTGGGCTGGGGTCTGGGCCGCACTTCGGACAGTCAAGTGCCGGTGGGGATCGACCGGCAGTCGTATCACGCCGCCAGCATCCAAGGGCGCGTAGACCCAGTTGCCAGACGGCATCGCCCCGGCGACGGGAATGTGTTGGAATCGATCGTGCCACCGTGTTTCGCCGGTGCTGCGCTCCAGTCCATACAGATCGATGTCACGGGCTACAGCCACAAGCGTCGTTCCGACGCCTGCCGCTTCAACAGGGCCACCCGGCTTTCCAATGCGATGGCTCCAGAGGAGTGTACCGGGACGGTGGGAATGAGTTGCGTGGGATTCGTCATGGGACTCTCCGGCAGCGCGGGTCGTCGAAGTGCGCACGGCGTGCACACCGCCGTCTCCCGACTGCGCAATCACGATGCCATCAGCAACAACAACATGCTCCAAGCGATAGGTTGTCGATTCAAAAGGAACCTGGATGATCCACTCCCGCACGAGCCCAAATTGATCTGCCAGAAGCTCATCGGCCAGTGTGCCATGAAGGTAGTCGTGGGCATAAAGCGAGTGATGGTCGGACAACCATGACGCAATCCAAACGACCACGATTAGCCATCGACGAGAGGAGGTCACAACAGAATCCAAAGCGAGATACAAGAGGCCACGACCACGACAGTCTGTAAGGATACCTTGAAAAAACCAGCCAGAAAAAGTCAGATTCCCGGATTGGCTGTGGCCCAGCAAAACCACCCCGCTATTCGTTGTGGCCGGCATATTCGTCATCTGCCACACGGTACGATCTATTGCACTGGCGGGAATCAAGGCAACGCTTGAGCCCGGTTCGCGTCATCCCTACGATTCGATCAGGCACGGCGCCAATGCTTCTTTTTGATTCCAAGGCCTGGCATTCATGCGGCAATCCTCAGAACCTTCCCGTATACCCGACGCCAGTGCACTGGTGCTCGGTTATTTTAACTTTTCCTCCGGCTCATTCGATGCCGCCGCCTGGCGGGCAATGAGCGATCTGTTTGCGGTGGTGGAACCGCTGACTGCTGCCACCGGCAGATCCGACAGTCTCACGGACCAAGGGGTCGAGGGTTATAGAGGGGTCGTGGAATGCCCAGACGCATCTCTCCTGGTGGCAAAAATCCTCCGCGAGCGTTTGAGCAGTCTGGCGGCCAGTGAACCAGCGTTTCGCGATTCAACGCAGGCCAAGCTTGTCATCGAGATTGTTTTTTCAGAGCTTCTACCAGCCTACCGCGCCTTCCACTGCGACTTGCTGGAGCACCAGCCACCGGGCGCAATCGAGCGGCCATTTATCCTGATGGCCGCAGCCCAGGCGGTGCTTGCGATCGGCGCGCCATGGGACGACGCAAGCAACCCTCATCGGGCCAAGGAAAGAGTCGAGCAGGCGATCGCGAGGCTCAACGATTATGTCGGCTGGCGGCCAATGGCAGTTCTGGAAAACGGCCGCTTGTCCGAGCCCTACGGCCACGAGCGAGTCCGTCCGATTCCGCTCTATATGGCCGGCGCTGGCGCGGCACACGGTCGCTACAAAGATCTCGTGGCTGGTGCCATCAAGATTTTGTCGGCGGCGCCAGAGAGTCTACTGCAGCAGGCCGACTTCGATTTGAATGCCCTCGAAGAACTCGCCATCGATCCGCGCGCTTTCGATTTTTTGCATCCAGCCGCCAGCCGTCCCAATTATCTGTTTGGTCTTTGGGATCCATCTCGCATCGACGAAAAAGGCCGCTACCGGCGAATGGTCGTACAGCAGGCCACGCTGGACGGGATTCTTTCCTGGCCCAAGGCCGCCTCCTCGCTGTCATTGGAGTCTGCTGCCTGTCAGATGTCCGAATTACAACGTGAGTCATCGGCCGTATTGGCGGGAGTGATGCTGATGGCTTCTGGCCTCTCGGGCCACGGCCCCGGCGCCCATCAGGCCGGCTTGCCACTCTCGGAACTCCTGCCGCGGATCGCTGGCTACCGAGATGAATTTTATCGTTGGCTTATGACACAGCTTTCTGACGATCACCGGCAGCGCCTCGAAGAAGAGACGCGGAAACTACGGCAACCCTTTGGCGGAGTGCGTCGCCACATCAATGCACTGCTGGCCAGCAGACGCGCCCGGCAGGTTGAAAGTGTGGCACTCGCGGCTGTGCTTTCCCGGCTTGGGAGGGGGGCGGGGGCTGAGCGGATGGCCAGTGTTGTGCCCGCTGCATCGGCCCGCATGCTTGCACGCATCGCCAGTTGTGTTGTTGCAGCACAGAGCCTTCTGCGCACCGACCGCGACAAGCCAGCCAAGCCCGGTGAGTCGGTCGTCACGGCACTCGATCAGCTCGACAGGGCCACCGACTTACTCTTTCGGGCAGTCGGCTGCGGTGCCACAGTCGATCCCTGGAACATTCTCGGCCTGGCCGGGCAGTTTCCTCTGCATGAACCAGGAGGCGAGAGCCAGCCCGATCCGAGGGTGGACGATCTGATTGCAATCACCGGTTCGATTCTTAACGGCTATGCGGCCATCTGGCGGAAAAGTAGCCTCGACAGTTTGCCTACCATTGCCTCGCGCTCTGCAGCGTCGCTGGAAAAGCTGGCCGTCTGGTGGGATCGCCACGCCACGACAACTGTTTCAGGAGTGGAGCACCTTTCGGGCCGGGAAGTGCTCGACTCGGCTCGCGAGGTGATTCAATCGCTTGAACGTCGCCGGCAGACTGCCCCGCTGGCTCCTCCGCCAAGTTTCTGGCGACGTGAAGTGGCATCATTTTCATCGCCATCGAGCCATGCTCAGGCCGCAGACGCGCTGCTGGGTGAAGGTGATCTGGATGGGGCGATGGGTCTCCTTGTGCACTGGGCATCGCTTTTAGAGGGAACGGCCATCGAGCGATCTGGACCCATCTGGCTGGGTGCAACAGCACGCTGGATGGCGAGGGCTTGTGCCGATCGATCAGAAGAGGGGCGTTCGCGTGTGAGGAGGTTTCTTGAGCTTGTCGAAGCGAACACCAGTGCCATTGCCGACTGCATTGAAATGGCTGCTCTGGGTCGCGAGTCAGGAGAGAGCCGCCGTAATAGTTATGAAAATGGTGACGATGGCGATCAACTCGACGACGACCCTCTGGCTGAGGAAAGTGTGGCCTCGGCCTATGAGTCGATGGTCTGGCGGGATTCGACAGACGATGGTGTGGATGGGGGCATGCTCGACATGGATGTTCCAGGAGCATCGTCTGGTAACGGTGCTGCCGCCGTTGAGCAGGCAGCAGAGTTTCTTTCGAGTGTTGCCCAGGTGTTGCGCGATGCTGTCACAGCATGGTGCGTGATCGATGTTGCGAACGGCACAAGCCCATCCCGAGCAGAAATTGATTCTGTGATTGGCTGGCGTCACTTCTTAAGACGGATGCGGCGGGCAATGGTACGAGCCGCTTCCAGCATCGGGGCTCGCGATTCAAAGCCCCCGCCTAGTATGTCTTCATCAGAATACGACCGGCTTCGCTGGCAGCGAGAAAGCGCGGCCGAGCGGTTGATCGAAGCAGCAGTTGGGGCGACAGAGACGCTGTGGTTTTTATCGGCGAGACTGTATGTGTCGCGACCAAACGTTCGGCCGATGACAGAAAAGGGGACAATCGGTCGGTTGTTTGCCGCACTCCTCTCAGGTGACGCCATTGTCGCACGCAGCACGCTAGACATTGTCACTCAACGACTCAGTGGTAAGGCGGTGCTCTATGTGCCGCTCTCACGAGGCGGTCGGCCTGATCGAATCGTGCGGGCCAGGACCCGCGAACGATTGCTCGAACGGCTTGCATCCTGCCTGCCGCGGCTTGGACTGGTCGTTGAAACAATGGAAGTCGTCCAGCTCTCGAAGTTGTTGGAGAATAAGCGACCCGCTGGGGCGGCAAGCGTGAGCGAATTTGATCGGGTGTTTGAAGCCGCTACAGCAGCTTTAGTCGAGCGAATTGTAGAGAGCGCATCGGCAGTCGCTGATGATGGCAGTCCATCGGATCAGGCCGTCATCACAGATCGTATTTTGGAAGGACTGGCACTGCTTGTGCCGAAACTTTTGGAAACATGGATGACGCATGCGCGACAACTGCGGCTCTCCATTCTGGAAAGGGTGCGAGATCCGAAAATGTTTGCTGTCGTGCAGGAGTTCATCGAGCGATACGGCGCGGGCTTGTTTACGCAGCACTTGCTGGCGCCTCCTTCGCTGCGAGGCATTTTGCGAGGGGGTGTTCGAAGGTTTTTGGAAAATCTTGTCGAGCGACAGATGGATGACCCCGACGATTCCACTGCGGGATCGTCTGCGCAAGTGCCAGTACGGCTTACGGCAGAACTCGCGTCGGGTAGCCTGCCAATCAAGCAGGCAGCGGCCCGACTCCGGTTGGTGCTTGAGAGCATTGCTGAGAACCATGCTGAATACCGCGATTGGAACTCGACAACCACGCAATCCGACCGCGGTGAACACCTCTATATCTTGCTCGATTTTTTGCGAATCAAGGCTGAATACGACCGTATCGCATGGACGTTAAGGCCCGTGAATATGGCCCATCGCGTCCTGGCCGAGCGCGGCGTAGCCGATGCGGCCGAGGCGTGGCGTGGGCGGCTGCGGGATGAAACCATCGATACCGCCACGGCGCTTGTGACGCGACTCTCGGAACTTGAATCACAGTCGGGTGTGCGGCTTGTCAGTATCAGTGATCGCGTTCGTAGGCCATTCACCGCGACGCTTGAACAAGACGAACTGGAATCTCTGGTGGATCCAGCTGTCGCGGAGCTTTTCACAGGCCAGCCAGCCGGAGCCGGCGAGCGGCTCGAAGATCGCGCCCAAGCGTTTGTCGATGTGGCCAGTGGATCGGGAGTCGAGGTACCAGACTGGTTGGAGCGTTTGGGAACGGCCGTCAACAGTTCCATGGAACGCGCCGATGCTGGCTGGGTGCAGCGTCCGCCGATCGGCACACTGCCCGATGCCGTGCCGTGGCAGCCCATGGCGTGGGAAATTTTTCGCGATCGCTTGTCTTAACATAACGGCTCGAGCATCGTTATTTTTTCAAGACTCACACAGCGAAAATTGGTACGATGAGCCGCATGAGTGCAGCCGATCAATTTACCCGTGTGTCAACGCACAAAGAGCCCCTGGACCTGCATTACGGGGCTAGGCGACCCCTGGCAGTATGGCTGGGCGGACGGATTTCTTATGCCGCGTATGCTGCCATGGCCGAGCGTTTGGCGTGGGAGGTATCGGAGCCCGACAAGCGGCCGCCAACGCTGTTGCTTTGTGAGTTTGAGCCCTCGATTACTATCGGACGGCTCGGATCGCGCAGCGACATCGATAGTACCGATGAAGAACTTCGCCAGCTCGGGCTGGAGGTGCGCTTTGTAGGGCGGGGGGGCGGTGCGGTCTTGCACGGGCCTGGCCAAGTCTGCGTGGCCTTTTTTTCAATGCTTGAAGACTTAGGGTTTGGCCGACACGATGCCGGGCCGTACGTGGAGCGATTAGAAATAGCTCTGGAGGAAGCAGTGCGGTCTTTGCGGTGTGGGGTGGCCAGAGATTCGCGGGCCCATGGAATTTTTGGCCGCACAGGAGTTCTCGTGAACGTGGGCGTCGCCGTGCGTCGGGGAGTGGTTTGCCACGGTGCATTTGTCAATGTGCAACCTTCGCTCGAGCTTTTTGGGCGTATCAAAACATTGCCCATGGTCTTGAACGGCATGGCGTATACGATGGGTTCGATTGAAGCGGATGTTCAACGCAAGGTGCGGTTGCAGGATGCACGGGCAGCCCTTGTGAGCCACTTGACCGAAGGATTTTTGTTTCCTCGATCGAATATTCACTCTGGGTTTCCGCTGCCGATCGTTGAAAAGAGACCCTCCAGCCACAAGGAGTCTGTCAGCCGTGTCGGATAATACGAGGCAACTGCCGGTGATCACGCTGCCCACTGATGCGGGGCTGGCGATGGCCCCGAACGAATTAGGGCAGCAGTCTCGTCGCCTGCCACCCTGGCTGCGTCGTAATCTGGAGCCGGGCGGTGGCCACGGCGAGACGGCAAGCTTGATTGCCGAACTGGGCCTCGAAACAGTCTGCTCCTCGGCAAAATGTCCCAACCGTCTGGAGTGTTGGTCGGCGCGAACGGCGACATTTATGATCCTCGGCAATGTCTGCACGCGGCCCTGCGGATTTTGTTCTGTGCCGAAGGGAAAAACAGAAGCGTTAGAGTTAGACGAGCCTCTGCGAGTAGCCGAAGCAGCGAAGCGTCTTGGTCTTAAGCATGTTGTGATCACAAGCGTAACTCGCGACGATCTTGCCGATGGCGGTGCCGACCACTTCCGGCAGACCGTTGACGCCGTTCGTGCGGCAACGGGAGCCACAATCGAAGTGCTCGTGCCCGACTTCATTGGCAAAGAGGGCGCACTGGCACAGCTGATGGCAGCCAAGCCAGATGTCTTTAACCACAACACGGAGACAGTGCCACGGCTGTATCGCACCGTGCGAGGCCGCAAGAGTCACTATCCTTGGACACTCAAGTTACTTGCCGACGCCAAGAAAATAATGCCGACCGTCAAGACCAAGAGCGGTTTGATGCTCGGGCTGGGCGAAACCCACGACGAGCTTCTGGATGTCTTTGCTGATCTCCTCGAGCAGGGCGTCGATTTCCTCACGCTGGGTCAATATTTACAGCCCACGCTTGAGTCGTTGGCCGTCGAACGCTATCTGCCGCCAGAGGAGTTTGAAACGCTCGGTGCTTTGGCCCGCAGCATGGGATTTAAGCAGGTGGCCTCAGGGCCGCTAGTACGATCGAGTTACCACGCCCGCGACATGGCCGAGAACGGACTCGTGGAGTAGAGGCTTAAACGTCGAAGTATTTGGCTCCAGGGCTGACGCATTATTTTTGTGGTTGTAGTGACTTTGCGGAGCGAAGTGGTATCGATCCGTCACCAGTCCGATGTTCGGTGCATGCGAGGGCATGGGAACGAAAGTGAGGGCATGGGGCCGAAATCCATCGTCTGGCGTTGGGATCGCCTCGCCGGAAAGATGATCATCAGCGATTGCGTCCGCCTTGGCCCCACCCCCTATTCCTCTCCCTCAAGCCCGTGCTCCAGCAGCTTTTTGCGGAGCGTGTTGCGGTTGATGCCCAAGCGGATGGCTGCTTTGAGTTGCACTCCGTTGCAGGCGGCCAGCATTTGTGAGATCAATTCCCGTTCCACCCGACTGACGACGCGCTCAAATAGATTTTCATCATTTGGCCCACAGGTCGTCATGCCCTGTTCAACCAAGTCGCGGGCTAGACTATCGAGGTCACCACCGCGGCCGGGTAACAGAGCAGTGGCCTTGTCGCCTCGCATGGATGGCGGCAGCACGTCAAGCGTGATCTCATCGCCGGTCGCCATGACTACGCATCGCTCCACGACATTTTGGAGCTCGCGCACATTCCCCGGCCAGTGATATTTTGTCAACGCTTCCAGCACAGACTTCTGTACATGGACGACATAACGATCGTTCTCTTGGTTGTAGTGATCCAGAAAGTGGCTCAAGAGTTGGGGGATGTCTTCGCGGCGGGCACGCAAGGGAGGTAGATAGATTGGCACGACATTCAGACGGTAGTAGAGATCCTCGCGGAAGTTTTCTTTGGCAACTTCATCGAGCAATTCGCGATTGCTCGCGGCGATCACGCGGGTGTCGACGCGAATGGTCTCCGTGTCACCCACCCTTTGAAATTCGCGTTCCTGTAAAACTCGCAAGAGTTTGACCTGGAGTTTCGCAGTGGTGGAGTTGATCTCATCAAGAAAAATGGTGCCTGTGTGGGCAGCCTCGAAGCGGCCCGTGCGGTTGCCCACCGCGCCTGTAAATGATCCGCGCACATGGCCGAAGAGTTCGCTTTCCAGCAAGCTCTCCGAAAGTGCGCCACAATTGACTCTGACAAACGGGCCACTGCCGCGTGGGGAAAGCTGGTGAATCGCCTTGGCGACGAGCTCCTTGCCTGTACCGGTTTCACCGACGAGCAGCACCGACGCATTCGACACCGCAACGCGGCGGGTCATTGCGTAGACCTCCATCATCGCCGGACCCGAGCCGATCAAGCCCTTGAGCGGAGAGCCGGGTTTGTCTTCAGGGAATTGGCCGTGAGTGCTGGGCATCAGGGAGGGGGTTGGATTGTGTGCGGGGCGTCTCGATGGCATCGATGACGGCGCCGATCGCTTGGCGGTGGTCTACGTCGGTGATCCGATTGTACCGAGTGAAGGTTGCCAGAAGCGTTTCGGTTTCAAGTAAAACCCCAAATTGCTTGACGCTTCCCTGAAAGCCTGTAACCGCTAGGTTTCTGCTCGTGGCGAGCAGGTCTTCGCGCTCTATTTCCCGCAGGATCGCCTGCTGAGCACGGGCATCTCCAAGGATCGAGAGCAGGGAAAGAGCAGGAGAAAAGAGTGTCTCGTGGCGAAGTGCCAGGGTAGCCGTAGGAACGGCAGCCGAAATATCCCAGCCTCGGCGGGCGAGTGATCCAAGTAGCAAAAGCGATTGCCGAGCCTGTACCAGACGGATCGCAGCCAGCTCTTTTCGTGCAGCCGGCAAAGCCGCTGATGGCCCAGCAATCTGCGCAAGGACATCTGGAAAACGCGACTCTGCAATCACCTTACCGGAGTTATCATCAAGCGTGGGTTGAAAAAAGCTGTCGAGCCGATCGACAATCGCCACGCCAGGGACCTCAGAAAACATCGTGTCCAATCGCGAACAAAAGGTTTTGTGATCATTGTGATCCAGAGGATCGACGACAATCATTACGGCCGGATTCTCACCATTCCCGGGGCTGCGGATAAATCCCACGGTTTCCAAGACTGTCGGAGTGAGGACTCTTGCCGAGACCATGACAAGTACGGTGTCGCTGCTGTCACGGGACTTTAAAATAGCATCTCTTCCGCTGGACACCCGCACCGTCTGGTAGCCGAATCGTGAAAGCCCTGTCGCCATCGACTGGGCAATCCCAATGTCTGGGTGGGCAACGATCGCGCGGTCGATGCCTATTGATGTGGCTGCGTGCAGGAGCGTCTTTACAACTTGGCTTGAACCTTTGTACGGCCCGTCGCCGGCGGCAACCGCCAAAGAACGGGCTGCCGTAAACCGTAGCGTGCCATCGGGCACAGCCAAGGCCCGCAGCAGTGCCTTCCGCACAGAAGCGGAAAGCAGCGGGGCTTCTGTCTCCTTTTCCGCGGCTGTGGAGCTTGCTTGCCCAGAGCCTGCGCTGCTGCCGCTGCCGCTGCTAGCAGGCCGCGATCAACAGCCATTTCAAGGATGTCGGCAACAGAATCAGCATTGAAACCCTCGGGCCCAGAGAGCACATCCCGAAGTTGGGCGGGCTGAATCTCTTCAAGCGCCCGGAGCGGATCGTCTCTGAGTGCCAGAAGTGCCTCTAACTGCGTTAGCAAAACTAAATTCACGATGCTGGGATCGATTGCGTTGAGAGCCTGAAGATCACGGGCCAGATGCAAGGCATCCAGTGCCCGCGCTGCCCGGGGTGGCAGATTGCTTCGCTGGATCCGTTTTTCTTGAGGAATCCAGATAAAGCGTTCCACGGTCGGTTGAATGGTCGCCTCGGCGAGCGGCAGGCCGGCTGGCGAAAGGAGGCGGTCGAGGCGACGAGCCACAAGCGGGATGGCAAGATCCGCATCGAGATTGACGCTGCTGGCAAGACGCAGGGCGGCGATGGCGCGGCGCTGGACGGGGGGGGCCTTGGCAACGAGTGCCGGCGCTAGCAGGTATTCAAAAACATCAGTCGCTTCGCAGGCACAGAGCCCCGCAATCACGCCGTTCCAATGGGAGTCGGCATCCGATCCTAGCCACGCCAGCAAGGGCTGCCGGGCGTTGTCCCCCATCTCTTTGAATAAGCCTCGGCCAATGCTGCGGGCCTGTTTCCCCGGGGCATCGGTGGTCTCTAAAAGATTGACTAAGACAGGAATCGCATCAACGCCAACCCGGGCTAGACGATCGGCTGCAATCACCCGCGTCGCGACAGACTCGCTCCGCAGATCGGCGATGGCTTTTGCCAATTTCACTGGGTCACGTTGTCTCAGACTGGCTGCCTGCTGAATCTCGTTGAGAAGCGGCCTGACATTGGGCTGCAAATCTCCAAGCACTCGATCCAATCGAGCCAGCGTTCCGGCGTCGGTGGCGTCGCCCACATCGGCCAGCATTTCCAGGCGAGCGTCGCCGGCTTTATCGAACAGATCCTTGAGGCGGGCAAAATACTGTAGCGAGATGCTGTAGGCTTCAACCTCAGCCGAGCGAACGCAAGCATCAAAAAATTCCAGTGGCGTGGTGCGCGGCGGTTGGGCAAGTGAATCGACAACCGACTGCGCGAGGGGATCGAGTCGCTTCTCTGCCGGAGATTGAGCAACAGCGGCCCCACATCCCAAGGCGATTGCCGCAAAGAGGAAAGCAGCCGCCTTGTCGATCACGGTGCGTTGAGTCTGTGCTGCCATACAGCTAGTTGGTCGGCCACTTGGACCGGTGCAGTCGAGCCGAAACTGACCATCCTCTCAACCGCCCTGGATGCCCCAAGTGCGCTACGAAATGAGCTTTTCCAGTTTGCATATTCTCGCCCAAACTCCTCATCGGAAAGCTCTGCCAGCGAGACTCCCCTTGTCATGGCCCTGCGCACAAGGTGGCCGACCGCCTCGTGGGCCGTCCGCTGCGGCACCCCCGCTGCGATCAAGGCCTCCATCAGACTGGTGGCATCGAGGTGGCCCCGTTCGAGAGTGGCTGCCACCCGGGCGTGGTCAAACTTTGTGCCCGCTACTAGTGGCGCTGTCACGCCAAGCATCGCCTCCAGCGTGTCGATGGAGTCAAAGATTGCCTCCTTATCTTCCTGCAGATCGCGGTTGTAGGCGGTGGGCAGGCCCTTGAGGAGCACAAGTAAAGCCTGCACATTGCCGATCATCCGCGCCGACTTGCCTCGCACCAGTTCCAGCACATCGGGATTGATCTTCTGCGGCATAATAGAACTGCCGGTACAAAAACGTTCTGGGAGTCGTAAGAAGCCAAACTCTTCTGTGCTCCAGAGGATCCACTCCTCAGCCCACTGTGAAAGATGAACTGCCGTGAGTGAAAGCACAAAGGCAAGCTCACAGACAAAGTCGCGATCGCTGGCTGCATCGAGGCTGTTGGCGGCGACTGATTCAAAATCGAGGGCGTGCCGCACATGCTCGCGGTCGATCGGCAGACTCGTGCCAGCCAATGCACCGGAGCCCAGTGGCAGGATGTTGGTGCGTGACCGACAGTCGGCCAGGCGTTGTCGGTCGCGTTGAAATTTTTCACACCATGCCAGCAACTGGTGTGCAGCCAGCACGGGTTGGGCCCGTCGTAAATGCGTGTAGCCAGGAATCACAAGGCCCGGCTCTCGCTGCGCAAAGTCAAGAAACGCCCGTTGCACTTCATGCAGGCCGCTATCAAGGCGATCGATGGCGTGGCGGCAGTGAAGCCGCAAGTCGGTGGCCACTTGATCGTTGCGGCTGCGGGCTGTGTGCAACTTTCGGCCGGTGTCGCCGAGTCGAGCAGTTAAAGCCGATTCAATGTGGAGGTGGATGTCTTCCTTGGCGGCGGTAAATTCAAACTCTCCACGAGCAATTTCGCTGCGAATCTCTTCGAGTCCAGTGACAATTTGCGAGGCTTCTTCCGCTGAAATGATTCCGCAGACGGCCAGCATACGGGCATGGGCGATTGAACCGTCGATATCATCATTGGCCAATCGCTTGTCAAACGACACACTCTGGGAGAAGGCCTCGACACGCTTATCGGTAGGCTCCCGAAACACGCCGCCCCACGCCTTTGACGACTTTGGCGGATGGATCGAGTCTGGCACGGCTGATTCCTGCAAAAAAGGAGGAGGTAAGGAGGACCCAAAGCAGGGCAACTAAGAGCCTACTCTGTTATGCCCGACAAGGAAAATCCACCCGCAATGCGGCTTCCGCTACATTGACTCTCTATGACGACGCCCGAAGATTTTCTTGCCCCTGCCGGTCGCCTCGCGGCTCGTCTGCCCGGCTGGGAATCACGGCCGCAGCAAATCGAGATGGCAAATCTGATTGCTCTAGCGATCGCCGATCGAAAGCACGCGATCGTGGAGGCGGGCACGGGGGTGGGCAAGAGCCTTGCCTACCTAGTGCCGGCGGTCTTAGCGGCCACTGCCGATCAGATCGATCAGCCACTTCCCGCGGAACCAGATCCGAGTGACCAAACGGAGCAGGCTGAGCCTGCCGGAACGACCGCCCAGCGGCCCCGCCGAATCGTGATTTCAACCCACACAATCGCGCTTCAAGAACAGTTGATCAGAAAAGATATCCCGCTGGTGGCTGCCGTTATGCCACGAGAGTTTTCTGCAGTGCTCGTCAAAGGACGGGGTAACTATGTCAGCCTGCGGCGACTGACGCTGGCACTTGAGCGATCAGGCAGCCTCTTTCAAGAAGATGACGACCAGAAACAACTCCATGAGCTCAGTGCATGGGCTAAACACACATCAGATGGGTCGCTGGCCGATCTGCCCTTTGTGCCGAGCCCAGCTGTCTGGGAAGAAATCCAAAGCGATTCCGGCAATTGCATGGGCCGGGCCTGCCCGAGCTATCAGCAGTGCCACTATTACGCCGCGCGACGCCGCATGGCGCACGCCCAAGTGCTTGTCGTCAATCACGCACTCTTCTTTTCCGATCTTTCATTGCGACGGGGCGGTGCGAGCTTGCTGCCCAATTACGATGTTGTGATCTTCGATGAGGCGCACATGGTGGAGGGAGTGGCTGGGGAGCACCTGGGGATAGGAGTCTCGAGTGCTTCCATCGAACGAGTGCTCGCCAAGCTCTACAACGAACGCACTCATCGAGGCTTGCTAGTGCACTACTCGATGAAAGATTTAGAACTGGCCGTGCTGCGCTGCCGGCGTGCGGCGGAGGAGTTTTTTAGCACCGTGCGTGAGGCAATGGGCGACGAGAGTGACGGTCCTTGGCGGGTGTCGGAGCCGAGGATCGTGGCCAATACGCTGGGCGATGTCTTGGGGAGCTTGTCCAGAAAACTGCGGGCAGCGGCCGAGGGAATCTCAAGCGAAGCAGAGCGACACGATTTTTTTTCGCTGGCCGATCGGCTCACTGGCCTTGCTGGGTCGATCCATGCTTGGCTTGAGCAAGCGGAGCCGGGATGCGTGTGGTGGGTCGAATCGCAGCGTACGCGGAGGGGCCGGGAGCGAATCAAGCTCTCCAGTGCACCGGTCGATGTGGGGGCCATGCTCAAGCGAGAACTTTTTGACCGCATCGGCACCGTTGTGCTCACGAGCGCTACATTAGCCGTTGGCTCACCTGCACCGGAAGCATCGGCAGAGCCCGAAGTCGATCCGTTTGTATTTTTACGAAGTCGCTTGGGCCTGACAGCAGCCATGAGTAAGCGGCTCGGCAGTCCATTTCATTATGAACAACAAGCAGAGCTCATCCTCGTTGATCGCCTGCCAGATCCCAGCGATCGCACGGCCTACGACAAGGCTGTAACAGCTATGATCCGCCGCTATGTCGCCCGCAGTAAAGGCCGAGCGATGGTGCTGTTTACGAGTCTGACATCGTTGGCAACAGCGTCGCGGGCTTTGGCTGGTTGGTGTGTTCAAAATGGCTATCGACTTGTCAGTCAGGCCGACGGCTTGAATCGCTCGCAGATGCTCGACGATTTTCGTGAAGGCCCAGCCAGCGTACTCTTGGGAACCGATGGATTTTGGCAGGGGATCGATTTGCCAGGCGAGCAACTTGTCACTGTCATCATTACAAAGCTGCCTTTTGCCGTCCCCGACCGACCACTTGTCGCTGCCCGCATCGAGGCGATCCGCGCTGCAGGGGGTAATTCATTCATGGACTACCAGCTCCCCGAAGCAGTGCTCAAACTCAAGCAGGGCTTTGGGCGATTGGTGCGGACTCACAACGACCGTGGCACGGTCGTTATCCTCGATCCTCGATTGCTCACAAAGCCCTACGGCCGTGTTTTCCTCGAAAGCCTGCCGCCAGCCCGTGGCCTGATTGAGCCATTCGAGGCCATCCACAGTCACGTGCCGGTCGAGTGAGGCTGAAGCTAAAAAGACCCGGAAGTTCTAGCAGCCAATCGTTCGCATGGACAGCATGTTGTAGAGTGCCGGTCGATCGCCTATCCTTTCATTTTTGCGTTCTTTCAGCAATGCCTTCAATCAGCTCTAACGTAGCGAATGAACGACTCTGATTCCTCACTTTTACCCATGGCGAGATCAAGAAAATGGCGAGACCAGCAATCATGAAACCCACAGGCTTTCTCACGCTCGTCGCGATAGCGCTTACGGCCGCTGCCCCGCTCCATGCGTGGGAGCCAAGCGGCGCCGATTTGGATCAGGCAATCGCGAGCGGTGATTTCACGAAGTACGCAGAAAGTGCCAGCGTGTGGCTCAATGAAAAGGTGGCGGGTAATCTCAGCCAAGACGCACTCTTGGGGCTGATCAAAGAGCCGGCGGTTCTCTCCGCAATCGATCAGCGACAACTGATTGCCAAGATTGGTGCCGATCCGCTGGCTGCTTTTTCCAAAGCCGATCCGGCTCATCAAGCGTTCCTCGGATGGCTTTTTAAGAATACAGCCGCTCTGGATCTTTTTCTGGAAGGTTGCGTGCCGCTGGGACTGGCTGCCCGTGATCAAAACAACTACACGATCGGTATCAAGGCCTTGGAAATCTGGCAGAAGATTCAGGCAGCCGATGCAGATTCTAAGGAAGGCCTATGCCTCAAGATTGCAATTGCCACAAGCATCGCTCCCCCCGGGACAGGTGCTCCGGGCGCTGGGCATGTGAAGCCGGCGGTCGATCCAGTCGACAGATACAAACACTTTAAAGAAGCTCACAAAAATAAAGAGCTCGTTGCTAGCTTTGAGAACCTCAGTGTCTGGGAACTCGAAAAGGTAGTGCAGTCAGGCGCTTCCAATGAGGACTTGGCTTGGGGACGGGAAATGATCCGGTCGTGGCGGCCCGATCTTCTGAATGATGAAATGGTGGTCAATTCAACGAGCTTCGTCTGGCGTAGAAATGCGCCCCCGATGTATTATCCGTTCAAGGGCATGAAAGATGTCATGGCGGGTGGCGGCAAGTGTGGCCCGAGATCATCGTGGTCAGTATTTATCTGCCAAGCCTGCGGCGTTCCGGCGATCGGAGTGGGCCAGCCTGCCCATGCCTGTGTGGCGTATAAGTCGGACAATCCAATGGTTGAACCGCAGCCCGGCAGTCATTGGAAGGTTGGATTTGGTGCGGGCTGGCAGGTTTCAAAACTTGAGGGCATGGGTGGTCCTGATTTTCTTGCCGCGGTCGAGAGTCGAATGCAACGCAAGGAGTTTTTGCAGGTAGAACACCTGCGTGGGCTGGCTGCTTCACTCTCGGAGGCCGATAAGACTGGCGCTGTTCTGGAGGTTGCGCGTGGCATCCAAGCCTCGCTGAAAGCTGCCAAGACCGATCTGACTGCATCGCTCAAGGCAGAGGAAGCTGAGGCTGATCCGGGCGTCAAGGCTGCAGCCATAGCTCCAGCACCGAAAACGGCTGCAAAGGTTGATCCCACAGCTCCTCGATCAACAGAGACCGTCAAGGCCAAAGACGGTGTGCTGCACGTTGAGGCCGCCTCATTTGCAAAGACAGGCGGTCAGAATTCCTGGGGAGGTCAGTTACCACATGTGCTGGTCCACAACACTCCAGATGGTGGCCACCAAGTCTTCTTTCAACAGCAGATGCAGAGTCAGTGGGCTGACTATCTAATCGATGTGCCGGAGAGTGGGACCTATGAGGTTCTCATGAAGGCCGGTTGCGTCAACGACAGCCAGTCTTTAGAGGTGTGCTTGGGCAGCACTGTCCTGGCTACGGTGCCAATCCCGCTGACGTACGGACTGTGGCAGGAGACAGCTCCTGTAGAACTCAAACTTGAAAAAGGAGTGCAGACACTGCGAGTGCAAACGCCCACGATCGAACACAAGCGGGGCATTGCTCTGCAATGGTTTGAACTGAAGCGAAAGGGCTGAGAGTCATCGCACAAATGGGTTGTCAGCGTTGAGACCCTGAGCATGTGCGCATGATCTTTACTTACTACCGCAGAGTCTCATTCATTAAGGCTCCGCAGTTCCCGTGTTGTGTGTCGGAGCAGCATGGCCGTCTGGATGTCTCCCTACGATTCCTCTACCATGCTCGTGAGGGTGTCGGCCATGTCGCTCAACTCGCGAGCCAGAGCGGAGATAGAAGTGCCGGCAGCAGCAGTTTCTTCCGCGTTGGCGGCATTGGACTGCGTGACTGTGTTCATTTGACTGACTGCATGATCGAGTTGGGAAATGCTTTCAGCCTGTTCGATTTAATAATGGCGTTTGACTTATCGGCAGAATTCTTGATTGCGGCGATGGCGTGAGACATGCAAACCATCGCCTGTTTACCGCGGTTGGCTGCTTCTGCAGCCGAGCCAGACTTACTCTGTGCTGAACCGGCGTTGCTTGCGTTGTGCCGAGTCATACCGGCAATCAGTCGCAGCGAACTGCCCGCCTGTTCCAGTGAAGCAGCCTGTTGCAGCGAACTGCCCGCCAGAGATTCACTGCCACTGGAAATTTGTGAAACACTAGCCGCCACATCGCCTGTCGTTCCATTGAGGATGCCCACGATTCGCTTGAGTGGCCCGGTAATGCTTCGGGTTATGAGCAGCACGATCATCGCCGAGACCAGCCACCCCAGTCCAGCTGATACCAGTGCCAGCATCCGCAATTGCCGGTAGGAGTCCAACGGCTTGTCGAGCAGGGCATCGAGAATGTCGGCACTCTCTCGCCACAATTGAAAACAAGCCACCCGCGCTGTTTCCGCCGAAAGAATGAGCGACGTGATGTCGCCCGTGTTCACGGCGTCGGTATCTGTCTCTTGACACTCGACCATTTCTCACGCAAGCGATCGGCAGTGGTTCGATACTGTTCAATCGCTGGCGGGAGGAGAGACTGCATCTTTTCAAGCCGACCGTAGAAATTATTATCTTCGGCTAGGCTGGTCGCGAAATCACTAGAAATGCGACTCATGTCGGCCCCGAATTGCTAGGCTCCCACGGCCATTTGTATGCGGTCATCAGCCGAGATCGCAGACTGGTTTACAAGGTCGTCAAAAAAGAGAACTGTTTGGGCATAGCGTCGCTGGGTTTCGGGCAGGGCCAGTAATGTGACGTCCAGCAGGTAATAACTGTCGAGGTCGGGATCAAAAATTAAATAGGATGTATCGCCAGCGTGCTTGATCATCAGTGCAATGCGATCAAGCAGTGTGTTGTGGGCCTGATCGCTCTTGACTGGTGACATGCTTTGGAAAGTCGGCTTGAACGAACCCCACTCTTTTTCGAGCATCTGCGGCATAACTTCTAAGCAGTTGCGGCTTCCCAAACCTTCGGCTGTAAACTGCAGGGTGTTTGCAGAACGCTGGTCGGCAGCCCGCAGATCGAAAAATGCTAGATCGATGGCAGCCCGCTTATCAGCCAGTTTGGTCCGTAGGCTCTTATCCCCAGCGAGCACGCGGCGGCTTAGCAATTGGTGCTGTGGAAGATGCTCAAAAAATGCTCAAGCGGTCGCTGGTAGGCATTGCCAGCCTTTTCTAATTCAGAAAAGGTAATGTCTGCATTGATGCCACTGACGACAAAATAGAGAAGCACAGTGATGGGCAGGGTGTAAGCGATGCTGATGAGCATCAGGCGTCTGGAAATGCTCATGCGGTCGATGAAGGCGGTCATACAGTAAAATTCAAAAAGTGTTTGTTAAGGTTAAAAAGGAGAGAATAAATAGGGAGCGCGTAGGGTTTAGGTTGATAAAGTCGGCCTGCGTGACAGAGCCTGTACGATTGCCTCGGCAATGTGTGGCAGAGGCAAAATCTGTTGCACCGCACCGGTCTCGATGGCTGCCCGAGGCATGCCGTAAACAACGCATGTGCTTTCGTGTTCTGCGATCGTTTTGCCGCCGGCCTGACGAATCGCGGCCATCCCCTGTGCGCCGTCGCTGCCCATCCCCGTCAAGAGTGCCGCCACCAGATGGCTGCCGGCGGTTTCGGCGGCCGAATGAAAGAGCACGTCAACCGATGGCCGGCAATGATGGATCGGCGGGCTTTGCGATAAATGCACGCGGTAGCCCTCCGCTTGCCACGACACGCTCAAGTGGAAGTCGCCCGGTGCGATCACACACATGCCTCGAGTGAGCAGCATTCCTTCTTCGGCCTCACACACATCAAAGCCGCACAGGCCGTTGAGTCTGGCCGCCACAGCCTTAGAAAAATAGGGGGATATATGCTGCACAATGGCGATCGGCGGTAGTTTGTCGGGCAGGTGAGGCAACAGCGTTCGCAGCGCCTCAACACCTCCTGTGGAGGCCCCGATGACGATCAACTGGCGGGGATCGACGCGATTGGTGTACGGCGATGGCGGGCTGACAGGCAGCGCTGGCGAACGAGTTACAGCAGTCGGCGAGGCCACGGCTTTTCGAGCAGAAGTTTCTCCAGAGGGCGTTGTCTGCGAAGTCCCTGGGGAAGGCAAGGCGCGATCTCCCTGCTTTCGTACCGTTCGAAATTGGCTGGCGGCCGCGGCCGCTTTGACGTGGTAAGCGAGTTTGCCGGCCAGTTCACCGACCGACATCGTGCCACTCGGCTTTGCCAAAACATCGACCGCTCCAGCCTCCATCGCATCCAGCGCCGCTTGTGATCCGGCCTGCGTGAGAGAACTGACCACGACCACCGGCATCGGGTGGTGTTGCATCAATATTTTGAGGAATGTCAAGCCGTCCATGCGGGGCATTTCCAGATCGAGCGTTAATACATCGGGGTTGAGCCGCACGATTTTTTCCCGCGCGACATAGGGGTCACATGCCGACCCCACGACCTCGATATCCGGGTCTTGGCTGAGTGCATCGGTGATCGCTTTGCGAACGAGTGCCGAGTCATCGACAACGAGAACGCGGAGCTTGGGTGGCTGGAAAGCAGTCATAAGGCTCTCATGGCTTTCACTCAGAACAGATAAAAAAGCTGGTCATTCCGGACGCATATAAATACTTGGCCAGACGGGCTTGAGACTGTGGCGGATACCGATCAGACTCTCCGAGTGACCCACAAACAGATACCCCCCCGGCGCCAAGTGCGCCGTGAGTTTTTCGAGCAACAGGCTCCGCGAATGCGTATCAAAATAGATCATGACATTGCGGCAGAAGATTAAATCCTGAGCCTCTGGAATAGGATAGCTGTCTTGAAAAAGATTGATGTATTGAATGCTCACTCGCCGCCGGAGTTCAGCCTTCACCCGTAGAAACCCATCCCGATCGCCAAATCCAAGTTGGAAATAGCGATTGAGCCATTCGGGCGATGGCAGTTCGACTTTCTGGGCCTCGTAGATGCCCTGCTGGCACCGCTGCAGCATGCGGTGCGAAATATCGGAGGCTTCAATGTTCCACAATAAGGAGGGACGGGAGTGACAAAACTCTGCCAGGACAATCGCCAGTGAATAGACTTCTTCACCCGACGACGCTGCCGCACACCAAACTTGTAGCGGCCGAATCAGAGCCTGCGCACGGCTGGCGAGCGTTGGCAGGATGTGGCGGCTGAGAGTTTCAAAATGAGAGTTTTCACGAAAAAAATGTGTGTGATTCGTTGAGATGAGATCGATCAACGCATCGATTTCATCCTCGCTACCGGGTGATTTGAGCAGCTCACAATAATCGTCGTAGTCCTCGAGTCCCAGCGACTGGAGCCGCTGGCGAAGCCGGCCTGCCACGAGCGTATGCTTGTCGGCCCCCAGACGAATGTGACTACGTTGGTAGACTAGGTTTGCCAGAAAATCAAAGGCACGCTGTGTCAGGGGCACTTCAGATGGAATCAGCATTGGCATCAAAAGTTTTTGAAGTTGCGATCTTCTTGATCAATCTCTGACACGCCCAGTTCCGGCATTGGAATCTGCACAGCGGCTCGGCGAGAGTCTATTCCACGACCTCTGCCGCCTGAGCGGAGAGTTGCTCGCGGGAGTGCTGCAGCCGGCTTTGAAGCTCGCCCTACCCTACGCGAATTCGCAATCCCGCTGAGCTCGCCAGCCGGTGCAGAAATCTTCCGGCCACCCACAAGCGACCGCAAGTGGACGACGATCTCCTGCATGCTGATGGCTTGAGTGCTGAGTTGTTCTGCGGCGGTGGCGGTATCGGCGGCACTCGCGGCATTGGTTTGAGTGATCTTGTCCATCTGTGTCATCGCGACGCCAATTTGCTGGATACCCAGCGACTGTTCTTTGGCGGCGGTAGAAATTTCTGCCACAAGGGCGTCGGCCGCAGACACTTTTTGCACGATCTCATCGAGCGATTCACCGACTTTACTACAGCTGATCGAGCCCCGCCTGCTATTGGCAATCGCTGTTTCAATCTTTTCGGCCGTCTCCTTGGCAGCGGCGGCACTGCGCTGGGCCAGCGACCGTACTTCGTCAGCTACAACAGCAAATCCGGCACCGACCTCACCGGCTCGGGCAGCTTCCACGGCCGCGTTTAAGGCCAAAATATTTGTCTGAAACGCAATCTCGTCAATATTTTTGACGATCTTAGAAACTTCAGCACTCGACGACTCAATGGCCCGCATCGCCGTATTCATTTCGGCCATGGTTTGGGAGCCACTCTGGGCGGCTGTGCGGGCCTGGTTGGCAAATGATTTTGCTCGTTCGGCATTGTCTGCCGTACTGCTGATCATGGCCGACATTTCCTCCAGCGACGCGCTCGTTTCGGCCACCGACGAGCCTTGTTCGCTCGATCCCTCCGCCAGCACTTGGCTGGAGGACGAAAGCTGACCTGATGCGGTAGAAGTTTGCGTGGCTCCCCGCTCAAGTGCATCGGAGATCGTGCCTAACTCCCGATTGGTGGATCGCACTGTCGCCCAGCCAATGAGAGTTCCCAACAATAGAACTGATCCCAGGGCCGTGGAGATGACAAGAAAACTGTTTAACACAATTGTTTCTGCTGTCGCTGCCGACTCCTTGGAGAGCTTGGTGTTGTAGGCGATGCTTTTCTCCAAGGCCTGTACGCACGCTTCCAGCGACGGATCGACCTCGCTCGTCAGATAGGCTTCCGCTTTGGCTCGGGTGTTTTCACGCGACATGACGGTAAACGTATCGGCAGCGGTAAACAAAACGGCCATGGCTGATTGCACTTCGGTGAAGAGCCGTCTGTCTTCGTCGTCTGAAAGAAGCAGAGCGTAGTCGTCGGAAAGCTGGTGGCTGCTGGCTTGGGCAGCTTGGTAGGCCGCTTCGGCGGTTTTCTTATCGGCTTCGGCCGTCAGCATCAGACAGCGACGCGATGCTCTGCCTGCCTTGGCGATGCTTGTGTTGATCTGGTTTAAGGTCACAACCGAGGGAACGGTATTGGTGGAAAGAAGAGTGATCTCGCGGTTAATGTCGACGATTCGCCAGAGAGCCAGCGCTCCCAGCACAAGTGCCAAAAGGATCATGGCTGCGTAGCCAAAAATAATTCGGCGAGAAATAGTCCAAGTATTCATGAGAAGGGCTGCGTTTAAGAGTTTAAAAAGAGAACGGGCGGCTTACAGGTGAACGGAGAGAGTGGCTTTAAAAGTTTCGAAAATGTCCATCGTCTTTATCCAGAGGAACAGGGCGATCCTCTGGCATGACGATTTGGGACCCCCGGCGACGGTAGTCAAGCGTTAGTCGTTGCGACGCATCGCCACGAGTTAGAGTGGGCGACGAGGTTCCCAATCGCCGAGGGGCATTCCCGAGGGGTCGCCCGGAGTGTGCACCGACGCCTGTCCCTTGTTCGTCGGCGTGAGAATTGGCTGTGCTGGCAATCAGAGATCGCAACTGCTCGACACTCTCTTGTAGGAGTCGGGCTTGGCTATTGAGTTCTTCAGCGGCGCTGGAGGTTTGTTCGGCGCTTGAGGCATTGCTTTGAGTCACTTTATCCATTTGCGTCATCGCAATCCCCACCTGCTTGATGCCTTGCGACTGCTCTTTGGCCGCCACGGCAATTTCAGCCACCAGCTCATCGGCAGCAGCCACTTTCTTCAAAATTTCCTCAAGTGAATCGTCGACATCGCTGCAACTCTTTGTGCCCCGCTGCGTGCTGGCGATGGCGGCCTCGATCTTGGCGGCAGTTTCCCGAGCCGCGGCGGCACTTCGCTGGGCCAGCGACCGTACCTCGTCGGCCACCACTGCGAATCCGGCTCCGGCCTCGCCGGCCCGGGCGGCCTCCACGGCGGCGTTCAAAGCCAAAATATTCGTTTGGAAGGCAATTTCATCGATGTCTTTCATGATCTTGGAGACATCACGGCTGGAGGCTTCGATCGACTGCATGGCCACGTTCATTTCCGACATCGTCTGCTTGCCAGACTCAGCCGCGTGGCGGGCTTGACTGGCAAACTCTTTTGCCTTGACGGCGTTGTCGGCCGTACTGCGAACCATCGCGGAAATCTGTTCCAAAGCGGCACTTGTTTCGGTGACACTGGCCCCCTGTTCGCTGGTGCCGGTAGCCAAGGCACGGCTCGATTCGGAAAGCTGACTGGAGCTCGCCGCCGTCTGATCGGCTCCCTCTTGAAGCGAATCGGAGATATTCGCCAGCGTGTGATTGGTCTTGTCGATACCCGCTTGGATCGCGTCGTTGATCGATGCCAATGCGAGTGTGGTAGCACTGACGGTGTTCCAGCCGATGAGGACTCCAAGGAGTCCACAGAGAGTCAACGCTATTCCAATCGTGACGAGACTACTGACCACGTGACTACTGGCAATGGTAGTGTCTTTTTTAGCCAGCGAGACGTTGTAATCAATGACCAGATCCAGAGCCTGTAAAAAGCGCTTCATCGCTGGATCAACATCGTTCAAGAGGCAGGCTTGGGCTTCCTTGCGATCGCTTCCTGCGGACAAGGCCATCATTTTGTCAACGGCAGCGATGGCGTCCTTCCTGGCAGCCAAAGCGAGGCTATAAAGTCGTCTGTCTTCGGCGTCTGAGATGAGCAGTTCGTACGAACTTTCGAGCGTGTCGGCGGCCGTGCGAGCGGCCTGGAAGTCAGCCGTATTAGCGGCCTGCTGTGAGTCATCGATCAGTAAAGTAAAACGTCGAGCCAACCGCATCACAGTATGTGTTTTATTGACGAGTTGGTTGAGAGTGACGACCGAGGGAACGGTGTTGGTGGCTAAACTGACAACGCTCTTATTGATCCCGAAAATCTGCCAGATCGCCAGGACTCCAAGAGCAATTGCCACGAGAGTGATGGTGCCAAACCCAAAGCTGATACGGCGGGGAAGGGTCGAGGTACTCATAAATTTGCTCTGGGTTTTCGTTGAAAGACAGGCGTACGTGAATAAATAATTGTTATGAACTGAAACGGAGGGCTCGTCAGGAGAGGGGGCTAGAGGATGTCGCTCGCGGCGGCGGCGTCAGCCGCCGAGATTCTGTCGAGATCGATCAGCATTTTCACGCCGTCGGTCGCCTTGGCCATGCCGGTGATAAACTGTGCGTCGATCGAGCCACCAAAATCGGGAGTGGGCTCGATGTCGGAGCCTAAAAAATTGGCGACCTCCTCCACGCCGTCGACGATCACGCCATACAGGCGAGTGCCACTTCGCGGGGCAACGATTTGCGTTACGACGATACACGAGCGATCATTTTCCTCGGCAATCGGTAGGCCAAACTTGGCACGCAGGTCAACCAGGGGGATCACTTTGCCACGCAGGTTGATCACGCCCTTGACATGCTTGGGCATATTGGCAACCGGCGTGATTGGGCATAGCCGGATGATCTCTCGCACCTTGAGAACCGGGATCCCATACGACTCATTTCCAAGCCGAAAGGTCAGGTATTTGCCCGGCTTGGCTTCGGTTACTCCCTGCTGCGTGTCTGGCTGTCGTGGAGTGGTTGTGTTCATTCTTTTTTCCTAATTGATTGAGAGAGCGTGTAACGTGAAAAAGGGGGGCCGATTAGACGGCTGTATCCCCGACGGGTCTTGCCTGTTGGAGTTTCACCAGTGCGTTCACATTGAGAATCAGACCTACGCGGCCGTCGCCGAGAATCGCCGCACCGGCGAAATCGGTTTGGTTTCGAAAGGTGTCGCCGAGGCTCTTGATGACGACCTCTTGTTTGCCGATCAGTTCATCTACAAACAGACAACGCGCATCTTGCCCTGATTCCACGACAACGATGATGCCCTGTGTCGGATCAGTCACGTTGAACGGGGTATGGAGGTGCTCGCCTAGGCGCAAGATGGGCGTCAGTTGTCCCCGCACATTGACCATTTCACCGCGGCCGTGCACGGTCGTCACCATACCGGGGAGTGGCCGAAAAGATTCTCGCACCGACAGCGTGGGGATGACATAACGCTCCTCGCCAATGCCCACGAGCACACCCTCAATAATCGCCAATGTCAGCGGCAGATACATTGTAAATGTCGTGCCCTCGCCTGCTCGAGAGTCGATTTCGATTTTGCCCCGTAGTTTTTCAATATTGCGACGGACAACATCCATACCCACGCCACGGCCAGAGAGATCGGTGACCCGTTCGGCAGTGGAAAATCCCGCGGCGAAGATCAGGTCGTAAATACCCCGGCGGTCTAAATTGTGATCTGCCGACACGAGGCCCCGCTCGATCGCTTTGGCGAAAATGCGTGTGGCGTCGAGGCCACGGCCGTCATCTTGAATCTGAATCACGATGAATCCGCCTTGGTGGTGAGCCTTGAGCGTGATTGTGCCTGTTGGAAGCTTGCCCGCAGCAATTCGTGCATCGGGCATTTCGATGCCGTGGTCGGCAGAATTACGAATCATGTGGATCAGCGGGTCGCTGAGTTCCTCAACGATGGTGCGATCGAGTTCGGTGTCCTCGCCTTCAAGCACGAGTTGGATTTCTTTGCCTTGCTGAACGGCTAAGTCCCGCACCAGTCGAGCCACCTTTTGAAATGTGTTTCGGATGGGCACCATCCGCAGTGACATGGCCATTCGCTGCAGTTCGGTGGTGATGCCCCGCAGTTGGCTTAAGCAGCGAGACAAATGGGCACTGCTGATGGAGGCCAATTCTGGATTTTGCACAACCATTGATTGCGCGATGACGAGTTCACCGACAAGGTCGATCAGGCCGTCGAGCTTGAGCGTATCGACGCGGACGATCCCGGCACCGCCGACAGGCGTTGCGGCAGGACTGGCCTTGGGAGCCGGTGGAGGAAGGGGAGCAGATGGAGCGGTAACGACCGGTACCGGGGCGACCGACGGCGAGTCGACAGGGATCGATCCCGTTATTAAAAGTGAGCGAATGCTGGCAATCATGGCTGGAATCGGCAACGCGATCGACCGCCCCGGCTCGACGCCATTGATCTGATTTGCCAACTCGGCGACAAACCGCTTGAGGATATCTGCACCGCCCAGAATGACCGTGATCGCATCGCGGCCTAAGCGAAATTTACCTTGCCGGGCGGCGTCGAGCAGTGACTCCAATTCATGCGTGAGTTGTTGCAAGAAGTTGAGCTTCATGATCCCCACGTTGCCCTTCAGCGTGTGAAATGCGCGGAAGAGAGAGTCGATTGAGCCTGCGTCGGTGGGATTGCCTTCCAGGACGAGCACACCCTGCTCAATCTCCTGCAGAAGATCTTGGGCCTCGGCGCAAAAGAGTTGGAGCATCTCCACGTCGGAGTCGGCTGGAATGACGCTCACGGTCTGTTCGCTGCCTGCGGCTGGAATTAAAACTGAGGGAGTGACCGATGTCGGTGACGCGACAAGTGCCGCGGCGATTGTCGTATTGGGTACAGCCACTTTCACAACGGCGTTGGGGTTGAGCTCCGCCTGCTGAGACTCCGGAGCAGAAGCAGCCGTCACTGATTGTGGCTCAATTGATTCCAGCCACACCGCTGGCAGCGTTGGAATAGGAGCGAGGTCTTCCCAGGCATTGACGGCTGCATCAAGCCACGGTTGCCAAACAAGAAATCTTGCGATAGTCGTGGCCGAAAAACGTCCATCGGTCTGCAGTCGTTCATCGATCCAGGTACGGGCAACCAGCAGTGCCGTTGGGATTGGTTCGGGGGTTTGAGCCAGAACGCTCTCAAGTTGCCTGACCAGCCCATCGACACTGTCGAGACCATTTTCTTCAAGCGGATCAACGAAGGCGAGTTCGAGACCGAGCTTTTGCAGCAAATTATGTGCCTGGCCGATGGCGACAAAAGGGTCTAAAGTCATTGCTTTGAAATGGAGCTGGTGCGTTTTGTTCTAAGAGGCTTAAAGACTAGCCCCGAATTTGAGTCGAGGCGAACGAATGGGCGAAATTTTTGGAATGCGCAGAATTTTCGGACGCCAGCGTGGATGGCTTGGAACGGTTCTCAGGCATTGAAAAATGGCTTGAATCGCTAGAATCACCGCCAGATCGTTAGACTTACGTTCAACAGAGTTCCAGCTGGGCCCACGTTGTGGGATCGCTCTCCCAAGGAAACTCAGGCGTGGCACAAAAAGGGATTCTGCCGAGCTGTCGATCTACCATCGACGCACAAAAACCGAGTCTGGGCAATTCAATTGGATCCCAGCCGGGCAGGGCAGCGGCACTGATGAAGGCATCGATCTGCCAGCCGTGGGCGACCGGTGTATGGGCTATTTCGATTGAGCCCGGCGGCAGTTCGAGCGTATTTTCGCTCGTGCGTGGAATCGTGGCCGCGACGGCGATCGGCTGATCAGCGCGTAGCCCGCCACCGGTCGGCAAGAGTGCCAGCCTGCGGCAATAACGGCCCGCACGATGGCTTTCCCCTGTGGGGCGTGTTGCGATCCACAGATGCAGGCCGTCGCTATCCTCTGGCCGCGTCGGCTGACACCAACGCACAAGGCCGATGCCGTGGGCTTTGCCACGCACGGCCAAGCCACTCTCGTTCCATGCCAGCCAGAGTTCCAGCAAGTCGGGCACATTGGTCAAGGCCGCAAGTGGTGGCAATTGACAGGTTTCGTCGAGATCCCACCCGGCAGGCGGCCAAAGTCGCTTACGCCGCTGACAGGGCAGTCGAAACGAAAAGAGTGCGGCGGGATTCACAAGTGGACACATGAAGCTTGTTCTAATCCTATACTAGGTAACTCAAGTTGGGGATCTCCCGATTTGTCATCGTGGAATTCTAGCGGATGCGCGTTCTTTTTATAGCCAGTGAGGCCGTACCCTTTGCCAAGACCGGCGGCTTGGCCGATGTGGCTGGCGCGTTGCCGGGGGCACTGGCTCGGCTCGGTTGCGATGTGACCCTCGTGATCCCGGCCTATCGAGAAGCCCTGTCTCAAGGGCTGACCGTTGAGCCCACCGGTCTCTGGTTTGAAGTGCCCATTGGAACGCGGCGCCTCACCGCAAAGATTTTGCGCGGCCGTCTCTGCGATGCGCAGTCGGCAATTTCTCCGACGGTCTACCTGATCGCCAACGATGAGTATTTCGATCGACCCACACTTTACGGCGGTGCCGAAGACTATCCAGACAATGCAGAGCGATTTATTTTTTTCTCTCGGGCCGCCATGGAACTCGCGGTCCGGCAGGATCGTCCCTACGACATCATCCATTGTCACGACTGGCAAACAGGGCTCGTGCCGGCCTATCAAAAACTACTCTACCAATCCTCTCCGATCCTGAGCCAGGCAAGGACTGTGATGACGATTCACAACATGGCCTATCAGGGACTCTTTTGGCACTGGGACATGCTGCTGACGGGGCTTGACTGGAAATATTTCAACTGGCAGCAGATGGAGTTTTACGGTCAGCTCAATCTCCTCAAGACTGGAATTGTCTGTGCAGATGCAATCAGCACCGTCAGCCCGACCTATGCGAGGGAGATTCAAAAGCCTGCGGGAGGCCATGGCCTCGAAGGCGCGCTCGCCTCTCGCAGCGATGTTTTGACGGGTATCGTCAACGGTATCGACACGTCGGTCTGGAATCCGGCTGCCGATGCGTTCATTCCGCGTCCCTTTTCGGTAGTTGATTTTGACGCAGGAAAGTATGCCGCCCGGGTGGCTTTGGCAGCGCGGATGGGGCATGCGGCGCCAGATGCTCGGCCGCTCGTAGCGTTTGTGGGACGGCTTGTGGAACAAAAGGGGGTTGGACTTGTTGTCGAATTGATCAGCCGGATGGCTGGCAACGGTCGGGCCCATTTTGTAGTGCTCGGCACGGGAAACGCTCAGAGCGAAATGGCGCTACGGCGTGTGGCAGCCATGTTTCCCGGTACGGTTGATCTTGTGATTGGTTTTGACGAGGGCCTCGCCCACGTGGTGCAAGCTGCAGCTGACATCATGCTTGTGCCGAGTCTCTATGAGCCGTGCGGACTGACGCAACTCTATGCCTTGCGATACGGCACGATTCCCGTTGTGCGTGCCACCGGCGGCTTGGTTGATACGATCATCGACACCACTCCTGAAACCTTGCAAGACGGCACAGCGAGCGGATTTTCCTTTCAGGCTTTTGATTCGCTGGCAATGGAACACGCTCTTTCGCGGGCGATTGATGCCCACTCAAGCCCAGATGTCTGGGGTCGACTGGTGCGGCAGGTGATGGGGCAGGATTGGTCTTGGGACAGTAGCGCAAGGGACTATCTGCACCTCTTTGAACGCACGCTCCAGTCTCCACCGGCAGTGATGCGGTGAGGATGGGCTGGCTGGTCGCAGACGGCGCTACCGCCCTGCAATAAAAATTGGCGAACTGGGCAAAGGCGGGGAAGCGTCACCGACTTTGCGGTTAACTTTAACGAAAATCTCTTAGCCAGGCTCGATCTTTCTGCGATGCAAAGTTGTGTTTGTGGCCGATAGCAGTCGGTATGCAAAATTTACTTGTTCATAAAAGTGTGCGTAGCGTGAGTGCAATCCTGGTGATTGCTCTGTCGGGACTCGTGGATCGGACCTGCAGGGAAACGCCCTGCGGCGACACCGGCTGTGGCCCCCGTTACCGCGGTGCCGTTCACGAAGAGGCCAACTGCCCTGATCCCTGCGATGCCTGCAATCGCTGGCGAGGCTTAAGTGGCGTCCGCGAAATGCCCGATATGCTGGCCCCGTGGCAATTGCCACCAGGCCGCGGCTTTCGTAGCCCCGCCGAGATGGGCTACGACACGCGGTTCAAACGCTGAGCTTTCCTCAGGCAGTTGCTATTTCATTTCGTCGGCGAGCGTGGCGGCAAATGTGATTTCGTCGCCTCGTGCACAGCAAGCCTCGCGGAGCATCTGCCAAGCCTGCCCGGCGTGAGCCAATTCGACCAGCGACGGCAGCGAGAGTGTTGCTTGCAGCGTGCTAGGCATGGCATCGTCGCAAGGACGCTGGAGCGCTGCGTGCAATGCCTCTGCTGGCCGGCCCAATCTCCAAAGTAGAAGCACCAGTGTGTCGGCAGGGAGCGTGCCCGACTCCTCCAGTCGAGCCGTTGCCGCCGCGCGACGAAAGAAGGCAAGAGCCTGCTCCCGATCGTGACCCAACTGTGCACCAAAAAAGTAGCGAGAAGCCACGCCGACATTTTCAAACGGTGGTTCGCCGGGATAGACAACCTCAGCCGGCAGGCAGCAGGCGTAGCAGGCCAACTCCCATGCGTTTTGAATTGCCTTGGGGTCGGTGCAAACGCGGGCTATCCGTAGCACCGACTGCAGATGTGAGACATCGACGTAAAGAGCACGCGTCGATTGATCGTCGGCCAGTCCAGTGCCAACTTTTAAAAGCTGAGCGAGTGAATGCCCGACAGCACTATCTGTGCCAAGCTCCACATGACCGCGATCGCCCAAATCAGCCGCCAGTGCCTCTCGCACCTCGTGGTAGAGATGATCGATGATGACGCTGGCGGCCGGTTTTTGAGCAGTCGCTGGCAGACGCGAGACAGCCTGTTCATACGCTGTGATTGCATTGCAGGTGCCGTTTTTTTCAAGCAGCAGCGACAGGCCTAGCGCCGGATCGACTCCCTCCCACAAGGCTAGGTTGATCATTTCCTGAACGGTCTCGGCAGTTTTTTCATCCGTCAAAAGAGCATCTGCATTGGGAGCATCCAGGGCCTGTTGCCGCACGCGAGCTGCCAGAAGTCTCAGCTTTTCTTGAATCTCTGCTGGCTCGACGGCAGCGCGGAGATAGATCCAACCGGCTGCGACATGCCCTTCTTCCAGCAGCGGCCAACCCACTTCGCGGCAGGCCTCGAGCGATCGCTCGTCAAGTCGCTGCCGCATCTCCGGCAGGAGCTGGGTTGTGTCGCCAACCAGCGAGAGACCAAAAGCCAATCGCGCCTGCATCAGCCGCAGGTCAAAAAGTGCATGCCAGCGTTTGCGTTTTCGCAGAGATTCTGCCAGCACCGTCAGCATCGAAGCGGCTCCATCTTTCTCGGCGACTGTGACCAGCTCTGCGTAAAGGGGGTCGGCGTTTATCGGTGTTTGGATTGTCATCACTTTTTGACCAGTCTGAGATCTGTAGTCCAATGGAATCTTTTGAAAATGAAATACGTATCAGTCCGTCAGAGTTCCCTGCCTGAGAGCTTCGTAGGCAAGCACAGCAGCCGTAGCCGAGACATTGAGGCTGTCGGCACTGCCCACCATCGGCAGGCGAATGGATGTAAACGAAATGGTCTTTAAAGCGGCGGCCTGTTGCCAGAGGGGTGAGATTCCGTGGGCTTCGCTGCCGAGCAGGATCGCCACATTGCCAGCCAGATGTGCTTGGTGCCAGAGGCGTTCGCCCGTTGGCATCGCTGCGGCCACGCGTCTGCCCCCGGCATGACACCAGTCTATTACCTGATCTGAGGATGCGAACGCCAGCGGCACGGTGAAGACGGTGCCCAGACTAGCGCGAATCACCGCAGGGTTTGCCGGGTCAGTGCGGCCATCGCAGACGATGACTCCGGCCATGCCTGTGGCGTCGGCGGTACGGAGGATCGCGCCGAGATTGCCTGGCTTTTCGATCCCCTCAACCAGGAGCACCGGGCAGTCGGCAGAGAGAGTAAGACGCTCGAGGCTTTGTGCGGCAAACGCAACGACACCCACGCAGCCTTCATTGCGCCCTCCAAAGGCGATGCGATCAAAGGCTTTTGGCGAAAGGCTCACGATCCGCGTACCCTTTTCGCAGAGCTCGTTGAGCCAGCGATCGAGTTCCACACTATCGGCATGTATCGATGATGTTTGAATCACGCGTGCATCCAAAAAAATGTCTACGATCGGCACGCCGGCTGCAGAGGCTTTGGCCAGTTCTCGGCGACCATCGACGAGCGTCAGCCCCGTCTGGCGACGGGCATCTGCTTGGCGAAGCAGTGCCGCTTGTCGCACTCGGGGGTTGGCAGCACTTGTGATTGTGTCGTGAGGAATCACTGGGTGGGGGCCTGTCGAGCGTAGCCGCCGAGTTGGAGTGTACGACCGGCGGCATCGGTGCAGGTGAGCAGGCCTGACTCGGTGCGACCGCGGTGAAACAGACTGGCTAGTGTGTCGTGAAGACGGCGGTGATGCCAGTCGGGCGTGTGGCAGGTGAGCAGAATGGGACCGGCGAGGGCTAGGGTATTAGGTTGAGGGTTGTCGGAGCGAGCCAAGAGCGAAGCAATGTCAGTGAGCAATGGCACCAGATCGCGATCGATGGCAAAGGCTTGTCCCTTTGGGCCATGGCCCCACGAAGGTGGATCGAGCACGACGCCCGTGTAGAGAGTGCCCCGGCGAAGTTGTCGCTGAACGAATGTGCGGGCGTCTTCACAGACCCAGCGAATCGCTGCGCCTGCCAGCCCGGAGGCCTCGGCGTTTCGGCGGGCCAATGCGATTGCCTGCCGGGAAGCATCGACATGCACCACTTCGGCACCGGCCGCTGCCATTGCCAGCGTTGCGGCCCCTGCATGGGCAAAGAGAGAAAGAATTTTGCTACCAAAGGGGGTGACGCGATTGAGCCACTGCCACTGCTCAACCTGCTCTAAAAAAAATCCAATCTGACCCGATGGGGCCGGCCGCACTTCCAGTGAAAGCGGAGAATTTTGCAGCGGCACCTCAACGTGCCATGGCTGGGGCAGTGAGCCGGCTAAAAGCCACTCGCTGCCTAAATACCGGGCCGCTGCGCTTGTCCAGAGAGCAGGTAATTGCCGCGAATCTCGCGATTGCGGCAGCGGCCGATCAACCAACAGGCCGCCGAGCCGCTCCAGTCGCCGGCCATCGCCAAAATCGACGAGGGCAGGAACGCGAAACTTTTTTTCATCTGGGCCGTTCATAGACAGGTAGCATAAGCTCTTTCCTGGTCATCTTTTCAAAATCCTCAGGGGAAATTCCTATGATTCACTCCGTTTATGCCTCACTCATGGCCGTCATGTGTACGGTTGTGCTAGTCCTTGTTACAGGTTTGCAACCGCTCGCGGCAGCCGACAGTGAATCCAGTTACCTTCAAACGACAGTCACTGCTTGGATGAGCGTGGTTGCACTGTTGGGAAGCGATGATGCCCAGAGTGATCGTGACGAAGATGAAGATGGCCAGAATGAAAAGAGCCAGCGGCAGCACAAGCATCATCGGGGATCTACTGAGGGTCGCCCTCACTCTGAGATGGAGCACGGTTCACATGGACCTCGCCCCGGTATGGAGCACGGCCGTGGGCCAGATATGCAGGGCCCACCTGGTCGGCCACCAAAGATGCCCGACATGAACCGGATGGTCTTAGAGCGACTCAACGAGGTCATTGGCAGGCTCTCGCGAATTGAGAGTAGCCTCGGTGGGCAAAATGTCACTCGTCGCTCGCAGGCGGAAGGTGAACCGGATCGCAAGGCCCAGCGCGGTCCAGAAGAGATGATGCGTCAGATGTCCGATGAACAGCGACGCAATGTCGAGCAGCGGATGCAGGAAGGGCGGCAGAGAATGGAAGAGGCCCGCAAACAATTCAATGAGATGAAGCAACGCATTGAAAAGCTCGAAGCTGAGGTCAAAAAGCTGAAGGCAGAAGGCAAGTAATCCACCCGGTCGATCACGAAGAAGCCTAGGGTCGCCTGGAAAAACTCAGGCGACCCTAGGCTTCTTC
>Ga0194055_10000085_pt1 | contig 64560 bp, 47 predicted proteins | sample SepL449m_MetaG_FD_155482 | JGI IMG/M metagenome (GOLD analysis project Ga0194055, IMG submission 155482) | Anoxic zone freshwater microbial communities from boreal shield lake in IISD Experimental Lakes Area, Ontario, Canada - Sep2016-L442-9m | ecosystem: Environmental > Aquatic > Freshwater >... | reverse complement strand
ATGTGTTGCAAATAATGAATATATTTACCGCAAAAATGAATGGATTAAGAAAATACAAAGAAAAAGACTAATATTTCTATATAAATTTATAAAGAAATATCAAGTTTAGTGTTACTAGTAGCAACCCAATATTTGGAATTGGTTATTGGTGTTCACAACTTTCGTTGAATGACAAGACAAGACAAAGTGAACAGAAAAAACAGATGGGGAATGCTTTATTCGTAATAAGTATTATGGGATTTGTTGGTGGTCCAATAGGAATTATTTTATTGTTTTTTCCGAAAATAAAAAAAAAGTATATATTTGTACCTATTTTAATAATATTTATTGCTATGGTAGTTGCATTATTTATTAGTTTAAAAATAACTTAGTTTAATAATATATAATAATATATAATATATTATCTAAAATAATATATAATAATATATTATCTAAAAAAGAACATTTTATACATCTAAAAAAGAACATTTTATATATATACTAGTTAAAGAGTATATATCAGAATTACAAATAAATTTTATAACTATATAAAAATTGAAAAATAATATATTTAAATATATAACATTAATAATATATAAAATGTTCTTTTGTAAAAATTGCAATAATAGTTTAGATATAACAAAAAATAATAATGTAAAAAAAGTTGAAAAAACAGTTATTGATACACCTGATGAATTTATTAAATTATATAATAAATCAAATACACAAAATTATTATTTAAATTTTAATGAAAATAGTCTTAAATTATATTTAAAAATAAAAAATTTAAGTACTGAAGAAAATACTAATATATTTAATAGTTTTTATAAAATTTTAAATAATCAAAAAGATTTATCTCAATTTTTTCTTAAATGTGTAAATTGTAATACACATAATGTATTACAATCAGGTACAATTTTATATAGTATTAATTTTTCATTAAATAATATTTTTAATATGACAAATGAAGATATAAAAATAAAAAGCAATGATCCTATATTACCTAGAACAAGTGATTATACATGTCCAAATGCAAAATGTAAAACACATACAGATATTGATAGTAAAGAAGCTGTATTTTACAGAAATGATAAAAATTATAATTTAACATATATATGCTGTGCGTGTTATAATCAATGGTATATTTAAACATATTTAAACATAATTAATATATTTAAACATAATTAATATATTTAAACATTTTTAAACATAATTAATATATTTAAAAATTGAATTTTAATTATATTATATAATATAATTAAAATGAGTAATAAAATGAAGAAAAGTAATAAAAAAAATATTGATGATGAAAAATCATCTGATGAATCAGAATCAGAAATAGAAAGTGAGATTTCAGAAGCTTTAAATGATATAGATTTAAATGATTTTGATGATAATGATATTGATCATGATAATGATAATGATGAAGAAGGTGATGATGATGATTATGATAATATTGATGATACAGAATTAAAAAAAGAAATTGGAATTGAGAATGGAGATGAAGATATTTTTGATTGTTTTTATGATATAGAACATAGTGAAGTAAATAATGTACAAAAAAATGATGTTCCAAAAGAAGATAGAATTACAATGCCATATTTAACAAAATACGAAAGAGTTCGTGTATTAGGTACTCGAGCTAAGCAAATATCATTAGGTGCAAAAATATTAGTAAATAATATTGATTTAACAACTAAAAGTCATATTGAAATTGCTACAATAGAATTAGAATTAGGTGTAATTCCATTTAAAATTAGAAGACCATTACCTAATGGTCAAGTAGAAGAATGGAAAATATCAGAGTTAATTGAAAAAGTATAAAAAAATTGAAAAAGTTAATGCTTGAGTTATGGTATAAAATAATAATATGTCGAGGTCTCATTACAACACATTATGCAAAAGTGAAGTGGATTTGATAGAAGGGCGAGAATCATATTCGAAATACTGTGTGTTGTAGTGAGACCGTGATAACCAAAATTTTTTTTAATTAGTAAAACATTATTGTTTTTTATGTTTTTTTTTATTTAAAAAAAATTGAAAAACTAAATGATTGGAATCTATGTTAATTATTATTATTGTAATCATGTTTCCATAGCACGACTAGTAAGTTGGATATCGTCGTATTGTGATAAAACAAGACCAAAAAAACAAAAAAAACAATGTTGAAGAAAAAATCACATAAATAAGTGTGATATGATAAAAAGATATAATGATGTTAACAGTATTATGATAATAGTATGATGTCAATGGAATGATATCAATAAAAATAAATTTATTTACTTTACTTTATTAATAAACACTAACACAAGTACAACTTATATCAACTGTTAGTTTTGGATCATTATAAAAAAATTACTTATGAAATATTAATTTTTAAATATAATATTATATAATATTATATTATATAATGTCTTTGTAAAAAATAGAAGTTGGTACAACTCTCGTACCAGATTTAAGATCATTAACAGTACCAATAGTAATAACACCACAAGCAACAATAACAATAACGCCACAGACAGTACAAATAGAAGAAGCAGTAACAGATCAAATACTAGAAGAAAATTTGTGTTATATTTTAAGTAAATATTATATTATTTTTATATTATTCGGATTATTTGCATCTTTATTCATAAAAAATATACTAGAATTTTAGCAGTTATACTTGCATTGTTGATTCAGATTTTTATATTAATAAAAAAACAAGTGTTTTTATAAATTTTTATTTATATTTATTCATTAATGCGTTTACATCTATTTCTGAAGATTTTTTTAATATAATTTCTAATATTTTAATACTTTGTTCTATTGGTAAAAATTCTTTACACATTACTAATATTTTATTAATAAAATCTTTTTGTTGTTCATTATTTAATTCATTTGTTTTAATAAATATAATAAATTTTTCACATAGAGGATTTAAATTCATTATTAAATGAAAATATTTACGTAATCTTGCATACGGATCTTGACATCCTAAACAACATGGAATACAATCAACAGATTTACCATACTTTTCTCTACAACATGGATTAGAATTTTTTGATCCATTTTGATAATTTATTCTTAAATAATTATCTAATTCATTTATTTTTTCTATTTCAATAGTTAATAAATAATTTATTACTTTTTCGTCTATTTCTTCATGTTCATCTTCATTTATATTATCAATAAACCATTCAATAACTTTTTCATTATTATTATAATCAATTTCATCAATATATACTAAATCCATTATTATTATAATTAATCTTCATTTCTATAAATAAATTGTTAAAAATTCAATTTTTTTAATAATATTATAAAAAAAATTGAATTTTTATTTCTTTGTAAAATTCATTAAAACTATATTTTGTTCGAAGAGATGGCGACGGATCTTTCTAACACTACTGCTACTGCTACTGCTAGTGTGGAGTACATCGAGCTCAAGACGACGGGCGGAACGGTCAAAGTGCTTGTTGAGTCACCCGAGACCTTTGAGCAGACTGCTCAAAGGCTTGGAAGTGTCAAGGATTCTCTGTGTATGCGGTCACTCGAGAAAGATAACAAGACTTATTACTCGGTCGCAGAATCTGGGTTTTATTCCAAGGTCGTGTATGCTAATGCTCCTAAGGCCCCGTCAACAGTTCCCGCTAGTGTGAAATACGTTGCGCTCAAGACGTCCGTTGGGATGTTCAAGGTGCTTGTCGAGCAACCGCTCAACTTTAAGCAAACTGCCGAACTTCTCGGAAATTGTAGGGGATCCTTGTGCATGCATTCCCTCGTGAAGGGAAACAAGGTCTTCTACTCCGTGGTAGAATCCGGGATTACTCCCAATGTCACGACAGCTCCCAATGTCGCGATTGCGGTTCCGCCAAAGTCGAAAGAACCGAAGGTTTGCCAGAATGGCAACACTTGCAAGTACTTGGCAAATAACACTTGCACGTTTTTCCACCCTAAGACTTTATCGGGAGGCGAATCAGCAGGACCCTCCGCTCCCAAGGTTAAGCCAAGTGCAAGGCCTAAAGAGACAATACCTTGCACTTTTGGCAATAAGTGCAGGAACCTCGCGGATAATAAATGTAAGTACTTTCACGCTAAGACTTCATTCGGAGGCGAATCCGAATCTGGAGAATCATTGATGATTCACGGACCCGCAGCTCCAGGTAATGCTTGATCTTCTTATTCTGAGTATTCTGAGTATTCTGAGTATTCCGAGCATTCCGAGTATTCTGAGTATTCCGAGTATTCCGAGTATTCAGAGTATTCTGAGCATTCTGAGCATTCCGAGTATTCTGAGTATTCTGAGTATTCCGAGTATTCCGAGTATTCCGAGTATTCCGAGTATTCCGAATATTCCGAGTATTCTGAGCATTCTGAGCATTCTGAGCATTCCGAGTATTCCGAGTATTCTGAGTATTCCGAGTATTCCGAGTATTCCGAGTATTCCGAATATTCCGAGTATTCCGAGCATTCCGAGCATTCCGAGCATTCTGTTCTGAGTATTCTATTTTGATTCTCTACAATTTGTATTTGCAAACAAATTGTCTAACTTTTGTTAGAGAGTCTTAAAAAAAGTTTTCTTTATAATCAAAGAGATAGAGATAGAGATAGAGATATACAGAAACTACTTCTCACATCTTATTATATAGTATCAAGATTGAGAAATATATTTTTATTTATATATGAAAAATAAAAATATATTTTTATCTAAAATATGCGCAATAAGTGCAATTTTTAAAACCTTGAATATGCTGCAACAAGTACGATTTTTATAATAGTTAATACTGCGAAAACACCGAATACAAATATTATCCAAGAAGGGAATGTTATACTTGATTGTAAATTAGCATTCACACACATTCTAATTAAATATAATAAAATTAATGAAGTAAATACATTCATGACTATCATAGATACTCCAGCAATATATGCTGGAGATTTTTTGGTTTGTGTACTTGGTGTATCTGTATATGTGTCTGAATTTTCATCAGTATTATCATTTGTAAATGATTCTTTATACTTGTGTACTAACAAACTTGAAGCAATCCAAAAAAATATTTCTAAAAAAATAAACATAGCTGTACTAAAACTAACTGTAAAATAATCCCATTTATTCTTATTATCGCTATCTATATGTTTATGAGATGGTTTTTGTTCACTCGTTTCAATAAAATTATTATATTCATTTATTTTATCTTTAGTAAATAGATTTCTAATCCAATGATAATTACTATCATAATCTACTCTACCTACTAATTGTGTTTCTGCTTGACGATAACATCTATTACATAGATTTTTATCTAAATTTTTATTCATATGATTTAATAATGTACAATAATCTTTATTTTGAATTGGTGTATTATAACCAATATGTATATTTTGTGACATATATTAAATTATGAGATATTATTTTTTTAATAAGCAAATTTTATATATATATAATATATTATTTTTATTTTTTTTTACTAATATATAAGGTCTATATTTGTTAATTTTTTAAAGCATTATATAAATTTAATTACAAATTATAAATACAATTTAAGAACTATTAGTTTGTATTTTAACATTAAATAATATATAAAATTTTTTTATACTATTTAAATAAAATTCTTGTAAAACTATTGTTAATGTATTTAAATACTATTATAAAAAAAATTGAATTTTTTTTTATATGAGATATTCACTGTTTATTATACTTTTGCCCACATTACTTCAGTAATAACTCAGTATTTGAGCCCCAACGCATTTGAGCCCCAACGCATTTGCAAACTATATTGCATATTTCATCGTTTCATCTAGCAAGTTTAGAATGGCTAGTTCTAAGTTTGATTATAACGGTGGTGTCACTTTTGTTAAAAAAAAAAACTTAAATGACAATAGGACGTACGAATACTACATGTATAATGGCAATGAGTACTGCATAGACAATTTGGGGATCTGCTATTATAAGAATACAGAGGACTTGTGGGAAGAATGTCCAATCCCTGTAACTCTGAAAATGTACAAAGCTGCTCGCGAAGCTTGTTTTGAAGCTTGTCGCAAAGTTATTGCCGACAGTGGTCTTGATCACAATCACAATAACGATCACAATCACAATCGTAGTCGCCAGTTCAAGCATGAAACAAGCTTCACGAGAGCTCGCAGTTGTAGCAATAGTAAGAAGCCACCCTGGGAAGATAGTGATATCCAAAAGAGTGATCTCCGAAAGAAGGTTACACTCCTTGCAAAAGACTTAGGAATCATTCCGAATACTTTTGGAAATGCTGGTATCAGTGCTGGTGTTGGTGCTGGTGCTGGTGCTGGTACTGGTATTGGTGCTGGTATTGGTATTGGTGCTGGTGCTGGTGCTGGTATTGGTGCTGGTATTGGTGCTGGTGCTGGTGCTGGTGCTGGTGCTGGTATTGGTGCTGGTATTGGTGCTGGTGTTGGTATTGGTGCTGGTGTTGGTATTGGTGCTGGTGTTGGTATTGGTGCTGGTGCTGGTGCTACAATATGTACTGATATTGAAGATAGTTATTTGCAGTATCAGGAGCAGCAGTATTCGCAGTATTCGCAGTTTCCGCAGTTTCCGCAGTTTCCGCAGTATCCGCAGCAATTGTATTGGCAGTGGCAGGAGCAGCAGCATCAGGAGCAGCAGTATTCGCAGTATCCGCAGTTTTCGCAGTTTCCGCAGTTTTCGCAGTATCCGCAGCAATTGTATTCGCAGTTTCCGCAGTATCCGCAGCAATTGTATTCGCAGTTTCCGCAGTATCCGCAGCAATTGTATTGGCAGTGGCAGGAGCAGCAGCATCAGGAGCAGCAGCATCAGGAGCAGCAACAGCAGCATCAGGAGCAGCAACAGCAGCAGCAACAGAAGCAACAGCAGAAGCATCAGGAGCAGCAACAGCAGAAGCATCAGGAGCAGCAACAGAAGCAACAGAAGCATAAGAAGCATCAGAAGCATCAGAAGCTGCATCACCGTAAAAAGCATTACAGTACTATTGACGATGCAAGTGCAAGTGCAGGTACGACTCCGAGTGCAGATGCGGAAACAGATGCAGATGTGGATGTAGATCTTTGTGGTAAAAATAATTCCCCAGAGTTCTCCTGCAAGTACGGTATGATATGCAGAAATATAGCTTGTAATAGATTACACTTCCACAACATCCACAAGCAGATAAGCACCAAGAGCTAAATTAAATTATACTGCTGATTGTCACAGTGACGGTTTAGAGTTGTGGTGAGACACATGTATGGATTGAGCAACTATGGTTTGATCTGTTAGTACACAGAGTTTAGAATACCACGCTCTATTGGAATAGCAAGTTCTAGATTAATTTCGTTACATTATTCCAGGAAACTGTATCAAAATTAACCATACTCACAAAGGAGTAGTTTCTAAGTACATCAAATATGGTACTTCAGGTGCTGATAGTGCGGTTCCAGTGCTCACTTTGATCCATGTGATCATATTGATCCTATTGCTCTTACTGCAAGTAATCCCAGTGTTTCAAGTACTCGCACTGCTCCAAGTGTTGCCAGTACTCGCGATAGTCCTAGTACTCACATTAGGACCAATGCTCTTGTGCTCCTAATGTTCCTAGTGCTCCGACTATAAACAAAATTTTTTTATTATTTCTAATCTCATATTTGTTAAATTTTTTTTAACATTTGCAAAAAAAATTGAATATTTTTTTATATGAGATATCCATTATTTTTTAATGCTTTTGCCCGACTACTAAAGTAATCTCTCTGTATTTGACCCCCCCTCAGTTTGATACAAGCGTTTTTTGTTGCAAATTTTGTTCCTGTGTTCCTGTCTCGTGTTCCGTGTTCCTTGTCTCCTGTCTCCTGTCTCCTGTCTCCTGTCTCCTGTCTCGTTCCATGTCTAGTCCTTCAGTTGTTTATGACGATGAGTATCCCGATTCTCCGTGTAATATTCCTGATGTTGTCTTAGTCGAAACTGAGTCTGACATTTACGGTAACAAATTTGAAACTAAGTCTTCTGCTTCTGGCACTTATGGTAACAAAATTTACTATTTCAAGGTAGACTGTTGTCTTCATCGTCTTCATACTGATGGAGCTTGCGAGATACCAGTGTATAATGAGAACGAAATATTGAGATGAAAAAGATGTCCTATTCCCGAACTTTTAGTAGCTTTTTTACTTAAGCGTTTTGTAGCTCCTGATGTGTAAGTAGCTCCTGCAGCTCCTGATGTGTAAGTAGCTCCTGCAGCTCCTGATGTGTAAGTAGCTCCTGCAGCTCCTGATGTGTAAGTAGCTCCTGTAGCTCCTGCAGCTCCTGATGTGTAAGTAGCTCCTGTAGCTCCTGCAGCTCCTGTAGCTTCTGTAGCTCATTGTGTAAGTAGTTATTGTTATGTAAGTAGTTATTGTTATGTAAGTAGTTATTGTTATGTAAGTAGCTCATGTTGTGTAAATATTTTTTTTATAAAAATGATAAAGATTATATTTTTATTTATTGTAAAAAATAAATAAAAATATTGTAATTAATTGTTGTATTATTTTTTAATTTTAACAATTTTATCACATTCTTCTTTAGTGATATTATTAGGATCTTTATCTTTAATACTATAAAAGTTTTTATTATATAATATATAAGGTCCATATTTTCCAGTTCTAATCTCATATTTATCTATTTTTTTAATAACATTAGTTTGAAAATTATCAATTAATTTTATTGCTTCAACTAATGATGGTTTATCAGTTACAGATATAAAAGCATCTTTATCATCTTTTGTAAATTTGATTGCAGGGCCAAATTTAGTAATTAAAAATACAATTGAAGAACCATTTGTATGTATTCCAACATCTAATGATGCATTAAGTTTTTTTATATTATTTAAATTAATATTATTATTATCTGAATAAACTTTTATTTGATTCATTAAAATATCATAAAATTCTTGTAAAACTATATAATGTTTTTTTTTTCCATCAATAATTAAATCTAAATCATCTTCTAATTTTGAAGTAAAGTTATAATCCATAATTTGAGGAAATTGAATATTTAAAAAATCTGTTATTTTTATACCAATATCAGTAGGTACAAATTTCTTATTTTCCTTACCAAGAAATATTTTATTAATTTTTTCTTTGATTTTTTGAGTTTTTTTATCATATATTATTTCTTTCATCTCTTTTTCAAATCCTTTAGTATTATCTATCTTTACATAACCATTATCTTGAATTTTAGAAATAATTGATGCATAAGTAGAAGGACGCCCAACACCTAATTCTTCAAGTTTCTTAACAAGTGATGCTTCATTATATCTTGTTGGTGGTTCTTTGATAATTTGACGAATTTTTATTGTGTTCAATACTAAATTATTTTCATCAAAATTAACATTTAAATCTTTTTCCTCATTTTCATTATCATTATATACTTTTAAATAACCATCAAATACTAATTTTCTTATTGATCCTAACATTTTATATTCTTTATTTGTATCATTAATGTGAATATTTTTAACATCAAATATTGCTTTAGACATTTGAGAACTAACTGTTTTTTTCCAGATTAATACATATAATTCTTTAGCATTATCATCTAAATCATTAATTTCAGTTATATATATTTTAATAGGTCTGATTGCCTCGTGTGCTTCTTGTGCATTTTTTGATTTAGAAGTATATTGTTTATACTGATAATAATTAGCTCCAAAATTATCTTCAATATGTTTATTTATTTCAGCATGCGCTTCATCAGATATAGTAGGACAATCTGTTCTCATATAAGTAATATATCCTGTTTCATATAACTTTTGTGCAACTTGCATTGTTTGTTTAACATTAAAACCTAACTTTACACTTGCTTGTTGTTGTAACGTTGATGTTGTAAAAGGCGCTGTCGGATATGAGAATGATTCTTTATTTTCAACTTTATCTAATTCCCAAATACATTTAATTAGTTTTTTCATTAATTCTAAACTTTCTTCATAAGTTTTGAGATCTGTATTGGTTGTTTGTAACTTACAATTAAGAATATTATTAAATACACAAGAACATTCATATTTTTCATCATAATCTTTATCTAAAAAATCTTTAATTTTTTTATTATGTTCAACAATTAATTTTACAACAACTGATTGTACTCTACCAGCACTTAAAAAACTTGTATGAGAAAAGATTTGATTAAGGAAAGGTGATATTTTAAATCCAACTAATCGATCTAATATTCTTCTAGTTTGTTGTGCTTGTACCATATTATTATTAATTTGTCTAGGATTTTGAATGGCTTTTAATATTGCCTCTTTACTAATTTCTGTGAAAGTGATACGATGATAATTTTTTAATTTTAATATATCTCTAATACTTTCACTAATAAATTCACCTTCTAAATCCATATCTGATGCTAAATAAACAATCTTATCAGTTGCTATTTTTTTCAATTCAGAAACAACTTTTTTTTTATCTAATAATATAACATAAGTTGGTTTGAATTTTTTATCAACATCAATTGATAAACTTTTTTTATCTAAATCTCTAATATGCCCAACTGATGCAGATATAATAAAATCATCATTTAAAAATGATTTGATTTTTTTGATTTTTCCTGGCGATTCTACAATAAGTATTTTTGTAGCCATCTTTTTAGTATATATTATATTTATTCATTTAAACTGATTAATTATTCAATTTTTTTTATATAAAAAAATATTTAAAAAATATAATATATATTACTTATTAAACAAATAAAAAATCAGTAATGCAAGATAATAAAACTAATAAAACTAATAAAACTAATAAAACTAAACAAAGTTTAGGCCAATATTTTACAACTAATATTGAACTAAAAGAAATTGTATATAAATTTATATTAAATAATCCTACGCATATTTTAGAACCATCAATAGGTCAAGGAGATTTAGTTGCATTTATTACAAATAAATTAATTAATGTCACTTTTGATATGTATGAAATTGATACTAAAATCAAACTATTAGAAAATATTGATATAAATAATATTATTTATGGTGATTTTTTAAAAGAAAAAATAACAAAAACATATAAAACAATAATTGGAAATCCTCCATACGTAAAAACAAAAAAAAAAAATTTATATATTGATTTTATTGAAAAATGTTATAATTTACTTGATGATGATGGAGAATTAATTTTTATTATTCCTTCTGATTTTTTTAAATTAACAAGTGCGTCTAAGTTATTGAATACCATGATGATAAATGGATCATTTACACATATTTATCATCCACATAATGAAAAATTATTTGAAGGTGCTAATATTGATATAATTATTTTTAGATATAATAAAAATAATACTATAATTAAAAAAGTACTATACAATAATGAATTAAAATATATCATTAACAGTGATGGATTAATTACTTTTAATGATATTAATATTAATAATAATGTTATGTTTAAAGATTATTTTGATATCTATGTTGGAATTGTAAATGGTAACGAAAAAGTATATAAAAATGCAAATCTTGGAAACATTGAAGTATTGAATGGAGAAAATAAAGTTAGTAAATATATTTATATTGATAAATTTCCTTGTGATAATGAACAAATTAATGAATATTTATTAGAACATAAAAAAGAACTTTTGGAAAGAGGAATAAAAAAGTTTAATGAAAATAATTGGTTTGAATGGGGAGCACCAAGAAATATAAAAACTATAAATAAAAATATCGGTAAAGATTGTATTTATATTTATAACTTGACACGAATAAAAAATATATCATTCGTAGATAAAGTTAGATATTTTGGTGGTAGTTTAATTATGTTGTTACCAAAAAAAGAATGTAATTTAAATAATATAGTCAAATATTTAAATAGTGATGCATTTAAAGACAATTTTATTTATTCGGGAAGATTTAAAATAGGTCATCGGCAAATAAGTAATTTTTACATTCCAAATGAATATTTTTCATGAAAAATTTATAAATACTAAATAATAAGAATTCCTGTAAATAAGATATTGTTTCTAATAAAAAAATTACTCTGTATCATTGAGTATCAATTAAACTTCAAAGCTCAATAATACAGAGTGATAAATATGTTATTAAATTACATTAATTTTTTTATATGATTATAAAAAATTGAATTTTTTATATGTTGTGTTATCTATAATTTTTAACATTACCGAAAAGATGTCGCGTTTTGATACGTTAAAAGCCATCGCAGACCAGACAATAATAGATGCCACAATGGCGATTTTAGAAGCCAATGAAGCGATTTCAGAAGCCAATATGACAAAATCAGACACCGTTAAGAATCGTGCTGAAATGTTGGCGAACCGTGCAAAGGTTCTAGAGTGGCTAGCAGCTGTGGCATCATACGAGCTGCTTCGTCATACTGGTTGGCTGTCGAAGCTATTTGTATAAGAGCTGTTTGTCATACAGTCTGTCTTATAAAGACAGGCTGTGACAAGCATTTGAGACATTCTTTTATTAAAATGTAATCAATACTGTATACTGTATATTGTATATTGTATATTGTATAATAGATAGGAACAACTTAAAGGCGAGAATGACCCATGCAGAGAATAACCCGCTGCGAGAATGACCAAAAAATCAAATGTCGCATTTGTAGATAAAGTCAGATATTTTGGCAGTAGTTTAAAATAAGAATGCGACTTGGCTAATATCTAAACAGTGATGCATTTAAAGACAATTTTATTTATTCTGGAAGATTTTATGACAAATAAGTAATTTTTATATTCCAAATGAATATTTATAAATGTATTTTTCTAATATTTGTCATGAAATATTCCTTCCAACTCGGATTTGATTTTTTCAAACAATTTATAAATAATTTTATTATTTTATTAATATTTTTATATTCATAAAATCTATTTTTATTCCAACATACTTGAAATGGTAAATTATTTATATTTGAATTCAATTTAGTTAAGCCTTTAATACTATTAATAATTATATCTTTATTATTTTTTTTATTTAATACAATAAAATAATAATCTTTTTTATAATTTTTATTAAATTTTTTTTTTTTTATTTTATTAATGAGTATTTTACTCATTTTTCCATTTTCATATGTTTTATTTATATGAAAATCAAGTTTTTCATCAGTATATGCATGTACGCACATAGCTAAATTACCTGTATTATCAGATGTTAATGTTGTAGTCGTTTTTATGTTTATCGGAATCCATCCATATATATAATCAAATGCTAGTATATCGTACCACATCCTAATTTTTGGTATTTTTATTCTATCATTAAATTTTTCAACAAGTAATTTAATTACTTCATCTTCATCTATACAACTGTTTATTCTTCCATCTGTGTTTTTTCCTGAAAACTGAATATTTGTTGATTTAAGATGTTTTTGTATGTAATACATGATTAAAGGAAGTTGTTTTAATCGTTGAATATATCCTCTGAACCACTTTTGAATTTTAATTATTTTTACATCATTAATAGACAATGATGCTATAATCATATATTATGTTAATTAAAAATTCTTTTTTTTAGACCATTTTTAAATTATATATATATATTATATAATTAAAAATGACTCCTGATGAAATATTATCATTACCACCTATTGTAAGTTTTTCAACTTTTAAACCAGGATTTAGTAAATATATGCAATTTACTTATAATAATAAAGATGGTCTGGAAGTAGTGATCTTATAGGTGGTGGTGGCAGTGGAGCAGGTGGTGGAGCTGGTGGTGGAGCAGGTGGTGGAGCAGCTGGTGGAGCAGCTGGTGGAGCAGGTGGTGGAGCTGGTGGTGGAGCAGGTGGTGGAGCAGGTGGTGGAGCAGCTGGTGGAGCAGCTGGTGGAGCAGGTGGTGGAGCAGGTGGTGGAGCAGGTAGTATAGTATATATTGTTAATAAAATATTAGATGCAGGAACTTATAAAATAATTGTTGGTAATAGTGGTACAGATTTAATTAATGGTACTAATGGAAATAATAGTATGATTACATTTGAAAATGGCAATACTGTTATTTTAGATGGTATAGCTCTTAAAGCTTATAGTGGTAAAAGTGGTTCAATTGGTGTAAATATTGGAACCGATAAAATAGGAGGAAATTGAGGTAATGATGGAGCTTCAGCGTTTATTCAAGAAAATACTTTTTGGAATGGTAAATCATATGAATCAACAATATTTAAAGGAGCTTTAGGAGGTGTAAATTTTAGTGGCGGTGGTGGTGGTAGTTCATCAGAAACGGTGGCAATGGTCGTATAATTGATATTACAGGTAATAATGAATTATACGGTTCTGGAGGTGGAGGTGGTAGATCAACTTTTGATAGTAATGGTAATATCTCTATGTATTATTTTATTGGTGTTGGTATTTTTTTTTCTTTTTTAATTTTTTTTTCTGTATATATAAATTATAAAATAGATAACATAAAACCTTCTTCTGGTGATTCTAATGCTGCTACAGCTAAAGCTACAACAGCTACAAATGCTAAATCTAAACCAAAAAATAAAAATAATTAAATAATTGATAATATTTTTTGTAAAATAGAAGATTCAAAAAAATATATATTTAAACAACCTTCCAAAATAAAATAAATAATAATTAAAATTAAATTTTTAATATTATATATAATATTATTAAAAATGGATAATAATACTTTTTGTAAAATTGAAGATTCAAATAAAAATAAATATATATTAACAGATAAAAATAAACAACCATTACAATGTCAATCAATCTTAAAGTCATCAAATTCAAAAGAATCAGAAATTGGTAGTTGTACAATTTTTAATATAAAAAAAATATTAGATAATCCTACAAATATAAATAATGAAAATATTTTACCTGAAGATACAAAAATACCATGTAAAGTAATAAGAAATGCCAAATTAAAAATTGTAGATAGCGAACCTATAAATAAATCAAATATAAATTTTGATAATTATAATTTTGCTTCAATTAATCAAAATATAATTATTAAAGATGTTAATAATAAAATATTTGATAAAGAAATTCAATATAATACTTTATATTTTTTAGATAAAGATAATATCGAGGATATAAAAAAAATGGCACCTTTTATGAATATTGAAATTGATTCTAAAGAATTTAATAAAGAAATTTATTTAGAAATTATGAATAAAATGTATAATTATAAACAAAAATTATTTATTAAAGAAGATATTTCAAATAATCTAAATTTAAATCTAAATCCAAATCCAAATCCAAATCCAAATTCAAATCCAAATCTAAATCCAAATTCAAATTCAAGTTATTTTGACAATCTAAATAATAATAAAATGTATATTGGTATCGTTGTTGGAATATTTTTCTTTATTTTATTATTTGTATTTTTATATTATAAATATGGAAGTTTAAAAAAAATAAATGATACTGGTGATATATATGTTGGTGATGCAACTAATTCTTCTAATTCTTCTAATTCTTCTAATGCTAATATTTCAAAAAATTAAATTTAAAAAAAAGAAATAAAAGTCTAAATAATTTATATATATATTAATTATTTAATGAATTTTAACTTTGTATTTGATAAAGAAATATTATGTAAAATAATTAAAGATATTAATAGTTCAATTAATACAAAATGGACAGGGGGACCATTATCAGTTAAAGAAATAGAACAAATATTTGACAAAAAATTATAAATACTTATTTTTGTTCTATATTATTCCTAACAATATAATACATCTATGTATATGATAAAAAAATTGAAATAATATGTGTAAATAATATTATTATTATAAAGTATATTAAAAACTATAATGATTTATATGTTAATAGGATATCCTGCTTCAGGTAAAAGTACATATAGTTTAGAATTAGCAAAAGAAACAAATTCTATAATATTAAATCGTGATACTATCGGAGGAGCATTAAAAGATTTAGTTAAATTAATAAATAAAGATAAAAATTATATTCTTGATAATACAAACTTATCAATAAAAACTAGAAAAATATTTATTGATAAAGCTAAAGAATTAAATATAGAAATTAATGCTATTTATATTAAAAGTAATATTGAAGATTGTATGATTAGATGCATGAATAGAATGTATCAAAAACATAGTAAGATTTATTTTGATGGTGAAACTGATTTATCGCCTGTTGTCTTATTTAAAAGTAGAAAAGAGTTAGAAGAACCTAGTTTAGATGAAGGTTTTAAAGAGATTAAAATTATAAATGCACATAAATTAGAATTTAATAATTTTAATAATAAATGTGTATTTTTAGATATTGATGGTACATTAAGAAAAACAGATCATTTAAAAAATAAATATCCAATTAAAAAAGAAGAAGTTGAATTATTATTTGATATAAATATTATGAAAACAACATTAACTAAATATGTAAATGATGGATATATGTTATATGGTGTAAGTAATCAATCAGGTATTGGTAAAAATATATTATCAGTAGATGATGTAATTGATTGTATGAATGAAACAAAAAGATTATTAGATATAGAATTTCCAATTTCATTTTGTTCTCATAATTCATTTCCTATCAAATGTTATTGTCGCAAACCACAAAGCGGATTATTCTTAGAAGCTATTTATAAATATGAAATAAATCCATTATTATCTATTATGGTTGGTGATAGAACTGAGGATAAGACAAGCGCTAAAAGATTAAATATGAAATATATGACTCCAGATGATTTTTTTATCTAATACTAATTAGTTTTTTTATGATAATTATATAAATTTAATACAATCTTATGATCAGGATATATATATTTTGAAAACATTGTTTTCATTTTATTAATATGTTTGTCATTTGATATTTTCTCACTATGTATAATAGCTTGTTTAAGGGATGTTTCTGGTGCTTGTTTTGATAATTGTTCTTTATCTTGTGATAAAATACATTCAGCAGCAAATGACCCGCGCAGGAGATGCGCTAGCATTCTCACAGCGGACTGACTAGCAGTCGCGCTGCGAGGATGACATCATTTTTTTTTCTATTGGTGATTTATTCAAATAATTATGTTTTAATGTTACTAACCATTGAGTTTTATTAGGTGACAATGGCAACATATTAACATTCACAAATAAATGTTGGTTATTTGGTAATGAAACTCGCGACCATGTCGTATAAGGATATTCATAAATATGAAAGTTATCAGACTGTATTAATTCTTTTTTTAAATGAATTAAAATACTGTTTGTTTTGTAGTTAAATGACAAGCCTAATTTATCTTTGTTTTTTGGATATTCTACAATTTTAATATTTGTTGGAGGAATATGACTACCGAATCCAAATATATTATTATGAACATATGATGGATGATTAATATCCATTGTATTATAAGCACAATCAATTATATTTGTATCTATGTTAATTTTAATTAGCGATGTTTCAAATTTTTTATTATTATAAAAAGGTATAGCTGGTGGTAATTTATTTTTAGGTTTGTAACACCACCATAATTTATCTTGAAATATAATTGTTTTACCAAATGTATTATTTTCGTTATATTCTAATCCATGATATGGACATATTAAGCATCCTTTATTTGTAACCTTTCCATGATCTAGTTTTGATCCTAAATGACCACAAATATTAATTGTAGATAATGGTGAGCCATTATTAAACCATGAAACTAATGGTAAATCACCTATATTATAAGCATATGGTTTTTTAGTATCAATATCCTTTATAAAATCAATACAATGCCATGCATTAAAAACAGACAGCTGTGATAATAATGAATAAGAGTGTAAAAACAGATTAATAAATATCAAAACTTTTAACATTTTAATAATTATTATATTTAATTTTTTAAGTCAAAACACTTATAAAATATAATATTTTTTTATTTTGTAATTATTGTTTTATTTTTATTTTGTTTAAAATCATATACTGTTCTATGAAACCTTTTTTTTACTTTTTCATCTTTAATAACCTCATCTTCTTCAGTTCCTTTTTTTATTAGATTTTCCATATAAGGAGATATTTTAATTTCTTCATTTTCAATTAATAAATTAACATCATCAATTCTTCTTGGTATAACAGTTTCAAATAAATCTTCTTTATCTACTGTTTTCCAAGTTTTATCTTTATCAAATATCTTAGCATCGTTACTTCTTAAATTTGTAAATGCTATATTTTGATATTGTGGTAATCGTGGATTGCAATTTAATTTTTTTGCACACATAACAGAACAAAACATTCCTGCATTTAAAATTGTTTTCTTTTCTTCTGATGTTAAATCATCTAAATTTTCCATACCAAATGGTACAAGTTTAACGTTTATATTATTGATTGTATTATTAATAATATTATTACAATTTTTATTAGATATTTTTTTATTTTTTATTGTTTTATCTAAACATTTGTCTAATAAACATTTATATAATTCATTAATTGTTTTATTTTCATTTTCTAATTGTTTTATTTTATCTTCTAATTCTTCATTTTTTATTTTTTCTATTTTTTCTTTCAAAAAAATATTTTCATTTTCAATAATAATAAATTTATTTTGTAATTTATTATATTCTTCTTTTAATTCAGTATATGTAAAAACTATTTCATTTGATTCTTTAATACAAGAAAATTTTCTATTAATATGAAAATCATAGGTTGATTTTCTATCAAATTCACGGCCACATTTATCACAAATATATTTAACCATATTATTATTATTAATAAATATTTTTTTAAACTTTTTTATAAATATTATGCAAATTTTATTATTAGACAATTATAAAAAAAATAATTTATAGATAAATTATACATAAATTATGCAAATTATGCAAATTATATATAAATTATGTAAATATTATAGAAAATTATATTATTTCACAGAGAGAGAGAGACATAAAATAAAAAAAAGATAGGACACTTGTTTATTTTTTTCAATATTACAATTATCGGCTAAAAAATAATATTTAAAATAAGAATTATTAGAATAAATAGTTTCATTATAACTTTGAAAATTTATTAATTATACTGTTTAAAAATAAAATTAATGATTTAAAAAAAAATATTTAATTGAAAATTATACTGATGATATATAAACATTTATAAAGAATAATAAATATGTTATATAATAACACTAAAAATTATAAAAATAAAGTTTTCATAATTTCAATATAATAAATATGTTATATAATAATACTAAAAATTATAAAATATAATTGTAATAATAAAAATAAATAAGTGTTCTATCTTTTTTATGTATTAATTATTAAAAAATAATATTATAATGTTTTACAATTTGTAATATTTCATTTAATAATACATTTTTATCACCTTGAAAATATTCTTTCCCATACTCATTCATTTTTTTAATATTAATATGATTTGAAAAACATTTAATTATCTTATTTTCGCATTCAATTGAATCTTTAACACCAAAAAAACCAACTATTTCTGTTCCTTTTCTATATTTTTGGAATCTATCTTCAGGATTAATTTGTGCTGTTCTGCCAATTTTATATATATCTTCATTTAATCTAACAAAATCACATTCTCTAATAATATAAACATATCCTTGAACCATTTTAATTTTTATATCACCATTGTCTTTATTTTTTATATTTTTATTTTGATATAATTTTTTAATTTCAATATCTTTATTATTTATTAATTCTTGTTTTTCTTTATTTTGAGTATATAAAATAAGTGTTTTATCTTCTAATTGTTTATTTTTTATTTCTATTTCTTTATTTTTTATTTCTAGTTCTTTATTTTTTATTTTTAGTTCTTTATTTTTTAGTTCTAATTCTTGTTCTTTATTATTGCATATATTACTTATATTTGTTTCATCAATTATATCTTCATATGAACATGGAAATTTTCTATTTATATGAACATTATAGCATTGTTTTTTATTAAAATGTTTATTACATTTTTTACAAATATAGAGTACCATTTTATTAATATATTATATTGTTTATTTTTTATATCATTTATATATAAAAATAAATAAAAAATATATATTTTACTTCTAAAGAGACGTAAAACATAAAAAAAAGATAGGACACTTATTTATTTTTTTTCAATTTTACAATTATCGCCTAAAAAAATAATATTTAAAATAAGAATTATTAAAATAAATGTTTACATTATAATGATATGGACGATAGTGCAGCTATTGCTTCATTCCTGTCTCATATCTGTCTCACACCTGTATCACACCTGTCTCACAGCAGCAAAAAACATTTATAAAGAATAAATATGTTTTATAATAACACTAAAAATTATAAGAATTATTCAGTTTTACTACTATTAGTAAAAGTATTCATAGTGTTAACAATTTTTAAATATGACTCAAAATAATTATTTTATATAAATATATAAAATAATTTATAGATAAAATAATAAGAAATATATAAAATGAACAACAAATTATATTTTAAATATTTCTTATTACTATTAATTACATTAAATACAATTAATGTATATAGTTTTAATCCACGTAGTAATCAAATTATAAATTTCTTAGTAATTAGAAATATAAATACGTGTTCGTATTCTAGTAGCAACCCTAAAATAGCAATAGCTTACTGTAAAATATCTACAAATTCTTATTTAGAATCATTTAATAAAACAAATATGACATTATCTAATAATACAAAAAAAAATATTAAATTAAATACTTTATTCTTTAATAAATTATTATTTTTTATTAATAATTATACTTATTCATAGTTATATGTATATTATAATCTGGTTAATTAACAAATATTAAAACATTTAATAGTTTAAACAAATTTAGATAATTTTAATTTATAAAATAGTTTATTTTTTAATATATATATATATATATATATTAAATGAATGATATGTATGAACATAAAGCCAATAAATACAAATATAAATATTTAAAATTAAAAAAAAAATATATTAGTGAAGGTGGAATGTTTCCATTACAATTTACACAACAACAACATGTTGTACCATGGTGCAACAACAATATGTTGTTGTTGCACCATGGCAACAACAACATGTTGCACCAAGGCAAACAGGACAGCAATGGCCACAACAATGGAATGTATCAAAAAAATTATTAAGTCAAGGTAGTGGAGGTTGTATATATTCTCCACCTATAATATCTGGTTTAAATAATAATATGACAGAAATATATCCTAAAGATAAAGAAAGAGGAAATACAAATTATAACATTTTTGATAATAAAAAATTTGTTGGTAAATTATTGATAGAACAATTTTTAAATAATGAAAAAAATAATTATATAATAGCTATGTCGACAAAATCTGATCATATACCTCAATTAAAATATGCAGGAACAATAAATAATATAAATAGTGTATTTTCCAATTTAGAAAATTGTAAGTTATTATACACTTATCCTAACCAAAAATGGGGCTATATGATAATTGATCATGTTGGTATTTCATTAGCAGATTATGATATTAATAAAAATAATATAATTAATATTTTACACAGTTTAATAACTGCTATTGAAAATTTCATAATTAAATTAAATAGTAAAAATTATCTTCATGGTGATATAAATTTGAGAAATATTACTTATAATGATGATATCAAAAAAATATATTTTATTGATTTTGATAAAATGAGTCCAAAAAATAGTAGTGATCCACATCGCTCTAGCGATTTTGATATATTTTGTTTACATCTACTTGTATATAATATATTTTTTGTTAATAATAGTGTAAATTATGATGTCCTGCATGCAAAAAAAAATGATCTACAGAGAAATCCAACAACACTAACACATAAACTAGTACAACAATTACTACATCCTTTTAATTTTCGAAATTTTCGAGTTTTTAGTATTTTTAGTCCTATTTATATAATAAAATATGAAAAACAATATACTTATACATATGATAATTTAAAAAATATTATACTTAAAATTATTAAAAGCTTAGAAATTGAAAATAAAACTGTATCAATATCAACATCAACATCAACATTAAATAGAGTACAAACATCAACAATAAGAGAAACACCAACATCAACATTAAATAGAGCACCGACATCAACAATGAGAGTAGCACAAACATCAACATTAAATAAAACACAAACACCAATATCACATGAATGTTGGAAAATAATACGTCAAATACAAAAATTTAAAAATGATTTAGAAGATAAAACTGTTTATAAATCAAATAAACAAATTGAAATATTAAATAATGCAATAAATGAAGATTTACAAGAATTACTAAATAAATGTGGTTTAATACAAACAAAAGAAAAAGGAACACAAGGAGCACAATATGAAAATATACTAAATTGTGAAAATTTAATGAAAATTATAATGAAAATTATAACAGATATAGATAAAGAAATAAAAATTGAAACAAATAAAGAAAAAATAAAAATGTTACAAGAAAATAAGAATAAACAATTAAAACTATTTGATAATCAATGTAAGAATAATAATGAGATTATGTTAATGTAATATAATCTTTTTAATATTTAGCATATATTAATGTATTTAATTAAATAATTTATGTGTTAATTTCTCTAAAAAAAATTATTTAACAATATCTTCAGTAAGTCATATTTCTGTATCATAATTATCTAATTCATAAATATAAATGATATAAGCTTGATATTTATATTTATATTAAAAAATAAAAAAAAGTTCTGACACTTATTCTAATCTAAATTTTAATAAATTAAATTTAGATCAGAATAATTAAATAAATATTAGTTTTTATTTAATTTTATAAAATTTATACATAATATATATATATAATAATATTAAATGAGTATTATATCTGATCCTATAAATTTTATTACAGATGATTCTATTGATATAAGTTTAAATCAAGTACAAATAAATAATTATTTAACGCCGATATATGATACATCAACAAATCCAAAATATACATGGGAAAATAATAAAAACACTGGTATGTATCATCCGCAATTGAATACTATTGCATTTTCAACTGATGGAAATGAAAGATTAAGATTAGATGCAAGTGGGAATATAAATTTTTCAGGCATTATAACTGGAAATGGTTCAGGATTAAATCAATTAAATGCAACTAATATTAGAAGTGGAATTTTAACTGTATCACAAGGAGGAACAGGAAAAAATACATTAACTAATAATCAAATTTTAATTGGAAACGGAACAGATCCTTTAATACAAACAAGTAATTTAACTTGGGATAATTCAAATAATCGTTTAGGTATAGGTATAACTGTTCCAATTGCAAAATTAGATATTTCATATAACACAACAGAAACAGTATTAAAAGTAAATCAATCGGGATCAGGTAATTTAGTAGATTTACAAGTTACAAATAATTCAATATTAAAAATAGATGGAAATAGAAATATTAATATGAATAATAATTTAATATATACTAATGCAAGTTTATATAGAGTTGGTATTGGTACGACAGAACCAAGTGTGAGATTAGATGTATCCGGTAATGCTAGAATACAAGGTAATTTAGAAGTAAATGGTACAACAACTATAATAAATACAAACGTAGCAAACTCTGAGCAATTAAATATTACAAATGATGGTACTGGTCCTGCAATGACAATTAATCAAAAAGGGACTGCAGATATTATTGAAATAAAAGATGATGATGTAACATGTCTTAAAATATTTGATGGAGGAAATCTTGGTATAGGTATAGCATCAAAAACAGTTACAGTGGATATATCAGGAAATCTTAATGTATCACAAACAATAAAAAGTACTAATGTAAATACATCAAATATGAATGTAACTACTATTTTAAATGCAAATATGATAGATATTTCTAATAATTCAGTTAATACTGCTTTAAAAGTAAATCAGATTGGTACAGGTAATTTAGTAGATCTACAAGATAATAGTGTATCCAAATTTAAAATAGATACAAGTGGAAATATATTTGCAGGTGCATTATATATAGATTCAAGTAATAATAATGTAGGTATTGGTACAACTCGACCAGATATAAGTGGTAATATAAAATTACATGTTTCTGGTAATGCAAGAATTGAAGGTAATTTGACTGTGAATGGTACTCTTACACAAGTAAATACTGTTCAAGGTACTAGCGAACAGTTAAAAATAACTAATGATGGTACAGGTCCAGCAGTTATCATTAATCAAACTGGTGCACAAGATATACTTGATATTCAAGATGATGGTGCGACTTGTTTCAAAATACGCGATGGTGGACATGTTGATATTGGAACAAGTTCTAAACTTGTAAATGTTGATATATCTGGTAACATTAAAACATCTGGTACAATTACTTCAATTGGTACTATAACTTCAACTGGTATAATTCATTCAATAGCGGATATAAGTTCAAATAGTTTTATTTTTGCGAGAGGTACTGGGACACATGCTACTTGGGGGAATGTTAAATTAGGTAATGTTGTTAATTGGAGCGGTGTATCTAATCCAACAATAGGAAGTGATGGATCAAAAAGTATAATTGTATTAGATAATCCTTATATTAGTTATAAAACAGATAATATATTTTTAGGTAGAACTTTTAGATCAGGTATTCGTTGCGCAAGTGACATTTCATATAATACTTATTGGGATTGTGGTGCAACTGGATATGGATTTGAAATATTAAATAGTTCATTAAATAATGCTAGTACAAGTTGTTTGACTATTACTAGTACTGGTAATATAGGGATAGGAAAAACTGATCCATTTGGTCCATTATGTATTGGTAATTCTTCATTAAGTAATAGTGATGGTTATTTAATAATTGGTAAAAATAATGGTGCTGGTGGTTCTAGACATCTTAGGATAGGTTATGATACTGATTTTAATTTTGTTATTGGCGATGGTGGAGGTGGAAATATTTCAGCATGGACTTCATCATTTAAACTATCTTATCAAGCACCAGCAAATTCATTAGTAATAAATAGTTCAGGATATACAACATTAAAAAATGTATTGTATATAGGTGCAGCAACTGAAAGTTCAACAATATTTTTAGGAGGTGGTGTTAGTGACGATGGAGATTATAATAATTCCGTTATTGAAACAAGAAAATATGCAGATACTGAATCTACAGAATTATTATTATTTAAAGGTAATGATATAGCAAACGCATCAAATGTTGGACCAGATCGAATTAGATTGAGAGCTGCTGCTATAGCATTTGATACTTATCCTGCAGCTTCGTCAGTTAGAACAACAGAAAATATAAGAATGTATATAGATCAAAGTGGCAATGTTGGAATAAATACAGTTGTTCCTAGAGCAAAATTAGATATATATGACAATTCTATGGTAGTTCGTAGCATAGATCAAACAGGTCAAGCAGTTATATATTTAGGAACACCATTTGATACAACATCAGCTTTTAAATGTGCTATCATTGCAGAAGGAATAGGGTCTACTAGTAGATCTAAATTACATTTTTGTATAGATGATACATCAGATAATAGTGTTACATATAATGCATCAATAACTAATTCACGAATGACAATATTAAGATCAGGAAATATAGGAATAAGTAATACTAATCCACTTAATATTTTACAAATTGGTAATGCAGGAAGATTAAGAATATCAAATGATAATACAGATTATACATTAATAGGTACAATTGATACAGATACAAGTTTAAATAGTAAAATTATAATAAGCGGTAATGGACGTGTTGCAAATGAAGGTAATATTCAATATTATAGTACAAATACTGGTTCTCATATTTGGTACACAACAAATACAAACACAAATAGTGAACGTATGAGAATTAAAAGTAATGGTAATGTTGGATTAGGACTATCAGATCCACAATATAAATTAGATATGATAGGTGATATTAATCTTAGCGGTGATATTAAAGTTAATGGTGTGTCATTTATTAATAGTGTTCTTGTCACACCTAGTTATTTTTCATTATTTGATCGAATAGCAGGACCATCAACATTAACATCTAATTATACATTTACTTCATCAAATTCTTTTAGTGTTTTTAGGTCAGGTATATTAAATATTAGTTATTCTGGTGATGTTAAATCAGTTAGTAATGGAGTAATTAATGCAACAATAAATATAATAAATACTATAACATCAGCAAACATTTATACAAAAGTTACATCATTATTAGTTGATCAAGCAGCAAAGAATTATTCATTACCAAGTATTTTAGATAATATTGGTTTAATTTCAGGTACATATCATGCAACAATTACTTTTAATGCAAATACACAAATTGATAATACTAATTTTCAAACATTAAAAGTTTTGTTTTTTCCTAATAATAATGTTTCAAATGGATTATATTCTTATAATACCAAAATATCTTATATTTTTCATAAATTAAATGGTGCATATGATTTATCACCAGATGGAACACAGGCATATTCTATGACTATGAATAATATTTTGGGTAATGTTATAATATCTACAGGTACAACAAAAATTAATAATTTTACAATACCAAAAGGCTATCAAATATGGACTGTTGGAGCAACAGGTACTTATACAATAATTGCAGCTGGTGCTAGTGGTGCATCTTATGGATCTTATGCTGGAGGTCGTGGAGCTGTAGTTAGTACAACATATAATTTAACATCAGGAGATAAAATAATTTTAGCAGTTGGTCAAAAACCTAAAAATCCATCTAGTGGAGGTGGTGGTTCATTTGTAACAAAATATAATGGTACAGGATTATTTACAACATCAACACAACATAATATTATATTAGTTGCAGGAGGAGGTGGCGGTGCAGGTAGTGGTATTATACCTGGACCAAGTAATGTAATAGATTATTTACCTGGTATAGATGCTTCATTTACAACATCCGGAACAAGATATAATTTTAAAAATAGTACAAATTCATCTTCAACTGTTGCTACATTTGGAGGTGCAGGTGGTGGTAATGGTTTAGCAGGTGGTAATTTACAAAATCCAGATGGAATTGATGCAATTCAAACTAGTAGTGGTTCTGGTGGTGGAGGTTTTACAGGTACAGGAGGTGATGTTGATACTACATGTACTGGTGGAAAATCATTTTTAAATGGTGGATTACCAGGACAAAATACATGGGGGTCAAATAACACTGGTGCAGGTTTTGGTGGTGGTGGTGCTGGATGGTATAGTGGTGGTGGAGGTGGTGGTTATACTGGCGGACAAGGTGCAAATTATAATGAACAAACTGGCGGAGGTGGTGGTGGTTCATATGATATTAACACTACTACTAATAATGCAACACCTTATACTTTATGGCTAGCTACATCTTCATATCCTCCATCATCTTATATAACAAGTGGATATAATTCAGGTGATGGTTTTATTTTAATTGAATATGATAATGGACAACTTTTAGGATCTAGAACAGATACACAAACTAATCCATTTTATTCATGGTCTGAAGATATAGATACTGGTATTTATCATCCTGCAACTAATAGTATAGGTTTAACGACAAATGGATCTGAAAAATTAAGAGTAGATCCATCTGGTAACATTGGGATTGGAAAAACAAATCCAATGTATAAATTAGATATATTTGGTAATAATGGTGAAGATAATGTAAAAATAAATGGTAATTTAATTTTAAGTACTGATGGATCTTCAAATTATATAAAATGTGGAGGTATTATGTCAAATCAGAATGGAACATTAACTAATTTTAGTAGTGTTTCAAATAATGCAGGTTTGTGTTTTATTAATAGTGGTTCATTGGCATTAATATCAAATAGCGCTGAAAGAATGAGAATTGACAATAGTGGTAATATAGGTATTAATACTACGTCACCAATATATAATTTACAAATAGGTGATAATGCAAATTCAAATAAAATAATAGCAACCACAAATATTCATTTAACAAATAATTATTTTGATAGTGGTGCTTGGGGTGTTAGAATAGCAGGTATTGATAATAATTCAAATGGCCATGATTTTAAAGTATTGACAAGAAATACTGGCACAGGTACATTTATAGAATCATTTACTGTTACTTCTAGTGGTAATGTTGGAATAGGTATAACAAATCCAAGTAATATTTTACAAATAGGTAATAGTGGAAGATTAAGAATAGCTAATACTATATCTGATTATACTTTATTAGGAACAGCAGATTCAGATGGTGCTACAAATACTAGAATAGTTGTGAGTGGTAATACTAGGAGTGGTTCTTTAGGTAATATAGAATATATTGCTACGAGTACAGGATCACATATTTGGATTACAGGAAGTACTACAGAAAATATGAGATTAAATAGTTCTGGATTTTTAGGTATTGGGACTAATACCCCTAATGCATCATTACAATTAGGTAATATAGTTTCATATAGAAGATTAGTATTATTTGAAACAGCTAATAATGATCATCAGTTTGTAGGATTAGGTACAAATGGAGGATTAACTTTTCAAAATCCAAATACAACTGATACATTTCAATTTAGAGCTGGAACAAGTAGTACAGCTTCAAATGAACTTATGCGTATAACAGGTACTGGACAATTATTAATAAATACAACTACTAGTTTAAGTGCATCTTATAAATTACAAGTAGAAGATAGTTCTGTTTTTATTGGCGATTCTGCTGTGACTGGTAATAGTGCATCTTCAATTAACGATTATAGATTAGTATTTGACAATACATGTAATCTTACTGCTGGTTCTGGTATTGCAGCAAATAAAATAGTTTTGCATAGTAAACCTGGTTCTTGGCTTGGAGGTTTTGGTATTGAATCGGGATCTGTTACTTATCACGCTGGTACTACTAGTAATCATACATTTTATAGTGGGGCGAATGGTACATCTTATGGTACATTAAATATGATAATAACTTGTGATAGTAGAGTAGGTATTGGTATAAGAGTTCCTGCAATTGAATTAGATGTTGCTGGTGGTATTGCTTTCACTGGTACAATAACTGGTAATGGATCAGGTTTAAGTTTATTAAATGCAACTAACATTAAATCAGGTATTTTAAATGTTGCACAAGGTGGTACGGGATTAGGAACAATAAATGAAAATCAAATATTAGTTGGTAATGGACCAAATCCAATGATACAATCCTCTAATTTAACTTGGGTTAATAATACTTTAACTGCTACTAACATTGCTGGTTCTGGTGCTAAATTAACAGCAATAAATGTTTCAAATGTATCTGATGGTAGTTTAAATGTTTTATATGGAGGAACAGGTAAAAAAACATTAACATCTGGACAAATATTAGTTGGGAATGATACAGGAGCATTAATACAAAATGCTAATTTAACTTGGGATAATTCAAATAATATTTTAAGAGCAACAAAGTTTGTAGGTTCTGGGGCTGCTCTTACAGCAATAAATGCAAATAATATATTAGATGGTACATTGCCAGTTATTACAGGTGGTACAGGATTATCAACATTATCAATAGGACGATTATTAATTGGAAATGGAACATCACCAATGATACAATCAGATAATTTATCTTGGAATAATACAGATAATATTTTAAGTGCGACTAATTTTTCAGGTTCAGGAACTAGATTGACAGCAATAAATGCAAGTAATTTAAATGATGGTGTGACTAATGTATTGTATGGTGGAACAGGGAAAACATCATTAAATGCAAATCAAATATTAATTGGAAATGGTACTGGAACATTAATACAATCTACTAATTTAAGTTGGGATAATAGTAATAATATTTTAACAGCTTCGAATTATACAGGTTCTGGTTCAAATTTAAGTAATTTAAATGCATCAAAAATTAATTTAGGTACTTTACCTGTTACATATGGTGGCACAGGATTAGGAACATTAGCTGCTGGAAAGCTATTAGTTGGAAATGGTGTTGGTACTTTAATACAATCCACAAATTTAAATTGGGATAATTCATTAAATATTTTAAGTGCGACAAACTTTTCTGGTTCAGGTGCTTCTATAACTAATTTACAAGCAGCAAATATATCAGGTAATTTAACTGTATTGCAAGGAGGAACAGGGAAAACATCATTAAATGCAAATCAAATATTAATAGGAAATGCTGCAGGTGCTTTAATACAATCCACTAATTTAAGTTGGGATAATAGTAATAATATTTTAACAGCTTCGAATTATACAGGTTCTGGTTCAAATTTAAGTAATTTAAATGCATCAAAAATTAATTTAGGTACTTTACCTGTTACATATGGTGGTACAGGATTAGGAACATTAGTTTCTGGAAATCTATTAGTTGGAAATGGTACTGGTACTGTTATACAATCCACTAATTTAAATTGGGATAATAGTAATAATATTTTAACAGCAACAAAGTTTGCTGGTTCTGGTGCTTCTATAACTTCATTGACTGCAGTAAATATAACAGGTAATTTAACTGTATTGCAAGGAGGAACAGGTAAAACATCATTAAATGCAAATCAAATATTAATAGGAAATGCTGCAGGTGCTTTAATACAATCCACTAATTTAAGTTGGGATAATAGTAATAATATTTTAACAGCTTCAAATTATACAGGTTCTGGTTCAAATTTAAGTAATTTAAATGCATCAAAAATTAATTTAGGTACTTTACCTGTTACATATGGTGGTACAGGATTAGGAACATTAGTTGCTGGAAATCTATTAGTTGGTAATGGTATAGGTACTGTAATACAATCATCTAATTTAAGTTGGGATAATAGTAATAATATTTTAACAGCAACAAAATTTGCTGGTTCTGGTGCTTCAATAACTTCATTGACTGCAGCAAATATAACAGGTAATTTAACTGTATCTCAAGGAGGAACTGGAAAAGCAATATTAGATGCTGGAAATCTATTAGTTGGAAATGGTACTGCAACAGTTATACAATCCAATAATTTAAATTGGACAAATAATATTTTAAGTGCAACAAAATTTGCAGGTTCAGGTACAGCAATAACTGATTTAACTGCAGAAAATATAATAGGTAATATAAATGTATCGCAAGGAGGTACAGGAAAAAATACTTTAGTTGCTGGAAAGCTATTAGTTGGTAATGGTACAGGTATTGTGATACAATCCGATAATTTAAGTTGGGATAATTCATTAAATATTTTAACAGCAACAAAGTTTGCTGGTTCTGGTGCTGATTTAACTTTTTTGACTGCAGCAAATATAACAGGTGTTATAAGTGTTTTACAAGGTGGGACAGGTGTAACATCATCAACGGGTACTGGTTCTGTAGTATTAAGTAATGGGGCTACAATGAGCAATGGAATATTTGGTGGTACTGGTACTGCTTTAACCGCATTAAATGCAACTAATATAAATAGTGGTACATTGTCTGTACTGCGAGGTGGCACTGGTGTATCAATTGCAACAGGCGATGGGTCACTCGTATTAAGTAATGCTGCTACAATGACTAATGGTACATTTGGTGGAATAGGTACTGCTTTATCAGGATTAAATGCTTTAAATATTTCAACTGGTACATTATTAGTAGCTAGAGGTGGTACTGGAACTACAACTTCAACAGGTAGTGGTTCAGTTGTATTAAGTAATGGTGCTACAATGATAAATGGAATATTTGGCGGAACTGGTACTGGTTTAAGTGCATTAAATGCAACTAATATTTCAGAAGGTACATTGTCTGTACTGAGAGGTGGTACTGGTACTACTACTGTGACAGGTGACGGATCTGTTGTATTAAGCAATGCTGCAATAATGACAAATGGAACATTTAGTGGTACAGGTACTGGTTTAAGTGCATTAAATGCAACTAATATTTCAAGCGGTACATTATCTGTTCTGAGAGGTGGTACTGGAACTACATCTGCTACTGGTAGTGGTTCTATTGTATTAAGTGATTTCGCAACAATGACAAATGGAACATTTAGTGGTACTGGTACTGGTTTAAGTGCATTAAATGCTACTAATATTTCAGAAGGTACATTGTCTGTACTGAGAGGTGGTACTGGTACTACAACTGCAACAGGTAATGGTTCTCTAGTACTAAGTAATCAAGCTACAATGACTAATGGAACATTTAGTGGTATTGGTACTGGTTTAAGTGAATTAAATGCAACTAATATCAAAAGTGGAACATTAGCTGTACTGCAAGGCGGAACAGGATTAAATACTATTACTAATAATAAATTATTAATAGGTGGTGTAAATAATAGTATTATTCAATCTAACAATTTACATTGGAATAATACAACTAATAGACTAGGTATAAATGTAATTAATCCAACAAGTGAATTAGATATATCAGGTAACGTAACAATATTAGGCAATGTTATTCCAGCGACAAATATAGCATATGATTTAGGATCAACTACAAATAGATGGCGTGATTTATTTTTAAGTGGTAATACAATTAATATTAATGGATTATTATTATCAAAAAATAACGATGGAAATTTACAATTACTTGATAATTCAGGAAATACTAAAAAATTAACATTAAACGAATTAGAATTTTTAGATAATCAAAATAAAATAGTATTATCTAAAAATGCTAATGGTAAAATGATATTAGTTAAAAAAGATTTATCTAATAATGTTTTAGAAACTTTAAATATTAGTTCATCGGATTTATCTACTGTTAATCAGTTAGGAATTGGAATACCTGTTGCACAAATGAATGCTACATTAGATATTTTATCAACAAATAATAATAATGGTTTATTATTAAATCATACTAATGCAACTGGTAATCTTATTAATATTCAAAAAAATGGAAGTACAAAATTTAAAATAGATAACAATGGTAATTTATTTGCATCAACAGCATTATTTGTAGATACATCAAACAACTATGTAGGTATTTCTGTTACAAATCCAACTTTTAATTTACATGTTTTAGGACCTGCTCGTATTGAAGGTGAATTAAAAGTAAATGGAACATTTACTACAGTCAATACAACAATACAAAATACGGATCAATTAACTATTACTAATCTTGGTACAGCTACTACTATAATTGCTGATCAAATAGGTGCTAATTCAATTGTTGATTTTAGAAGTTATGGAAATACTAAATTTAAAATATTTTCATCTGGTGATGTAGCAATTGGTAAGTCAACATCAAATGTTAATGTTGATATATCAGGTAATTTAACAGTATCAGGTAATATGAATGCATCTGGATCAAAATTATATAATATAAATGCAACAAATATTAATACTGGTATTTTAAGCGTAGCGTATGGTGGAACAGGTGTTACTAGTTCAACAGGTTATGGTTCTGTTGTATTAAATACAAGTCCTATTATAACAGATGGTATATTTAGTGGTAATGGTACTGGTTTAACAGCATTAAATGCTGATAATATGAACATTGGTAAATTAAGTGTATTATATGGCGGTACAGGTGTTAATACTTCTACAGGTTCTGGTTCTGTTGTACTAAATACAAATCCTGTTATAACAAATGGTACATTTAGTGGTATAGGTAGCGGCTTAACATTGTTAAATGCAGAAAATATATCAACTGGTACATTAAGAATTTCAAATGGCGGTACAGGATGTAGTTCATTAAATAATACATATTTTGATACTACAGGAAATATTTTATCATTAAAAACATCTATTTTAAATTTATGGACACCAACTGCAACAGGAAATAATATTTATTATAATGGCAATGTAGCAATTGGTAAAACAATTCCTAATGTACCATTAGCAACATTAGATATATCTGGAAATATAATATCATCAAATACGGTTAAAGGAAATGGTTTAATAACAACTGCAAATTTATCTTTTGAAAATATTGCTGGTACAGCTGGTGCAGGATGGCAAATTGATATTTTTAATTCTGTTTTAAATTTTAAAAACAATATTGGAGGTACTTTTAATAATAAATTAACTTTAACAAATTCAGGAAATTTTAATGTTACTGGTGTTATTACTGGTGATGGATCCGGTCTATCTTCATTAAATGCATCAAATATTACATCTGGTATATTACCGATTAGTAAAGGTGGGACAGGATTAGATAATATTTCAATTAATAAATTATTAGTTGGTAATGGTGTAAATCAAATAATACAACCATCAAATTTACATTGGGATATTTCAAATAATAGATTAGGCATTGGTATTATCACACCAGATACAACTCTTCATGTTTCAGGTTCAATAACTGCTACAAATTATAAAGGTTCTGGTGCTCTTTTAACTTCATTAAGCGCTTCTAATATAACAGATGGAATTTTAGCTATTTCTCGTGGTGGTATTGGTACTTCAGTATTAAATATAAATCAATTATTAATCGGAAATGCTTCAGATGCTTTAATACAATCGGCTAATTTAACTTGGGATAATTCATTTAGTATATTAAATGCTACAAATTTTGCAGGTTCTGGTTCAAGATTAAGTTCATTGAATGCAACAAATATAATAGATGGAACTTTATCTGTTTCACGTGGTGGCACAGGATTAGGAACATTAGTTAGTGGAAAGCTATTAGTTGGAAATGGAATAGGAACAATATTGCAACCATCAAATTTAAATTGGGATAACTCATCAAATACTTTAAGTGCGACAAACTTTGTAGGTTCAGGTAATTTATTGACTAATTTGACAGCAACGAATATATTAGGTAATATAAATGTATCACAAGGAGGTACTGGTAAATCAACATTAGTTGCTGGAAATCTATTAGTTGGAAATGGGACTGATGCTGTTATACAATCAAATAATTTAAATTGGAATAATAATATTTTAAGTGCAACAAACTTTGCAGGTTCAGGAACTTCTATAACTAATTTAACTGCAGCAAATATATCAGGTAATATAAATGTTTTACAAGGTGGAACTGGTGTTACAACATTAGTTTCTGGAAAGCTATTAGTTGGTAATGGTTCGGGTAATATAATACAACCAACTAATTTAAGTTGGGATATATCATCAAATACTTTAAGTGCAACAAAGTTTGTTGGTTCAGGTAGTCAAATTACTAGTTTAACAGCTGCAAATATATCAGGTAATATAAATGTATCACAAGGAGGAACTGGTAAAACAATATTAGTTGCTGGAAATCTATTAGTTGGAAATGGTACTGATATAGTAATACAATCAGATAATTTAAATTGGAATAATAATATTTTAAGTGCAACAAAATTTGCAGGTTCTGGTACAGCAATAACTGATTTGACAGCAGCAAATATATTAGGTAATATAAATGTATCGCAAGGTGGGACAGGCAAAACAACATTAAATGCAAATCAAATATTAATAGGAAATGGTACTGGTGTTATAATACAATCCACTAATTTAAGTTGGGATAATAGTAATAATATTTTAAGTGCAACAAACTTTGCAGGTTCAGGTAATGCAATTACTAATTTAGCTGCAGCAAATATATCAGGTAATTTAAATGTATTACAAGGAGGAACAGGTAAAACATCATTTAATGCAAATCAAATATTAATAGGAAATGCTACAGGTGCTTTAATACAATCCACTAATTTAAGTTGGGATAATAGTAATAATATTTTAACAGCAACAAACTTTGCAGGTTCAGGTAGTACAATTACTAATTTGACTGCAGCAAATATATCAGGTAATTTAAATGTATTACAAGGAGGAACTGGTGTTTCAACATTAGTTGTTGGAAAGCTATTAGTTGGTAATGGTACTGGAAATGTAATACAACCATCTAATTTAAGTTGGGATAATAGTAATAATATTTTAAGTGCAACAAACTTTACAGGTTCAGGTGCTACTCTTACTAATTTGACAGCAGCAAATATATCAGGTAATATAAATGTAACACAAGGTGGAACTGGTTTAACAACTATTACTACTGATAAAATATTAGTAGGAAATGGTACAAATCAAATATTACAACCTTCAAATTTACATTGGGATCGTACATTTAATAGACTTGGTATTGGTACAACTTCTCCTATTGCAACTTTAGATGTATCAGGTAATGTTAATATATTAGGAAATATAAGTGGTTCTGGTGAAAATTTAACAAATTTAAATTCATCATATATTAATAGAGGTACTTTATCAATTCTTTATGGTGGTACAGGAGTTTCTTCATTTACATCAAATCAAATTTTAATAGGTAATGGTCCAAATAATTTAATACAAACACCAAATCTAACATGGTTTAATAATTCTTTAGGTATTGGAAAACCAATTCCAAGTGAAGTATTAGATGTATTAGGTAATATTACATCATCTGGAACAATTAAAGCTACAAATGGTTTGATAACTAATAAAGATTTATTATTTAATAATATTGCTGGTACTGCTGGTGCATCATGGCAATTAGATATTTCTAATAATATTCTTAATTTTAAGAATGATACTGGTGGTTTATTTAATAATAAATTAAGTATAACTAATACAGGTAATTTAAATGTTACAGGTATTATTACAGGAGATGGTTCAGGTATAAATTTATTAAATGCAACTAATATAAAATCCGGTACTTTAAATGTTAGTTATGGTGGAACAGGTTTAACAACTATAACTAATAATAAATTATTAGTTGGAAACGGTACTAGTCAGATATTACAACCTACTAATTTACATTGGAATAGTATTGATAATAGACTTGGTATTTGTACAAATAATCCGAGTACTACTTTAGATGTAACTGGTAGTATAACAGTTTCAGGATCTTTTATTGGTTCAGGTAGTACTTTGACAAATTTAAATATTTCTAGTGTAGTATCTGGTAATTTAACAGCTCTTTATGGTGGTACTGGTTGTACTTCATTAAGTGCAACACATTTTAATACATCTGATAATATATTAAAAATTAATGATACTTTAGTTAATAAATGGACTACATCTGGAACAAGTATTTATTATAATACTGGTAATATTGGTATTGGTATTATTAATCCAATTGCTAAATTAGATATATCGCAAAATTCAACAAATGTAGCATTAAAAGTAAATCAAATAGGTTCAGGTGATATAATAGATTTACAAGATAATAGTATATCAAAATTTAAGATTGATACGAGTGGAAACATTACTGCGAATGTATTATATGTAGATGCAAGTAATAATTGTATAGGTATAGGTACAACACAACCTAGTAAACAATTACATGTTGCAAATGAATCACAATTTGATAATAAAATGACAATAAATGCAGATATAGCACATAATAAACGTTTAACAATTACTAATAATGTAACTGGACCTGCAATATTAATTAATCAAATTGGTGCTCATCCTATTATGGAGTTACAAAATAATGGTATAACCACATTTAAGATTTTAGATACAGGTGATGTTGCGTTAGGTACATCAACTAAAAGTATTAACGTTGATATATCAGGTAATATTAAAGCATCTAATGTTATTAGATCAAATTTATTTTATGTAGGTAATGAAAGTTTGCCATATGGTATATTACGTGTATATAATAATAATAATGATAATTGTATGTTATTTATTAATGATACAGCACGAACAGCTGATGGAGGATCTAAAACAGCTACGTTAAGAAATGATGGTGGAGCTCTGAGATTACAATCAAATAGTAGTAAAGGATTATTGATAAATAGTACTACTGGAAATGTAAGTTGTGATACATCTATAACTATATCTGGAACTGGGTCACATGCAAACTGGGGAAATACAAAAATAGGCAATCTTGTTAGTTGGAACAACTTATCATATCCAACTATAGGAAGTGATGGAAGTTCTGGAAGTGTTATAGTTATAGAAAATCCATATATACCATATAAAACAAATGATATATTTATTAATAGAACGTTTAGAGCAGGTATTCGTTGTGCAAGTGATATAGCATATAATGCATATTGGGATTGTGGAGCTACTGCATATGGATTTGAAATATTAAATAGTGCATTAAATACTGCTACAAGTAATATTAGTAGTTGTATAACAATAAAATCAAATGGTAATGTAGGTATAGGCAAAACTAATCCATCTTTTGTTCTTGATATATCAGGTAATATAAATTCATCTGGTATAATATCTGGAGATGGTTCAAGTTTAAATAATTTAAATGCTACAAATATAAAAAGCGGTATATTAAATGTTAGTTTTGGTGGGACAGGTTTAAGTAGTATTAATACTGGATGTATTTTAATTGGTAATGGATCTAATAATTTATTACAAACAAATAATTTTATATGGAAAGATGATCGTTTAGGTATTGGTAAAACAAATCCTGGAACAACATTAGATGTATCGGGAAATATCACAGCATCAGGAATAATTACTGGTGTAGGATCAGGTTTATCATTAATAAATGCAACAAATATTTCAACTGGTACTTTATCTATTACAAATGGCGGAACAGGTTGTACAACATTAAATAATTTATTTTTTGACACAACAGATGGTGTTTTATCAATAAAAAATAAAGCGTTCAATCCATGGGAAATTATTGGTAATAATTTAAATTATATTACTGGTAGTGTTGCAATTGGTAAAATTACTCCCTCATCTACTCTTGATGTTTCTGGTAATATTACAGCATCAGGAAATATAATTGGTAATATTAATGCATCAAATGTTATTTCTGGTACTTTATCTGCTGCACGAGGTGGTACAGGATGTACATCATTAAGTACAACATTTTTTGATACTTCTGGAGGTGTATTATCTCTTAAATCTGGCACTGCAAGTCAATGGATTAGTAATGGTAATAAAGTTTATTATAATACTGGTAATGTTGGGATTGGTAACACAAATCCTCTTTATGATATTGATGTTTCAGGTAATGTTAATTTTACAGGAAGTTTATATAAAAATGGATCACAGTATATATCATCACAATGGACAACAATTAATTCTGATCTTTACTTTAATACAGGTAATATTGGAATTGGAAAAAATAATCCTTCATCTACTCTTGATGTTTCTGGTAATATTACAGCATCAGGAAATATAATTGGTAATATTAATGCATCAAATGTTATTTCTGGTACTTTATCTGCTGCACGAGGTGGTACAGGATGTACATCATTAAGTACAACATTTTTTGATACTTCTGGAGGAATATTATCTCTTAAATCAGGCGCTGTAAGTCAATCAGGTGCAGCAAGTCAATGGATAACATCATCCGGTAATTCTGATATTTACTTTAATACAGGTAATGTAGCTATTGGTAAAACAATTTCTAATGCTAAATTAGATATTTCAGGTAATGTTTTAGTTACTGGAAATATATTTGTAACAGGTGATATAGTTGCTAATTATTCTGGATCTCAAGGAACTACATCTCAAGAAACTGTAGTAAGTAGTCAATGGACAACAGGACCAAGTCTAATATATTATACTGGTAATGTTGGTATTGGTATAACAAATCCTAATTATAAATTACATATTGAAGACGGTATTTTATTTATAGGTGATTCGTCATATTTAAACAATTCAAGTTTAAATACAGCCAATAATTATTATTTATTATTTGATAATACATATAATGGTACAGTGGGATCAGGAATCGCAGCTAATAAAATAAGATTAATGAATGATACTTTAAATAATAAATTAGCTGGTTTTGGAATGGAAAATAATTCTATTTCATATCATTCAGGAACTTCAGGAAGTCATACATTTTATAGTGGTACAACAAGTTCTAATTATGGTACTGGAAGATTTCAAATAGATCAAACAGGAAATATTACATGTTCTGGAGATGTTGCAGCGTTTGGAAGTATATCTGATATAAGATTAAAAACTAATATAATTAAATTAGATTCATCAATTGATATAATTAAAAATTTAAATCCTGTTAAATTCAATTGGAAATATAATGATTTTATTATTGAAGATAAACAAGGTAAAGAAGATGTTGGATTTATAGCACAAGAAATTGAGCAAATAATCCCATTAGCAACAGGAGAATATAAAGTTATTAATTCTGAAGAAACTTATAAAAATATAAAATATGAACGTATAATACCTTATCTAGTAAAATCTATACAAGAATTAATAGATAAAGTTGATAAATTAGAACAAAAAGAATTAAATAATAAAATAATTGAACAAAATAGTGAAATTTTAAATATAAAATTAAAAATAGAAAAAATGGAAAAATCAATAAATAAACTTTTAACATTTTCTTAAAAATTAATAAATTTTTTATATTAGTGTTGCATAAGCCTTACTACTATATACACCTGCTGCAGTGGCTCTATTTATATGTATATAGATATATCTATTATTTGGATTATAAGGTGTCATTGAACCATATCTTGAATACATAAGAGATACAGTATTTGCCGCTGAAACATAACTGACTTCCCAAGTACCAGCAGTTATCTCAGGACCATCATAAACAAATACTGCTATATATGAAGGAGTATTTATAACAGTATTTAAAATATCTTGCATAGTAGTTGTACTTTTGGAAGGATACTGTCTTAATGCATATTCTCCAGAACTACAATAACTATTATTAAAATATTGCCATGTATTAGCTGATGGTGGTAATGGTTTAGCTTTGCCATAAAACTGACTTAATTTTATTGATGTTTGTGGATTTGTAGTAGAATTTGGAACACCGCTTACTCCTGTAGTATAACCAGTTGATGCATTAGCAAAATATTCACTTAATAAAATTGGATTTGTACCACCAAACTCAGTCTGTATATTACTCAAAGATATTTGACCAGTTGATTGCAAAACCATAATATATTTATATTATAATTATATATAAAAATTTAATTTTCTTTAAAAAAATTGAATTTTTATTTATTTGGTAGTTATTATTATAAAAATTATGAACTTGCAAACTTGCAAACTTAATAACTTGCTTAATTGATAACTTAGAAGCATGAAAATTGAAATTGATAATTATGGTTGCATCACATTTAATAACAAGAATATTGATGCAAATAAATTTGGCAATATCATTAAATTTTTAAATAATAACAATATTTTTGTTGATAGTCTAGATTTGAGAGATAATATTATTGGCGATGGTAACGATGCTGTTGATATGATAAAATTGTTTTTTGAGTCTAATAAAAGCATAAAATTTATTGACATGTCAAATAACAAATTTGGACCAAATGTAGCCAAGGCTTTTGTTAAAATTTTATCTGAGTATAGACTTAAGTTAGAACTATATCTTAGTAAAGAAGAGTTTTCAATTGAAGATATAAAGAGTATGGAAAAAGCATGTGCTGATTCTAACTCTATTTCTGAAACTGATTCTGACTCAAACACTGAGATTTATTTTATATAGAAAAATTAATAAACTTTTTATAACTACTATATGCACCTTTAGAGTAGGTTTATTTACTTTATTAAAAAAAATTTGAATATTTATTTTTTTGTTATTATATATTTAAAATATGATTAATATAAATATGTATATGAATATAGATATTAAAGACAAAGTCATCCAGGCGAAAGAAACATATCCTGAGCGGATTATTTTTAATAAAGAGCTAAACATATTTTTTATAAGAGAATTAGAAATTAATGAAAATGATAAATTTTTAATTCTAGGTAATAATAAAAATACTGAGTATGTTGATATATATAAATGTAAATTTAATACAAAAATAATTAGTACATTGTTTGCAGAAAATTTTTCAAATGTAATTACTGTTATTCTTAATTATAACAATCTTGATTCTGAATTTGTTAATGACATAATAACTTTGATGTCAATTAGTAAAAAATTAACATTACTAGATCTTTGTGATAATAACTTTAATGCAAATGATATTGATTGTATTCAAAAAGCTGCTAATGAGTATCCTAATTTAAAATTATGTTTTTAAGTTAATATATTTTTTTATAAAAAATATATTATTATATATTATAATATATAAAGTTTATAGTTTAATGAATATTGATATAAATATATATATCAATATTGACAACAAAATGACCCGTGCAGGAGATATATATGTATATGCGCTAGATTATGCATTCTCTAGCGGGCTAGATTATACGAGCAACCGCGATATTATTGCGAGAATGACAAAAAATAAGTTAGTAAAAACTCACAAAAAATTTAATTTTATTTTTAAGCAAGCATATAATAAATTACGTTCTAATAAACTTAATTGTGCACAAACACAAACACAAACACAAACTTTTAAACAAGCATATGATAAATTACGTTCTAATAAACTTAATTGTGCACAAACACAAACACAAACACAAACTTTTAAACAAGCATATGATAAGTTACGTTCTAATAAACTTAACAAAAGCAAACTTAAAAAATAGAATAATTTATATATAATTTTTTTATATATAAATTTTTTTACTTAATTATTAATATATAATATTATATATCAATAATGAGTTTAAATAATATATCTTTAATAAATTTGAATTCTAAATTTAATTCATTTTATAATTCAATATATATTGATTCATCTGGTAATGTTGGTATTAATAATGTAGCACCAGCAGTAAAATTACATGTTGGTAGTTCTACATTATCAGCTGATATAGCAGCTACTGGCAATATAACCGCATATTATTCAGATGAACGTTTAAAAACAAAAATAGCAAATATAAGCGAACCACTTAAAATAATAAATAATTTAAATGGGTTTTATTATGTACCTAATGAATTAGCTCATAAAAATGGAATAATTCATACAAACAAAGAAATAGGTTTAAGTGCTCAAGATGTACAAAAAGTATTACCAGAATTAATTAATATTGCTCCATTTGATTTAACAAGAGACAAAGATGGTAATAAAGTATCAAAATCTGGAGAAAATTATTTAACTATATCTTATGAAAGATTGGCTCCGGTGTTTGTTGAAGCAATTAAAGCATTACAAAAAGAAAATAATGATTTAAAAGAAAAATATGATGATTTGCAACAAGATATGATTCTTATAAAAAAAACTTTAAATTTAATATAATAATTATTAAATATTTTTTAAATTTCTAGGAAAATTAGCTAAACCATATTTACTATTATCATTCATATCACTGTTTGATATAAATATTTATCCTGATCCCGTACCATTACTGTAACTTAATGAAATTGTTAATAGTAACATTAATTGGTATTTGTTGTAAAACTGTCATATAAGCTAAACTAATAGTACCGGCTAATATCCATAATGAAGTATTTGTAAGAATATTTTAAAATATAAAAAAAGAGTACATGTTTTACACAAATATATTTTATCTATAATATATATATATATAAATGGATTTACAATTAATTAAATGGGGGGAGAGTTTTTGGAGATGCATTCACTACTTGGCAATCCACGAAAAAAGAGATATTATTAAAAAATTACCAGAATATATTCCGTGCAAAATGTGTAAGGATGAATTTGTTGGCGTAGGTGATGAAGAAGACCTAGTTGATTGGTCTATTCGGGAACATAACAGGGTAAATGGGAAACTAGGCAAATGGGATAAATGGGATAGAAATGACTTTAATATATCGCATAAATCTACGTGTGATATCTGCGAAGAAAAAGAACATATATTCGGGTTTCCTTGGGCTTTTTTGAATACTATTTCTATAAGCACAGAAGGAACAGAAGGAACAGAAGGAACAGAAGGAACAGAAGGAACAGAAGGAACACAAGGAACACAAGGAACACAAGGAACACAAGGAACAGAAGCCTTCGTAAATGCGAATAATAGCAATAATGCAGAACAGTTCATACAAGAGTTTGTTGCTAAATATCCGTGTGATGTATGTCGTGGCAAACTTATCATAGATACCCCTGTGGCTGACGAAACGTGTAAAGATTGGGTTCATAGGAACCATATAAGATTCAATCAGGAACGAGGGTTTCCCGAACCTTCTCCTTTTAATATAATAATAGGAACAGACGCTGGTTCTAGTGATATTACTACAGGGTGCATTGGATGTCCTAATACTGCTTAAATTAATATTAATGTATCAAGTTATTGTAAATCTATATCGCAGTTATTGTAACATATCCATGTCCTGTATTTGTACCTGCTATATTGGTTTGGTTAGTTCCGCTATTATAAGACCCACCGCCTCCCGAGTTTCCGCAACTTGAAGTGATAGAAGGACCAGCACCTCCCGAATATCCTCCTCCTCCACCAGGACCACCACTAGAACAACCTCCACCAGATGCACTTGCACCTCCTCCAAACCCACCATCTCCTATATTATAACTAGGATTAGCTGCACCACCTAATCCTCCTTCAAGAGGTCTTGTACATGTGCTGTTATTACTACTATATCCAGAAGTACCATTTGTAAGCCATCCTGAACCACCTGGAGTAGCACCATTGCCATTAGAACCTGCTGTTGTACCATTAAATGCGCCTGTTCCATTGATAGTAGTTGGTGCATCTAAACCAAAAGTTCCACAAGGATATCCTCCTCCTCCACCACCACCAGCAACAATTAATGGCTGACTTGTAGAATTTTTATTCCATACAAATGTCCCCCCTCCTCCTCCAGAGTTACAACCAGTAGACTTTACTCCTCCTATTTGTCCTACAAGTATTGCGAGTACCATATCTTTAGTTAGATTAAACGTCCCAATCATATTTGCACCTTTGCCAGGTGTTCCGGCATTACCACCAATAGCTCCAGCAACATTTATAGTATAATTACCAGTTTTTGGAACAGTCCATTCTTGAATACCTTGTGTTGTCATATTAAGATACGATGCATTTTGAGCCCAAGTAGCTGTGCTATATGATGAACGAACTTGTGAAATTATTGGTCCTGTTCTACCTGTAGCACCAGCATTTGTAAATGTATGACTTGTGAAACTATAGAGACGACTAGATTTACCAGAAAACTGACTTAAAGATATTGCTGAACCAATATTTGGTATATCACTAATACCGCTTGTATAATTAGGAGTTGCATTAGCATAATACTCACTTAAGGAAATTGGATCTGTTCCTCCAAACACATTTGAAATATCTCTAAAAGATATATTTGTTGTTGTTACACACATATAAATTATATATATATATATATATATATAATTAATAATATATTTATATAAATAATTTATTGGTTTTTGTATAATCCATAAAACATCATCTATTGTTTTTTCTATAAAAATCATTTACAGTCATCTTAATACCAATATAATCTTCATAATAATTATTATGAAGATTTGGTAATATAGAAGAACAATTAAAAAAAATAGAAGTAATAGGTGATATACCAACTATTAATTATGATAATTTATTATTTCATGAAACTAACATAAATAAAAATGAATATGTATTTGATAATAATTTAAGTAATTGTTTAAAAAATATTCAAAAAATTGTATAAACTAAAAAAATTATTCATTATTCATTATTCATTATAATTAATATATAATATTAATTATATAATGAATAATAATATATATAAATATATATTAATTTTATTTTTATTTACTCTTATATTATATACTTATTATTTAATAATGAATAAATATACTTATTATTTAATAATGAATAATACTAACTGTGATAAAGATCAGTATAATTTAAATGAAAATTTTAATATTGATTATGATAATATCGCAACTGCTAAAGTATTTACAGTTACTAAAGATGAATATGATTTAATTGAAGATTTTATAAATTATAATAGTTATTTATTTGGTGTAAATAATGTTTATATTATTGATAATGGAAGTACACACCCTAAAGTATTAGAAGTATATGATAAATTTATATCTAAAGGTGGTACTGTTTATAAACATTTAGATTATACAAACGGCGGACAAGGTGAAGCTTTTACAAATTTTATGAACATTCATAAAAATGAATGTAAATATTTATTTGGTTTAGATACGGATGAATTCATATGTTTAAATAATCAAGATAATTATAATTCATGTGATCGTGATGAAATATTAGAATATTTAGAAAATTTACCAGTTGACATTACTATGTTACAAATATCAAAATATTTTCATTCAGTAGTTGATATTGAAAATGAAAATTATATTAATAATAAGATTGAATATCCATGTAAAAATATAAATTATTTTAAAATTGAAAATGGTGATACTTGGTATAATAAATGGTTTTATAAAAGTAATACTTTTATTAATACAACTGTTGGAAATCATGACGGTGTGACTTTAAATGAAAAAAGAAAAATAAGTGAAATAAGTTATTATCATTTTAATTCAACAGGAACAAGAAGATTATATGAAAGAGCATATAATGTTATTTTAGGTTATCATTATGTTAATCATAATGATACATTAAAAGAAAAAATAAATATTTTACAAAGTAATATGTATAGTTCTGGAATACATAGAGTTAAAATGTGTTTATATTATTTTTTAAAGGAATATATAATAAAATTATATATCAAATATTTAAAAAGATTACCTTCAAATGAAGAATTGTATATTTATATACCAAACATACAAAGTTATGATATATATCAAAAAGATTGGAAAACAAATGTTGATATTGATAATATAGAAGAACAATTAAAAAAAATAGAAGTAATAGGTGAAATACCAAATATTAATTATGATAATTTATTATTTTATGAAACTAATATAAATAAAAATGAATATTTCTTTGATAATAATTTAAGTAATTGTTTAAAAAATATTCAAAAAATTGTATAAATTTTTATTTATATCAAATATACCTGTTATTTTTCCACCTATAAATGATATCATTTTTTTATTATGTTTAAGTGTTTTTAATGATCTATCATCTGATATTTGTTCATTAAATTTTGTTTTTATTGATGTAAAATAATCTTGATATTCAAAGATATCATAAAAATTAGTAATTATTTCAAGTATATCTTTTTCTATTGATTCTTTAATTTTATGAATAATATTAATATTAATATTATTTAAATTATCATATATAATATTAATATTTTTTTCAACTAATATTGGAGTATGGATTACATGTGTTATTGTATAAATATTATTACTAATATCATAAGGATATATTGAAAAAAAATCACCATCCATAATTGTAATACCAATTTGCGGAGATATATTTTTTTTACATTTATATAATAATATTACACATAATTCATAATATATATTATTATTTTTTAATAATTGACCATATGTACAATCAAAAACATGTGAATAATTATCATAATTTATATTTTTTTCATATTTTATTAATGATCCTTTTATTTTATTATTATTTTTAAAATATTTACTAACAATAAAAGGATCAATATATTTTTCTTCTGTTAATAATATATTACCATCTATATTATTAAAATTTATTTCTATATCATCAATATTACAAATTTCTTTAAAATTAGTTTTTTCATATTTAAATATATTAGTAAATGTTGTATAATCAATTAATGATTTATTAGATATTAAATAATAACTTGTAATATTTGATATTAAATTTGGAAAATTTTCTATAAATTTATAATATCCTATTTTACATTCATTTCGTGTATTGTAATTTCTAGGATAATGAAAACCTAAATGCAATCTGTTTTGATTATTTATTGAAGAATTTTGCATTATATTATTATTTTTATCAATAATATCGTATGTAATATTTAATTTATTTAATAATAATGCTGTGTAGCATCCATACCATCCAGTACCAATTATTAATGTTTTATATTGATAATATTTACCATAAAGATATAAAAATGTATAAATATTATCACCTAATTTTGATATATTAGAATTTATTTCTAATGAAATAAATTTAGATGTATTGAATAATATTGGATACTTATTTAAAATTTTTATTAAAATATCTTCATCTATATCTTTTAAAAATGGCATACTTATTTGAATATGTTCAATGTATTCAATATATTCGATTGTTTCAATTGTATCATTTTCCATTAAAGCATTTCCGGTATCAAAATTAATTTTTATTTGAGGATTATTTACTTCTTTTACTAAATTATAAACATCATTCAAAGTATTACATACTGTACAACCATAATCTTGTGCATTAGGTTCAATACATAAGTAAATATCATTTGGTATATTTAAATTTTTTAATAAATGTTCAAAATCTTTAATATTACAATTGTTTCGTAATTTTGGTGCTCCAAACACTAATATTTTACAATTATTTTCTTTTGCTAATTCAAATACTTTATTTAATTGTTGTATTATAATATCAAATGAATCGCGTAAATTACCTTCGATACCATATAATAATGATTGTATTGAATATACTTTATTTTTATAATTAATATTATATTTTGAAGGTACAATTTCTATTTTATCAATATTGTATTTTTTTAAAATTTCAAAAGCTTGCAATTCTTCATTTATATCCCAATGTAAATTAGATATTGTTAAATTTTTTATTAATTTTATACCTTTATATGCATATATGAATTTTTCCATATTTTTCAATATTGTTTCTTTATTACGATAAATTTCATTATATTTTGTTTTTTGATTATATTTTATTGTAAAATTATTTGATACATCATTTATTTTAGTAGGAAAAAAATAGTTAATAATATCTTCCATAATAATTGGTTCTGAATAAGCATTTATTATTTTTATATTATTATTTAACATATATTCAATATCATCATATAACCATCGTAAATCATACCACTGATATAAATTTTTACTACATATTAAATGTAAATTATTATCATTTAGTAAATCATACAAAGCATTTTTTTTTATTCCTATACCAAATAATGCTGGTAATCTTATTATATGAATTTTATTTTTAAATTTATTTATTAACCATTGTTCAAAATTAAATCTATGTAAACCATAATATTCTTTAGTTACTTCTATATTATCTTCTGTTTGTTCTTCTATATTATTATTATGAATATCTATTGTTGATATTAATATTAATTTATTAAATGATTTTATATTACTTATATGTTTTTTTATTTCATCAATAATTATATTATCTTCTTCTGGATTTTTATTACAATACCATTTAACAGATGGAAGACAACAACAATATACTAAATTAAATTCTTTATCTATTACATCTTTAATATTTTTTGAATTATATAATTCTGTATTAAAAACTTTTTCTAATAAATGACTTCCAACAAAGCCAGAATATCCAAGTATTGTATTTTTTATCATTATAAATATATAATAATAAATAAATTTTATATTTAAATTTAAATTTAAATATCTTCACCAAAAAATACATACCAACTTCTTTCAAGATAATGATTAACTTCACTTTGCCATACAGATATTTCATCAAATAAATTAATATAAAAAGAAATTGGATAATTTAAAATTCTTGATTTATGAACAAAAAACATACCATGTGCACTCCATTTTATATATTGATATTGTTCATTAATTGCAAAATCAGGGATTTTATTTATTTTAGTTAATAACCATTTATATAATGGTCTAATAGATGAAATTGAATATTTATCATTTTCAGTTACTCCTGACTTATTTATATCAGTTGATGAATTCCAATCATCAAGAGTAAAAGTCATTTCTGTAAAACCAACATTACCACCATAATAATATTTATCATTGTGTTTTTCATCTAAAATATCTTTAAATATATTATGTTTATGTTCTAAATATTGGATAGATGCATGGAATGTATAAATATAATCTGGTAAATTATCATAATTATGAATAACATGGTATATAAATGCATAAGCATCCCAACCTAAATTAGGTATTTGAATTATCTTAATATTTGTTGTATTATATGGAATACCTAATGGTATATCATCACTTTTATTATAGATAAAAATAGTTGTATCTTCTTTATTAATAAATGGTTTTAATATTTTACTTATATCTGTTTCTTTGTATCTTGTAATTAAAACATGTATTTTTGATGCTGGGGCTTGTTTTTCATTAAAATTTTCTTGATTTAAATTTTTAAAAAAATCAACAAACAAATAAACGAAAATAATTACAAATAAAATAAGTATATATTTATTATTCATATATATTAATTATATAAAATAAAAATTAATTTTAATTAATTTTTTTAATATTTAAGATACAAGATGAAAATATTTGATTAATATGTTTCATATTGATATAATAATATGTTAAAAAACTCATATTTATATATTTATCAAATCCAAGAAATAATCTACAAAAAGCATAAATAACAGATGGATAAAACTTATCATTTACACTATTAATAGAATTACGATTAAGTATATATGGAAAGCAAAGAGACATAGCATATAAAATATGCCATGTATTATTACCAATTATATTTTTTCTTACTAGTGTCATTAAAAAAGTTGATAATTGTATTGGAAACATAATAGAAAAACCATTCTCACAATTATCACTAAGTAAAATCGTACTCGTTGCAAATAATTGAGACATAGCATAAAATTTTTTATTTAAATATGGTATCAAAGTGTTTTTAGTATCATATGGTATATCACGAGTAGTTGTTTTATTATCTTTTTGATATTTTATAGTCACCAAGTCAGCCAGATAATGATGAAACAAAACAATACCTAGACGACTAAAATAATATAAAGCATTTAATTCTTTGAAAAATAGTGCATGATACATCATACATACAGATCTAGAAGTAAAAATAATATTATGTAGTTGTAATTCACGCCAAATAATAGCTTTACTATTAAATCTATGTGTAGGTACTGAAAAAATAAAAGATGACATAGATAAAGTTAAATGAACCATTGGTGCTATATATGTTGATATAGAGTTTGTGTTTGGCGATTCAAATAACATACTACCATATAACAATTTATTAGAGAATCTATATCCATAATGCGCAAGACATCCAAAACCTAGAATTTTATGTATATTTAAAACATCATGATGTGAAAATAATGAATTCATAATATATATATGTTCATAAATGTATTATTTTAAATAGTTTTTATCATTATTACATAATAATTTTAATTTAATTTATTACATAATAATAATGTATCGTCCACAAAATATTAATTATTTAAGACAAAATATTAATTATTCAAGATAAACAAGAAATACAAGAAATACAAGTTCTAATAAAATAAAAATAATATTTATATTGTGTTTAATTGCAATTATAGTTTTAGTTATATTATTTTATAAAAAAAATAATGATTCTAAATCAATACCAGTTCCAGAACCAATTCTAGTTCCAGAACCAATTCTAGTTCCAGAACCAATCCCAGAACCAATTCCAGAACCAATTCCAGAACCAATATCAGAACAATATGAAATTATGCAAAATCTTAATATTGTTTTACCAGATTCAAGTAAAATAATACCAAATCCAAATGGAGATTATACTATTATAAATGCAATAGTTAGAGATTATACATATTATAGATTAGGTGTTAAAACTGAATCAGAATTTAATAATATATTACATATTCAATCAATTATAAATAATATAATATCAATGATAAAAGACAATAATATAAAAGATAATTTACAACGTGAAAAAATTCTATTTTTAATTAGTTCTAGTGCACATGATTTTCTTGAATTACAATCATTAAAAGATACAAAATCATCAGAAGGTGCAAGAAATATTCTTGATGTTGTTGCTTTTTGTGCACATAAACCGACACCTGGATTTATTGGTAATATATATAATAAGTGCATACATACGCATAATGATGAGAATGTTGTTTTTCATGAATTTATGCATGCTATACATTTTTATGGAATGACACAAGAACAAAATAATATGTTGAAAATTTTATATAATAAATACAATGTTAATTCAAATATTTATGATATAAAATCATATGCTTTTGTAGATGTTTATGAATTTTTTGCAACAATGACTCAAGTATATTGTCAAATGTCATATAATTTAAAAGCTTCAGGTAATGTTACATATATAATATTAAAAAATAATTTACCAGAGTTATATACTTTTTTAGAATCTATATTTAATATATATCCAAATAATGCATTAATTGCATTATGTACTAATTGTAATCAAGATTTACTATGTAAAAGACAAATTTAATAATCAAATTACCAGTTAGAATCAATTATTTTCTTTATTGTTTGATTATAATATATATCTATAACATCAAAATCTATTATTATCAAATAAAATATACATAATATACTACCAATTATAAAGCCATCACATGTATTTTTTCTATCTATTAAACATAATAGTATTAATTTTGGCGAAGCATAAATCATATATTTTATTATCATATTTATTGGAGCATCATTACAAATTAGATATATTGTTGTTATTATTGATACTAATAATGCTATTATTAACCAAGAGAACGGATTATATTTAACAATATTCATCCAATATAAAAATCCCCATATAACTATATATAATGAAAAATATTTATAAAATGGCGGCATAAGTATATATATTATTACTTCAAAAAAAAATTATTATTGTTTTTTTATTTTGTCCATACTTCATAAAAACAATTATAACAAGGTCCAAAACCACCTGATTTAGTATAAACATTATTAAAATTAAATTTTTTAAATTCAGCATCAACAAAATGTTTATGTTCAATATCATAAAAATCATTTTCAATTATAATTGTTTTAAAAGTTTCTAAAAAATTAGGTTCATCTTTAAGAATATAATATAAAGCTCCTTCACAATCTGCAACTAACGTATCAAATATAATTTGATATTTATATTTATTTTTTATTTGTAACCAAGACATTGTTTTTATTGGTTTCCAATTTACAAGTTCATTATTTTCTATTAAATCTTTAGATTTTGTTATCCAATCTTTTTGTAATAATTCTATTTTTGATATAGCACAATCTTCAATAATAAAATTTAAATTATTTAAATCACAATTTTCTTTTAATTTTTTTGCATTATCAGGATCAGATTCAAAAACTATTAAATTATTACTATTATTTAATAAAGATGCAATAATACAAGAATTTCTACCTATATTACCTCCTAATTCTAAAACAACATTATCAGGTTTAATATATGATATGCTCATTTCTTGCTCTTGGTATTCTTCCATAAAATCACCATATTTTAGTTTTAATTTATTATGTAATTCTTTTAATTTTTGTGATATTATATTATTAGATATAGTTATATTGTTAATTAATAATTTTACTATATTATTTTTATTATTCATATATACTATATAAATAATATAATATTATTTTAATAAATTTTCTAATTTACTAAAATGTTGATCAATTAAAATTTTTAATTTATGAATTTTGTTACTTTTATTTTTAATATATTTTGGTGGTGATACTGATACTGATACTGATGCTGGTGCAATATGTGCTGATACTGATACTGATGCTGGTGCAATATGTGCTGGTGCAATATGTGCTGGTGCTGCAATATGTGCTGATACTGATACTGATGCTGGTGCAATATGTGCTGGTGCAATATGTGCTGGTGCTGCAATATGTGCTGGTGCTGGAACAATATTTTCCAGTATAGAAGTATCACAAACAAAACTTTTTTTTTCAGAAGGATTAATATTATCTTTTTGTTCATATATTGTTACGACTGGATGTTCATCCTCATTAAAAATATATTTATCATCTTCTACTAATAATGTTTTTTTTTCTACACGCATATCATTATATTCAATACAATCATCATTATCTAAAAAATGATAATAATAATAATGACCACCGCCTACTACTCCTATGTGTATAATAATACCTTTAATTTTATAATTAATATTATTATTTGAAAAACTTTTATTTAATTCAATTTTTCCATATTTAAAAATACCGAATTTATCATAAGGTATAAAATTTATAATTATATATTTTGCTTGGATATTATAATTATAACAACTTTTAATTTGCATTTCGTTAATTTTGTTAATTTCAATACGTTTGCCATTAGCAACATATTTTGGATTATTGCACTTATAATCTGCATCTATAATATTTTCTATATTTATTTTAAATATTTCATCGATAAAATTAGTTTTTTGTGATATATAATTTATATTCTCACCTTTGATTAAAACATGCATTTCATTTGTAGGATTAATATTAAAAATATCATTACATTTATATTTATTATTATCAAAAGTTCTTTTAATTAATAATTCATTACTAATTAGTGGTATTAATGTTTTTTTAAATTTTTGTAAATCAGCGTTATTAAAATCAAAATCATTATTAAATTTAGTAAATATTTGTATTAATATTTCAAAACTTTCTTGTTGTTTTCTAAAATCAACACCAACAATTATTTTAGAAACTGTATCTTTTATTAATCTATCATATTCATCATTTGATATAGTATTTTGTATAGGATCTTTATCTCTAAATATAATTTCATAAATTTTCTTTAAATTATTTAATATCAAAATTAATTCTTTTTCTTTATCTTGTAGTATATTATATTCATTTTCATTATAATAATTATAATGAAAGAAATACTCTTGTATTTCTTTAATATTAAAAAATAATTGCATACTACTAATAAAATAACATGTAATATTTCCACAATTACGTAATCCTTTAGTTATTCTAGGAATATTATCAGTTTTTAACATTTATATAAATATAAAATATATATTTATTTATATAATGAAAATATTTATTATATTTCCACAATTACGTAATCCTTTAGTTATTCTAGGAATTTGATCAGTTTTTAACATTTATATAAATATAAAATATATATTTATTTATATAATGAAAATATTTATTATATTTCCAACACAATTATTTGAAGATAATCCGTATTTAAAAGATATGGATATAATATATTTATTAGAAGATCCATTTTATTTCACAGACAAACCATTTCATAAACAAAAACTAGTATTTCATAGAGCTTCAATGAAATATTATTATAATTTAATACAAAAAAAATACAAAAATGTTAAATATGTAACATTTGATAAAATTAATTATAAAGATATATTTTCTAAAGCATCTGAAATACATGTTTATGATCCTATAGATAAACCAGTATTAAAAAAATTAGAAACAAAGAAATTATTAAATATATATGATACGCCTGCTTTTTTAGAAACTAGACAAGACTTGGAAGATTACAGAAATAATTATACAAATAAAAAAAAATACTTTCATGATTCATTTTATAAATGGCAACGTAGAAGACTTAATATTTTAATGGACAAAGACGATAATAATAAACCAATATTAAATAAATGGTCATTTGATAAAGAAAACAGGAATCCATATGATAAAAATTATAAAGAACAAAAAATAATAACTTATGAAAATGAATATATAAATGAAGCTAAAAAATATGTAAATAAACATTTTCCTGATAATTTTGGATCAATAGATGAATTTTATTATCCAGTAACTCATGAAGAAACACGAAAACATTTGAAAATATTTATAAAAAAAAAATTAGAAACATTTGGCAAATATCAAGATGGTATATCTAATAAAGTTGTTTTTGGTTCTCATTCTGTTTTATCTCCTATGTTAAATATAGGTTTAATAACACCAAAAGATGTAATAATTGAAATAATAAAATATTATAAAAAAAATAATAATAATATAGTAACAGTTGAAGCTTTTATACGTCAAGTTATTGGATGGAGAAGTTATACACATTTTATTTATCATTTTCATGGTACAGAAATGTTAAAAATGAATAATTTAAAACATAAAATAAAATTAGATGAAACATGGTATTCTGGAGAAACAAAAATTGATATTATTGATGACATGATAGATAAAGTTCATAAATATGCATATTTGCATCATATTGAACGACTTATGATTATGGGTAATTTTGGATTATTAAATCAAATACATCCATTAGAAATGTATGATTGGTTTATGATATGTTTTATTGATAGTTTTGAATGGGTAATGGTACCAAATGTTTTTGGTATGTCTCAGTATGCATTAAAAGAAACAGATATTATTATGATGACAAGACCATATATATGTTCATCCAATTACATACGGAAGATGAGTAATTATAAAAATAGCAATTGGTTTGAATTATGGGATAGCTTGTATTGGAATTTTATAAATAAACATAAAAATATATTAAGTAAAATATATGCAACTGCTGTACAAGTTAGATTGTTAACTAATATGACAAAAGAAAAATTAAAAAATTATTTATATATAGCAAATAAAATATTAAATAAAAATATTTAAAATTAATATATATATATATATATATATATATTATTATGAGTAAAGCTCCTTCTAAGAGTTCCTTGGATTCTTTAGCTAATTTTTTCGGATTGGGTAGAAAAACAGATGTTGATCCCCCCAATAAAGTAACAGTTAATCCAGGACATACTGCAGATACTTTAACAGATGGTAGTAGAAGAAGAGTTGCTAATCCTAATTCTGATGGAATTACACATGGAAATGATGGTCCAACTAATACTGGTACTAGCACAAGAGGCAATGATCCTGAAATACCTAATAATGGTAGCAGAACTGATGTTAATACCCCCCCTAAAACAAAAGAGGAACTTGAAGCTGATGCAATTCAAACTCAAAAAAAAATTGATGAAGATGCTGAACTTAATGCAGGTCGTGCAGAAACACCAGATTCATTAAAAATGAAATTATTAAAATATACTGCTGCGGGTATAACACTTGGATCTCTTGGATTAGCAGCATCAGTAGCTTTAGATAAATATTTAAAAAAAAATGGGAAAGAATATAATATAATTGCAATAGAAAGTGTAAAAGATACACTTGATTCAAGTAATAATAATATAAAAGATATAAGTAACAATATTATAAAAGATTCAAGTGGTAATTTAATAAAAAAAGATACAAGTGGTAATTTAATAAAAGATATAAAAGGTAATAATATCAAAGGTTTAACTGGTTATAAAACATTGTTTGTTATTGACTCACAAGAAAATTTTTCAAAAAATGGTACAGCAGAAATACATGAAACAAATTGTAATCCAAATATAACTAAATCAACATATTATATTGATTCAGTTATATCAGGAAAGAAACTTATAATAAAAACTGATGAAAAAGTAATAGAAAAAGGTACCACAGGAAGAATTACATACTATACTGATTTAGATACTGAATTAGCTCAAGCTATTGATGAATTTGTTAACGGACCATTAGATAAAAGAGAAGAAGATGGTAGTAGTAATAATAATTCATTATTTGGAGGAGTTGGAAAAAGTATTAAAGATATATTTAAATCAGTAGGATTAGATGGCATATCAACAGATACAATTAATTATATTATTTTTGGTGTAGTAGGTGTATTCATATTATTGGTATTATTTTCAATTTATAAAATGTTTAAATAATATTTAAAATAATATTTAAAAATAATATTATTTTAATATATATTTATTATAATATGAATCCATATATGAATAATATGAATATTCATACACAACAACAACTACAACAAAGACCAATTATAATTACAAATACACCAAATATGACTATGTTTCCATCAAATATGAATCAACCAAATATGAATCCATATATGAATATGAATCGACCAATTATGAATCCAAATATGAATACAAATATGAATCCAAATATGAATACAAATATGAATCCAAATATGAATATGAAACAACCAATTATGAATTCAAATATGAATATGAAACAATCAATTATGAATCCAAATATGAATATGAAACAACCAATTATGAAACAACCTAAATATTATAATAAAAAATATTATATATATATATTATTATTTATATTTTTAATAGGATTATTATTTGGTTTTGTTTATTTTATCTTAACAATGCAAGATAATAATTCTAGTACAACAAATACTGGAAATACTGGAAATACTAGAAATCGACAAAATAATCAAGTTAGTTTTAACTTAAATGATAGAAGATCAGTCGATGAAAAAACAATTGATCCAAATATACCAATTGTACCAAATGCTCCTTATGAATTTGCTCCAACAGTAGAAACACCAAAAATATATGCTTCAGCAGAATCATTAAGATTAAATGAGGTACAGAATACAAGTCCATTGGATGAAACAGGTTCTTTAAAAAATACAGTTATAGCTACGCTTTTAGACCCCTTTTTTTTATATGGAATTTATAAACAAAAATTTGTAAATAAAGGAATAACAACTCTTACTCAAATATTGAAGGATAGTGCAAGAGAATTTTTAAGAAAAATATTTAGTGCAACTAATATTGAACGGTTAATTGCAGCTGGATTGGTAGCTGGGAAAAAAGCTATGAATAGAGCTATATCAGCAATGGGTACTAGAGCAGTTTCAGCAGCTGCAAGTATAGGAACTAGAATGAGTACAATGGCTGTGACTGCAGGAATGACTGGACCAGCAGCACCTTTAGTATTTATGGCAGAAATAGCTTTTACTTTACTTCAAACAGGTTTAGATATGGGTGATGCAGGAGGATATGGACAAATGACAACAAATAATGTGTTTGTAGATATGAAAAATAAATTTGATACAGAATTTAATGATATATTAAAAATAGAGGGTGATAAAGATTATGAAATACCAATAATAATTGGTCCATTAACAGAAAAAATATTTGTAATAATGATGACATCAGAAGAAAAAAAATTCAAATTTATTGATGAAGGTTTTAGAAACTTATTTAATAAAAATGATCCTTTAATAAAACCATTTACTGATAAAATAATAGAAAAATATAAGGCGGGCGAGTATACTTTAGACGAAATAAAAAATGGATTAAAAGCAGTAGATTATTTAATCGATAATTTAGACGATAAACTATATAAAAAATGTGTGCAAGAAATGATAGATATATATTGTAATTCTAATAATGGTAAAGTAATTTTAAGAAAAAATGATGGTAAAGGTAGTATTGATGGTTATATTCATCAATGTTCATATATAAATAAAGAAACATGTGAAAAACCTTGGCCTCTTAAAGAAGAAGGAGCAGAAGGAGAACCAGAACAATTATATTCTGAATATAAAAGTCAATTATTAGGAGGAACGGGAGCGTGTGTATATGCAAGTTCTAGTTTACGTTCTATATGTGATATTTATGGTTTAGATTATAATACAAATGATGGATTATGCAGAACAAATAAAGAATATTGTTTAATGAAAGGTGCAGATTGGGAAAATAATGATTGTCATATTAATCAAGGTCAAGATATAGCAGAAATGATATTTGGAAAGACTATCATACGTGGTTTAAAACAAATTTTTGATCCTAAACAATATGAACCTTGTGTAGAAGGTGAAATAGATGATGTATATTTTTGTCGTAGTGTAGGATGTCCAGATGGTCATTTTGAAAATGGAGGTTTTTGTTATCCTAATTGTAGAGAAGGTCATGAAAGTTTTGGTGGTAATTTATGTGTTCCTAAAAAAATGGGATTACCTCCTGTAAAAGGTAGAACTTTTTGTCCTCCTGCATCACCTGGAACACCTGGTTCTTATCAAACTACTGCAGGAATGTGTATGGAAGAGTGTGCTGAAGGTTTTTTTAATTTGGGGGGTGTTTGTTATGCTGATTCATATGGTATTGGTTTTGGAAGAATACCAGATAAAGCTCCATGTGATCCAGGTCAAAGAGACGATTGGACTAGTTGTTGGGAAGATTTACATTGTAATGGTTATTGGAATTATACTTGGGGATGGGGTGGATTGACAAAGTGTTGGGATGGTGAAACTGCTGGATGGAAAGGTAGAGATGACTGTCATAGAACATGGCTAATTGATTTTGGAGATTGTCATGGTTGTGGTTGTATAAAAAAAAATGCATTTCAACGATATCGTTGTAATGAAGAAGAAGAATTACATGGTGCTTTATGTTACCCTAAATGCAAACCAGGATATTATAAATCTACTGTTAATTATTGTAGAAGAGAGGGTTTGGGTTCTTATGTACCAGTATCAAAAATGGCAAGTTGTACAGATAAGGAAAATGATATTGCTGGTCTCTGTTATGAAAAATGTCAACCTAATTATGAAATGAATTCAGTAGGTATATGTACATATAAAGGGGCTGGAGTATATGGTAATGGTGCAGGATTTCCAGCAGTTAAAATAAGAGCAAAAAAACGCATTATAGATTTTAGTACAAAAGATAGTAGACTTGGATAAAAGAATTTGATTAAACTATTATAGTAATAGTTTAATGGCTTTGTTTTTACAATGCAGCCCAACCAAGGCTTTCAAAAATAGCTTTGGTGCTGGCTTTGGCAGAATTACGTACTTCAATATTAAAAAGACTTTCACCATTAATAGCATCAATGATATCTCTGACTGATGTCCAGTTTATAGCTGCAATTTCATTATTAGGTTTAAAATTCTTGGTTGAAATTTCACAATTAGTAAAACCAACATAGAAACGTATTTTTTTGCCAGTTTCCTCATTAAAATCAAGACGCAAGATATTAGTTGATCCTGGAGCTGCGGGAAAAGATAAATCATCTGGAAAATGAATTTTTTTGTTTGCGCATGTATTTTGTAGTCCGAGCCATGGATGCATTTTTTTTCCATCAAAAGCGTCAGAAGAACCACCAATAATGCCAAATTTAGTGACATTTTCTTTTTGTACAGGATCGTAACGTTCAACAGATTCCATCAGAATCTTAATTCCATTTACTGTATTCTTACATGAAATTAGATACGCAGATACTACTTGTGAGTCGTAATAATTGCGGTGTTTTTTGGAAGATGACATTTCTGTATTTGCATAAATATTATTATTAATGAATTGTACAAATAAAAAAATATTCAATTTTTTTTCGTATAAATTAATAAATTTAATTAATTTATTAATTTAATATGTTACATACAATAAATTTAAATGAATATAATTTAAATAATTGTAAATTCATTGTTATTAAAAATTATACAGATGAAAATTTTATTTTTAATAAAATTTTAATTAAACCAAACCAAGAAATATTTAAAAAATTTTCTAATGAAATATTATCATTAGAAACAGAATATAATATTAATATAAAAACATTAGGATTTGTTATATTAGTACATATTTATAATGAAGTTATAAAAACAACAGATTTTTTAGTAAGTTGTGGAGGTATTAAACCCTTATATAAAAATAAAAATGTAAGTGAATTAGAAATATACATTGATAATAAATTTATTATAACGCAATTTTCAACTATTATTGATATGATGGAACTACATTATAAATATTATAATATATATAATCAGGAAATATCAAAAATAAATTATATTCCATTAAATATTCATTTTATTTGGTTAAAAAAAAACAATGATTCTAAATTTGAACTTGGATATTATAAAACATGGTTAAATAATCATCCAAAACATAAAATATATATTTGGACTAATTTTGATATTATACCTGAAGAATTATTAAATAATGATAAAATTATTATTAAATATCAAGCCGATATTTTAAAATTATTTAAAAAATATAAAAATGATTTTAATAATGCAATTAATATATATTTTACAATAAAATTATTAGGAGGTAAATCAGATATATTACGATATTTAATTTTATATGACATGGGAGGTTTATATGTTGATATTAATGATTTTGAATGTTTTAAATCAACTGAACAATTATTTTATCAATATGAATTTGTTGTTGGATCTGAAACATCTTTTGCAGAATCAGATGATTTAATATACATTAATAATGCTTTTATAATGTCAAAAAAAGAACATATAATAATAAAAAGATTACTTACAAATATTAATCCTAATAATGATAAAATAAATGATAATGATTTATGGTATCATCAAGATGATTCATTAGCAAATATTACTGGTGTATGTGTATTTCGTAATATTATATTAGGCTATTTATTAGATCCAACAATAAAAGATAAAACTAAATATATAGTATTACCTTCAATATTTTTATATCCTTCTTGTTTCTATACTGAACATAATTACCATAAAATTAATTATAAAGATGATAAAGATAAATGGTTACATAATGAATCATTTGCAACACATTATTCACAGCGTTCGTATTTATTGGAATAATATATAAATAATACTTTTTTAATACATCGTATTAATTATTGCACTCCTCATTGGTTTATCTAAATATTCTATAATTATTTTACCAGTCAGTTCCATTTTAGTACCTGTATAATTAGGTAAAGAATATAAAATCATATTATATCCTTCGCTCTTTACTGAATGTATAATAATATCAGGATATGTTTGTGTATCAGTGACACTAACATAATCTATTGAACCCAAATAAGTATTATTACTAATATTAAGATCAGGATATTTATTTATCAATTCACTTAGTTTTATTCCTGTATTTATTTTATTTAAAAACCATGGAAATAATCCACCATAATCTCTACATTTTTCAGTTAATTGATTACATGGAAAACCACCGTTTGGAGATGGTACAATAATTGCACTCCTAATTGGTTTATCTAAACATTCTATACTTGTTTTACCAATCAGTTCCATTTTTGTACCTTTATAATTAGGTAAAGAATATAAAATCATATCATATCCTTCGCTCTTTATTGAATGTATTATAATATCAGGATATTCTTGTATATCATTTTCTGAATTATTAATAAAATTAGGTATAAAAGTATTATCACTAATATCAAGATCAGGATATTTATTTATCAATTCAATTCGTTGAGGTTTATAATTAAAGTTATAATTAAATCTAAAATTACACAATGAATATAATGAACAAAGAGCATTACATATTTTAGTTAATGGTAATGTATTTTGTGATGGAGTGCAAGCAATACCACCGTTGTAAGCTGGTGTAATTATTTTATTTCTTATACCATTTATACATGCTGAATAATTAACTAAACAATTATCACAATTTTTAGTAAGTGGTAATGCATTTTGTTCTGGAGTGCAAGGAATACCACCATTAGTAGCCGGTGTAATTATTTTTTCATTTACCCAAGTTTTACAAACTGGATAATCAACTTTACAATCATCGTCACTTTGAATTGTTATTGATGATATAATATTATCAAAACCTCTATTATTTAAATTAGGTTCATCAGAAGTTAATACTAAAGTAGATCCATTCCAATTCCAATTTTCATCATCATATAAAGTTGCTCTTAAACCAGGAGGTACTTTAATAGAACTTATAATATTATTTAATTCAGATATATTATAACTATTTGAAGGATAATATATAACACCAGTACCTTGATAATTTGGTTCAGGATAAACTGTAACATAATTACAGAATTCAGTTAGCGGTAATGCATTTTGAGTTGGAGTGCAATCAATACCACCATTTGTAGCCGGTGTAATTATTTTTGTTTTTTTACTATTTACACATGGTGAATAATCAACTTTACAATCATTGCAACTTTGAGTTAATGGTAATGCATTTTCAAGTGGAGTACAAGCAATACCACCATTAGTTGCTTTTTTTCTTGTTCTTGTTCTAGTTTGCGTAAGATTATCACATGCTGACCAATCACTAACAATACAATCATTACAATTTTGAGTTAGTGGTAATGCATTTTGAGTTGGAGTACAATCAATTCCACTATTAGTTGCCGGTGTAATTATTTTTGTTCTAGTTTGCGTAAGATTATTACATGGTGAATAATCAACTTTACAATCATTACAACTTTGAGTTAGTGGTAATGCATTTTGAGTTGAAGTGCAATCAATACCACCGTTTGTTGCTTGTTTTCTTATTCTTATTCTAGTTTGTGTAAGATTATCACATGGTGAATAATCAACTTTACAATCATTGCAACTTTGAGTTAATGGTAATGCATTTTCAAGTGGAGTACAAGCAATACCACCATTAGTTGCTTGTTTTCTTGTTCTTGTTCTAGTTTGCGTAAGATTATCACATGCTGACCAATCACTAACAATACAATCATTACAACTTTGAGTTAATGGTAATGCATTTTCAAGTGGAGTACAAGCAATTCCACCGTTTGTTGCTTGTAATATTGTTCTTATTCTTTGATTATCTATACAATTTGACCAACTACTAACAATACAGTTTGTAGAGTTACTACTTAGATCTTGAGAATTTGTTGAGCTACTAATTTGAATAATATTCATTTTTATAAGTATGATTAATACAATTACAATTAATATAACTACTGAACCGATAATAAAAATTCTATTATTTTGTTCTGGTTGTTCTGGTTGTTCTGGTTGTGATAATATTTGTGATTGGTTGGTATGTGATAGAGAAGGAGAACTCATAAATATAATATATAATATATTATATATTTATAATTTCTTTAATAATAACTAATTTATAAGAAAACAGCTAATCTGATATTATTAGATCCAATAATAAAAGATAAAACTTCTTGTTTCTATAAAATTAATTATAAAGATGATATAAAATAACTAAAAAAAGTCAGTTTTAATCATCAATACTGTTAATTAATTCAACATATATTGATGAAATAGCATTATCAATATGTAATTTACCATACGTTTAATTCAAATACGTTTGATAGTAATACCTTTTGTTGTACTACGTCTGATTGTACTTTGTCTGATTGTACTTCGTCTGGTAGTAATACGTTTGGTAGTAATACGTTTGGTTGTACTACGTCTGATTGTACTTCGTCTGGTTGTAATATGTTTGGTTGTACTACGTCTGGTTGTAATATGTTTGGTTGTACTACGTCTGGTTGTACTTTAATTAATTCAACATTTCTACTACATGTTCGAGATTTTACATTTTGTTCGGTAGTACATTCAGTACCTCCATTAGTAGCTTGTATTACTGATCTAGTTTGGCTGGTGCCATCGCAATCTCTCCAATCACTAACAGTGCAATTATTACATGGTCTAGTTGTTGCTTTTTGTTCTGCAGTACAAGCTATACCTCCATTTGTTGCTTGTATGACTGTTCTAGTTTGGCTGGTACCATTACATGTACCGTTACAAAAAACTTGATATTTCTTTATAATCAAAGAAATATTCAATTATCCAATAATTCTCTATTACAATAACATACTACAAAAATATATTACTGGTAAATCACTATTGAAGATAATACAAGTTTATAGAGACGTGTAACTCGCCTTATTTA